>Ga0210395_10002027_pt1 | contig 15775 bp, 15 predicted proteins | sample IncBWH4OmetaG_FD_150861 | JGI IMG/M metagenome (GOLD analysis project Ga0210395, IMG submission 150861) | Forest soil microbial communities from Barre Woods Harvard Forest LTER site, Petersham, Massachusetts, United States - Inc-BW-H-4-O ... | reverse complement strand
TGGCGGCCGGGTACGGGAAGTTCGTCTTGTGGCGGGCGGTGCTCGCGCTGCTCGTCGCGCTCGCGCTGCAAATCGGCGTGAACTTCGCCAACGACTACAGCGACGGGGTGCGGGGTACCGACGCGTCGGGGCGACGGGCCGGGCCGATGCGGCTTGTCGGGTCGGGGGCCGCGTCGCCACGGGCGGTGAAGTACGCCGCCTACCTGTGCTTCTTCGTGGCCTGCTGCCTCGGGCTCGCGCTCGCCGCGGTGACGTCCTGGTGGATCGTGGCGGTTGGCGCGCTGTGCGTGCTCGCGGCGTGGTTCTACACGGGCGGCTCGCACCCGTACGGGTACCGCGGCCTCGGCGAGGTGTCGGTGTTCGTGTTCTTCGGCGTGGCGGCCGTGGCCGGCACCGCGTACGTGCAGATGGGCCGGCTGTCCTGGCTCGCCCTCGCCGCGGCGGTACCCGCGGGGCTGCTGTCGTGCGCACTGCTGATGGTCAACAACCTGCGGGACATCAACTCCGACGCGTCCTCGGGGAAGCGGACGCTCGCGGTGCGTCTTGGTGACCCCCGGGCACGGGCGACGTACCTGCTGTTCCTGCTGGTGCCGTTCGCGCTCGCGGCCGCACTCGTCGCGTGGCGCCCCTTCGCGCCGCTCGCGCTGCTTGCGCTCCCGCTCTGTGTCGCACCGGTGCGCGCGGTGCGCGCGGGCGTCTCCGGCCCCGGGCTGATCGCGACGCTGGGGCAGACCGGACGACTGCAACTGGCCTTCGGCCTTGCCTTCACGATAGGCCTCGCGATTCACGGATAAAACGGGGCATAAGCTCCGCCGTCGGGCGGCGGTCCGGGTAATGCGATTACCGCGGAACGGACGGAAAAGCGATTGGGTCGCGGGTGAATACCCGGGAATCGGTATGGCTCGCGACGAGCGGCCTTTGCGGTAAGCAGAATTAAATTCCTGCCACTCTTAGCTCGCGCCGTCACACGGGTCTCTATGACATCCAGGGAGTGCAGGCCGTCGGCCCGGCGCTCACAATCGGCGTCCGAGATGTTGATATTCGCGGCCTATGTGTGTAGCAAAACACTACAATTCGGATGTCACATGCACTTACATCATCCAACATAAGCAAAGCATCAGCCTAACCTGAGAAAATCCGGATACCCGAAAATGCGCACTCGCCGTGTCCGGCCGGACACGGCGAGATAGCCTGCATCCGAATCCCGGTCATAGGGATAGCGGTGCGGGGGGTTATGACGCGGCAGCGCAGCCGCGATCAAAGGGGAGCAACCGGTCTGACGGATTCAAGGGGAGGGGTTCCTGGTGGAGCACCGTAAGACCGAATTTCGGCGAGCGGCTCGCGGCGCGTCCGGTGACGACGCTGCCCGGTTCCTGCGCGAACTGCGCCAGTTGCGAAGCGGCGCCGGGCTCGGACACGCCGAGCTCGCGGCACGTTCGCACTATCCGTACGATCACATCAGGGCCGCCGAGATGGGACCGGCGCTGCCGGACCTGCCGGTGCTCACGGCCTACGTCACAGGCTGTGGCGGCACCGCCGAGGAGTGGGAGGAGCGGTGGCGGACGCTGCGAGGCTCCCCCGCCCTGCCGGTGCTACCCATCCGTGCCGCCGGATGCTCGGGCTTGGCGGCGGCCGGGGCGCGCCGCGGCTCCGTCCGGGGCATGATCGGGCCACGCGTGGTCAGTACAGACCCGCCGACGATAGTGGCGGCCCTCGACCGGGTGGTCGTGGACACGACCAACGCCCTGGTGGCGATCCCGGGTCACGCCGGAGAGGCGGACGCCCCGGCTTCCGCGTCCGGTGACGGGGATGCCATGTGGGAAGTCGCGCCAAGGGGCGTCCCGCGCGCCGTCGAACCGCTCGCGGACACCCCGACGGAAGATGCCACGCTGGCCGCGGATACCGCGCTGGATGCGGATACCGCGCTGGATGCCGCACCGACCGCGGATGCTACGCGGACGGCCGAGCCCACGTGGACGACCGAGGCCACGTGGACGGCCGAAACCACGTGGACGGCCGAGGCCCCGTGGACCGCGGACGCCGCCGCCGCGCCAGCCGTCGAACCGCTCGGGGACATCCCGACGGAAGATGCCACGGCGGCCGCAGAAGCCGGGCCGCCGTTCGCCGGAAATGCGGCGCTCGCAGCCGTGCCGCGGCAGGAGCGGGCGGTGCCCACCACCGATCCCCGCCAGGGCCCGGGTGCTGCGCCCTCCTCGGATGCCGTCCCGACGAGGCATGCCGCGCCGACAGCGGATGCCGTGCCTCCGCTTGCGGCTAGTGCAGCGCTCGCCGCTGTGCCGCGGCAGGGACGTGCGGTGCCCACCGCCGATCCCCTCCCCGCCGCCGATGCGTTGCCCGTCGCCGATCCCGTCCAGGCTGGGGATGCCGTGGCGGCCGCGGCTGCCGCGCCGACCGCGGACGCCGGACGGACGGCCTGGGCTGTGCCGGTTACAACGGCCTGGGTCGCGTCCATGGCAGCGGTGCCGACGACATCTGTGCCGGTGACAGCGGTGCCGGTCACAGCGGTGCCGGTGACAACGGTGCCGACGATAGCGGTGCCGACGACAACCCTGAACGGGACGACAGGCGGCGCCTTGGTGCGAGCCACCGGGCGCCGGGCGCTGCCGCCTCGTGTGCAGGCCGCGCTGATCGTCGCGTCGGTCTGCGTCGTCTTCGCGCTTCTTCTCTTCGGAATCCTGACGATTTTCAGCTAATAGCCGGGGCTGTCAGCTGATTATGAGCCAGGCACACCGCTCGAGCCGTTGGCCGACGGCGGGATGCCCGCCGTCGTGTCGAGCGTCGCGTCTGGCCGCAGTGGAGCCTCGACGGCCGCTGCCGCTGCTGCCGCCGCCGCGATGGCGGCAGCGGCAGCCTGCTCGGCGGACACGACGGGAGCGGCCTCCTCCGTGAGGGCGTCCTGCCCGCCCTGGCTTGGCACCGACCAGGCGCTCCCCGCTACGGCACCGCCCGGCGCGGCATCACCAGCTGCGGCGCCCTGGCCCGGCCCGCTGAACGCGGCGCTCACCGCCTTCAGCGCCGTCGTCACCTCACCCGGGATCACCCAGAACGTATTGCCAGGACCCGCGGCGATCTGCGGCAGCGTCTGCAGGTACTGGTAGGCGAGCACCTTCGGGTCCGGGTCGTTGCGGTGGATCGACCCGAAGACCTGGGTGATCGCCTCCGCCTGGCCCTCGGCGCGGAGAATAGCCGCCTGCTTGTCACCCTCCGCGCGCAGGATCGCCGACTGCCTGTCGCCATCCGCGGTCAGGATCTGCGACTGGCGGGCGCCCTCGGCGGTGAGAATCGCCGCGCGCTTCTCCCGTTCGGCGCGCATCTGCTTTTCCATCGCGTCCTTGACGGACTTCGGCGGGTCGATCGCCTTGATCTCCACCCGGGTGACGCGGATGCCCCACTTGCCCGAGGCGTCGTCGAGGACGCCGCGCAGCAGCGTGTTGATCTTGTCGCGGGAGGTCAGCGTCTGCTCCAGGTCCATGGACCCGATCACCGACCGCAGCATCGTCGCGGTCAGCTGCTCGATCGCCTGGATGTAGTCGACGATCTCGTAGTCCGCCGCCCGCGGGTCGGTCACCTGGAAGAACAGCACGGTGTCGATCTGCACCACCAGGTTGTCCTCGGTGATGACCGGCTGCCCCATGAACGAGACGACCTGCTCGCGCAGATCGATCAGCGGCTTTACGCGGTCGACGAACGGGACGATGAAGTTCAGGCCGGGTTCGAGCGTCTTGCGGTACCGGCCGAGCCGTTCGACGTTCCGTGCCCGCGCCTGCGGCACGATCCGCACTGAACGCACAACGGTCAAAAGGACCGCGATGACGATCACCGCCACGATGACGATCTCAGCGATGAGCATGGCTACTCCAGGGGGTAAACAAGGGCGGTGGCGCCGTCGATCTGCATTACGTCGACGGTGCGGCCAACCGGGATGATTTGAGTCTCGTCATAGGACCGCGCGGACCACACCTCACCGCCGATGCGGACCCGGCCGCCGTGCTCGGAGACCTCTTCGAGCACCTGCGCGCGCCTTCCTATTAGCGCGGCCGGCCCGGTCCTCAGCAGTGGAGGCTGCTTCACGTGCCGACGGGCGATGGGCAGCACGAAACCAAGGCCAGCCCCCGACGCGATCACAAACGCGAGCAGCTGGAACGGCAAGCCGAGATGCGCGCCGCCAACAGCCGCGGCGACGAGCGCGCCGACCGCGATGATGCCAAGCGCGAACGTGGTCGTCATCAGCTCGGCAACGCCGAGGACGGCGGCCACGATCAGCCAGACGATCCATGCCATGGCCGCTCCGCAACCACGCCGCGAAACCCAATGACGCGCGCAAAACGCTCGCGCCGTATCTCCTACAGTAGCCCGCCGTGCGCGCATCCGACACCCGCGCCGCGAGCCGCCGCCGCTAAATCACATCAGCCCAAACCGGTGGCAATTGCACGTCAGTCCGGTACACGCGGTCCGGCCGCCCTACACTCGAAGGCCTGAGCTTGTTCGCGTCAGGAGGTACCGGGTGAATCGTCAGGGCGGCAGGCCTGACCGCGACGGCAACCCGCGCGACGCGTACCTCGACGCCGAGGCTTACCCGGTCGACCCGGGGTACCGCGGCTCCGCCGGGGACCGGGATCGGCCCCGCCCCGCGGACATGCCGCCAGGCCCGCCGCGCACCCGCCCTGATCGCTCCGCGCAGGCACGGTCGGGATCGCCGCGGCCGGGTGTTCCGCCGCGCCCGCACCGCACCGCCCCGCACGACCCCCAGGCGGCGAACCGCCAGTGGCAGCGGCCAGAGGACGCCATTCCCGGCGTCGGCCGACCGCGGCCAAGGCCGCGACAGCCCGGTCCGCGTCCCCGCCCGCAGCCGGCAGGCCGCCCCGGTCCGGCGGGACCCGCGAGCTGGCCGGCCGCGGGCGCGCGGGCACCGTGGGCCGGACAGCAAGAACAGCAAGGCCAGCCAAGGCAGCGACCGCGACCGGGACAGTCCAGGGCGAGGCAGGCCGAATGGCCTGGCCAGGGACCGACTGGTCCAGGCATGGGGCCGGGCTTCGCCGATCGGGGGCAGGCCTGGGCCGCCGCCGGGCCCGCGGGAAAGCCCTCGGTCTCTCCTGAGCAGTACGGCGGTCAGGGGCAGTCCGGTGCTGGGCAGTACGGCCAAGACCAGCCATGGGCGGGTGGATACGCCCCCGGACAGCAGACTTCCTGGCGGCCCGGCTCCGGGCAGGCCGGTCCCGGCGAGCAGTGGCAGGGTCAGGAGTGGCAGGGTCAGCAACGGCAGGGTCAGGCGTGGCAGGGAAACCATGGCCCCGGTTCGGAAGGCGCTGGGCAGCAAGGTCCGGTACAGCACGGGTCTGGGCAGGGGAACTACGCGCACGAAGCTCCCAGCCAGTTCGGACCGGGCCAGCACGATCCGAGCCAGTACGGGCAGCCGACGGGGACCACCGGCAACTGGCGGGCCGCCGGACCAGACCAGGGACCGGGCGGAGCACCCGGACCAGGGCAGTACGGCTACGACGCGCGGAACACCGGCTCCTGGCAAGCCGCCGGACCAGGATCCGGGCAGACCTGGACACCAGGACCAAGCCAGTACGGCTACGACCCCCGCAGCACCGGCTCCTGGCAAGCCGCCGGACCGGGATCCGGGCAGACCTGGACACCAGGACCTGAGCAGTACGGCCCCGGCATGCGCGGGACCGGATCTTGGCAGGCGGCTGGGCCGGGGCAAGACTGGGCGCAGCAGCCGGGGCAGTACGCCCACGACCCGCGGAACACCGGCTCATGGCAGGCCTCGGGATCCGGCAACGGGCAGGACTGGACGGCGGGGGCCGGCCCTTGGGGCTACGGTCACGACCCGCACAACACGGGAGCCTGGCAAGCCGCCGGGCCCGGTCAGGGCCAGGCCTGGACGCCGGGACCGGGACCAGGACAGTATCCACAGGACGTGCGGATGACCGGCGGCTGGCAAGCGGCCGGGCCAAGCGGACCGGCCGGGCAGGACTGGACGGGAGCCGCCCCTGGCCAGCAGCAAGGTCAGCCCTTCCCCGGCCAGTACCCGGGCCCGCCTTACCCTGGCCAGCAACATCCAGGCCAGCTATATCAGGGCCAGTATCCCGGCCAGCAGCCAGGGCAGCCGCATCGGGAAGGCGGGCGGCTCGGCCAGCCTCAGTACGCCGACGGCGCCGGCATGCGCGAGACGGGCGCCTTCGGGCGCGTCGGCTCGCCGGTCATCAGGCAGCGGGACAGCGCGCTGCCCGACCCGTCGCAAGGTCCCCGAGGGGCCGGCCCGATCGCGGCGATCGAATCCGACAGCGTCGCCGCGTTCGCCCGCGACCTGCGCGTGCTGCGCGCCAACGCGGGGCTCGACTATCCGGACATGGCCGAGAAGTCGCACTACACGATGCGGACGCTGGCCTCCGCGGCCGGCGGGCTCCGGCTGCCGACGCTGCCGGTTCTCATCGCTTACGTGGACGCGTGCGGCGGCGACGTCAGTGAATGGGAGGAGCGCTGGGGCAAGCTGTCCAAGCCCGGGCGCAAGGGGCAGGCGGTCGCCCTGCCCGCATCCGACGACCGCGGCGGCGCGGTCCCGCCAGGCGCGCGGCAGACCGGCGAGATCTACGTGATCACGTCGGCCAAGTTGCGTGACGAGCGCTGGTAGCACGCCGGCCGCGGCCCGCGCCGTCACCCGGCCGGGCGGGGCACCGATCGGTGCTCATGAAACAATCGGCACCGTGCTGCCTGTGGACAATCACGTACATACGGAATGGTCGTACGACACCCCCGCCGAGGCGTCGATGGTGCGCAGCTGCGAACAGGCCGTCGCCATCGGGCTGCCCGCGATCGCGTTTACCGAGCACCTGGAATTCACCACGAGCGGTGCGGGCGACGCGATCGCCGAGGTGGCCTCCGATCACCGCTGGTGGAACCGGATCAAGCCGCTTGACGTGACCGGGTACCTGGCGTCGGTCGCGGACTGCCGTGAGCGCTTCCCTGGCCTGCGCATTCTCGCCGGGGTAGAGGCGGGCGAATCGCATCTGTTCGCCGGAAGCGCGGCCGCGGTCATCGGTGCGCACGCCTTCGACCGCGTGCTCGGGTCGCTGCACGCCGTCCCCTACAAGGGCAGGCTCGTCTCGAGTGACGCGCTGTTCGGCGACATGCCGGATGACGACGTGATGCGCTATTACTTCGCCGAGCTGATCGCGCTGATCGACGGCAGCGACCTGTTCGAGGTGCTCGCCCACCTGGATTTCCCGCGCCGGTTCTGGCCCAAGGGACCGCACCTGTACCGGGAAGAGGTGTTCGAGGAGGAGTACCGCACGGTGCTCCGCGCGCTCGCCGCATCCGGCCGGGTGCTCGAGATCAACACCAAGACGCCGCTCGCCACGGTCGACCAGATCCGGTGGTGGCGGGAGGAGGGCGGGCGGGCCGTCTCGTTCGGCAGCGACGCGCACCTGCCGCACCGCGTCGGGGACAGGTTCAAGCTCGCGGTGGATGTGGTCGAGGCGGCCGGGTTCCGGGCGGGCCACGACCCGTACGATTTCTGGCGCGTCTAGCGCGGCGTCATCGCCGCCGCTGGCGCCGGGGCGTTCGCGGAACTCAGTGCGGGCTTGCTCTCTGGTTAAAGATGTGTCAAATTAGAGAAGTGCTTAATCAAAGACTGCTGCCAGTCGTGACCGCGGAGGGCCAGGAATGCTGCGCGCCGCTGGCGTGCGAGCCGATCTCGCCTGCCGACGCTGACGAGCTGGCAGCGTTGTTCAAGGCGGCGGCGGACCCGATGCGGCTGCGCCTGCTGTCGCTGATCGCCTGCCACGACGGCGGGGAGTCCTGCGTCTGCGACCTGCTTGGCGAGTTCGACGTGACCGCACCGTCGGTCAGCTATCACCTGCGGCTGCTGCGCGAGGCAGGGCTGATCAGCGCCGAGCGGCGCGGCACCTGGGTGTACTACCGGGTCAACCCCGGCGTCATGGCGCGGATGTCGGCCGTCCTCGCGCCGCCTGCACAGGTGGCAGCCGAAGCGGGCTGACCGTGATCTATCTCTAGGAGTGGCATTGAGCGAGAACATCCGCGCCGACCTGCGCGAGGAAGTCCGGACTAGGTACGCCGCCGCCGCCCGCGCGGTCATCGACCCCACCGCAACGGCGGCGGGCTGCTGCGGCACAGCCGCTGATTCCTGCTGCGGCACCGCGGGACAAGCCGCGGACGCGGTCGGCGGCTTCAGCCAGGACCTGTATCGCGAGGGCGAGACTGACGGCCTGCCTGCCGAAGCCGTCCGGGCCAGCCTCGGCTGCGGCAACCCGCTGACTGTGGCGGACCTGCGTGACGGAGAACGAGTCCTGGACCTGGGCTCGGGCGGCGGCATCGACGTGCTGCTGTCCGCCCGCCGGGTCGGCCCGTCCGGCTTCGCCTACGGAGTCGACATGACCGATGAGATGCTCCAGTTGGCCCGCGCCAACGCCGTCAAGGCAGGAGCTGGCAACGTGGAGTTCCGCAAGGGCGACATCGAGGCCGTCCCGCTGCCGGACGCCTCGGTGGACGTGGTGATCTCCAACTGCGTGATCAACTTGTCCGTCGACAAGCCAGCGGTCCTGGCCGAGATGTTCCGGGTCCTGGCGCCCGGCGGCCGGATCGGCATCTCCGATGTCGTGGCCGAAGATCACCTGACACCAGCCGACCGGGCGGCGGCCGGGACGTATGTCGCCTGCATCGCCGGCGCCCTGTCCCGCGCCGAGTACCTCGACGGGCTCGCCGCCGCCGGGTTCGCCGACACCTCGGTCACGTTCACGCACGAGACCGCACCCGGCTTGCACTCCGCCATCATCCGCGCTGCCAAGCCTGCCGGCTGATGACGGAGGCGGCCTAGCCGCGCCCGCTTCGCAGGGCTGGTGCGGATCGACGACGAGCTCGACATAGCTGGCGAACCATCAGGAGCGCGACGGGTGGCCGCGAGGTGCTGTATGGCGGCTATCTGCTGGCGTGTGCCTGGCGGACCCAGGCCTGGGCGCCCATCTGGACGGCGTCCCAGGGGGAACCGAGCGGCGGCGTGTAGGACAGGTCGAGGTCGCTGATCGCGTCGACGGTCATGCCGTGGAAGATCGCGGTCGCGGCGATGTCGATCCGCTTAGCGACCTCGGCGTGCTTGTGGCCGAAGAGCTGGAGCCCGAGGAGGCGGCGGGTGGTGCGGTCGCCGGTGAACCGCAGCTGGATGCGATGGCTGCCGGGGTAGTAGGCCTTGTGGTCGTCGGCTTCGAATGCGACCGTGACCGGCTCGTACCCGGCGGCGCGGGCTTCGTGGTCCCGGAGCCCGGTGCGCGCGGCGGCCTGGTCGAAGATCTTGACGACCTGGGTGCCGAGGGAGCCGGCGAACTCGCGCTGCCCGCCGAGCGCGTTCTCCCCGGCGACCCGGCCCTGCTTATGCGCGGTGGTGCCGAGCGGCAGGTAGGTCTCGCCCAGCAGCCGGTGATGGGTGATCACGCAGTCCCCGGCGGCATAGACGCCGGGCAGGCCAGTGCGCATCATCCGGTCGACGCTGATCGCGCCGCGGGCGCCGAGGGTGGCCCCGGCGGCAACCGCCAGGCCGGTCTCCGGCCGCACTCCCACCACGACGAGGACCATGTCCGCGGTCCGGATGACTGGCGTACCGTCGGCCGTCACGGCGTCGACTCGCAGCCGCCCGGGGGCGGGCGACGCGGCGCGGCTGACGGCCCTGACCGTGGTGCCGGTCAGCACGGTCACGCCGCGGGTTTCCAGCTCGGCGCGCACCAGGCCGCCGAGTTCCTGATCGACCGTGGGCAGCACTTCGGGGAGCTGCTCGACCTGCGTGACTGCCACGCCCCTGGCCGTGAGGGCCTCGGCCATCTCCAGCCCGATGTACCCGGCACCGACGATCACCGCGCTAGCCGGAGCCCGCTCTTCCAGGGTCCGCATGACGGCGAAGGTATCGTCCATCGAGTGCAGCAGGTGCACCCCGTCGGCTGGCCCGAGAGCGTCCAGGCCCGCGATGGGCGGGCGGGCCGGCACCGCGCCGGTGCCGATGATCAGCTGGTCGTAGCTGATCAGTTCCTCGGCGCCGTCCGGGCCGGTGACCAGCAGCTTGCGGCCGGGCACGTCGACCCGGCGCGCCGTGGTGTCCAGCCGCAGCGCCATCCCGGCGTCCTCCAGGTCGGCGATGGTCCGGTGGGCCAGGTTCTTCCAGTGGGCGACCTCGCCGGAGACGTAGTAGGGGATGCCGCAGATGGAGAAGTTCGGGTAAGCGTCGGCCACCACCACCGTGACCTCTGTGCCCGGGGCCACCTCGCGAGCGCGCAGCGCGGCGCTGATGCCCGCGTCACTGCCGCCTACTGCCACCATGTGCATGATCGGTTACCTTCCGTTGGCGGCGGCGCCTGTCGCGTGCGGGACGACCACCTCTGACGCCTGGGCGGGGGTGAGCGCCGGATACAGGAACCTGATGATGAGCACCGCGGCGATCCCGCCGCCGATCTGGGCAACGATGAAGACCGGGGCCGAGGACGGCGCGATTCCGGCGAAGGTGTCGGAGAACATCCGCCCGATGGTGATCGCGGGGTTGGCGAAGCTGGTGGAGGAGGTGAACCAGTACGCGGCTCCGATGTAGGCGCCGACCGCCGCCGGGGCGGTACCCAGCCGGCCGCTGCGGGCCAGCGCGAAGATCACCAGGATCAGGCCCGCGGTCGCGATCACCTCCGACAGCGCGTGTGCCCCGCTGGCGCGGTGCTTGTCCGAGATCGACACCGCCGCCTCGGCGAACATCAGGTTCGCGGCGACCGCCCCGGTGACGCACCCCGCTACCTGGGCGGGCAGGTAGGCGGCGGCGTCCCGCCACGACATGCCGCCGAGCGCCGCGTCGGCGAACGACACGACCGGGTTGAAGTGCCCACCGGAGACCGGCCCGAACATGAGGATGATCGCGAACAGCCCCGCCGCGGTCGCCGCGGAGTTCTCCAGCAGCTGCAGCCCCGTATCCGACGGCGACAGGCGCTGGGCGGCGATGCCGGAGCCGATCACGATGGCGGCGAGGAACGCGCTGCCGAGGAACTCCGCCGCAAGGCGGCGCCGCAGGTCGGGTGCACTGGTCACGGGCACCATCTTGACATGACCATATGACTCAGTCAAGATTGAGTCAATGAACGACGAGCGAATCTCTGAGCTGGAACGGCGCGCTGAGGTACACGCGGCGCTGTCCGACCCCGCGCGGCTGGCCATCGTCGACGCGCTGGCCGACGGTGACGCTTCCCCGTCGGAGCTAGCCGGGATGCTGACGATGCCGTCGAATCTGCTCGCCCACCACCTGCGGGTCCTGGAAGAGACCGGCCTGGTTACGCGTCACCGGTCTGAGGGTGATAAGCGGCGCACGTACCTGCGGCTGGTTCCCGGTGCGCTGGACGGGCTGGCCGGACCGCCGAGACGGTCCGCACAACGGGTGCTGTTCGTGTGCACCGCCAACTCCGCCCGCTCGCACCTGGCCGCGGCATTGTGGCGGCGGGCCAGCAAGGTACCCGCGGCGTCGGCGGGCACCCACCCGGCCGACCGGATCGATCCCGGCGCGGTCAGCGCCGCCGCTCGCCACCAGCTCCCGCTGCCCAGGCTCCGTCCCCGGCACATCAGCGGCGTCCAGGGCGACGGCGACCTCGTCGTGACGGTCTGCGACCTCGCGCACGAGGAGCTGGGGGCACTGGCCGCCGTGCACTGGTCCGTCCCTGATCCGGTCCCGGCCGGCGATCCTGACAGCTTCGACGCGGCACTGACCGAGCTAGCCGGCCGGGTCGGCCGCCTCGCACCCCGCCTGGCCGCCTCCTAAGACAGCGCCTCCTAAGACAGTGCGGGCAGCCTCCGGAAGCGATCCGCTGGCGACCGTCCCCGCGACCGTCCCCGCGACATCGCTGCGACGCTCGATGAGCACCGTGTCCCGCCACCGGCCGTGGTGGCGGCCGATCCGCTCCCGGACGCCAACGACGCGGAATCCCGCCTTCTGGTGGAGCAGCAAGCTGGCGGTGTTCTCGGGGAACACGCCGCTCTGGATGGTCCAGACGCCTGCTGCCTCCGCCGACCGGATCAGCGCGCCGAGCAGCACGGAACCGACGCCGCGCCGGCGGCGACCGGGGTGAACGTAGACGCTGTGCTCGATCACCCCCGCGTACACGCAGCGGCTGGACACAGCCGACGCGGCCACCCAGCCGAGCACCTCCCCCGTCGTCGCGTCCGCGGCCACATGCCGGTGGCCCGGCAGTTTCGCCGCGTCGAACGCCGCCCAGGACGGGGCCTCCGTCTCGAAGCTGGCCTGGCCGGTATCGAGCCCGGCCTGGTAGATGGCCAGCACGGAGGCGGCGTCCGCCGCCTCCAGCGGGCGGATCACCAGGCCTTCCCGGCCACCGCACCCGGGCGGGAAGGGGGACGCCTGGTCAGGCATCGCGGTCCTCCGAATCAAGCGGCGAGGCCGGGACGGGCCGGCCCATGACGATGTCGGCGGCCGTGGGGAAGCACGCGACGCACCGCTCGTTGATCCGGTACCAGTTCGCCGTGCCGCGCCGCTCGGCCAGCACGAACCGCACCCCGGCCAGGATCTTCAGGTGCTCAGACACCGTGGACTGTCCCACCTCAAGCGCGGCGGTGATCTCACCCACGCTCATCGGGCCGCCCCGGCGGGCCAGCAGCGACACGATCTGCACCCGCGTCGCGTCCGCGAGCGCCCGGAACCACGACGCGTACTCGACCGCCGTCACCCGATCGAGCGGGCCGGCCTGCGACTCATTCATCGTTAATCGACGATAGACGATAGATGCCGGCGGCGCTACCACGCGGCCGCAGCAGGCTACGGGTTCGGGCGAAGCACGGGACCGTTCGGACAATTGGGCCTCGGTCAGCCGGGGAACAGCCGCGGCTGCGCGCGGAGCTCAGGCGATCGTGAACACGTCTTTGCCAAACGACCGGACGCCGGGCTCGGCCGCGTCGCCCAGGTGGGGCAGGCCGAAGATGTCCTCGATCGTGCGGAGCATCGAGTAGTGGTTGTAGTACGCCATGGACACCGTGCCCGGCTTGATGTACGGGGACAGCGCCACCATGCCGACGTCGCCGCCGCCCGGACCGCTGAGGCCGGGCTCGGCCGTGTTCGGGTGCGCGGAGCCGCGGCCAGCCGTCTCACCGCAGCAGGCGCTGTCGGTCGCGCCCTCGTCGAACGTGATGAGAATCAGCCCGCCCGCCTTGTACGCGGGCGATGCCATGATCAGCGGCACCCAATGGGACAGGAACCCGTCGATCTGGGTGAAGCCGCCGCGCTGTCCCGTCACGCAGGGGATGTCGTGGCCGTCGTCGCAGAGGTTGGGGGTGATCCAGGAGAAGGCGGGGGCTTGTGCCGCGGCTTCTTTCAGGTCGGCCGGCAGCGGCTCGAACGACACGATGTGCGCGGCGCAGTAGCCTTCGTTCCCGGTCACCGAGCGGAAGAACATGAAGCCCTCGTGCCGCACCGCGTACTGGTCGGTCCGCGTGGCGTCCCCCGTGAGGTCCACCCCCCAGATGCCGGGGTGACCGCACGCCGGACCGGCCGGGGTCGCGATCGTGTCATCGCGCGCCGGGTCGTTGCCCATGTCCTCCAGGTACGCCTTCCAGCCCAGCTTCACCGCCGTCAGCTGGTTCCCGAGGGTCGGGACCGTCGCGGGGAACACGCAGCCGCCGCCGGGGGCCAGCAACTGGCGGTAGGGTCCGGCCGCCGCGTCCGGCAGCGGAACCCAGACCGGGCAGTCTTGCTGTGTGAGCGGGTTGGGCGCCTGGCCGGAGACCTGCGCGATGTAGTTGTCGGCGCTGTCATGGCCGATCGCGTAGTAGTTCTTGAGCAGCGCGCCGAGTTGGGGCAGCGTGCGGGCGAGGTACGGGTCGGCCGCGGGGTCGCCGAAACTCTGCGGGTACCCCTCGTTCTCTAGTTCGATGACCCAGACATGCTTGATGGCGTGCACGGTGAACATGGAGCGGGCGGCCGGGGCGCCGACGGCGTGCACGATCGCCAAGCCCGCGATGAGCAGGCCGCCGATCGCGATCCGGGCGATCCGCACCAGGCCCCCTGGCGTGCCGACCATACTGCTCCCGTAAGAAAATCCGCCCATTCCAGGGTCGCACATGGCAGTGCGGTCAGCTAGGCCGGTCTTCATGTCCGATTTCCGCTAGTGTTTACCGGCGGCGGGTGGTTGAGTGGAGCCCGTGATGGACGACGATCAGCGGTACAAGGCCGCGGCGAGCAAGGATGCGCGGTTCGACGGCGTGTTCTTCACCGCCGTGCGGACCACCGGCATCTACTGCCGGCCGTCGTGCCCGGCCCTGACCCCGAAGCGGACGAATGTCGTCTTCTACCTGACGGCGGCGGCGGCGCAGCAGTCCGGGTTCCGCGCCTGCAAGCGCTGCCGTCCGGACGCCTCTCCCGGCTCGCCCGACTGGAACGTCAGGTCCGATGTCGCGGGGCGGGCCATGCGGCTGATCGCCGACGGGGTCGTGGACCGGTCCGGGGTCGGCGGGCTCGCGAACTCACTGGGCTACTCCCCGCGCCAGGTAACCCGCGTGCTGACCGTCGAGGTCGGCGCGGGGCCGCTGGCGCTCGCCCGCGCGCAGCGGGCACGGGCCGCCCGGATTCTCGTCGAGACGACGACGCTGCCGATGGGCGACATCGCGTTCGCGTCCGGATTTTCCTCCATCAGGCAGTTCAACGCCACCATGCTCGAGGTGTACGACATCGCGCCGACGGTGCTGCGGGAACGCGCTGTCCCGGTCGGCTCGGATGGCTCGGCGATCGGCTGGGCGGGCCTGGGCGGGAGCGTCCCGGGCGCGGAATTGCGGCTGCGGCTGCCGTTCCGGCCGCCCATCGACCTGCCCCGGATGTTCGGGTTCCTGGCGGCGCGGGCCGTCCGCGGGGTGGAGGCGGTAACCGCGTCTTCATACGCCCGGACGCTGCGGCTCCCGCATGGTCCCGGGGTCGTGGAGCTGCGGTCGGCTGGCGGCGCGAACTGGGTCGACTGCACGCTCGCGCTGGCGGACCTGCGCGATGTGACCGCCGCGGTGCAGCGCTGCCGCCGGCTGCTCGACCTGGACGCGGACCCGGCGGCGATCTCGGAGTTTCTCGCGGACGACCCGGTGATCGGCGGGCTCGCGAGCTGCTGCCCCGGACGGCGGTCCATTGGCGCGGTGGACGGGGACGAGATCGCGATCCGGGCCGTGCTCGGCCAGCAGGTGTCCGTGAGCGCGGCGCGGCGGCTCGGGGAACGGCTTGTCGAGCTGTGCGGAACGCCGCTCCCGCCGGACGCGATCGCCGGCCCGGCTCGCGGTCTGCTCACGCACGTGTTTCCCGACGCGGCGACGATCGCGGGCCTGGACCCCGCGACGCTGCCCATGCCGCGGGCCCGGGCGCGGGCGGTGCTCGCGCTCGCCGAGGCGCTGGCCTGCGGCGGGATCAGCCTGGACCCGGGCGCCGACCGGGACGCGGTAGCGGCCCGGCTCCTCGCACTGTCCGGCATCGGGCCGTGGACGACCGGATATATCAGGATGCGGGCACTATCGGACCCCGACGCGTACCCGCCCGGGGACGCCGGGGTATTGCGGGCGCTGCGACGGCTCGGCGCGGCCAGGGCCGGCGATACGGCCGGCGAGAGCGCCGCGAAGTCATGGCGACCGTGGCGCGCGTATGCCGTGCACCAGCTGTGGTCCTCCCTGGAACCCGCGGCTGACGATGAAACGGAACCGAGCAAGGGAGTGACGACATGAACAATTCGTTCCTGCC
>Ga0210395_10002023_pt1 | contig 15784 bp, 22 predicted proteins | sample IncBWH4OmetaG_FD_150861 | JGI IMG/M metagenome (GOLD analysis project Ga0210395, IMG submission 150861) | Forest soil microbial communities from Barre Woods Harvard Forest LTER site, Petersham, Massachusetts, United States - Inc-BW-H-4-O ... | reverse complement strand
CGTGTCGACGTAGAGTCCCCACCCGCCGGGGCCGTGCGGACCGTGCGGGAAGTAGCCGAGCTGGATGCCGTGCGATGACGCGGTCGAGCGGCCGTTGACCCCGATCGTGAAGGTCTGGTGCGGGTATCGGTACCAGATCGGCAGCGTGATCCCGGCCAGGATCGTGAGCCACACCACGAGAGCGACCCAGTTCAGGGCCATCAGCGGTGCGTACAGGCCGAGCAGGTACGCGAGGTCACGCCACAGCGCCGGGTCCGACCATTGAGTGGTGAGCCGGGCCAGCAGGCCGGGGCGGGTGACCGGCCGGTACCCGCCGGTGGGCTGGTCCTGGCCCACGCCGCGCAGCCTGGCGCGTTCCGCGGTGGCGCAGCCCTTGATCACCGCCGCGGCGGCGATCAGCAGCGGAATGCCGACGATGGTGACGCAGAGCCCGACGGCCGCCGTGGTCGCGGTGAGCACCACCGCGAACAGCACCGTGCCGGTGAACAAGTAGGCGAACAGGTACCAGAAGGCTGCCCACGGAGCCGGCGACAGCAGCAGGCCGACCGGATTCCGGCTCAGCCTGAGCCTGTTCATCCGACGTCTCGCATGAGCTGCTCAACGGCTTCCACGTGCTCGGCGAGCTTGGTCATCTCCGAGCGCATCGCGGTAATGTTCGCCACGGCTTCCTCGGCCAGCTTCCGGTAGGACGCCATCGCGACCGCGTCGGCCCGGTGCCGCTGAAGCCGGAAGTAGCTCCAGACGATCACGGCGGCCGCGGCGCAGATCGGGACGAAGATGGACAGAACTATCCCGATCGGGGTGAGGTTGGTGCCGCTAGACGAAGCCAGCGTCGTTGTCAGGGTCATTGCATGCATTAGTCGCTCTCCTCCGTGTCGAGAGCTTGTGGTTGGCTACCGTCGTCGCCGGCCAGCGCCTCGACGACCGTGTCCGCCGTGACGTGCAGCTCGAAGGGGACTAGTTCGAAGTACTTCATCGCCTTGCCGTCCTCGGACAGTTCCAGGCTGCCCCGTACCAGGCCGGCCTTCTCTAGCCGGTCCAGGTGCATGTACAGCAGCGGCCTGGACATTCCAAGCCTGCGGGCCAGTTCACTGACGTGTACCCGGCCGTGGGCAAGCTCCGCGATGACGCGCAGCCGCAGCGGGTGCGCTATGGCTGTCAGCATGGCGAGCAGTTCCTCGCTAGTCAGTGTCTCATTCATTCTCTTTCACCTGTCAGCTACAACTTACATATGGCGCATGCGGCTGTCAACGGAATTGGCCCGGGCCGCCGGCGTAGGGGGGCGGGGCCGGTCTGGACGCGGGACAGGCCGCGCTACCCTATGGGCGTGCGAAGGCTTACCAGGGCAGCGGGAATCGCGGCCGCCGCCACGGCCGCGGCGGGTGCGCTGGGCGGCTGTTCGGTGGCGCGGGGCGCGACTTATGGGGGTATCGCCGCGACCGCGGCGTACATTCAGCAGCCGACCGGCAAGACCACGGTCGGGTACCTGGACATCCGTAACAACGGCGCCCCCGACCAGCTGGTGTCGGTGCGCACCAGCGTCGGTGGCACGGTCGAATTCCGCGCGCCGGTCCGGGCGGGGGTCGCACCGGTGGTCATGCACACCGTGCCGGACATCCCAATCCCCTCCGACGCGCTGACGCAGCTCGTCCCCGACAGCTACCACCTGCTGATCAGCGGGGCCGGCCCGATGCAGGCCGGCAAGGACATCACGCTGCGGCTGACGTTCGAGCACGCCGGAACGATCACCATTTACGCGCTGGTCACCAACCCCGAAAGCGGCGGCAGCAGCTACTTCCTCAACTGATTCCTGCCCCCAACGTCACGGCCGGGCTGTTCGTTGTATAAGACGAGGGGTCCGGATCGCTGCTGAGGTGGTGCCGTGGAGGGCTGGGAGCAGACGCTGACCGAGCTGGTCAGCGCGCGGGGCGCCGCGCTCAAGCGGCACGCCTTCCTGCTGTGCGGCGATGACTCGCAGGCCGACGACCTGGTCCAGGAGGCTCTCGTCCGGGCGTTCACCCGGCCGCTGCGGGTGCCCCGGCCCGGCGGGGCCGAGGCGTACGTGCGGGTGATCATGACGAACCTGTTCATCGACGGCGCCCGCCGGCGCTCCCGGTGGACCCGGGTGGCGCCGCTGCTGCGGCCCACTTCCGAGGCGCCTGATCCGGCCGACCAGGTATCGGACCGTGATGCCATGCTCACCGCGCTCCGGGGCCTTTCGCCCCGGCAGCGTGCCTGCGTGGTGCTGCGCTACTACGAGGACCTGCCGGTGGCCGAGGTCGCCTTCGCTCTCGGCGTGAGCGATGGCACGGTCAAGCGATACCTCAGCGAGGCGATGGATCAGGTGGCCATCCGGCTGGCTAGCACGGAACGGGGGTAACCAATGTCGATCGACGAACGTTCGCTGCGCTCGCGGCTCGCCGAGACGGCGGGGCAGGCGGGCCCGCCTGGCTTTACTCCCGAGGACGTGGCTTCGCGGGTGCGGCGCGTGCGCCTCCGGCGGCGCAGGCGGGCGTGGGTCAGCGCGGCGGTGGTGGTGGCGGCGGCTGGCACCGCGATTACGATCCCGCTCGTCGGTGGCGGCGGCGGTGCCGGCGGCGTGGGCGGCGGGGGTGGCGGCCGCGGCGGCGGGCCTGGCGCGATTAGCTCGCCGCCGCCCGCGCCGCCGGGGTTGTCATACACGGTGACAGTGAACGGGCACTCGCAGGCGCTTCCGGCGCAGGGACGGCCTGAGCCGGCCGAGTACTACGTCACGCCGGAGGAGAAGGTCACGATCACCGTTTCCGTGACCGTGCCCGCCCACCCCGCGATCACGTCCCTGAAGCTGGGCATCACCGACGGAGTGCTGAGCCCAGGAGAACTGAACGCGGTCCTGGCGGCGAGCGCCCGCGGGCCGCTGCGTCCCGGCGTTCACAGGTTCGCGATGCACTGGACCGCGCCGGCCGGACTCGGGCCGGGGGCGATCCGGCTGCTCGCGGTTGACTGGGCATGGCCGGAAGGCAAAGTCGAGGGAGCTCTCGCCGAATTCGTGGCGCCGCCGGGTGCCCCGTTCTCCGCCGCGGCGGTAGCCCGGCTCCGCGCGACGATGCTGGCCGCCGCGAGCGGCTGCAGCGACCCCAGGCCCGAGTGGATCGTCGCGGTGCGGACGACTCGCGCCAAGGCGGCGGCCGCGATCGGCGACCGCGGCGACATCTCGGGTGACACCGACCAGGCCGTGTACCTGCTGGTTATGAAGGGAAGCTTCAGCGGGAATCACGCGACGGCGCCGCCGTGCGCCCACGCGGCACCCGGCGACTACTACGCGATGATCGTCGACGCCGCTACGTTCGCCACCATTGAGACGGACCTGCGCGCGGCACCGCCCGCGGTGCGGCTGCAGACCCTGGGACCGGTGGCGACCCTGACGTAACCGGGCGCGGCGGGTGAGCGGCAGCCCGGCCCGGGTCTGGTCGTCCGCCGGCGTGTACACGATCAGGCGGGCGTCGGCCATGGCCGCGATCTGAAGCTCGGTGGCGGTGAAGGTGAGCGGACCCGCGCAGGGGTGGATGAAGGTCCGAATCCGTGGCTCGGCGTCGGCCACCTCGTGCCGCGCCCAGAGGTCGGCGAACTCGCGGCTGAGGCCACACAGCCGCCGGATGTCCTCCTCCCATTCCTCGTCCCCGACGTGCTTGGCGTACGCGGCCCGCATCCGGGCCACCAGGTACCGCATCTCCTCCTCGTACTGCGGGAACTTCTCGCGGGCCGCCGGCTCCGTGACACAGCACCACAGCGTGTTCCTGTGCACGCAGGGCATGGAATGCCAGTCCCAGAACAGGTCCTCGGACGCGTCGTTCGTGACGAGGACGTCAAACCGTCCGTTGGTGAGGCTGGCCGGGAGCGGGTCAAGCTGCCTGACGATCTCCCTGACCTCCTCGGCCACCGGGCGACAGGCGGCCCCTACCCGCGTGGGCGTGGCCTCGGCCAGCTGGTACAGGTGCTCGCGCTCGGCCCGGTCAAGCCGCAACGTCCTGGCCACCGCGTCGAGCACCTGCATGCTCGCGTTGATCTCGCGGCCCTGCTCGAGCCACGTGTACCAGGTGACACCGACCCCCGCGAGCAGCGCCACCTCCTCGCGTCGAAGTCCGGGCGTACGCCGCCGCGCCCCGCGCGGCATGCCGACATCTTCTGGTGTCAACCGTGCCCGGCGTACCTTGAGGAAACTGCCGAGCTCCTCCCTCCGTCGCTCGAGCACCGCAGGGCCCTGCCTGGACTGGTAGGTGACCACTAACCTTCGCCTCGTCCTCTTCGTACGTTCCCGGTCATCCGTCATCCGTCATCCGTCATCCGTCTGCCAGGAGGCCAGGCTAACGCGCGCCACTGACATTCCGGCTGGCCTGCTCGCACGTCGTCCCATCCCGACTCGGCCCACCAGCCGCCCCGGCCATCAAGCGAGATAGAAAATCACCGATATTTGGGGTCTTCTATCCCGCGTAACTGAAGTAAGGCATCGACCGGCAACTCTGGCCACCAACGTGTCGCGATTGCGGCTTTCACGATAAAGTCTGCGTGGTTGCACGATAACCCACGTATCGTGACAGGGGATCTTGATGCCTGACCATCTACGGGCGGATCTAAGCAGGATCAAGCGGATGTCCCAATCGCTGCAGAGCCTGGGCAACGAGTTTGCCAACCTCACACAAGTGGCCGACGTGGGAGGGGCGGCCGGCGATCAGGAACTAGCGTCGGCGCTCACGGATTTCGCCACTAATTGGAGTGACAAGCGGAACCAGATGATCGGTCAGTTGCGGGAGCTGTCCGAACTGGCCGACAAGGCGGTGCAGGAATACACCCAGACTGATGACACCCTGGCGCAGTCGCTGGCCGGCGCCGCGAAAGGCAAGGGCGCGCGGTGAGCAGGCCGACGGACTGGTGGCCGCTGAGCGACGCCGACCCGGTCCCCGGCGACCCGGAAACGCTGGCGGCGCTCGGCGGGCGGCTTGGCCACGCCGCGGCGGAAATCGAGTCGATGGCCAGGACGCTGCCGACGCTCTGCACGAGCGAGATGTGGGACAGCGACGCCGGGGAGCAGTTCAGGGACAAAGCGGCGTCGACCGCGACGACCATCGGCAAGGCCCACCGGCGGTTCTTCACCGTCTCCAAGGCGCTGGGAAACACCAGCTATGGCGGCAGCGGGTACGCCACACGGCTCCAGGAGTGCCAAGAGCAGGCCGACGCGGCCATCACCGCCGTCAACGGGACCTCAGGAAGCGGCGGATCGGAGGCCGACCGGCGGTCCTCGTGGTTCCTCCTGCTCGATGCGACCGACGGCGCCGACCCGACGCAGCCGCCGGCCAAGCATGGCGCGAAGGGGCCCGCCGCGGGTCCGATGCCGCAGGCCAGTCCGGGGGTGGTTCCGCCGCGGCTGCCGCTGTTCGGCGATGACACCGCCGAGGTCGCCGCGCTGAAGCGCAGCTACAACGGGACAATCGACCAGCTCAGCTCCTCCGCGCAGGCGATCACCAGCGCCATCGCCGAGCATACGGCCGCCGCGCACGCGGCGGCACAGATGATCATGACGGCGATCGACAATGACGGCCTGAAGAACCCGTCCGGCTTCCTGCACTGGCTCGAATCCGCGGTCGACGACGTCGGCGGCTTCATCGCCTCGCACTGGGTCGGGTTCCTCAGAACGCTGGCCACGGTCGCCGGGATAATCGCCACCGTGTGCGGGATCATCGCGATGGTCCTCGCCTTCATACCCGGCATGCAGGCCTTCGCCGCGGCCTTCGAGACGATCGCGCTGCTGGCGCAAGCCGTGGCGTTCGTCTGTCATCTCGTGCTCTTCGCCACCGGGCACGGGTCGCTGCTTGACGTCATCATCGACGCGGTCGGGCTCCTCACATTCGGCATCGGCAAGGGACTGATCGGCAGCGCCGAGGGGGTCGCCGAGGTCGCCGGGGACGCGAGCACCCTGTACAAGGCGGTGGGGGGCGACGGCACCGTGGTGAGCGACATCATCGATGCCGGCGACGCCGCGGCGAAGACCGCGGCGAAGGCATCCGACGTGCGGATGATTCCCGAGATGCTCGAGGAGATGAAGCAGGTCGTCTCTGTCCGGCCGGTGTTCAGCGCGGCCCTGAAGGCGTGGAACGACGGGAAGTTCGGCGTGTCGCTGGGTGACGACGCGTTCGGCACGCTGGCCAAGGCCTTCAAGTCGGCCATGGGCATGGGCAGCCCGGAGATCGGCGAGGCGCTGAGCAAGACCGTGGAGGCCGGTGAGGCGATGCCTTACGCCAGCGGGACGGCCTGGGCGCTGACATCGCGGGTCGAGGTGCTCGGGTCGGAGTTCCGCCTGATCCAGGGCACTGGCGTGGGCGCCGACCTGACGAGCAAGCTCGACTCGGTCCTCCATGCCTTCGGGCTGCCGCTACCCGGGTATGACAACCTGCAACACGCGCTACCGGGTGGGTACAGCTGACATGACAGAGCAGACGACCACAGCCGCGTATCGCCTTGTGGTGCCGGACGGATGGTTCGTGATCGACCTGGAGCCAGGGCGGCGGGAGCGGTCGATCGCCGCCCTCGTGGAGCGGCAGTTCGCGGGGATCGACAACGTGCCCCATCTGAAGGCGCAGGCCCGGCAGGAGACGCTGGCGAAGGCCGAGTCCGCCTACTCGGCGGGCGGCGTGGAGATGTTCCTGTCCCTGCAGCAGATCGCCGGAATACCCGTCGCCGCGTCGCTCGTGATCTTCCTTGTGCCGCCGCCAGCGACCGGCGCCGTGACGGCGGAAGAATTGGCCGCGACGCTAGCCGGGGACGAGGGGCAGGTGAGCGTGGTAGACCTGCCTGCCGGGACGTCGGTCAGGTTGCTCCGGCGGGCCGGCTCTGCCGGCCTTGACGGCTCTGCCCCCTTTGACGGCGACGCGGTGTCGGCCACACTCGAAGTGTTCGCGCCGGTACCCGACAGCGGATGGTGGCTGCTGCTGTCCTTCGCCGCGCCTATCGGCCCGCTCGCTCCGGCGCTGACCAAGCTGTTCGACGCTATCTCCATGACGCTGAGGTGGGACCGTTGACCGAACTGCAATGGAAGCCGGTTATTTACCTGCCGGTAAACCTCACCGTCCGGCTCGACGCGCTGGCTCTCAAAAGCGACAATCCCGCGCAGTGGTGCGAGCGGGAGGCCGCCAAAGTGCTCGGCCCGAATGCCCGCGGCAAGCAGGTGAGCGCGCTCGCCCGCTGCCTGGAGCAGTATGTGGAGTACTTCAGGAAAGGAAACCTTCCCGCGACGGCCGCGCTTTTCTTCTATCCGGATTTCACCCACCTACCGCCGCGCGCGGAGGCACAGATCTACCTCGTGGGCGAAGACCCCGTAGCGGGCCCGATGACCTTGACCCGGGCGAGGGAGATCTACGGACCCGACGAGCGCTCCTTCGGAGAGACGGAGATGACAGAAACCGAGGTACCGGCCGGCCCGGCACTGCGTGTACACCGGTTTCGCAAGCTCGAGACGTCCAAGCGACGCAGCCCCATCGCGGAGGAGCTGGCCTGGGTCATCTGCCCGCCTGATTCGACACAGGCGGTCATGATGATCACGACCTGGAGCGAAACAGCGTTCAGCAAGGTCGCCACCTCGATCGCCGACGACATGGCGCAGAACTTCCGGATCGAGCCGGACGGATCGGACGGGTGATGGCGGGGACCTTCTCCCAGCAGTTCTGCTCGCTCGCGCCGTGCGGGGCGGGCGGCCGGGTCACAACGGGCGCGCGGATGCACAACTGGCTGGTGGAGGTCCGCGACGGGGAACTGTCGCTGATCCAGGCGCCCGCGACGCTGGTGACAAAGGTGCCCGCCGCTGCTGTCGAGATCGTCACGCCTGCCACGCTGCGCAGGATCGGAACGGCGGTCGTAGTCAAACTCGACGGCAGGCTGCTCGCGGTCGAGTTCGACGGCGTATACCGCCGTCAGCGGGCGCACGCGCACGGTCGCAAGCCCTCACTGGGTACCGTTGTCGCGAGGGCCTTCACCCTCAGCGAGATCACCTCGCTGCGGAAATCCATCCGGCTCGGCAGGGAACTCAGCAGTGATTTCACTGCCGCTCTCGTGGCCGCGGGCGCTCGCGACCGGAACTAGCCTGGGCATGCTAAACGTTGATGGGCTAGGACGCCGAGGGCGAAGATACCGAAGGCGGCCTTGCCCTCCACGAGATACGCGATATATCGTGGATCGGGATCTCGTTTTGGGCACGGAGGCGGACGATGGCTTCGGGATATGAGATGCGGGTGGGCGACGCCGAGCGGGAAGCTACCGCGGCCGAACTGCGCGAGCACTACGCCAGCGGACGGCTGACGCTGGATGAGCTGAACGATCGGCTCGACCAGGCCTTCGCCGCCAAGACGCGCGGCGACCTAGACGCGCTGATGCGCGACCTGCCGTCCGCGCGGCCGGCCGGCGCCGGTACCGCTGGTGGCTTCAGCGGTGCGCCCGGCGGATGGACCGGCCCCGGATCGGGGTGGACCGGACCCGGATCAGGGTGGTCTGGACCCGGATCCGGCTGGACCGGGCCGAGATCGGGGTGGACCGGCCCGGGGTCAGGGTGGACCGGCTCAGGTGCCGGATGGGGGGCCGGCGCGTACCGGCAGGCGGGCCGTACCGTCGGCTCGATCATCACAACGTCCCTGGTCATCTGCGCGTTGCTCACGGTCGGAATGCTGGGCGCCTTCGGGATCGGCGCCGGCCGGCCGTTCGGTATCGCGCTGATCCTGATGGCGTTCGGGCTGCTGCGGAGACTGATCTTCCGCCGTCGCCGCGGTCCCGTCCGCAGCCGGGGTCCGCGCCGACGCCGCTAGTAATCACGATCACTTTCCCGCGGGCCGGGTTCCCTTCGCCGCTGAAGGCGATTTATCGTGGAAGGGACCGACCTTTCCCAAGCAAGCACGGGAAGCGCGATGGCGATGCGTTACTATGCTCCCTTTCCCGGCCAGAACGGGGAACCGTTCCGCGCCGTGGCACCGCATGTGCTGCGCATAGGCCACGCGGAACGCGACGCTGCGGCGTCGGACCTCGGTGAGCACTACGTGGCAGGCAGGCTGACCCTGGACGAACTGCACGAGCGCCTCGGCGCGGTGTTCACGGCCAAAACCTACGGCCAGCTCACTAGAGTCATGTCCGACCTGCCGCGGCTGCGGCGACCGACAGGGCCGATGCAGGCGGCGTGGGCGGGCGCGTACTGGCCGTCGGCTGGGTTCCCGCCATCACCCAGCGAGCGGCGGCACGCCACGCCCTCGGACCGGGCGGCTCGGTTCGCGGCCGTCTCGCTGCTGATCCTGGCCATGCTGATATGGCTGTTCACCGCGATGGTGTTCGCCAGGCACGGGTTCTATCCCCCGCACCCTGGCGGTCCCCCGTTTAACGGTCCCACCGGGCCATAGCCGTCGCGCCCTACGACTGGACGCGCTGCGGCACAACCAGGTAACGGAAGTCGCTTCCTGATCCGGCGTCTGAAGCCCCTTGGGTGATGACGGCCGGCTTGCTCGCGCTGCTGAACTGGAGCCTGATCGTCGTGTTGTCGGGCAACGGCGGGTCCGCGTGGGCGTGCCCGGTCGCGGCCGCGGCGACGACCCCATCCAGCAGGTAATGCGGGTTGAAAGCGATGTGCGGCTCATCCCCTGTGAAGTCCGCGGGAACCGCCTCCCTGGCCCGTGCCTGCCCCTGCGTCGCCGCGCCGATCGTCACCCGGCCGTGGGCGAATGACAGCTGCACCGGGGTGCCGCGCTCCGCGACCAGCGATACCCGGCGCACCGCCTCGGCGAAGGCCTGCGCGGGCAGGTCGGCGGTACAGCCGAACTCGGCCGGGAACCGGGACCGGTACTTGATGTACTCCCCAGCGAGCAGCCGGGTGGTCAGCCGCCGCTCGCCGGCCTCGAACCCGATCATCGCGTCGGCGCCACCGTCATCGGCGTCGGCGGTGCTGTCAGGGTCGCGGAGAAACACCCGAACCGGCACGCCCGGGCTCATCATCCTGGCCGCCTCGGCGAGGATGCGAGCCGGCACGAGGACCGAGGTCCCGCCACCCGCGCCAGCCTGTTCGCCGATCCAGGAAGCCGGGCTCCACTCCATGTCCCGGACGGCGAGCCGGTAGCGGTCCGTGGCCGCGAGCGTTATCGTTCCCGCGGTGAGCTCAAGGTTCACCGCGGTCAGCATTGGCAGCGTGTCGTCACGGCTGGCCGCCGGGGTGACCTGGCCGATGGCGGCGGCCAGCACTCCGCCGTCCGCTACCCCGGCGAGCAGCGGCAGTTCCGGCAGCTCCGGGTACTCCGTGGATGGCAGCGTGGCCACGGTAAACGCCGCCTCGCCGCAGATAATGCTCAGCCCGTCCGGGTCATCCGCGATGTCCGCGGGCAGTCCCGGCAGGCTGCGTGTGATCTCCGCGAAGAGCCGCCCAGGCACCAGTGCGGTACCGGGCTCGGAGACCTCGGCCGGGACGCGCATCCGCGCCGAGACCTCGTAGTCGAAGCAGGACAGCGTCAGCGCGCCGTCGCTCGCGTGCAGCAGCAGGCCCCCAAGCACGGAGATCACCGGCCGGCTGGGCAGCGCACGTGCCGCCCAGGTCACGGCCTCGGTCAGCGCATCCCGTTCCACCGTGAACTTCATGCCATGCACCTCGCGGTCTTCATCCGGCCCGGTTCCCACTCTGTCGTCCCGCGGCGCGCGTGCGCCCCGCCGAAAGGCCATAGTGGCACGTACCACTGACATTCGGGCGACCACCACCGTGGAGCGGGTGGGCGATGAAGCCGATTAGCGCGGATCGATTCCCAGGCCGGGGCATGGGTTTCGATCCACGCTCATCGCGGGCCTGCCCGGGTTAGGCGAGGTACTTGCCGTAGAACGCGAAGATCTTCTCCCAGCCGTCCGTGGCGGCCTCGGGACGGTAGGCGGGCCGGTTCACCGAGAAGAAGGCGTGTCCGGCGCCCTCGTAGATGTGGAACTCGTAGGTCTTGCCTGCCGCCTTGAGCGCCGCCTCGAGTTCGGCCACTTGCTCCGGCGACGGGTACTTGTCGTCCGCGCCGAACAGCCCGAGCAGCGGGCAGTTCAGGTCAGGGGTCCTGTCCACGAGCGGCCCGACCTTCAGCGGCATCCCCTCCGGGGGCGTGCCCACGACGAAGGCGCCGTAGCAGTCTACGGCGGCATCGAGCGGCAGGCTCACCGCCGCGAGGAAGGACTGCCGCCCGCCCGAGCAGTAGCCGATCACGCCGACCTTGCCGTTCGCGGTCGGCAGTCCCTTCAGGTAGGTCATCCCGCCCGCCACGTCGCCGACCAACCGGTCGTCGGGCACGCCGCCCGCGGCCCGCGCGACCGCCGCCGCGTCGTCCGGGCTGGCGTCGGGCGCCTCGCGGTGGTACAGGTTCGGCACGACGGCGTTGTAGCCGTGCACCGCGAACGTGCGGGCGATCTCTTTGGTGCCCTCGTCATAGCCGGGCATGTGGTGGATGACCACCACTCCTCCGACCTGGCGCCCGGGCTCGACCGGCCGAGCCGAGTACGCTTCGATCGTGTGGCCGTCGTTCCCGCCGATCATGACGGTTTCGGCGATTATCGCGTCAGACATTGGTACGTCTCCTCAAGTCGAATGTCGAGTGTTGGTCGAGGCCGGTTGGGTTCACTCCAGGCCGGGCGGCGCGGAGTCGAGCACCGCCTCGATCGCCTTCATGAGGGCGCGCGCCGACTCGGCGCTCAGCTCGACCGCGACCCGCGCCGACGGCCCTTGGGCCGGGGCGAGGAAGTCGATGTTGAGCGTGTGCCCGTATGGCGCGTGCACCGGGTGGTCGAAGTAGACGCTGCCTTCAGTCACCCGGAACCAGCCGGACGCCCCCTTGGCGCTGCCACTGATCGCGACCTTCTCGGTCAGGTATGTGCACATGTCAGAAGTCCTTTCGCCAAAGAGACGAAACTCACGCCGCCAGGTAGCGGCCGAACCATCCCAGGATCTCCCCCCAGGCTTCCACGGCGCTCTGCACGTGGTACCGGGAGCTGTCGACCTGCATGAACCCGTGGTTAGCGCCCTCGTAGACGCGGAACCTGTACGTCTTGCCCGCCTCCTTGAGCGCCGCCTCGAGTTCGGCGACGTGCGCGGGACCTGGCTGGACGTCTTCGGAACCGAACAGCCCGAGCAGCGGGCAGGACAGGTCGGGCGTCCGGGTTACAAGCGGCTCCCAGCCCTGCAGCGGATGCCCGGCGGGTGGCTCGCCGACCACGAACCCGCCGTAGCAGTCCACGGCGGCCTCCAGCGGCAGGCTCACCGCAGCGAGAAAGGACTGCCGTCCGCCCGAACAGTGACCGATGACGCCGATCTTGCCGTTGGCGTTCGACAGCCCCTTCAGGTAATCCATCGCGCCGGCGACCTCACCGACGATCCGGTCGTCCGGAATCGGGATGGCGCCCTGTGCCCGGGCCGCCGCCATCGCGTCGTCAGGCTCGGCGCCAGGCGCCTCGCGAGCGTACAGGTTAGGCATGACGGCGTTGAACCCGCCTACGGCGAGCGATCTTGTGAACTCCTTGGTCTGCCGGTCGTAGCCCGGCAGGTGGTGCAGCACCACCACCCCGCCCACCGGGCCCGGCGTCAGCGGCCGAGCCGAGTACGCCTCGATGGCGTCGCCCTCATGGCCGGTGATGGTGATGGTCTCCGAGAGCACCGCGTCGTACATGGGGCCCTCCTTCCGTTGGCGGCTTCCTTACCCTTCACGGTCAGCCGAATCATCCCACCCCACTTGTTAGCCACGCGAACGACCCCGGCAGTCAGGGGGCGCCAACGCGGCAAGCGGCGCTGAATAAGTCGCGCGGCTGCGGGTAGCTGGCGGGAGTGGCTAGAGCGAGAACTGTAGCGGGATATGCGATCCCCGGCATCATCGTGTTCTTCTTCTGGTTGGTGGTCGTTATCTTGGCCATCATCTTGCTGGCGTTCATCGTGCACTGGGCCGGCGGCGGACAACTCAACCTAAGGCTCGGACACTTCGTCCTGGACGTCGGCTTCACCTGATAGGTATCGTCCCCAGACGCCTACTAACCTCGGCCCGCACCCTGCTGCTCGCACAAGCAGCAGGGTGTCGTGGCCCGCATGTGCGACATCGCCGATCCTGTGTACGCTTTGGTATGGCTATATCGATCAGGGGATACGATTCTTGGCTACCGGATGAGGAGCCAGGACAGGCTCTGCTCATCGACGGCTTTGATGATTTCTTCGCGAACCGCTTCCTGGCTGCTCATCTTCTTAGCCAGGGCGTGGACGAAGATCTTGTGTTCGGCGCCTTTGAGACTGATGAGCGGGACCTTGAGGACGCGTACCGGCAGATCTCGAAAGCTGATTTTTGGCCTGCCTACCGGGTGCCGCTTAGGGGCGGCGGGATTCTCAGTGCCATCCGCCGGAATTTCCCTGAGGACACGGGAGTGGATTACGTCCTCCAGGCCGCGGATGACAGCGAGGGCATCCGGATCGCGGCTGTGGAGGCGAGCTTCGTGGGCCCGGGCATATCCTGGCCCGAACTGCTGAAGGCGACGTGGCTAGGATGCGCCGCGGATCCCGACGCGCGCGCCCGTCAGCTGCTGTTCATGATCGCGATGCTCGGCGATGCTGACGCGGGGACCGGAGCGGTCGCGGTAGTCGCCGAGGCATTCTCCGTGATCGGTGCGACCGGGGAAGTGAATGCCCTCGCGCAAGCCCTCGTGAATGAGAATGCCATGTGGGAACTTCCACGCTGGACCATTGACGCCACTGGCTCTCTCGTCTGCGACGGCAACTACAGTCCGCGCAACAATAACGGCAAGGTAGCGCTGAGCGCACAAGCCCTGGCCGATATTACGTGGACCCTCGCGCGCTAAAGCAGGTGCCACGGCCACTCCCCGATCGGGTCGCCGGCGATACCGTCGCGCGCAGCTAATCGCTAGGTAGCTAACATGACTTGGCGACGAGGACGACAAACTCCGTATGCGTGCGCAGTTCGTACTGACTGCCGTTCTCCCGGTAGAGAACTTGCCCCCCGGCTGCGATGCCTTCTTTACGGGCTGTCGGCCGTGTCTCGATCACCAGGTTGCGGGAGCCGTTTTTTGCCGAGCTGGGCGGGATCCTGGCGCCAACGGCCGGCACTCGCTTCTCCCATTGCACGCCAGGCTGGTTGATAGCGTCGGGGGCCGGCGGCCAGCCTTCCGAAGAGCCGATCGCGTCGTATTGCATAGGGACCACCACGGCATCGACTAGGTGGAGGTGCTGGTCGCCGTAGAAGCTGACCTGCTCGATGATCACGGTGCCTGTGCTCTGATTGTCCAGGATCGTAAATCCGTTGGTCGTGGCTGCTCCGGACGGGTCAGGGACGCATTCCCGGAGCGAGTCGCCGCCTGCGCCGAGCGGTGATGAAGGGCTGTCTACCGGACAGCGCCGCTGCCACCGCACCCTGCTGCCAGGACAAGCAGCAAGGCCACGGCGACGGCTGATTTCGTGATCAAGTGCGGACGACCAGTTGCTGGGGTGTCCCACCGGGGTCACCCTTCGAGCCGCAGAGGAGGCGCTTGGCGGTGAAATGGTATTTGACCTGGGCACTGGTGTCGTAGCCGGTCTCCACGGACGCATCGAAGCGGAGTCCGGTCCCGATGCCCAGGCCTCCCGACCAGGTGACCGCGTGGCTATTGTTTGACGTGGCCGAAGTGCCCGTCGCCTGCTGCACGCAGTACTTCGCCGGGGTGCTCGGGATGGAATTCGGTTTCTTGATGGTGGCACCGCCAGCCCAGCCGTTCACGATATCCATGTAGAAGACTATGCCTATCTCATTGCACGTGTATTCACCGAAATTGAATTCGCGGCCCCACGTTAAGTAATCGCGATTACGCAGGGCTCGTCACGGCGCACTGCCACTCATTAGCACGACTTGGCGATGAGGACCTCAAACTCGGTATGCGTGCGCAATTCATACCGACTGCCGTTTTCGCGGTAGACCACTTGTACACCGACTGCGACGCCTTCTTTGCGGGCTGTCGGCCGTGTCTCGATCACCAGGTTGCGTTGGCCGTTCTTTGCCGAAGTGGGCGGGATCTGGGCCCCAACGGCTGGCACTCGTTTGTCCCACTGCACGCCAGGCTGGTCGATGGAGAACGGATCGGGCGGCCAGCCTTCCGAGGAGCCGATCGCGTCGTATTGAATCGGGACCACCACGGCATCGAGGAACTGGAGGTGCTGGTTGCCGTAGAAGCTGACCTGCTCGATGACCGCGGTGCCGGTGCTCTGGTTGTCCAGGACTGTAAATCCGTCGGTCGTGGGAGTGCTGGACGGGTCAGGGACGCATTCCCGGAGCCAGTCGCCGCCTGCGCCGAGCGGTGATGAAGGGCTGTCAACCGGAACCGCGCCGCTGCCACCGCACCCTGCTGCCAGGACAAGCAGCAGGGTCGCGGCGACGGCTGATTTCCTGATCAAGTGCGGACGACCAGTTGCTGGGGTGTCCCGCCGGGGTCACCCTTCCAGCCGCATAGGTGCCGATTGGCGGTGAAGTGATATTTAACCTGGGCGCTGGTGTCGTAGCCGGTCTCCACGGATGCATCGAAGCGGAGTCCGGTCCCGATGCCAAAGCCGCCTGACCAGGTGACCGCGTGGCTATTGTTTGACGTGGCCGAGGTGCCCGGCGCCTGCGGCACGCAGTACTTCTGCGGGGTGCTGGGGACGGAGGTCGGTTTCTTGATGGTGGCACCGCCAGCCCAGCCGTTCACGATATCCATGTAAAAGACTATGCCTATCTCATTGCACGTGTATTCACCGAAATTGAATTCG
>Ga0210395_10002022_pt1 | contig 15792 bp, 10 predicted proteins | sample IncBWH4OmetaG_FD_150861 | JGI IMG/M metagenome (GOLD analysis project Ga0210395, IMG submission 150861) | Forest soil microbial communities from Barre Woods Harvard Forest LTER site, Petersham, Massachusetts, United States - Inc-BW-H-4-O ... | reverse complement strand
CGAAGCCGATGAGATACCGAACCGTGCCATCTCCCGAGACGAATTTCTTTTCGATCGTCGGAACCCCGAGGGACAACCCTTCTTGTCCCAAGCTCTGCCGGAACTCCCGCGAAAGGGTGGAAATCTCTTCGGCGGCCCCGACTCGCTGACGGTAGAGTGCCTCAAACAATTGCCGGCCGCGGTAAGACGGCTGGCCGGATTCCTCCGCGAAATCGGTAAGTTCGCGCAGGGTCAGGCCCAAAAGCACTCGTGTTCTCTCTTCAGGCATGGTTCTATGGACTCTCTGAACTGGTTCTCTACGATTGTAGAGGAGATGGGGAGGAATGGCGCTGCGCGATTTTATGACGCAGATTTCCTCGTAAGTGATTGGTTTTACATGGGTAAATGCGTATTCGCGGGAAAGAGGCGGGGTGTGTAACAATAGTAGGCGTCCGGTGCGTTCTTGAGCGCGGGGCCGTTGGGGAAGAAAAGCTATGGTTGAAGAAGTGCGTAACATCCAGCGGGAATTGTTACCCAACGGGTTAACCGTGATCACCGAACAAATGCAGCATATTCGTTCGGCCTCGATCGGTATTTGGATCAAGAGCGGATCTCGCGATGAAGACGCGCAATGGAATGGCATCTCCCATTTCGTCGAACACATGGTCTTTAAAGGCACGAAGCATCGTTCAGCCGAGGACATAGCCCGCCAGGTCGATTCCATCGGTGGAAACATGGACGCTTTCACCGCTAAGGAGTGCATCTGCTTTAACGTCAAGATTCTGGATGAGCATTTGCCCATCGCGATGGATGTCCTCAGCGACCTGGTTCTGAATCCAACCTTTGATGTGCAGGACATCAGCCGCGAACGGGGCGTGATCCTGGAAGAAATTAAGATGGACGAAGACAGTCCCGATTACCTCGTCCATGAAATTTTTACTCAGAATTTCTGGAGAGATCACCCGCTTGGCAAGCCGATTCTGGGAACCAAGGATACGGTGAAAACCTTCGAGCGGGATCCCGTCCTAGGGTTCTACGGTCAGCGCTTCGCTCCCGGCAACCTAATTATTTGCGCGGCCGGGAATCTGAAGCATGAGCAGTTCGTGGAACTGGTGGCCAAACACTTCCAGCATATGAAACCGATCAAGAATGGATTTCATAGTCCGCCGCCGAAGATCGTTCCACGAATTATCATGCGCAACAAGAAGGCTCTGGAGCAGGTGCAAATCTGCGTTGGCGTGCCCTCCCACCCCATCGCCCACGAAAGACGGCATGCGTCGTACATTCTCAATACGCTGCTGGGTGGAGGCATGAGTTCGCGCCTGTTTCAGAACATCCGCGAACGTCAGGGACTTGCGTACGCCATTTACAGCGACCTGAATCCGTACCGCGATACCGGCTGCCTTTCGGTTTATGCCGGCACCTCACGGGAATCGGCCGGCAAAGTAGTGCAGAGTATTGTTTCCGAGTTCCGCAAACTTAAACTGGAAAATGTTCCTGCGGAAGAACTGCGCCGCTCCAAAGATCAGCTGAAGGGAAGCTTGATGTTGTCGCTGGAGTCCTCGACCGCCCGGATGTCCAGCCTTGCCCGCCAGGAGATGTACTTCGATCGCTTCTACAGCATGGACGAATTGATCGACAAAATCGAGAGCGTCACCGCTGAAGAAGTGAGGGAGCTTGCCAACGAGTTCTTCCTGACCGAGTCGATCGCGGTCACGGTACTTGGTAACCTCAATGGCCTGAAGTTGAGCCGCGAACAGCTTGTCTGCTGAGGCTATCCTTCCGATTTTGCCATCGTAGAGAAGTAACGAGACGCTAGCTTTGCGGGCTATTTCGAGGCATACTAAGCAGCGAGTCCCAGGTTCGGCAGGGGCAGGGGAATCGCACTATGCCTATGCTGGAACATGACGGCCAGACGGAGATTAGCAGGCCCGTGCCACACGCGGCCTTCGAACAGCAGCAGCGGCGGCGGATGCTGATCGCTCTGCTTTTTCTGGCTCTCGCACTGATAGCCGTTATTATTAAGGACCGCCAGTTCTGGTTCCCCCCCAGTCCAAGCGCTGAATCCGATACGCCAGACCAAAGCGTGCCCCAGTTCACTCCTCAGGTTGCCGCAACCAAGACGGTGACACCCGTCGCTCCACCGAAAGCGGTGGGGCCAGTGACGGCTCACCGGCTGGCAAAATCCAAGCGACTAGCCACAACCACGCATTCGACTGAAACACAGGATGCGATGTCGCCCGTCATCACGGCAACCAATCGTGCGGTACTACCGCCTCTTGAGGTTGAGGTCGTAGCCGGCAATCAGCATCGTCCTGTTAACACTGCCGACAGTTCCGTCAAACTGGATATGCAGCCGAGCAATACGGCTGAGCCCGAGCAACCCGCGCCTTCAGCCCAGAGCCAGAGCAGCGCTTCCGGTCCCTCGAACGCCCGAGCGCAAGTTCAGCTCTCGCCCAGTAGCGCGCAAGTGATTTCTCGAGTAGACCCCAGCTATCCGCTGCTCGCGAAGCAGATGAAAGTTCAAGGCGCGGTCATACTGGAGGCACTGATCAGCAAGAATGGCAACATTCAAGATATACAAGTACTGAGCGGACCGGCGATTCTTTCGGAGGCCGCCCGCGAGGCCGTGAAGCAGTGGCACTTCAAACCTTATTACCAAAGCGGCCGGCCTGTGGAAACCGAGGCTCGCATCACCGTAAATTTCACCATTTCGACGTACTAAGCGCCGCTGATCAGGTTGCTCGTGTCCACCCAAGGAGATGGTGCAAGCAACGGCTCTACCGTGATCCTCCTCTGTGGAGACGTAGCTTGCTACGTTTCAAGCTGCTGGTGGGCAACGAGGACATCACATTATAAAAAACGGGCGTCCGACTCTTTCGAGTCATTGGACGCCCGGGCAGCCCTCCCCCAGAACTGCTCACTTGGGAATGTAAGTCCTTTGCCAATTTTTGTGAATGGCCCGTCCGGGCTAGAGTTACCCACCGACGTGCCATCAGAATCACCACCAGCGCCAACTAGCTTGTGGAGAAATCGAATTGGCGGCTGAAGCCTTAGGGCGCAGCTTTGGCTGCGCCTCCATCGTTTCCAAAGACTGACTTTGGGCTAACTCCACCCGGGTTACGCGCCGACTGCTCGCGAAGCAGGAGCAGTTTCGACGCGATTCCGGCCTCGCGCCTTGGCGGCATAGAGAGCCTCATCAGCGTTGCGCAGAAAGGCCTCGCAATCGAGTGTTTCCTTTTCGTCTTGTTCCACGGAGGCAAGTCCGAGGCTGAGAGTAACTGAGATCTGGCCAACGCTGGTGTCGATCGGTCGATCCGCAATACAATGGCGCAAACGTTCCGCACCTACAATCAAATTGGCCGCATTACAACCGGGAAAGACGACTAAGAATTCCTCGCCCCCATAGCGCCCGACGACGTCGTAAGGTCGAACGCCGACAGCCAGCCGCCGCGTCACTTCTTGCAAGACGGCATCGCCGATCAGGTGTCCATGCGTGTCATTGATTTTCTTGAAGTAGTCGATGTCCGTCATAATGACGCCCAAAGCTTCACCGCTGCGTTGCCGACGAGATACCTCTCGCTTCAACAAATCGATGATCGCCCCGCGATTCCATAGTCCGGTCAGGGCATCGTGAGCCGCGGCAAATTGCAAATCATCTTTGGCACGAATCAAGGCTGCCTGCAGATCGAGAATCCGCTTTCCGGCACGCACCCGGGCGCGAAGTTCGTCTACGTCAAACGGCTTGGTCAAATAATCATCAGCGCCCGCTTCCAACCCTGCGATCACATCCTGTTTATCATCTTTTGCCGTGAGAAGTAGGACATAGCGATATACGCCTTGATCGCGACTGCGGATTCTCCGACAAACCTCGATCCCGTCCATCCCCGGCATCATCCAGTCGAGGACGGCCAGCTGTGGAGCGTCTTCCCTTTGCAGGACCTCCCAAGCCTCCGCGCCGTTCTCCACAGCTGTGACCCGGTAATCCCATCGCTTAAACCAGCTTTCGAGAATGCGGCGGAAGATCGGGTCATCTTCGGCGATCAGTACCGCGTTGAGTGATGTGGTCTCCGCCTCAGGGCTTGGCCTTGGACCTCCGGGGCCTCGAGTCTGTTCCGCTGAAATGTTATTCATGATGCGTCCCAGCCAACCCCTTCAGGTGCGCATGTAGGCTTGCCACTTCCCGCTCCAGCACGGCGACAATATCAGCGGCGCCGGAAAGATCTTTGCTGCGTCCCATTTCTTCGAGCTGCCGCGCGGCTTGTGAGGTGCCGCCCGCGCCCAGATAGCTGGACTCGCCCTTAAGGCTATGAGCCGCCCGCATGACTCCGTCCGAGTCTCCAGACGCCACGGCCTGCCGCAGTTTCTCCAGCAGTTTCGGAGACTCTTCCAGAAAGATCTGACAAAGTTCGTCGAGCAGTTCCTCATCGCCTCCAATACGACCGAGAGCTTCAGCCTTGTTCCAGGACGCGGCTTCCCCCGCGGGCTTGGGCTTTGGCGTTGGCTTGGCCACCGTTGCCGGCGGGCTCTCCAGGCCTGACAGGGTTTCCTCGATGTCGCGAAGGCGCTCCGGTTTGGTAATGTAGCCGTCCATGCCAGCCTCCAGGCAACGTTCGCGATCTCCCTTCATGGCATGCGCTGTCATCGCGAAAATCGGGAGGTGGGCGCCGCTGATCTTCTCGCTTTCGCGAATCGCTGCAGTCGCGGCTAAACCATCCATTTCCGGCATCTGAACATCCATGAAGACAAGGTCGAATTTTTCCGTGGAGGCGAGTGCGAGCGCTTCTTTGCCGTTTTCTGCCAGCACGGGAGTGTGCCCCATTTTCTGTAACACGCGAAGGATTACCGCCTGGTTCACTGCATTATCTTCTGCCACCAGAATTCTGAGTTTGCGCGCCGATTCGCGGAGGCTGTGACGAGTGACCAGGGAACGGCTCGCATCCGTCTCTGTCAGTCGTTGGCTTAGCGCTGCGAGGATGGCAGCCAGCAGGTCGGCCTTGAGTACAGGCTTGAGCAGGTACGCCGAGATTCCAGCCTGCCGGCAGCGGTTGGCCTCACCGGGTTGTCCTCCGGAGGTCAGCATCAGGACGGTAGTTTCGGCCGAACCGGCGTGGCTTTTGGCCTGCTCCCTCATCTTTTCAGCCAACTCGAATCCATCCATGACCGGCATTTGGCCGTCGATCAGAATTACTCGGAAGCAATCTCCTTTTTGCCTCGCGGTTTCGAGAGCAGCCAGCGCGATCGCACCGCTCTCTGCGGCGGAAGGCTTCATTCCCCATCCGCGAGTCATATCGCAGAGGATCCGCCGGTTGGTTTCGTTGTCGTCGACAACCAGCACTGACAGTCCTCGCAGCTCGGCTGCCAGAGCGGGGGCTGCGGATTGAGCCTTCGACTGGCCAACCGTGAAGTGCGCTGAGAAGTGAAATGTGCTCCCATTACCTTCACTGCTTTCCACCCACATTTCCCCCCCCATTAATTCAACTAGACGCAACGAGATGGCTAGCCCAAGACCGGTGCCGCCATATTTTCGAGTGGTACTGCTGTCAGCCTGCGAAAAGGCTTTGAACAGCAGTCCTTGTTTTCCCGGTGGAATTCCGATGCCAGTGTCCTTCACCTTGAAATGCAGCTCGACACCTCGAGCGTCGTGCGAGCCTTTTTCAATCGTGACCAGCACCTCTCCGTGTTGCGTGAACTTAATCGCGTTGCCGACCAGGTTTACGAGAATCTGCCGCAGGCGCCCGGGATCTCCGAGCAGTTGCGAGGGAACTTCCGGGTCCGCGTCATAGGCGAGTTCCAGGTGCTTCTGGTGCGCTCGAAGAGCCAGAGTTTTCATGGTCTCGCCGACGCAATCGTAGAGATTGAATTCGATCACCTCCAGATCCAACTTCCCCGACTCCACCTTGGAGAAATCCAGAATGTCATTAATCACCGACAGCAGCGACTCCCCCGAAGACTTCACCAGCAACAGGTAGTCTCGTTGTTCTGTGTTCAGTTCTGTATCCAGGGCCAACTCGGTCATGCCCATGATGCCGTTGATCGGAGTGCGGATCTCGTGGCTCATGTTGGCGAGAAACTCGCCTTTCGCCCGGCTTGCCGCTTCCGCCGCCTCCTTGGCCACCGTCAGGTCAATGTTCATGGTGAGCAATTCACTGGTGCGATGAGCAACCTGCTCCTCCAGGTTTTCCCGGTGTTGCTGGAGTTCCAAGTCTCGCCGCTCGATTTGCTGGAGCATGTCGTTGAACTCAGTTGCCAGAAGGCCGAATTCGTCATGATTGAGAATTTCCGCTCGAATCGAATAATCCCCACGGCCCGAAATAGCTTTGGCCGTCTCTACCAGATCAAGGACAGGGTGCGAGATAGGTTTTTGAAAGCGTGAGGCCAGCACGAAGGCCAGGGAAAATGCGACCAGCAAAGTCAATACGAAGGTGATCGTGTATCCCCGTAATCGTGCATGCAGTCTTTCCAGGTCAGATTCAATGTACAGGGTGCCGACAGTCTCACCAGCAAGCACGATTTTCCTGAACTGAACCAGGTGCCCATTCTTGAACTGGGTGGACTCCGCTTGCGGCACCGGTGGCGCGAGGCCTGAATCTTTTTCGTCTCGCGAGTATTTGGCGAACGGTTTGCCGTCCGAAGTATAGATACAGGCCGCCGTCACGTCCGGTTCTGCACGCAGAGCCCGCAAGACATCTCGCGCGGATTCCGCGTCCCGAAACGTCAGAGCGGCCGTGCTGTTGCCGGCCAGGACATCCCCTAAGACCGCCAGATTCTGGGCCACCGCGTGCCGGAATGTAACTACGTCATAAATAGCCATGGGGCAGGAGACCGCCAGCGCAGTAAAGCCGCTGATCGCCATGAATAACACGGTGAGCTTGTGGCGGATCGACAAATCCCCGAAATGACGCATTGGAATCACTCCCAAAACAGCGCTTACCCGACTACGAGTTTCGCCACGCTCAACAGCTTGGAACTGATCTTCAATCCAGCTTGCTCTGCAGCCTTGCGATTCACTTCGAACTGCACTCGGTCGTTTTCCAACACAAAATTGATCATCCCGCCCTGCTCGGCAAAGCCTTTAGTGTCGCCTACGGTCAGAACATTCGTTCCCTGCAGACCTTCAAGGATTTCCTTCAGTTGTGCCTTTTCTGAAGAAGCTATGAAGACGATCTGGCAGGTTTTGACATGTTGCAAATCGACCAGTTGATCGATCTGGAGTTTGCGTCCGCTGACTGTCTTTTCTTTTGTTATGTTGCGCAGTTCATCGCCGAAGGGATCTCGCCCCAAAATGCAGATCCGCAACGGTGCAGAAGGATCGGGCAAACTACTCGATGGCCACTCCACAAATTTCGCAAAGTTGAACAAAAATGCCGCCTTGACTTGATATTCACCAGCAGTCGGGGATTGTGCCCACGTGCGGCCGAGGAGCAGCACCACCAGACCCAGCGCCCATAGAACTCGCCTCGTCATGCTCGGAAACTGCGACGGAATGAGATTCACGATTTGCATTCAGAACTGCCAAGTGAACTTGATGTAAACGCTGCGCTTGACTTGTGACGGGTTCAGGCTGGTGAGCCAATCGTTGGACTCCAAATGGTGATCTTGAATGAGATTCTGCCCCACCAGACTTAAATCCACGCGTTCCCCGAGACGTCGGCTCAACTGCGTATCCAAGCGCGTGTAAGAAGGAACCCGTTGGGCAGGCAGCGGCCCGACAAAATAACCGCTGACCTCCCAGGCAAAGCCGCCAGGCAGGTCGGTGTGGGACCTCAGTTGTGCCTGGTATGTCGGGCTGGAACCCTCCGTATCCGGCACCGTGGTTGTGTCCTGACTGCTCGCGTCCGTCTGCAGACGCATTTGCAGAAGCGCGAAGCCCGGACTCAGCCTCCATCGGTCCATCACCTTCCAATTCGCCGAGACTTCCACGCCGTCCGTGGTGCCATACATTTTGTTGGCCCACACCAGCGGGAAGACCAGATGAGTGGGAGGAGGGTTGACCACCAGGAATGACGACCCAGGCTCGGTCGTGGCCAGATCACTGTAGCGATTGAAAAAAAACGCCACATCAATGGAAAGTGGGCCAACTGGCTGGGCTCGATAGCCTAGCTCGTAAGCCATCACATGTTCCGATTTCTCGTTGGGGTTGCCGAGAAGCCTGAGCTCGGCAGGCATTCCGCCCGGCCCGGGAAATACCGCGACGTTGATGTCGGCGGCGGTGTTGCGCAACGTAGGGGTGCGACCCGCCCTCGAAACCGCGGCCCAGAAAGTGTGCCGATTTGTCGGTGTCCATGCTACGCGGACACTGGGTTCAACATCGAAGCCGCTGAAATAATTATTCTCCAGCTTGGTTCCGAATGTCAGGAAAACGCGATCAGGTTTCAGCACGATTTCGTCTTGCGCAAAGAAGCTGAAGAGGTCCAGTGCCTGACTGGCCGGCAACCATGCCTGGTCGATGGTTCCCACGGTGACATCCGAGGTATAGCGGTAGTCCGCACCCCAAATGAGGTCGTTGCGAGTCCCCAAGCTCAGATGATGCTGGAAATCGATATCGAAGGTATCGCGGCCCTCTTCTGACTCCGGACCGTCTCGGTCGTACCGGTCGAAATAGATCTGTAGCGTTGTATCCGAACGGCTGGAAAAGATGTGATTCCATCGGCCAAGTACGTCTCCGCCCCCCAGGTCGGCAGACCCATCGACATTCTCGTTGATCGGCGGAGCAATCGACACGATGTGCCCGTACTGTGCTCCTTCGCTTCCGCCATAAATGTCCCCTTGCAGAGTGACGGAATCTTTTTGCGACAACCTTCCATCCGCACGAAACCCAGTGTGTAACAAGTGCCAACTGTCACCCGCGTCTTGCCCACTCAGATCGGGGAAATGATTGTGATCGAGGCCCATCGCAAAAATGCGGTAGCTGGCATCCGCTCCCAGATTTCCGCCGTACTGAAGCGTGCCAAATCCCAACTCCTGCGTGCCGCCGCCTCCCGTCACCAATCCGCCTTTGGTTTCTGTGGTTTTCTTGGTGATGACGTTGATGACCCCGTTTACTGCATTCGCTCCCCACACGGTCGCTCCGGGGCCGCGAATCACTTCGATCCGGTCGATGTCCTCCATCGGTACATCCTGGGTATCCCAGTAAACCCCTCCAAGAAGCGGCGTATAAACGCTCCTGCCGTCAATCAGAACCAGCAATTTGTCCGAAAACTGATGATTAAACCCACGCGCCGATATGGCCCAACTATTGGCGTTGATTTGCGCCACGTCGAGCCCCGGCACTATCCGCAATAAGTCGGGAAGGTTGGTTGCCCCTGACCGTTGAATATCTTCCTGTGTGATGACGAAAATGGCCGCCGCCACCTGCGACATCTTTTGTTCCTTCTTTGAGACGGAGGTCACTTTCGTGTTCATCAAGTCTTCAAGACTCAACTGAGTTAGATCCTGTTCTTCACCAAATCCTGTGCCACTCACCAGCAGCACGCACAAAACGAGTCCCAGCCGTTTTCGTATTTCGGCGCTTTTCGGAACCCCGTGCGCGTGTCGACATGGTTTGCGAGGGCTCATTTTTCAAAACCTGGCAGTGATTTTGATTCGGAAACTTCTTCCATCCTGTTGAATGGTGTCTTCGGGATCCTCCGGGCGGCCCGGGTCGAAATATTTCTTGTCCAGAACGTTGAAGACGCTCGCCGCAATATCCACATGTTTTCCCACCGTGTGTCCCAACAACGTGAGGTTGAAGACCTGATAACTGCTCAAGGAATTCTGCAAGAGGGTCAGGCGTCTCCCCAGGAATTGCCCCTCGACTCCCGCAAACAACCATTTGTCGATCAACGGCACAATCACATTCAGCTTCGCCATCGGACCTGGAGAGTTATCCAGCGCCGAGTGCCCGGCGTTTTCGTTATGCGCGTCGACGTAATCAAAACTGGCTTTGCCCTGCAAGCCGTTGGTCGCGCGTCCGCTGAGCGCAATGTCCACTCCCGTGGCTTGCGCGCTGCCGTCATTTTGATACTGGAAGTTTCCGTCAGCGGGAACCTCGACGAGCGTAATCAAATCGCTAATGCGGTTGCGATACACACCGCTGGAGAGTTGAAAGTATTGCCCCAGTCCTTGCTCCACTCTTCCTTCTAGACTCTGGATGTGCTCGGGCCGGAGTTTCAAATTGTCGTCGTAGAAAACTCCGAAGTCCGGCGACGTCTCATAAACGTCAGGTGCGCTGAAGGCGTTGCCATAGAGCACCTTGAGGGCGGTTTTCGCGGCCGGACGGTAGATCACCGCGGCGCGTGGGTTGAAGGTTCCACCAAAAGTGGAATAGTGGTCATAGCGAACTCCGGCGTTTAGCGTGATGCGGCTGGTAATGCCGAATTCATCCTGAGCGTAGACCGCAGTAATCAAGGAACTGTTCGGTGCCGGGGTGAATAAGTTGGGAGGATTTACCAGGTCGCCCTGATCCTGTCGAACATTGTCTCTGATCTCTGAGCCCAGAATAAGGTGGTTTCGTTCAAACAGATCGCGGCTGACTTTCGCCTCTCCCGTCCACCAGTTTCCGCGGAAGGAGTACGTGCTCAAAACAACTGGCTCGCCGGCCGCGGTGGGCGCCTCTGGGACTGGCCCCTGCAAACGAGCCTGGTCATAACTGGTGTCTGCGTCGAATTGCCATTTTCCGATCGGGTGCTGGTACCCGAGGCTGACGTACTGATGGCTGTCGATGTTGTAAGTGGCGGGATCGTTGAAGGCCGCCCCGAAATACGCTGTGGGAACGCCCTTATCGCGGGTGCTGAACAGGCCCTGCAGGGTGAATCCGCGATAAGTCAGCGTAGCGAGAATGTGCTTATAGGATTCATAGTCAGTGTCACTGGTAATGCCGTTGTTGGTTGCCGGACTGTTGAATTGAGGAAAAAACAACGTCTGGCCCTGGCTGTCGTAGAATGTGCCGGAGAGAAGCACGCCCAGGCCCTGAAATTGATGGCCATAAGTCGCTCTGCCCTGATTGGTACCAAAGCTTCCCGTTTGAAACGAAAGTTCCCAATCCTTGACGTCTTTCACCGTCCGGGTAATGACGTTGATGATCGCGAAGAAAGCGTTGGCCCCATACAGGGAAGAACTGGGCCCGAACACAATCTCCACTCGTTCGATCATGTCCACATCCACCAGAAACTCGTTTCCCAACATCGCCTGGCCAAGAACGTTGTTGTTGGTTCGATGGCCGTCGATCAACACCAAAATCCGGCTGTTCCAGTCTCCCAGTCGCCCAAAGCCGCGTACGCCCACGAAGGTGTAATCGCGGTCGTACGTGACATAGAAGCCGGGCACGCTGCGCAGAATGTCGGCCAGGTTGCGATAACCGTACTTTTGGATCTCGTCCGCGGTGACGACCGTAACCGATGCCGGCGCTTCGCTGGCGCTCTGCATATGCTTCGAGGCGCTGTAAACCTGAATGTTGGTTAATTCTTCGAGGCTGGCTTCGCTCAAGTCTTTCGCGCTTTGCTGGCCAATTGCAGTTGCGGTTAACGCAAGGAGCGTCAGCAAGCGGAATGCAGTCCGAATTCGCATCCGCCATTTTCCCGGAGCCGGGTTTCGTTCTACCGCTGCGTAAGTGCCACTCCTCAAGCCAAACATCGTGTTTCTCCAGCCTGCGATACGCTCCAGCCAAAGTCGTGCATAGGCACACAGGTGCTTATGCAAACTTCTTCGGCCAAATATGAGGTCTTCTTTACTTTCTGGTGGTCGCTTCGGTCATCAGCGTTGCTATTTGCGAGGGGATAGTGTCCGAGGGACACGTCCATTCGGGCAATCAGACGAACGTGCTGCGGCGAATCTCGCCGCCCTCAATCCATGAACAGAACAGGCTGAAGTTCAGTGCTTTTCCTGTCGATGAGAACTCTAGCGTCGTCTTCTAAACTCTCTATGCCTGATCTTCAAGATCCAGAAATCTTCCGCATGGTGCTGGACAGTCTGCAGACTGGTGTTTACGTCGCGGATCGGCAGGGAAAAATCCTGTTCTGGAATCAAGGGGCCGAAAGGCTTACTGGGCACAAACTCCATGAGGTTGTAGGCCACTCCTGTCGCGACAATATTCTGGCGAACTGTAACGACCAGGGCTGTGTGGCATGCGGCGCAACCTGTCCTTTCACCCGAACCCTGCGCGAGGGCAAGCCCCAGGAAGCCCGTATGCAATTGCGTCACAAAGAAGGACATCCGGTTCATGTGCTCATGCGGATTGCTCCCATTCGCGATACCCGCGGTTCCATTATCGGAATTGCGGAGAGCTTTGACGAACAGAAATTCGCATCGGACCGCAATCAGCACACTCTGGCCGCGCACGGGTGTATGGACGAAACCACCGGTCTACCAAATCACGAGTACACCCAATTCCACCTGAGCGAAAATCTGGCGACCTTCACGCGCTACCACCTTCCATTCGGCATCCTTGCGATTCAGGTTGAGCGCTTGGACAACTTCCGCGCCACCTACGGCAAGCAGGCAAGCGCCGCCATTCTGCGCGTGGTTGCGCAAACTATGAGGAGCGCTCTTCGCCCTAGCGATTTTGTCGGACGTTGGACGGACGATCAATTCGTGGCGATTCTGATCAACTGTCCCGATTCCGGTGTACGGCAGACCTGGGAACGCATTCGAAAGATGGTGACTTGCGCCGGGCTGCAGTGGTGGGGCGATAAGTTGTCGGTCACGACTGGGGTCGCTTACGGAAGCGCGCAAACCGGAGACACGATCGACTCCTTATTGAGTCGGGTGCAAGCTCCGCTACAACAATCTTCTATGAAAAAGGCTGACGCTGCCGCAGCGGGCTCGCAAGTAGGTCCGGGAAGCTCGGAGATCTGATCCCCCATGTTCGCAATTATAGGAATCGTCGTTGTCTTCGGCTCGGTGCTGGCTGGCTACCTGATGGAACATGGCAACGTCAGGGTTCTGATTCAGCCGGCGGAACTCGTCCTCATCGCCGGCGCCGCGATTGGAACCGTGTTGGTTGCCAATCCGCTCCACATTCTGAAGCAAATCGTCGCGGGCCTTGTCGGCGTGTTCGGAACCGCGAAATTCACTCAACAACGCTACCTCGACTCCCTCAAAATGATGTATGAACTCCTCAACAAGGCGCGCCGCGAGGGCCTGATGTCATTGGAGAGTGACATCGAGGACCCGACCAAAAGTCCGATCCTCTCAAAGTATCCTGCTTTTCTTAAGGACCACCACGTCCGGGACTACTTCTGTGACACCATGCGCATGGCCGTCAGCGGAGTGGAAGCCTTTGACCTTGACCAACTCCTCGATCTCGACTTGGAGGTTCACCACCACGGCGCCAACGTGCCCGTGGCCTCCCTCACCACGATGGCCGATTCCTTGCCCGGCCTGGGAATTGTCGCCGCTGTGCTCGGCGTGGTCATCACGATGGGATCGCTGGGTGGTCCCCCGGAAGAAATCGGCCGCAAAGTCGCCGCCGCCCTCGTGGGCACATTTCTGGGCATCTTGCTGTGCTACGGATTGGTCGGGCCGCTCGCGGCCAATATGCAGAAGACCGCGGAAGATGAGGGTGCCTATTTGCATGTTCTGCGCGTGGTAATGGTTTCGTTCTTAAAGGGAAACGCGCCAATCATGGCAGTCGAGTTTGCACGCCGCGCGATTCCCGGCCACGTGCGTCCTTCGTTCCTCGAAGTAGAGAAGCACTGTAAGAAGAGCGCGGATGCATCCCCTGACCGAGGCACGCCGGCGGAAGCCGATAAACCATCGGAACCAGAAGCTCCAGCTGCCGCTTCGGCATCAGCCTGAGAAACTTACCTTATGCCTGGCTCACGTCCCATCATCATTATCAAGAAGAAAGGCGGACATGGCGGACACCATGGGGGAGCTTGGAAAGTCGCCTACGCCGACTTCGTGACTGCGATGATGGCGCTCTTCATCGTGCTCTGGCTGCTCAACACCAACAAACCTGTCAGAGAAGCCATTGCCGGCTACTTCAAGGATCCCTCTGGAACCGCCACGAAGATCGGTTCGACGAAAGTGGGCGTGGCCGAGGCTCTTGCCATCACCAAAGACGACATGCCGAAATTGAAAGAGGAATTGGAGAAGGCCATCAGCAAAGTTCCGAACTTTGACAAAATCAAAGATCAGATCGAGATGACCATTACCCCCGAAGGGCTGCGAATCGAACTGCTCGAAACCGAAACTGGAACCTTCTTCCAAGTTGGCAATTCCGCCCCAAGTGACAATGGTAAAGAGTTGCTCTCGCTGCTGGCGCAAGAACTGGGAAAGCTTCCCAACCATGTCTCCATCGAAGGTCACACCGATTCCAAGCCCTACGCGGGTCGCCGCGAATACGGGAATTGGGAGCTCTCCACCGACCGCGCCAACGCTGCCCGACGGTTGATGCAGCACGACGGATTGCGCAGCGACGAGGTTTCGGAAGTCCGAGGCTATGCCGATCAGATGCTGCGCACGCCCGCTCAACCGCTCGATGCATCCAACCGCCGCATCTCTGTAATCGTGCAGAATCTGGAACCAAAGCCGCAAGAGCCCGAGAAAACAGATGGCCAGCCCGAAACCAGCGCAGCTCCAAAAGATCTTCCCAAAAAGGATTAATTGCTCGTGTTAGAAATCTCCGTCACTGCATTGTGAACGCTCATCCGCTACAATAGCCGGTTCGTGCCTTACCTAATTCAAGAGGAAACAACTCCGTGATCATTGGTGTGCCCAAGGAAATTTATCCGGGGGAGCGGCGGGTTGCTTTAGTCCCCTTGGTAGTCCCGAATCTTGTTAAAGCAGGATTTGAGGTAGTGATCGAAAAGGGCGCGGGAGTAGAAGCCGGTTACCCGGACGCGCTCTACGTCGAAAAAGGCGCGAAGCTCCTTCCTGATCGTGCTGCCCTCTTCGCGAATGCCGACGCCGTCGTTCAAGTTCTCTGCTACGGATCGAATGACGTCACCGGGAAAGCGGATCTGCCTTTGATGCGTCGAGGCCAGATGCTCATCGGTTTCCTGCGGCCGCTCGGATCGTTGGAAGTGATCCAGCAAATTGCCCAAACCGGCATTACTTCTTTCTCTGTGGAGTTGATGCCGCGCACCACACGCGCGCAGAGCATGGATACGCTCTCCTCGATGGGCACGATCTGTGGCTACAAAGCCGTGCTGATCGCGGCCGATACGCTGCCCAGAATTTTCCCTATGTTGACCACGGCAGCCGGAACCATTACTCCCGCCCGCGTTCTCGTCATTGGCGCCGGAGTTGCCGGACTCCAGTCCATCGCCACTGCGCGCCGGTTGGGTGCAGTCGTTTCTGCTTACGACTTGCGTCCCGCCTCGAAAGAGCAGGTGCAGAGCCTGGGAGGACGTTTCGTCGAACTTCCCATTGAAGCTAAAGATGCGCAGGATGCGCGCGGATATGGCACTGCTCAGGATGAAAGCTTTTATGCGAAACAGCGCGAGTTGCTGACCCGCGTGGTTGCCGAGAGCGACGTTGTGATCACGACCGCAGTCGTCCCCGGCAAGAAAGCTCCGGTTCTCGTGACCGCGGATATGGTGAAAGGAATGGCGCCGGGCTCAGTCATTTTTGATCTCGCTGGTGAGCGAGGAGGGAACTGCGAACTCACGCAATCCGGCAAGACCATAGTCGCGCATGGAGTCACTATTATTGGGCGCATCAATATCGCAACCGAAGTCCCTTATCACGCCAGCCAGATGTATGCGCGCAACGTCACCGCATTTCTTTTGCATTTAGGGAAAGAGGGAAAGCTGCAGATCAATCTCGAAGACGAAATTACTCGCGAAACCCTGCTGACCCGGGACGGTGAAATCGTGAACCAACGAGTAC
>Ga0210395_10002021_pt1 | contig 15801 bp, 14 predicted proteins | sample IncBWH4OmetaG_FD_150861 | JGI IMG/M metagenome (GOLD analysis project Ga0210395, IMG submission 150861) | Forest soil microbial communities from Barre Woods Harvard Forest LTER site, Petersham, Massachusetts, United States - Inc-BW-H-4-O ... | reverse complement strand
AGCGACGCGATCACTGAGTCGTCGCGCTGCGTCAGCATGCCGCGTGCCGCCCCAGCCAGGCCGCTCGCGTCGCGGTGTTGGCTCATGCGCACCTCGTCGCTGGTGCCCAGCGCCGCCAGGCCACGTGCATCCAGATCGTCCGCCCGCTGCCGCGCGCGCTGGTTCCACGTCTCGCGTGCCTCGGCGTTGCGGAAGCCGGGTCCTGTATCGAAGATCATCAGCGCGCGCGTCATCCCCGGGTGGACGCGATGGAACGCGAGCGACATGTAGCCGCCCAGCGATAGTCCACCGATCACAGCACGTCGGACGCCGCTGGTGCGCAAAATGGCCGCCATGTCCTCGACAGTGGCTGATTCGGAATAGGCGGCAGGATCGGTCGGATACTCGCTTTGACCGTGGCCGCGCATGTCCCACACGATCACCTGGAACCGATCGCGCAACGCCTCGATCTGACCGTCCCACATTCGGCAGGTGGCACTGTAGCCGTGCGAGAGCAGGATCGTGGGGCCTTGCCCATGCACCTCGTAATGGATCGCCACGCCGTCGCGATCGAGCCTTGCCATGGCCCATTTCCTCCGCCCCTACCGCCGCGTAAGGTCGCACGCAGCGCAACCGAGCGGAAGAGCAGGGCAGGGAACCATGGCAACCTACGAGCATATCGGGGTGACGCAGTCCGGCATGATCGCCACCATCGAAGTCAGGCGCGGGCCGAACAACTTCGTCGACACCGACATGGTGGCCGAGATCGCCGACGTGCTGGAGGGTTTCGACCGCACGCCAGAGGTGCGCGCCATCGTGCTGTGCGCCGAGGGCAAGCACTTCTGCGCCGGCGCCGATTTCGGCAGCCGCGGTGCTGACGGCGTGAACCGGGGCACCAAGCGAGGTCGGCACCTGTATAAGGAAGCGCAGCGGCTCTGGCGCACCGGTAAGCCGATCGTCGCCGCGGTGCACGGTGCCGCGGTGGGCGCCGGGGTCGGGCTCGCGGTGATGGCGGACTTCCGCGTCACCTGCCCCGAGGCGCGGTTCTCGGTGAACTTCACCCGCCTGGGGTTCCATCCAGGGTTCGGGCTGACCGCCTCGCTGCCGCGGCTGATCGGCGCCCAGCAGGCGTCGCTGTTGATGTATACCGGGCGACGACTGACCGGTGAGCAGGCACTGGAGATCGGCCTGGCGGATTACTGCGTGCCGCTGGACCAGGTGCGGCCACGGGCTACGGAGCTGGCGACCGAGATCGCTGAGTCGGCACCCCTGGCGATCGTGGCGACGCGGGAGACTCTGCGCCGCGGGCTGGCCGAGGCGGTGGCATCGGCGACCGAGCGCGAATACGAGGAGCAGGACTGGCTGCGCAACACCGAGGACTTCCGCGAAGGGGTCAAGGCGATGGCCGAGCGCCGGCTGCCGGATTTCAAGGCGCGCTAGGACACACAGACGCAGTTGTGACGCTGCCCCGCACACCTTCGCTGCGCCTCGACGGTCGCCGCGCGTTGGTCACCGGCGCCGGTCGCGGCATCGGCCTGGCGTCGGCGGCCGCACTGGCGCAGGCAGGCGCGCATGTTGTGCTGGTGGCCCGCACCGCTGCGGAAATCGAGGCGGCGTCGGCGCAGATCCTTGATGAAGGCGGCAGCGCCGAGCCTTTGGTATTGGATGTGACCGAACTGGACTCTGTGCGCGCGGCGATCGATGGACTGGCGCCATTCGACGTGCTGGTCAACAACGCCGGCACCAATCGACCGGCGCCGTTCCTCGAGGTGACCGAACAGGACTATGACACCATCACGGGTCTCAACCAGCGTGCCGCGTTCTTCGTGGCGCAGGCGGTCGCACGGCGGATGGTTCAGGCATCGGTGCGCGGATCGATCGTCCACATCTCCTCTCAGATGGGCCATGTCGGTGGCGCTCGGCGCACGGTCTATTGCATGAGCAAACACGGCATCGAAGGCCTGACGAAGGCGATGGCGATCGACCTGGCGCCGCACGGCATCCGGGTGAACACCATCGGGCCGACGTTCATCGATACCCCGCTGACGCGTCCGTTCTGGAACGACAAGACGTTCCACGCCGATGTGGTGCGGCGGATCAAGCTGGGGCGGCTGGGCACGGTGGAGGACCTGATGGGGGCGGTGGTGTTTCTGGCTTCGGACGCCGCGGCTCTGATGACCGGGACTTCCCTGGTCGTGGACGGTGGCTGGACCGCGGAGTAGTCGTTGCGGGGGCGCCAGGGCGCGCCTCACCCGTGGCTGTTTTCAATTAAAACATCTTCATATCGGTTGGCTGACCGTCTCCAGGGTTGACCCGGCCAATATTTCCGGCAGAAGACCGATTGCCTGCCGGCGTGCCGCGCGGGCCACGGGTGCATGGCCGGGTGTGGCCTATTGGGAGTGGACGTATGGAAAGCAGGACGACTTCTGGTGTGGGGCGCCGTACGGTGCTCCTGTCCGGAGCGACACTCGGCATGGCGCAACTGGCCGCGCCGTGGATCATCAAAGCGCGGGGCGAGACCCCGGTGAAGATCGGGATGGTCGACCCGCTGACCGGAATTCTCTCCGCCTTGGCGCAAAGCGAGGTGGAAGGTGCCAAGTATGCGGTCGATGAGGTGAACCAGAAAGGCGGTATTCTCGGCCGCCAGGTGCAGCTCCTGGTCGAGGACTCGGCTAACGACGTCGGCACTGGCGTGCAGAAGACCCGCAAGCTGATCGACCGCGACCAATGCGATGTGATCTTCGGCGACGTGAACTCCGGCATCGCCTACGCAATGTCGCAGGTCACCAGCGAAAAGAAGGTGTTCCACATCGTGCCTGGCGGTCACACCGACCCGATCACCGGCACCGACTGCAAGTGGAATGTGTTCCGCGTCTGCAACACCACCACGATGGATGCTGGTGCGATCACCGGCGAGCTGGTGAAGCGGTTCGGCAAGAAGTGGTTCTTCATCACGCCGGATTACGCCTATGGCCACACCTTGCAGGACGCCTTCATCAAGAATCTGAAGAAGGCAGGCGGCGAGTACCAAGGCGACATGCTGCCGATCAACACCAGTGAGTTCTCCGCCACGCTGATCAAGGCAAAGGCCTACAAGCCCAACGTGCTGCTCAACAATATGGGCGGCCTCGCGCAGATCGACTGCATGAAGCAGTTCGTGCAGTTCGGCATGACGAAGGACATGGCGCTTGGCGGCGCGCTGTTCGAGATGGAGAGCATCAAGTCGGTGCCGAAGGACGCGCAGACCGGCTGGTGGGACATGGAATGGTGGTGGGACCAGCCGAACGTGCCGGAGGTGCCAAAGTTCGTTGCCGCGTTCCGCAAGGCGATGAACAAGACGCCCAGTGCGCGTCATTGGTTCGGCCATGTGGCGGTCCATTCGGTCCGGCTGGCGGCGGAGAAGGCCAAGTCACTCGAAGGACCGAAGATGGCAGTTGCGCTGGAGGACCTCGAGCTGCCGCCCGATGTCGCACTGCAGCCCGGCAGCATTCGCTATCGCGCCGGCGATCACGAGCTGATGGCCAACATCTTTGTCGGCCAGGCGCACCCACCCGACGGCAACCCCGACAACGTCTTCAGAGTCGAGGCGTTGGTGCCTGGCGACCAGGCGGCCGGCCCGGTCGCCGACACCGGCTGCAAGATGACCCACCCGGTCTGACGCACACTTATCCCTCCCCCTCGCGGGGGGAGGGACGGGGAGGGGCCCATGCTTCAACTCGTCCTGTTCAATGTCACCAACGGATTGATCATCGGCACCTTCTACGTGCTGATGGCGTTGGGTCTTTCGCTGATCCTCAATCTCAGCAACGTCATCAACTTCGCCCACGGCAACTTCCTCGCCCTCGGCGGCTACATCGCCTTTGTACTGACCCCGTTCATCGGCTTTTGGGGCGCGTTGATTGTCTCTCCGATCCTCACCGGGGTGCTTGGCTTTGTCATCGAACGGCTGATGATCCGCCGAGTCTACAACCGCGATCCGGTCTACAGCCTGCTGTTGACGTTTGGACTCGCCTTCATTCTGCAGGATGTCTGCCGTTACATCTGGGGGCCGAACGGATTGCCACTCGGCATTCCCGAGATCCTGTCGCAGCCGCTCAGCTCTGAGCTGTTCTTCATCACGTGGTACCGCGTTTTCATGGTGGTCGTGGTCATCGTCGCGGTAGCTGGGCTGTTCGCCTTCCTGCGTTACTCGCGCGTCGGCGTCCGTATACGCGCGGGCACACTGGACCTTGAGACGGTGGCCGCACTCGGTGTGAACGTGCGCCTGCTGCGTTCATTCAACTTTGCCCTTGGCTCGCTGCTTGCCGGATTGAGCGGCGTGCTCGCAGCCGGTCAGATCGGGCTGAACCCCAACATGGGCGACGACCTGCTGATGCCGAGTTTCATCGCGATCATCGTCGGCGGCGTCGGCAGTCTCACCGGCACACTGCTCGGCGGACTGCTCATTGGCGTTGCCGCGGCGTTGACAACAATCGTCTGGCCGGCAGCAAGCGAGGCGGTGATCTACGTGATCATGGCAGTGGTATTGCTGATCAGACCTCGTGGCCTGATGGGCGAGGAAGGTATGCTGACATGAACAGCGCCACGGTCGCCGGCGCCGCTTCACGGCGTGCCGAAATGCGCTGGCTGCCGCCAATCGCCATCTGGGCTGTTCTGCTCACCGCACCGCTATGGCTGCCGCTGCTTGGTGGCTACACCGCGTTGGCGGGGCGCGTGCTCGTGCTGGGCCTCGCGGCAATGGGCTTCAACATGCTCCTTGGCTTTACCGGCGTGATGAGCTTCGGCCACGCCGCATACTTTGGCCTGGGCGCCTATGGCGCGGGGCTGACACTGAAATTCCTCGCCGCATCCACCCCATTGGCGATACTGCTTGGCACGCTGCTTGGCGGACTCGCGGGGACGCTGTTCGGTTTGCTGATCGTCAGGCGCCGCGGCGTCTATTTCGCCATGGTCACCGTAGCCTTCGGTCAGGTCGCTTTCTATGTCGCCTATAGCTGGAACGATCTCACCGGCGGATATGACGGTCTGCGCGGGTTCGTGCGCGCGCCGATCCATCTCGGTCCCGCGCTGATCGACATCGCGTCAAACCCGAACACGTTCTACTATTTCGTGCTGTTCGTCTTCGCGGTTGCCGTCGGGTTGATGGCCTTCATCCTGCGTTCGCCGTTCGGTCGTACGCTGGTCGCCATTCGCGAGAACGAGCGTCGCGCCCGCTTCCTCGGCATTCCGATCGAGCGCCACATCTGGCTGTCCTTCTCGATCTCCTGCTTCTTCACCGCGCTTGCCGGCTCGTTGTATGCACTGCTCAACAATTTCGCCGATCCGATGGCGCTGCATTACTCGCTCTCTGGCGAAATCGTCATCATGACGGTGATGGGCGGCATGCGCGCCTTCTGGGGGCCGCTGCTCGGTGCCGCAGTGTTCGTAGTGCTGCAGGACTATATTTCGTCGATGACCGTCAACTGGATGAGCTTCATCGGCCTGATCTTCGTGCTGGTGGTGTTGTTCTTCCCGCGGGGCCTGCTGGGCATGCTGCAGCGGCGAGGCGCGACATGAGTCTGCTGGAGGTTCGCAGCGTCTCCAAACACTTTGGCGACCTGGTGGCGGTCGAGGATGTGTCGCTGAACGTCGAAAATGGCGAGCTGCGCGCCATCATCGGCCCAAACGGCGCCGGGAAGACGACATTCTTCAACATGATTTCAGGCTTCTTTCCCCCGAGCAAGGGCGACATTGTGTTCGACGGCGAGACGGTCACGCGGCTCCCTGTCACCGCTCGTGTGGCACGCGGCATGGCACGTACCTTCCAGATCACCGAGATCTTCCCTGAACTTTCGGTGCGCGAGAACGTGCGTATCGCGCAGGAATCGGCCGACGGTTTTCGCCTGCACATGTGGGTCAGTCGTGCCGAGACCGCACGCGTGATGCGTGAAGTCGATGAACTGCTCGCTCAGGTCGGTCTTTCGACCAATGCCGACCGGCTGGTCGGCGAGTTGTCGCATGGCGATCAGCGCGCCGCCGAGATCGCCATGGCGCTCGCGCTGCGACCACGGCTGCTGTTGCTGGACGAACCGACTGCCGGCATGGGCGAGCAGGAGACCTATCAGGTGGCCGGACTGATCCGCCGCCTGCACCGCAACAGCGCCTATACGATCATATTGATCGAGCACGACATGCGCGTGGTGTTCAATCTTGCCGACCGCATAACCGTGCTGGCGGAAGGCCGCATGCTGGCGGACGGTACGCCGCAGCAGATCGCAGAGGACCCGCACGTGCAGGCGGCATATCTGGGGAAGGCCGAATGAACGCGCTCGAGGCACAGGGTCTGAACACCTTCTACGGCAAGAGCCACATCCTCCATGACGTCGGCTTGACGGTCACCGAAGGCAGCATCACCACGTTGTTGGGCCGCAACGGGGCCGGGAAGACCACGACGCTGCGCAGCCTGGTCGGCCTGACATCGGCTCGCGCGGGCACCGTGCGCATATTTGGTCAGGACACGACCCGCCTGCCCACATTCCGTATTGCAGCACTCGGCGTCGGCTATGTACCGGAGGGGCGACGCATTTTTCCCAACCTGACCGTCGATGAGAACCTTCACGTCCCGATCGAGCGGCCGGGACCGTGGACGATCAATCGCATCTATCAGGTCTTTCCGCGGCTGGGAGAACGCAAGCAGAATCGAGGTCGGCAACTTTCAGGTGGCGAGCAGGAAATGCTATCCATCGCGCGCGCGTTGCTGCTGAACCCGCGCTTGCTTATCCTGGATGAGCCCTCGCAAGGGCTTGCGCCGCTCATCGTGCGGGAGGTGTTCCGTATCGTGGCGCAGATGCGCGGCGAAGGGATTTCGGTGCTGTTGGTTGAACAGAACGTGCGGGTCGCGCTGGAGATTGCCGATCAGGCCTACGTGCTGGAGAATGGCCAGATCGTCTATTCTGGTAAGGCGGCGGAACTCGGTGCCGATGAGGAGCGCATCCAGGCACTTGCCGGGGCTTCCGCGGAGGAGTGGCATCTGGATGATGTGTTGCCGACATAATCAGGGCGCGGTGGTGCGATGATCCGTTATCTCAAGCGCGGCGCTACCGACGAGGAGAAGTTCGAGGCCGACCGCAAGGTGCGCCAGACGGTCGAGGCGATCCTCGATGACGTTGTGCGACGTGGCGATGCGGCGGTGCGCGAACTGTCCGTGAAGTTCGACAAGTGGCAGCCGAAGGATTTCCGCCTGTCGTCGTCGGAAATTCAGGGTCTGATCGACAGTCTGCCGTCGCAGGTGATCGAGGACATTAAGTTCGCCCAGGCGCAGATTCGTCGCTTTGCCGAGGTGCAGCGCGCCGCATTGCGCGATGTGGAGGTGGAAACGCTGCCTGGCGTTCGGCTTGGGCACAAGAACATTCCGGTCGCCAGTGTTGGCTGTTATGTGCCGGGTGGGCGCTATCCGATGGTCGCGTCCGCGCACATGAGCGTGCTGACCGCGAAGGTTGCCGGCGTGAAGCGTGTCGCCGCCTGCACGCCGCCATTGAATGGCGTGCCGCCTGCCGCGACGGTCGCCGCAATGGCGCTGGGGGGTGCCGATGAGATCTATCTGCTCGGCGGCATCCAGGCGGTTGCCGCAATGGCGCTTGGCACCTCGAGCATACCGGCAGTCGACATGTTGGTCGGTCCTGGCAACGCGTTCGTCGCGGAGGCGAAGCGGCAGTTGTTCGGTCGCGTCGGAATTGATCTTCTGGCCGGCCCGACTGAGACGCTGATCATTGCCGACGATACGGCAGACGCCGAAATGTGCGCCACCGACCTGCTCGGACAGGCGGAGCATGGTCCGACGTCGCCTGCAATTCTGCTGACGACATCGGCCAAGATCGCGAATGAAATCCAGGCGGAGATCGATCGTCAGTTGGCACGACTGGCGACTGCCGACATCGCCGGTGTCGCCTGGCGCGACCACGGGCAGGTCATCTTGTGCGACACCGACGAGGAAATGGTGGCAGAGGCTGATCGGATTGCCTCGGAGCACGTGCAGGTGCTGACGCGCGAACCGCGCTGGTTCCTGGAGCGGATGACCAACTACGGTTCGCTGTTTCTCGGCAAGGAGACCAATGTCGCGTATGGCGACAAGGTGATCGGCACCAACCACACGCTGCCGACCAAGCGGGCGGCGCGCTACACCGGCGGGTTGTGGGTGGGCAAGTTCCTGAAGACCGTGACCTATCAGGAGGTCAGTGTGGAGGCGACCGCCATGATCGGCGAATACTGCTCGAGGCTTTGCGCGATCGAGAACTTCGCCGCGCACAAAGAGCAGGCGGACCTGAGGGTTCGGCGCTACGGTGGCAGGAACGCCGCTTGAGGCTATGATGTGGGCTACAAGGTAAGGGAGCGACGAGCATGAGCGAAGAGATCGCCACTCTCGGCGGCGGCTGTTTTTGGTGCCTGGAGGCCGTCTACAAGGACCTGCGAGGCGTACGCAGCGTGATGTCCGGCTATGCCGGCGGGCACGTCACCAATCCCAGCTACAAGGCGGTCTGCGCCGGAACGACCGGCCACGCTGAAGTGGTTCAAGTGAAATTCGACCCCGCGGAGGTGTCCTACGCCGACCTGCTCCGCGTGTTCTTCACCATCCATGATCCGACGACGAAGGACCGGCAGGGGCATGATGTCGGGCCGCAGTACCGCTCCATCATCCTGACGCATTCGGATGCTCAGCGGGAGACTGCACAGTCGGTGATCAAGGAGATCGCCGATGCGAAGGTATGGCCGGCACCGATCGTGACGCAGGTCGAACCATTGGAGGTGTTCTACGAAGCCGAGCCCGAGCACCACGACTATTTCGAGCGCAATCCCTGGACGGGCTACTGCCAGGCAGTGGTCGCGCCGAAGGTCACGAAATTCCGCAAGACTTTTGCCGATCGGTTGAAGCGCGCGGCGGCGGAGTAAGATCAGCAGTCAGCGCGTTGGCCGCCGCACTGGCGGCATCCGCGCAGCACGCAACGTCAGGAGACTGACCATGGACCTGAGTTTCACCGCCGAGGAACTTGCATTCCGTGACGAGGCGCGTCGCTTCTTTCGGAGCGAGATTCCGCAATCGATCCGTGACAAGGTCGCGGAAGGCGAGGGGCTCACCCGTGATGAGATGATCACCTCGCAACGGATCTTGAATGCGCGCGGCTGGGCGACGGTGAATTGGCCGGTTCAGTGGGGCGGACAGGACTGGTCGCCGGTGCAGATCTATATGTACCAGGACGAAATGCAGCAGGCGAACGTGCCGACCCCGATCGGCTTCAATGTCACGATGGTCGGTCCGGTGATCGCACAGTTCGGCAGCGACGAGCAGAAGCAGCAGTTCCTGCCCAAGACCGCCAATGCCGACATCTTCTGGTGCCAGGGCTTTTCGGAACCCGGCTCCGGTTCCGATCTGGCCTCGCTCCGAACACGCGCCGAGCGCAAGGGCGACAAGTATATGATCAACGGCCAGAAGATCTGGACCACACTGGCGCAATACGCCGACTGGATTTTCTGCCTGGTGCGCACCGATCCGGCCGCGAAGAAGCAAGAAGGAATCTCATTCATCCTCGTGGACATGAAGACGCCCGGCATCACTGTGCGGCCCATCGTCACCATCGACGGTGGCCGCGAGGTGAACGAGGTGTTCTTTGATAATGTCGAAGTTCCTGCCGAGAACCTGGTCGGCCAGGAGAACAAGGGTTGGGATTACGCGAAGTTCTTGCTTGGAAACGAACGCACCGGCATTGCGCGGGTTGGTGCATCCAAGGCGAAGGTGGCGCGCATCAAGGAACTCGCGTCGATGGAGCGTGTTGGCGATCGGCCGTTGATCGAGGATCCGCGCTTCCGCGAGAAGCTCGCCGCAGTGGAAATTGAGCTCAAGGCCCTGGAGATGACGCAGTTGCGCGTCGTGGCCGACGAACGCAAGCGAGAGAAGGGCAGGCAGAATCCTGCATCGTCCATTCTGAAGCTGAAGGGCTCCGTGATCCAGCAGCAACTGACCGAGCTGGTGATGGATGTTGTTGGGCCTTACGCACTGCCCTATCAGCGCGACTTCGATGGCCGCAATGAGGAGACAATCGGCCCAGACTACGCCACTGAAGCGGCGCCCATGTACTTCAACTATCGCAAGGTCTCGATCTACGGCGGCTCAAACGAGATTCAACGAAATATCGTCGCCAAGGCGATACTGGGGCTTTGATTTCATGGATTTCGATCTCACCGACGAACAGCGTTTGCTGAAGGACAGCGTCGACCGGCTGGTCGCCGATCAGTACCAGTTTGAGCAGCGCAAGAAGTACCTGGCCGAGCCAGATGGCTGGAGCCGCTCTGTCTGGCAGCAATATGCCGAGATCGGCCTGCTCGGCCTTCCATTTGCGGAAGCGCATGGAGGGTTCGGCGGCGGCCCGGTCGAAACGATGATCGTGATGGAGGCATTCGGTCGCGGCCTTGTGCTGGAGCCGTACTTTGCCTCGATCATCCTCGGGGGTGGCTTGCTGCGTCGTGCTGCCACGCCGACACAGCAACAGGCGCTGCTGCCGCAGGTTGCGCAGGGCAAACTGAAGCTGGCGTTCGCTCACGTGGAACGACAATCACGCTATGGCCTCGCTGACGTCGCCACCACCGCACGACAGGATGGCGCGGTATGGGTGTTGGACGGCGCCAAGAGTGTCGTGCTGCACGGCGACTGCGCGGATCGGCTGCTGGTGACAGCGCGCGTATCCGGCGATCGGCGTGACCGTATGGGCATCGGCCTGTTCCTGGTCGATCCGTCTGCCCAGGGCGTGTCGCGCCGTGGGTATCCGACGCAGGATGGGTTGCGCGCTGCCGAGGTCACGCTGTCAGGCGTGCGAATTCCTCCAGATGATGTGTTGGGTGATGCCGGTAACGCATTGCCGGCGATCGAGCATGTGGTGGACGAGGCTATCGCGGCACTATGCGCGGAAGCGGTCGGCACGATGCAGGTAATGCACGAGACGACGCTTGAGTATCTCAAGACGCGTCAGCAGTTCGGTCGACCGATCGGACAGTTCCAGGTCTTGCAGCACCGCTCTGTGGACATGCTGGTGGCGCTGGAGCAGGCACGCAGCATGGCGATGTTCGCGGCCGTCATGGCCGGAGAGGAGAACGTTGCCGAACGGCGGCGTGCGATATCCGCCGCCAAAGTGCAGATCGGCCGCTCAGGCAAACATATCGGCCAGGAGGCAGTTCAGCTGCATGGCGGCATCGGCATGACGATGGAATACAAGGTCGGCCATTACTTCAAGCGCATGACAATGCTCGACAAGCTGTTCGGTGATGCTGACGCTCATCTTGAGATGCTGGCACGGCTCGGCGGTCTATTCGGCAACACGAAGGTTGCATAATATTTGCACTATCATTGCGAGTGCCACGCCCGCCTGGCGACGGACTCGCGCTGGATGAAACCGGTATTCGTCATGGCCGGCGAAGGCCGGCCATCCACGTCTTCCTTGGATGCGCGCGGCACAGTCTGCTCATTAGGAGCGCAGCGGTCCTCCCGGACGTGATCCGGGAAGCAATCCCGATCATACATTCGTACCATCGAACGAGATTGCTTCGTCGGCTGCGCTCCTCGCAATGACAATGTGTCGAAGCGGCGCTTCGTCGCTTCTCGATCAGAGTATGCCGTCTCCGTGTAGTGACTTCACGTCCGCCTCGCTCAACCCCAGCCAGCTTTTCAGCACATCTTCCGTATGCTGACCCAGTATCGGCGACGGCTTCACCTGCGGCGGCTTGCCATCTATGCGAACCGGCCAGGCGGGCATCTTGAACGGCTTATAAGACGGATGCTGCATCACCTGCATGATGCCGCGTTCCTCGAAGTTCTTGTCGTTCATCAGCTCCATCGTGTCGAACACAGCACCCGCCGGGATGCCGGCGCCGCCGACCTGCTCCATTGCCTCATGCTTGGTGCGGGTTCCTGCCCAAGCCGATATGATCGAATCCAGCTCCGCACTGTTCTTCACGCGATCATCCGGTGTGGTGAAGCGTGGATCGCTGATCAGTTCCTCGTGCCCCATCACTTTGCACAGTCGGGCCCAGTGTTCCGGATTGGCTCGGCTCGTCATAATCCACACATAGTCGTTGGCGCCGTTCGGGGCGCACGGATACAGTCCCGACGGCGCATTGCTGCCGCCGCCCGAGTGCGTACCGTCGCGTTCCACGGCCTTGCCGGTGCGCGCCTGTGTGGAGAAGTTGGTGCGCATGTAGTGCAGCATCGCATCCTGCATCGCGACCTGCAGCCGATGGCCCTCGCCAGTTGCGGCGCGTCTATACAGTGCGCCCAGGATGGTGATCGCCATCGTCATGCCGGTACCAGTGTCACCGAGTGACAGCCCGGGCTTAACCGGCATCCGGCCTTTCTCGCCAGTCACGCTGATCGTGCCGCCGGTGGCCTGCGCGATCATGTCGAACGCGAGGTTCTTCTCGTACGGGCTGCCGGTGCCAAAACCCTTAACCTGGCAATAGATGATGCCCGGGTTCAGTTCGCGCACCACGTCGTAGCCGAGACCCAAGCGCTCGATCGTTCCCGGTGCCATGTTCTCGACGCAGACATCGGCCTTACGCAGCAGGTCCTTGACCAACTCCAGCCCGCGCGGCGACTTCAGGTTGACCGTGATCGACTTCTTGTTGGCATTGAATACCTGGAAGTAAAACGGATCGTCGTCCGCCCTGCCTGGGCGCAGGCGGCGCCCCGGATCGCCGGTTTTCGGGTTCTCGATCTTCACCACCTCGGCGCCGAGCCAGGCGAGCGCCTCCGTGCAGGATGGCCCTGCCTCGAACTGAGTGAAATCGACGACGCGGATACCAGAGAGAAACTGCAGATCTACGCTGACGTCTTGCATGGAAGTCGTCCTCCCGTAGTGTGGCATTACCGAGAGGTTGGCACAGGTCAGTCTTCCGTGGCCAGCCCGGGTCGAAAGGCTGCGGCCCGTCGTAGATCGTTGCGCCGCCACGCGATGCCGATCACGCTCACCGCGACCAAGCCGGTCAGCGCCATGATGTCCACCGCCAGCAGCAGCCCGAACCAGTCCGCGAGCAAGCCGATCAGCAATATGCCCAGCGGGCCCATCCCGATGCATACCGTCAGCAATCCCATCAGGCGCGAGCGGATGTGCGGCGGCGCATGCAGCACGATCAGCGACGTCTGCATGTTGGCGAACGCGGCGGAGCCGAAGCCGCCGATGACCAGCAGCCCGAAGGCCAGCGCGAAAGTCGGCGCAAGCGGCATCAGACTCACGCAGACCAGGAACAGCAACGATCCGCCGACCATCAACGTCCGCCCGCTCAGGGGCAGCCCGCTGCCGGTGAGCCATAATCCACCGATCAGTGCGCCCAAGGCTTCCGCGCCGGCCAACATCCCGGTCAGCGTCGGCGACACCACGAAGACATCACGCCCAATCGGCGCGATCAACGCCGAATAGCAGAAGCCCAGCAGGTTCATCGCAATGGTGACGGCGAGCACGCCGCCGATGATTACGTGGCCGCGCGCAAACGCGAACGCCTCGGCAAGCTCGCGGGGCACATGCGACAGTACGATCCGGCGACTGGATTGCCGATAATCCAGGCCGGCGACCAGAACAATTGCAAACGAATATACGCATGCGGATATTCCAAATGCGCCGGCCAGCCCCACTGCCTGATACGCCATGCCGGCCGCCACCGGTCCGATCAGGCGCGTGATAGAATTGCTGACCGTGTCCAGCGCCAGTGCGCGCGGAACCAACGCGCCGTCCACGCACTCGCCAACCATACGCCGACGGGTGGACATCTCCGTGGACCACACGATGCCCGCCAGCAGCGCGGCCACGGCGACATGCCACGGGCGGGCAACCCCGAATGCGGCGAGCACAGCAATCGTCGCTGAACCGAGCCCTGACATGATCTGCCCGATAAGCACGATGCTCTTGCGGTTCACGGCTTCCGACATCACGCCGGCGAACGCGCCCAACAGCAGCATCGGCAGAGTGCGAGCCGCAGAAACCACGGCGACGGCGAGGCCAGAGCCAGTCACGTCCAGTGTGAACAAGGCAGCAGCGAGCACCTCAAACGAGCGCATCGTGTTGACGCAGCCGCCGATCGCCCAGAGCCGCAGGTAGGTGCGCGACGCGAGAAGGGCCCGCACGCCATCGTTGTGAGGCATGTGGATCGCGTCAGTCGCCCCGCGTCACGTGTATCGGGGGTACCATGCCGAACCACTCCGGACGTGCACGCTCAACCTGAGCGGCAAGTTGCAGCAGCAGATCCTCGCGCGCGAAATTACCGTATAGCTGCACGCCGATCGGCAATCCCTCATGATCCAGCCCTGCGGGAATATTGATGCCGGGCAGCCCGGTCTCGTTGCCCGGCATAGTGTAGCGGCAGGCATCCGTCAGCCGGTCCATCCAGGGATCCAGCGCCTCATCGCGCAGCAGCGAGTAGGGGCCGTTGGCTTCCGGCACCCGGATCGCCAGCGTCGGCGTCAGCAGTGCGTCATAGCGCTCCATCAGCGCGCCGAACTGTCGGGTCACCACGTTGTTGCCGTTCATCATGCGGAAGATGTCGAACTTGTCGTAGCGATCGGCGGCCTCGTAGTGGCGCAGGGTCATCGGGTTCAGCAGCTTCGGCAGATCGCTGGTCGGGATGCCCTTGTCGGCCGCCATCGTGGTGAACAATGAGCGGCTGCTGACCCACTGGGTGGCGTAGGTCCACCACATGGTCTCCCAGTCGCAGATCGCATCGTCGTTCAGCTCCTCCACCGCATGGCCGAGCGATTCCAGCAACCGTGCGACCTCGCGCACACGTGCCGCCACCTCGTGATCCGTATCGGTGCCGCGGCCCCAGCGAGCCGTAGAGAGGCCGACCTTCAACTTGCCCGGTTCGCGGGCGATCGCGTCAAGATACGAACCGGTCGGGGCGCCCATCTTGATGAACGAGCCGCCATTGGGCACGCGGCTCAGGTAGTCGTACACCGCCGCCGTGTCCCGCACGGTGCGCGACACAACGCCGTCGATGCTGATCCGTGTGACGTATTCGTTGCGCGACAGCGGCTGCGGCACCCGCCCGCGCGAGGCCTTCAGGCCGACCAGGCCGCAGAACGATGCCGGAATGCGCGTCGAACCGCCGCCGTCCGATGACATGGACAGCGGCACCATGCCCGCCGCAACTGCAGCGGCCGACCCGCCCGACGAGCCACCCGGCGTGCGCGTCAGATTCCATGGGCTGCGCGTCACCTTCACCTCACCGCGGTAGTCGGTGGTGGTGTCGAAGGTCATGCCGAATTCCGGCGTCGTTGAACGGCCCAGTGGCACAAGGCCGGCACGCAGGAAGTTCTCGACCACCGGGTCCGTGGCGCCGATGCGCGTGCCCCTGGTGAACGCCGATCCCGAATCCTGCGTGCGTCCCTTCAGCCCGGAACCGAGGTCTTTCAGGAACATCGGCACGCCGTAGAGTTTGCCCGACTTGTCCGCTCCGTCCGCATCGGGATTGGCGCGCACGTCGTCGAACAGCTCGATCACCGCCTCTAGCTTCGGGTTCAGTCGTGCGACCGCGACGGCCGCCTGTGCCGCAACCTGCTGGGCGCTCACCTGTCGGGTGCGCACCAGTTCAGCGAGCGCCACGCCGTCCTGACGTGCCCATTCCGCCCAGCCCATCGCCAGGCCCGCTTCAGCCGCCATATGCCGATTTCCCCTCCTAGTGGACCAGAACCGCCAGCCCACAGTATCATGCGCCCCACCGCTGAATTCTGGCAGAGGGGAGACCCTGGGAAATGAACGACACGGTCATGACCAAGCCGCAGTTCGATCGGACCGTCGAGGATCTCGGCAATAT
>Ga0210395_10002020_pt1 | contig 15802 bp, 12 predicted proteins | sample IncBWH4OmetaG_FD_150861 | JGI IMG/M metagenome (GOLD analysis project Ga0210395, IMG submission 150861) | Forest soil microbial communities from Barre Woods Harvard Forest LTER site, Petersham, Massachusetts, United States - Inc-BW-H-4-O ... | reverse complement strand
CAACCCAAACACCATCACCAGCACTAGCAGCGACACGACATACATCAGGTCGAGTGCCCAGTTCTCACGCCGAATTTCTCGGTCGTAATAAAAAATCTGCAAGACAATCCGCAGTAGCCAAAACCCCGCCATGAACCCACTCAGAAAGCGGCCCAGCGCGCTAGCCCCGGCCAGTTCCCGCGCGAACCCGAAACAAAGCGCCGCAAACATCCCCAGCACAATCACGATGTACACCCAATGCACATAGAAAATCTGCCGCACGAATCGCGGAACTCCGGCCAGACTCTCCCGCACCCGCAACCGCCGCGGCAACGGCACATTCGCCGCCATGATCCCCAGATGCACGCACCCAGCTCCCCAAATCGCCCGCATCATCCCCTCCGCGGTCATGATGTCCTCCTAAATTGTCATCCAGAAATTCGTCGTCGCGAATTTTGTCGTCTCGACCGAATCGATCGAACGCCAGCGCAGTGGTGAGATCTGCTGTTCTCATAACTCAGTAATGCCGCGCCACTTCCGACGCATAGTTCTTCCCCACCCGCTCAGAATTCTTGGCAAGCCATTGGCTCAAGCGCATTTGTCCCGCAGCCGGCCCATCCGGCGCAAGCAGGTTTCCCATCAGCCCCTTGTACTCCTCCCACGTAAGGACGACATCGCCCACCATCCAGCCGGTGACCAGGGTCGACAGGTACGCCAGCCCCGCCGGCAAATGAATCAGCCGAACCTGCTGCCCCACGCTCTTCGCAATCAGTCGAACCAACTCTTCAAAACTGAATGTCTCTGGTCCCACCGCATCGACTACCGAATTTCCCTGCTGCTCGGCGCCATCCGCCAGCAACCGCGCCAGGTCCTCGACATAGATTGGACGAACACCGTAGCGCCCGTCTCCAGGAATCCCGAACACAGGAAAGCGACGTACAAACCACGCAATATTGTTGATGAGAATGTCTTCCGCGCCAAAAATAACGGTCGGCCGCAGGATCGCGTAGGAGAGCCCCGAAGCGATTACCGTCCGCTCGACTTCAGCTTTTCCCCAGTAGTACGCCAGCGGGGAATCGAGAGAAGGATTGGCAATGCTGACGTGCACGATTCGCCCGATCCCGGCTTCCTTCGCGACTTGGATTAGAGTGCGTGAGTTTCGCACCGCCATTTCGAAGCTCGCGTCCCCATGCGGGAATCGCACCCAATACGTGTTGATCAAAACCGACGCGCCCTCCAGGCTGCGCCTCAATTCGTCAGGTTGCGCAAAGTTGTAGGGACAGATCGATACGCTATTCCCGAATGGATTCGTTCGATCGAATCCGTTCGTCGAAGGATCATTCATCGGAGGATGATTCGTCAGTGTGCGAACCTGATATCCGCGATCGAGCAGAATCCGTGTCGCATATTTCCCCGTATAGCTGAAGGCTCCGGTAATGACGACGGTCCCGCTCATCGCGATCCTCCTGCGACAGATCAATTCTGTACAAACAGAATCTATAAGACAAAAAAAGGGGGCTTACCCTGCTTTCTTCCGAATCTTCGTCCCCATGCGCAACAATTTCCGCACTGTCCCAGTCGGTAGCCGTTTCATCTGGTCGTACAGTTCGGTCACCGCCTCGAAAAATCCCGCCATCGCCATCAACCGTTCTCGCGTGTAATCCGCTCCCGCTTCCTTCGGATCCAGATCCGCCAGACAAGTCCGCAAAATCTCACGCGTCGGATCAATCTCCCGCCGCTTCCGCTGCTCAATCACCAGCCGGAACATCTCCCACACATCTTTCATCGACTCGTAATGTTCCCGCCGGTCGCCCAGCACGTGCACCGCCCTCACGATTCCCCAGGTCTCCAGCTCTCTGATCGACGTCGAGACGTTCGACCGCGCCACGCTGAGCGTCTCCGCAATCTCCTCCGCCGGCAGCGCCTTGGGCGACAAATACAGCAGTGCATGAATCTGCGCCACTGTCCGATTAATCCCCCACCGGGTCCCCATCTCGCCCCAGTGAAGGATGTACTGCTTCTGCACTCCAGTGAGTTCACTCATAAAGTTCGCTCATAACGTTTATTTCAGTACAAACTGAATATACAGAATCATTCATCCGTTGTCAAGCCCCCGGCGTGGGACGTATATGTGCCTACGTGTGGGGCGGACACTCCTGTCCGCCACCCGCCGCCGCGGGCGAACAGATGTAGGTCCCCAAGACGCGTGTCATCCCAGGCGGGAGCCGAAGCAAGGCGACGGAGCGCGGAGGAACCTTCAGCTCTTGTTTGCTACGTTAGGAAAAGGCTGTATCAAGGCAGCCGCCACAAAAGGACAGCCCTAATTCAGAGGTGCAGCCGAAGGATCGCTCAACGCAATCAGCTTCCCCGGCGGATAATCCGCCGTCGTTAGAGGAGTTTCCGGGTCGGGATTCACGATCGTCAGCACCTTGCCGCTGCGAATCCCTCGAATGGTCAGACAATCGCTCTGCACCGCAACCACCCGATACTGCTCGTCGAAGATCGCCACGGTGGGTTTCTTCATAAGGATGTTAGATGCACAATCTTCCCACGCGGCTAACATTCATTACCACCCAAATCCATGTTGGAAACAGTTCAGTGGTAGTAGCCCCTTTGGTCTTCTGGCTTTCCCCTTCGTCAGTCCGCCATTACAATCGACATTTCGCTCCGCGTCCCATGGACATCGCCCGCATCGCCGAGCTGCTGGAACCGTTTTTCCGGTCGGCCTCCACTACAGGCTCTCGTCATTCCGAACCGGGCCAAAGCCCAGGCGAGGAACCTGCTGTCCTATCCCTCGCGCAACTGCACAATATATCGACCTACATCGATATACTTCTCCGCTGGAACGCCCGCATCAACCTCACCGCCATCCGCAACCCAGAAGACATCGTCACCCGCCACTTCGGCGAAAGCCTCTTCGCCGCCCGCCATCTATTCCCCGAGCCTTCCTCTGTGGCCCCGATGGTGAAAGATGTCGCTCTTAGTTCTTCTGTAAACGACCTCAGTTCTCAAGGCTCAACCGAGTTTGCTACCCACTCCCCTGGTGGAAGTGCCAGTGGAGGCGCCTGTGGAAGTGCTGATGAGAGTCCGAGTGGAAGTGCCAGCGGAAGCGCGAGTGGAAGAGCGGCCCTTCAGGGCCGCGTCACGGACCACCCGGAGAGCGGGGCTTTAGCCCCCGTGTCTGTAGCCGATGTCGGCTCCGGCGCTGGATTCCCTGGTCTCCCTATGAAACTGTGGGCTCCGCAGATCTCCCTCACCTTGATCGAATCGAATCACAAAAAAGCCTCCTTCCTTCGAGAAGTTACCCGCGCGCTAACATTGACGAACGTCAATGTACAAAACGCTCGCGCCGAAACCCTAACATCCATTAGTTATGACGTCGTCACGCTTCGCGCCGTCGAACGCTTCGAATCCATCCTGCCCACAGCCGCCGCCCGAGTCGCCTCAAGCGGCCGTCTCGCACTCTTAATCAGCTCCGCCCAACAGTCCCAAGCGTGCTCAGCTCTTTCTGAGTTCACCTGGAGCGACCCCACGCCAATCCCCCAATCCAGCTCCCGCATCCTATTGGTAGCTCGTCGTCCCGTCGAAGCCCTAAGCAACTGCCGGAACCAAACTTGATAATAAGTGGAATATATTGGCCTGTTTCGATGCTAAATCCGAGGCACTGATCCGCCTTCCCAGGCTAACCATGGCAGCAAGTGGGATGGCTCTCAATAACTCCCCGGTCAAAGCGACCGATATCAAGAATAGCTGACCGAGAGGCGAATCGGGACGGAAGATGAACGGCCAAGGGTGACCAAGATAGTAAAAAGTGGAGCACACCCCGATTACTTAACCATTTAAACACAAAGCGTCGGGATAACAATACGCCCTGGCAGGGGTGAAGTGGTAAATCGTCCTCGAATGACGCCACAAATTTCTAAACCATTACTTAGCACTCGTTGAACGTTTTCCACAATGTTCCTGCAGGAACATTTCGCAGATTCGTAGCCGCCTGCAAAACTCCATACAGCAAGACGGACCCCCGGCCACCCAGATGCAATGTTCCTGCAGGAACATTTCTCGACAGTGACCTGCCGTACTTCGCCCGCGATCCCAGGGGGACTTGGAGTTGGAAGGATCAGCCAAGCGGGACTTGGCTCGGATATATGTTCCTGCAGGAACATATCTTCACTTTATGGCGTTGCGGTTTGGAGTTTGGGTCTGAGGAGGTCGTTGCAAGTCTGCCAGAATGTTCCTGTAGGAACATTGGACACGTTTTGCACACTAATTCACGAGCATGCACAGCAGTTCTTCATTGCAATTGAAATGCTGCCAGGATTATGCTGCCCTGTAGCTCTGCTTCTCCTAGACAATTCAATGGGACGTGTCATCGCTGTTGCCAATCAGAAGGGCGGCGTGGGCAAGACTACGACTGCCATCAATCTGGCCGCTTCCTTTGCGGCTGCCGAAGTGAACACGTTGCTGGTCGATTGCGATCCGCAGTCCAACACGACTAGCGGTCTGGGGTTCGCCAAGGATCCTGACCGCATAAGCTCGTACCACCTGCTCATGGGCGCGGCCACTGCTGAGGAGGCGCTGCTTACGACTGAACTCGAGCAGCTGTGGCTGATGCCTGCCCACAAGAACCTGATCGGCGCCAACATTGAGCTGGTGAATGCGGAAGGGCGCGAGTTTCGTATGCGCGAGGCGCTCGCGCCGCTGCGCGATCGCTTCCAGTTCATTGTGCTGGACTGTCCGCCGGCGCTTGACCTGCTGACTTTGAATGCGCTCGTAGCAGCAGACACCGTGCTCATCCCGATGCAGGGGGAGTACTTCGCTCTCGAGGGCGTGAGCGAGCTGCTTGATACGATCGAGCGGATCCGCGCGGCGCTGAATCCTGAGTTGGGGATCGAAGGGGTGGTGCTGACCATGTTTGACGACCGCACCAACCTGGCGCAACAGGTGATGACTGAGCTGAAGAATTATTTTGGCGAGAAGCTGTGCAAGACGACCATCCCGCGGAACATACGGCTGGCCGAGGCGCCCAGCCATGGGAAGGCGGCGCTGGTGTACGATCCGCGGTCGAAGGGTGCGGAGAGTTACATACGGCTGGCGAAGGAAATTATTGAGCGGCAGGCAGGGAACCAGCTCTCAGATATCAGCTCTCAGCCCGTGGCTGAAACCTTAACCACGGAGGGCACAGCGGGGCACGAGGAAGCGGCGGTCGAAGAGATCGCGGCTCGGGATGAGATGGATAAGACGGCTTGAGGCCTACTTCATATTTACGATCATCGATATATAAGATCGATGGCTATCTATATATGATTTGGGACGACGGAGAAACTGCGTAAGAATTCCTTGCTTGGGCAGCGGAGCTTCTCGCTGATAGGGATCCTTCGACTGCGCGGCGGCTGCGCTTTGCTCGCCGCCGCTTCGCTCAGGATGACAGAGCAACAGAATTATTGGAGAGGAACGAATGGCGAATACTGTGGCGGCGGAGAAACTGGCGGGGCCGGTGGAGAAAGAAAAGATCGAGAAGCGGAGGGCTTTGGGGCGGGGGTTGGAATCGTTGCTGCCGGGGCCGCGGGTGGTGACGCCTGGACAGAGTGGGGGCGCTGTCGACAAACAGCAGGTTCCTCACTTCGTTCGGAATGACAAGACTTTTGCGGGATCGACGGATGGATCAATGACTGGGGTCGGAGGTGACTTCGGCACGCGGGCGGGAGCGCCCGCGCCACACGTGCCTACGCCGCTTAGGATCGATTCGATGCAGGCTGTGGTCGAAGAGGCCGGGACCGAAGCCACAGTCGGTGAGTCAGGGGACGAATCAAAATCCCCACTTCTCGCAGAAGACGCGAGAAATGGGGCACCCACATCTCATTTTTCCTCGGCAGCCGGTCCGACTTCCTCCGCACTGGGGACCGACGAGACCATTACGATTTATGCGCAGGCGGAAGCGCGGATGCCGGCGAATCTGGTGGTCAATCTCGACATTACAGCGATTGATAAGAATCCGTTCCAGACGCGGTATGTCGATGATGATGACGCGCTGGAGGAGCTGGCGGATTCGATCAAGGCCAACGGCGTGGTGCAGCCGATCATGGTGCGTCCGGGGGAAGACGACGGGCGCTACATATTAGTGTTGGGGGAGCGGCGGCTGCTGGCTTCGAAGAAGGCTGGGAAGACGACGATTCCGGCGCTGGTGCGGAAGGTGTCACTGCAGCAAGCGGCGGAGATGACGATTGTCGAAAACCTGCAGCGTGAGGATTTGAGCGCGCTCGAACAGGCGGAAGCGTTTCGCGTGTTGAGCAACGAATTCAAGATGACGCAGCAACAGATCGGGGAGCGGGTCGGGCTGTCGCGGGCATCAGTGACAAATTACATGCGGCTGCTGAAATTGCCGCGGGAAGTGATGCAACTGCTGGCGGAGAAAAAGCTCTCCTTCAGCGAGGCCAAGGAATTGCTGGCGTTGGAATCCGACGACCAGATTTCGAAGGCGGCGCTGTATGCGGTGAAGAAGGGGCTGACGATCGAGCAGATCGAGCGGCTGGTGCTGTCGATGAACGGGGATCTTGATCCGTTTCCGGGGATGCCCGGGCAGGTGGTGAAGAAGAGCGGGGCGCGGTGGGTGGATCCGAATGTGCGGGCGGCGCAGACCGATCTGGAACGGATGCTCGGGGTGCGCGTGCGGATTCGCGACCGCAAGGGTAAGGGGAAGATTGTCATTGAGTATTCGAACGTGGATGATTATGAGCGGGTGGTGGAGATGTTGAGGGGCAAAGGAAGCTCCTAGCTCCTAGCTTCTAGCTTTTCGGGCGGCCTGGCGGCCGCCTTTTTCGTTTTGGGAAATCACGAGAGTTACGGTGTGGGACAGAACCTCTGTTCTTACCTCGCGCAGTGCTGTCGAAGGGGGAGCGGACGCCATGTTTGCGAATGGGGAGTGGGAAAAGTGTTAGGGGAACTCGTTGTTTACTGCTTTGGTTCGTGGTGGGAGCACGAACATAGAGAGAATTCCCTTTCGGTGCAGTGCGTGCGGTTGGAATTGCAGAGGTCCTTCGCTTTGCTCAAGATGACAGGGCTTATTTTCTGGGTCTGCTTTTTGTGATCCCACGCCTTGATTCCCATCCACATTGCAAATCCGGGTGGGGGCGGAGTATTGTGCTCGCTGTCGAGGACTTCCCCACTTCTCGGGGGCGCGAGAAATGGGGCACCTGGAAATTCCCTTTCGGGCCGGTGGTGACCGATACGAGCACGGGTCCTTCGACTGCGCGGCGGCTGCGCTTCGCCTGCCGACGCTTCGCTCAGGATGAGAGAGCATTTTTACTTCGCAATTCTTGGGAGGAATTATGAAGACGAGTTGGCTGCGGCGGGTTCAGGTTGGCGTTCTGCTTCTGGTTGCGGTTTTTGTTTTTGCGGCGGCGGACAATTCGTCGTCTTCTTTGCCCAAGCCGCCGGTGGCGAAGAAAGTTCCGCATGTGACCGAGGTCAACGGGCACAAGATGGTGGACAACTATTTCTGGCTGCGGGACAAACCGAATCCTGAGGTGAGGGCTTATCTGGAGGCGGAGAACACTTATACCGACGCAGTGATGAAGCCGAGTGAGGGTCTTCAGAAGAAGCTGTATGAAGAAATGCTGTCGCGGGTGAAGGAGACCGACGTCGAGGTTCCTTATAAAGAGGGCGACTACTTTTATTACGTTCGCGAGGAAGCGGGGAAGCAGTACGGGATTCGCTGCCGTCGAAAAGGCAGCATGGATGCGCCGGAAGAAATTGTGATTGACGTGAATGATCTGGCCAAGGGGCAGGCGTTTATGTCGCTGGCCGCGTATGCGGTGAGTCCGGACGGGAATCTGCTGGCTTATTCGTATGACAATACCGGGTTTCGGCAGTTCACGCTGGCGGTGAAAGATTTGCGGACGGGGAAAACTTTGGTGGATCACGCCGAGCGAGTGGGGTCGGTGGTATGGGCGAACGACAACAAGACGATTTTTTATACACAGGAAGATGCGGTGTCGAAGCGGTCGTACCGTTGGTACCGGCACACGGCAGGGATGGCAGGAGACGACACGCTGGTATACGAGGAGCCCGACGAGCGCTTTGAAATGGAGGCGTTCAAGTCGCGGAGTGAGAAATATATCTTCTTGCTGTCGGAGAGTCATACGACGAGCGAGGCGCGCTATATTCCGGCGGACCAGCCGATGGCGGAGTTCAAGGTGGTGGAGCCGCGGAAGCAGGGAGTGGAATATTATCCCGACCACAACGGCGACAGTTTTTATATTCGAGTGAATGATACGGGGAGGAATTTCCGCATCGTGAAGGCTCCGGTGGGGGCTCCGAGTAGCGCGAACTGGAAGGAAGTGGTGGCGCTGAATCCGAAGGTGATGATTGAAGACAACGACTTCTTCAAGAATTATTACGTATCGTATGAGCGCGAGGGCGGGCTGCCGCAGATGCGGGTGACGGATTTGCGGAGCGGGCAGTCGAAGCGAATTGAGTTTCCGGAGCCGGCCTATGGGACTTATCCGTATGTGAACCGGGTGTATGACACGACGGAGTTTCGGTATGGATATCAGTCGCCGATTACGCCGGCGTCAGTGTTTGCGTATGACATGGAGAAGGGCACGTCGACGCTGCTGAAGCAGAAAGAAGTGCCGGGGGGATATGACCGGACGAAGTATCAGGTGGAACAGGTTTATGCGACGGCGGCAGATGGGGTGAAGATTCCGATTTCGGTGATGCATTTGAAAGGGATCAAGCTGGACGGGAAAGAGGCGCTGTACTTATATGGGTACGGGTCGTATGGAATTTCGATTGACATGTTTTTTGATTCGAATATTTTCAGCATGGTCGATCGGGGAGTGGTGACGGCGGTGGCGCATATTCGCGGCGGTGGCGAAATGGGCAAGGCCTGGCACGATGCGGGGCGCATGATGAATAAGCGGACCACTTTCACCGACTTTGTTTCGTGCGCGGAATATCTGGTTGCGAACGGATATGGATCGAAGGACCGGCTGGTGATTGAAGGACGGAGCGCGGGCGGGTTGCTGATGGGGGCGGTGCTGAATCTGCGTCCGGATTTGTTTCATGCGGCGCTGGTGGGAGTTCCGTTTGTCGATGTGATGAATACGATGCTGGATGAAACTTTGCCGCTGACTGTGGGGGAGTTTGAGGAGTGGGGAAATCCGAAGGAGAAGGCGGCGTTCGATTACATGATTACTTATTCGCCGTATGACAACGTGGAGGCGAAGAATTATCCGGACATGCTGGTGAGGACATCGTTCAATGACTCGCAGGTGATGTATTGGGAGCCAGCGAAGTATGTGGCGAAGATGCGGGCGGTGCGGACGGATCATAATACGCTGATCTTCAAGGTGAACATGCAACCGGCGGGACATGGCGGGTCGTCGGGGAGATATGACCGGTTGAAGGAAGCGGCGTTTGACGACGCTTGGATATTGCGGGAGATGGGGATTACGAATTAGGGGCGTCAAAATCCCCACCCTGTCGCGAAGAGCGCGACAAGGGTGGGGGCACCCGCTTCGGAGAAAACTCCTTTTCGCGACGCTGGTGGCGGACGCGAGCACGGGGTTCTTCGACTGCGCGGCGGCTGCGCTTCGCTTGCCGGCGCTTCGCTCAGGATGACAGGGCCATTGGAGTGACCGCGCGGTAGGAAAGTTTTAGATCAGGCCGGCTCGGACTCGGCGGAGGAAGTCTTCGGCGTCGGATTTGGCCTGGGCCAGGACTTTGGGCTGGTTGCGGTATTCGAGGGCAACTTCCTGGAGGAAAAGTTCGACGGCGTCTTTGGGCTTGAATCCCTGGGTGACGAGTTTGCGGATGCGGGGAGTGAAGCTGTCGGCGTCGTCGGGGGAACCCTGGCGCGTGGAATGTTCGGCACATTTGTGGTCGCGGAATTTGGCCGCTGCCAGGCGGTCATAGGCGGTGCGAGCGTCGGGGTCATTCAGGAATGTGGGGATGGGATAATTCCAGTCGCACTGGGAACAGGTCCATCCCTGGAAGGCGTGGGTCGAAGTCCAGATGATTTGTCGCGCGGTGTTCTGCTCCAATTTGCGATGATCTGCAGTGTGGTTGTCCACGAGCGACACGGCTCCTGCCCACAACTTTCGTGGCAATGCAAACTTCGTTTTGGCAATGATAGCCGGAAACGGGGAGGGTTGGGGCGTGTTAAAAGCGGTTCGGGGGAATGCATCTCTGCTGTTGGGTTTTGCTGCGTACTTTGGCGGACGGGAGTTTCCGCTCGATGTATATATCGACACCACAGGTCAACCTCACAGGTCAGAATCCCCACTCTACCGTCGCAACGTACGCGACATTAGAGTGGGGCACCCGGCGGAGATTCAATGAGTTAGTGGGTTATTGAACTCAATGCCGCAGCGCTTGGTTGTTGCGAGCGTCCAAACATAATGCCGGTTTCTACCTCCACCGGCTTTCCGGCTTGCAGGTACGGCTTGAACCTCCATTGCCCCAGGGCATCAGTGATGGCTTTTGACTGGTCGGGAAATGCGCTGAGGAAGTGGATGTGCTCTACCCTTCCGTTCTTATCGATGATGATTCGGACTGGAACAGAGTTGAACCTGTGTTCGGTAAAGATTGGGTCCACCCGTGTGATCAGGTTTTCGTCGCGGGCGTAGTCCTTGATGCACACCGGGGCAGCTTCGTCCGCACCTGCCGTGGGACTGGCCTCCGTGGGCAACTCCATCTTGTTCATGTCGGTGATCAAACTCTCCAGCAGTTTAGTGTCGCGGCTGGTTAGCGCAATTTCCAGCGTGTGGCAGCGGATCTCGGTAGTGGCAACATACCAATGCAGCTGCGCCACCGGAGACATATATCCAAAGAAGTGGAAAGTATGGCCGGCTATCTTTGCCTCACTCAGCGGGAGCTCGACTTTGTAATCGGCCTGCAAATGGTCTTTCATGTATTCCGTCAGATCGAGCGCGTTCGACGCAGGCAGACGCGTAAAAAACATGTCCTCGGCGGTAATCAAAATACTGCCCGGGATTGGTTCCTTATGTGTGTCCGGAGGTGTGATCTCGGCGAGCACATAGCGGCCGCTATCTGACGGAGGCGGGCCATTATATTCTTCGGTCCAACCTGGAGGCAGCGTGTAAGTCATGCCAAAATACCGGTCACGAAAGACGTTATTCGTCACGCTCCCATCTTCTGGCAGGGGAGTGGTAGAGTCACTGGCGCTCGACCAGGCACCCCGTACCAGAATCTCTGGCTCCGGCGACCGCGTGCTTTGCCCCTCGGTCTTTTGGCCCCAGGCTAGCGATAAGGATAGCGACAACAATGATGCGGATTGAACGACAACCACTAATAAACCTGACAACCGGGAATGCATACTTCTCCTTCCGGCACGAATGATGTTTTTCAACGTCGACGGGCGCATTATTCAGTCCCGTCGCGCACTATCTTCCGAGTTCGTTCTAAATTTCTTTTCTAACTTGGAGGAAAGCTGGCGAGACTGCGTCTCGCCAGCAAGGTTGAGTAGACGGTTACAGCGAGCGCAGAAAGTTCAACAGGTCCTGCTGCTGTTTGGTGTTGAGGCTGGAGAAATGCGTCACCACGGTGTTGGCCTCACTACCGGAGCTCTTGTGGTCCAAGATCGCCGTGTACAGTTCGGTGGTTCGGCCATCGTGTAGCAGGAATATCCGCTGTCCCAAGCCCCACAAGGGAGCCGTGCGGAATTGCGTGCCGCCTGCGCCGCCCTGCGAGACGTTGTCCTGCAGGCGAGTACCCATCTTATGAATCTCAAAATCTGAGAACGCAGGCACCGGGACACCGCTCAATGCGGGAGCGAAGTTTGAAACCTGGGTTGTGCCCGGTGTCGGATTGTGGCAGGTGGCGCAGCCGATCGAGCTAAACAAGGCACTGCCATTGGCGATCGACGTTGCGGCGACCTGCTGTCCATTGAGCATAACTCCGCCGGGCGGCGGCGGAGCCAGGAAACGCATGAAGTTAGCAAACGCGGAGACGTCATCGAGCACCGCGGCGTTCGGTGTCGCGTTAGGGTTGGATACATCTTCCGGGTAACCGGCCCCGGAAAGGTTTAGGCAACTGGCCGGCAACCCAGTGCCCTGCTGATCTTCTTCCGGCAACGGACGATCTTGGGGAAACAGTTCGTTGCTGATACCCATCTCCACGTTGTAAGCCTCCCCGGTGAAGATGTGCAGTGACTTGTTCTGAGCCTTCCAGCCAAAGCGGGAAATGGTGCCATCATTACCGTTGCGGTTGAAGCTGCCGGAGATGCCAAAGGAGTTGACGAGATTGGCAGCCTGATTAACCAACAGAGTTGAGTCGTCGAGGTTCTCAATCAAGCCCGCGCCAAAAACTGGCGTCGGAATGCGGAAGATGATGTCGTTCGCCGCCTGAGCAGCGGCAAAGTTAGGCTGCTGCAAACTGCAACTGCCCGCATCCGGGCGGCCTGTAACCGTGAACAGGTCTTCCACTCCGCCGTTGGGAGCTTTGGTGTTGGCTGCTCCGCTGGCGGTAAGGAAGAACGGGAACCGGACTTCCACCGTTGGACCATTGGCCGTAATGAAAGACGGTGTGGTGTCGCCCGGCGCGACCCCGTTGCTGGTGAAAGCGAATTGAGGATTCGCGGCAGCGCCCGACCCGCCGGCCGCAGGTTGCGCGTGACACGAACTGCACTGATTTGCGTTAAACCGCGGCCCCAGACCTACGTTCGCGGAGCCGGAAACCGTCTCCACTACCTGGAAGCGAATGAGACCGTCGTTGAAAAAGGCGGTGAAGCCGTTCGGGTCATTCGCTGGATCAATGATTGTCCCGCCTGTGCCGCGGCTGGCACTCTGCACTCCAGGGTCGGTTTGAGCGAATGCCATTCCGGAAAGGAACAACACCACCAAAGTTAAAACTGATGCGAGTTTACTTGTGTTGATCACGGTTCCTCCTTGTAACGGGTTGGTCTCCCAATTCGCCTGCGATCCTCGATCGACTTAAGTCGACACACGGGTGCTAAGGATCCCAGGGGAATCCAATGCCGGACGGATTGTCCCGAAGCATACGGATACGCCGACGGACAGAACTCCGCCCAGAGTTTTCAGACGATGGTGGCTGAGGTTAGCTTCCCACCCGAGGTCGAGGAGTGAAGAGGAAGCGTCCAACGCATGGTTCTGAAACGGTGGTCAGAGACACGCGTTCACGTTCGTGTTGGGCTCGCGCATTGCCAGGCAGTCGAAAGTTTCAATACTGTGCCTGCTCTGGCTGCGGCTTGGGCCTGAAGAGTTAAGTGGCCCGCGCATTAGTGCCGCAGTCGTTTCGTCGCGGCTTAGGGCGCGGGAAATTGTTGCCCGGGAAGTTAGCAGATTCTCGCGGCGTGTCAAGCTGAATGATGGTTTCGTTACGAAATCCGAAACTAGTTTGTGCAGGTCAGCGGCCACGCCCAATCTAAAGTCAAAGGCAGTACGACTGGTCGATCGCGACCCTTCATTGTGCACCTCCATGACAGGGTGAGACACACTTCGAGTTCGGTCTTGAGTCTTGAGCGACGGGCGGCGCTGGGTTGGCCTTAGCTGTTCTGCAGCTGCGGGCCGGCGAGAAAAGCCGGTGCCGCGCTTACCGCGAACGGAACAGCGCTATGGGAGCGGAATCCCACTGGGAATTCTTTCCTCAGGCGAGGAAAGAAGATTGCTCATTGCTGAGCACTCTAGGCTGGGTGCAGGATTCGGTCAACGGCCCGGAAGTACATTTTGTGCGGGGAAGTGCGGCGATGAGGAACACGGGCCAGGGGCAGCCTCGAGAGCAGGGGCAAGGGCAACGGCAAGAGCAAGAACAAAGGCAGCGGGCAGGAGTGCCCGCTCCACAACAACCCAAGCTATTTGGCGAAGAAGTAGTCGAAGGAGCGGACGGCGGTGAATTCGTCGTCCTTGATGTCAAAGACGGTGTAGAGCTTGGTGACGTAGAGGACATCCTGAACTTTCTGGGTGAGGTTGAGGAGCTTGAGTTCGCCGCCGGCGTTGCGGACGGTGGTGAAGCTGCCGACCAGCTCTCCGACGCCGGAACTGTCGATGTAGTCGACCCCCTGCAGGTTGAGGATGATTTTCTTCTTGCCGCGGGCGATGAGGTCGCGGACCGCGTCGCGGAGGTCGCCGATTTCATCACCGAGCACGATGCGGCCGGTGATGTCGAGAATGGTGACGTGCGCGACTTCGCGGGATGCGATGGTTAGGGGCATGAGCACGACGGTCTGCGTTTCGTGGACCGATGGCCGGAATGGTAGTGGGTGTGGAGGGGCAAGTCAAATGGGTGGTCCCTACTTCCGGCGTATGCTCGAGAACGAGGCACCCGGCACCAAGCTTGTTCGCCGTGGGTATTGACGCCGGAAGGAGAGAGTCATAGAGTGCGAGCCGACGCGGGCTATGCCTTTAGGAGGAATTCCATGGACGGCCTGATCACGCCTGGAACTGAGTCGCTACCGCCGCCTCCGCAGCCAGGGAGAAAGCACTTCATTCTTGGATGCCTCGGGATCGGCTTGGGGCTGTTCCTGGCGTTTTTCCATGCCTGGGCGTGGTCCTACGGGTCGATGGGCGCAGAAGCCTGGGGATATGCTGGTGGCGCGGCGATGCTGCCCGCGCTGATTGCATTCGCGATCGCGGGACGCAAGTCGGTGCGGAACTTTAACCGATTCGGTATTTGGTTCAGCGGCCTGAGCCTCTTCTTTTTCATCGTGTCGAGCAAACACCCGGTGAGCCTGCAGCAGCACATCGGCGATCTGATGAAAGAAGCCGCGGGCACGAAGGCGGTGGATAACAGCGGCCCCGGAGCTCTCGACAATCTCGTCCGGGATATGATGCGAGGGATTCTCGACGACAGGAAAGCGTTTGAAACGGAAACGCAGCCGTTGTCCGCTGATCTTGGGAAGCTCTATTCAGCCGAATCGTTTTCAAGCCAGGAAGCGGTGCAGAGAATCATCAACGCGACGCATGCGATTGTGGCTGCAGACGAACGCTACTCGAAGCAACTGGAGGGCATCCCTGACCGAATGCAGGCAACGGTAGACCGCTCAAGCTTTTCGGAATCGGACAAGAAGGGGTTCATGGAGGGGCTGCGAAAGTCCTACGGAAACGCGAAGACGCTGCAGATTCGACGCCAAGCCATGGAAACCGAAAGTCAATGGGAGGTCGCGACCGTGGACCTGTATAAGTTCGCCGAGGCGAACGCGACAAAGATTCGGGTGCAAGGGACGAAACTGATGATCGGTGATGAAGGAATCCGGAACCAGTTCAACGAGCGATTCCGCAAAGCGCGCGGGCTTCGTGACGATCTCGCAGCGATGAACACGCAACTGGAGGGCGCCCAGCGCGCGGCGCTGCAAGACGAGGGGCTAACGCTAAGGGACCTGGGGCTGGGAGAAAACGAACAGCCGGGGAAGAAATGACGGGAAGCCGCAAAGCGTTACGAGTGGGCGCCTTGAGGGCGGGTGTTGAGTTCGAGGGGAACGAGGGGATGATCGCGAACAACGTTGTCGCGAATTTCCTGGATGGGAGAGGTCACGATGGGAGTGGGATAGAGCGGGTGACGAAATTCGAGGTGCATGCCGCGACCTACGTATTGCAGCTTGAGCATGGACCCTCCCCAGGTCGAGCCGGCGATGGCGACCTGCACGGGCTGGGGGCAGAACTCGGGATGGCCGGAAAGCAACGCTTCGCTGCCGCCGAGCAGCACGGCGGTGTAGCGGTGGTGCATGGTCTGGATTTCGAGGACGGTGGACGGTGGAAGGTCGTTGATGAAAACGCCGCCTTCGATTTCCGACTGGATGATGCCGCGGTTGACTTCGTCAGCCAGGTTGGGGTGAGGGTTAAAC
>Ga0210395_10002019_pt1 | contig 15802 bp, 15 predicted proteins | sample IncBWH4OmetaG_FD_150861 | JGI IMG/M metagenome (GOLD analysis project Ga0210395, IMG submission 150861) | Forest soil microbial communities from Barre Woods Harvard Forest LTER site, Petersham, Massachusetts, United States - Inc-BW-H-4-O ... | reverse complement strand
AGGTAATTTGCACGTGACACTGCGAAACACTCCCCTCGTGAGGCGGCCCCGATCGCCTTGACTTGTATCTGTTTTGACGGCCCGGGCTGCCAGCGCCGGTGAACTCCCGCGCCGATCCATAGGGGGTTTTTGCAGCGTCGCCCTGCGCGGTCAAGATGTGGGCTGAGAGTGGGCGGCCGTGGGCACCACGTTGGTGCAGAAACCGGCTTCAATGCTTGTCGTCGGCGATTTGCTCGACCAGATCGACGATGCGCCGTCGCAGCTTGGAATCGCCGATGCGCGTAAATGCCTTGGTGAGCGCCAGGCCGTCCGAGGTCGCGAGAAAGTCGGAAACATAGGCGGGCGAAGACGCCTCACCCACGTGGTCCTGACGTGTTCCCGACTGAACATTCGGCGCGCCCTCGAAGAAGAACGCGACCGGCACCTGAAGAATGTGAGCAATATGCTGCAGCCGGCTGGCACCGATGCGATTGGTGCCTTTCTCGTATTTCTGGACTTGTTGAAACGTCAGACCGAGAGCGTCGCCGAGCTTCTCCTGGCTCATCGACAACATCATCCGGCGCATGCGTACGCGGCTGCCGACATGTTTGTCGATCGGATTCGGCGCCTTTTTGGCGATCATTATCATCCGCTCCTCTATCACCCTTGTTTATGGGTAATGGCCATCGATAGTAATTCCATTACAATCGATAGCAACTATTGCGCGATGTATATTCCGATGGTTCAGCATCAGGTCATGCGAAAAAGTGATAATCTTCCATCCCTGCGTGCTGGACCGCAGCGGGTTGCGCGTGACAGTTGTGACGGTGGCTTGGTGGGATGCAGCCCATAAGCTTTATTTATGGGGTCTCGATAGGCCTGCGCACCATCTTTTATTCCGCAATGTCGGATCGGAAGCGGCGGCGCACGACGAGAAAGAGTGCGATCGCGACCATGACAATGGCAGGAGCATCGCCGACGCGGGCATAGAGTGGTGCCCGAATTGAGCGCGGTAGCGGCGAATCAATCACGCCTTCTTGGCCCAGCGGCAATGAATTGACGATTCGGCCAAGCGGATCGATGACCGCAGAGATGCCGGTATTGGCGGCGCGCACCACCGGCAGGCCTTCCTCGATGGCGCGGATGCGCGCCTGCTGCAAATGCTGGTAGGGACCGGTGCTGATGCCGAACCAGCCGTCATTGGTGACGTTGACGATCCAGCCCGGCCGCTGGCCGCGCGGCGTCACATCGCCCGGAAAAATGATCTCGTAACAAATCAACGGCAGCGCCACCGGCGCGCCCGGTATAGCGATCGGCCGACGCCGATCTCCAGCGAGGAAGCCGCCGCGCTGCTTGGTGAGTTCCTGAAAACCGAGACGCGCGAGAACGCGTTCGAACGGTAAATATTCGCCGAACGGCACGAGATGGACTTTGTCGTAGAGCGCCACGATCGAGCCCGAGTGGTCGATGGCGTAAATCGAATTGAAGACGGCTGGTGCGGTCGGATTGACCGGCTCGGCGACGCGCACCGCGCCGGTGATCAGCACTGCGTTCGGTGGCAAAAGCTGCGTGATTTCGGCGAGCGCATCGGGCTCGCGGGCGAGGAAGAACGGAAACGCCGATTCCGGCCAGATCAGATGCGTCACGTCTTTCATGCCGGGCGCATCCGGACCTGACGCGCGATTGGAGAGCGTGATGTAGCGGTTCATCACCTCGTACTTGGCCGCATAATTGAATTTCACGTCTTGCTGCAGATTCGGCTGCATGACGCGCAAATGCACTTTGTCGACCAGCTGCGTCGGCTGGCGCAAGAGCCGCAAGCTCCCCCAGCCGCCGAGCCCGACGAGCACGGCGATGCCGAGCATGAGCGGCAGCCACGGCCGCGGGTTTTCGGCGCGGTCATCGGCAAGCGTGGCGGGGCTCGCAAATATGACGATGGCGATGAAAGTGAGGCCCCACAGCCCGATCAACGACGCGCTTTGCGCCAATGGTAGCGGAGCGGCGAGCGCATAGCCGAACGCGTTCCAGGGAAAACCGGTGAGCGCGTGGCCCCGCAACCATTCCGCCGCGGTCAGCGTCACGCCCAAAGCCAGGATGCGTAAGCCTCCGCGGGTCCAAAGAACGCGCGCGAGGCCAACGCCGATCGCCGTATAGACGGCGAGCAGCGCCGGCAGGCCGAACACCGCAAACGGCAACAGCCAGCCGAATGTCGGCGCGTCGACCAAAAAGGCTTTGCCAATCCAATAGAGGCCGGCGACGAAATAACCGAAGCCAAAGCACCAGCCGGTCGCGGCCGCGACACCAACGCCGCCCCAGCGGCCGACGCAGGCGCCGTCGATCAGCCAGACCAGCGTCGGGAACGTCAGAAACAGTATGGGCCAGAAATTGAACGGCGCCATCGCCAATGCCGACAGCGCGCCGGCGACGAATGCGATCAAACCGCGCCGCCAACCCCAGGCCAGCACGATCGAATTGTGCAATCCCTTCAGGGTCACGGCGTGCGTTGAGCGTTCGTATTCGGCCGATTGGCCTCGGGCGCCGGCGTCGGACGTGCCGGCGGCGTCTTCACCACTGCGGGCTGTTCGCGCACGGGGGCGGGCCGGCGATCCTTGCGGCGGTAAATCCTGGCCCGCTTGACCCGGCGCGGATCGGCATCGAGCACTTCGGCCTCGAACGTTTCCGGTCCAGGCACCAATTCGCCGCGCACCGGAACATGGCCGGCGCGGATGACCAGATAACCGCCGAGCGTGTCGACCTCCTGCGCGGCATCGCCGACGTCGAATTCGTCGCCGATCACGGCGCGGACGTCGTCGAGGCTGGCGCGGCCATTGGCGAGAAACGAGCCGTCGCTTTGCCGCGTGACCGCGGGCATCTCACGCTCGTCATGTTCGTCGGCGATGTCGCCGACGATCAATTCGACCAGGTCTTCCATCGAGACCAGTCCGTCGGTGCCGCCGTATTCGTCGATGATCAGCGCCAGGTGGATGCGGGTTGCCTGCATCTTGGCGAGCAGGTCGAGCACCGGCATGGACGGCGGTGCGTAGAGGATTTCGCGAACGATCTTCGCCGCCGACAGCGGCATCGCCAGATCGACATTGCCGAGGTTGAGACCGGCCTGTTGCGGCGGTTCGCTCACCGGAGCAATTGCCGAATTGGTCGAGGCCCGCGCCGCCATGAACGCGATCAGGTCGCGGATATGGATCATGCCGGCCGGATCGTCGAGCGTGTCGTTGTAGACCACGAGCCGCGAATGGGCGGCGACCTCGAACACGCGAACGAGCTCGCCGATCGCAATATCCTGCTGCACGGCGACGATGTCGGCGCGCGGCACCATGACGCTCTCGATCCGGCATTCGCGCAGCCCCAGAATATTCTTGAGCATGGCGGCTTCTTCCGGCGAGAAACCGGACTGCGGCTGCTCGGCGGTGAGAACATGTTCGAGATCGGCGCGCGTCGCCGCGGCTTTCCAGCCGAACAGGATGCGCATGACGCGCGTCAGCCAGCCTTCCTGCGGCTCGTCCGGCTGCGCCACCACCATCGGCAGACCGCGATGTTCGCTGTCGGGCGGGTCGCTGCGCGTCGGGGTCTGGGACATGGTTTTGGGCTTTGGCTTCAGACTTCAGCTTCAGGTCGGCACTCGCGTCGGATATTAGCGCCTGGTTCCGGCCTTTTTCACGGCTTTGCCTGGATGCCGATAAGGGTCAGGAATATTGAGACGCTGCAGGATTTTACGCTCGGTTTGCTCCATGGCGTCCGCGGCCGAGTCCTTCTCGTGATCGTAGCCGATCAGGTGCAAAAACCCATGCACGACAAGATGGGCGAGATGATGAGCGAACGGCTTGCCCTCGGCATTGGCCTCCCGGGCGATGGTGTCGTAGGCCAGGACGATGTCGCCGAGGTGCGCCGGCTCGTCCGCGGTTTGCTTGCTCGGAAACGATAATACGTTGGTGGCGGCGTCGATGCCACGCCAAAGCCGGTTGAGCTGACGGATCGCCGAATCATCGGTCAGAACAATAGCAAGCTCGGTCCCGGTTGTTGACGCCGTGGCGGCAGCCTGGGCGACGGCGCGCCGCACGATCGATCGGGCCTTGGCGGGTTCGTTCCAGCGGTCGGAATCGACCAGCACGTCGATCTTGAGTTTCGCCCGCGGCGCGGGCGTCATTCCGGCCGCTCGCGCTTGCGCGCCGAGGCTGCGTCATAGGCTTCGACGATGCGCGCGACGAGCTCATGACGGATCACGTCGGCGGACGTGAAGCTGACGTGTCCGATGCCCTCGATGCCCTGGAGGAGCCGCACCGCGTCGGCGAGCCCCGAGGTCTGGCCCGATGGCAAATCCACCTGGCTCGGATCGCCGGTCACCACCATGCGGCTGTTCTCGCCAAGCCGTGTCAGCAGCATCTTCATCTGCATCGCGGTCGTGTTCTGCGCTTCGTCGAGGATCACGGCGGCGTTCGCCAAGGTGCGGCCGCGCATGAAAGCGAGCGGTGCGATTTCGATTTCGCCGCTTTGCAGCGCGCGTTCGACGATGCGCGCGTCCATCAGGTCGTAGAGCGCGTCGTAGATCGGGCGCAGATAAGGATCGACCTTCTCGCGCATGTCGCCGGGCAAAAAGCCGAGCCGCTCGCCGGCCTCGACCGCCGGCCGCGACAGCACGATGCGATCGACGTCCTTGCGCTCGAACAGCTGCACGGCGTGCGCGACCGCAAGCCAGGTCTTGCCGGTGCCGGCCGGGCCGGTGGAGAACACCAGCGGATGGCGCTTGAGCGCCCGCACGTAAGCATCCTGCGCCTGGGTCCGGGCGCGGACGCGGCGCTTGCGCAGATTGATTTCCTCGAAACTGTCGCGCGCCGCCGCGGGATCGAAATCGAACAGCGAGCCTTGCGACAGCGCCAGCCGGACCGCGCCGTCGACGTCGCCCCGCACCAGCTCGTCGCCGCGCTTGAGCCGTTCATAGAGGCTTTCGAGCACGCGCCGCGCCAGCTCGCAGGCCTCGTGGGTACCTTCCAGCGTAACGTGATTGCCGCGCGAATTGGCGACGACGCCGAGCCGGCGCTCGATCAAAGCAAGGTTCTGGCCGTATTGACCGAACAAGGTGGAGGCGAGGCGGTTGTCGTCGAAGGTCAGCGCGATTTGGGTGGCGTTGTTCTGCGCGACGACGACCGATTCGTCCGTTCCGGGTGTCCGCAATTCAGGCTCCTGCGCCGAGCAAGGCTGGCTGTTGTTCAGGCTTTTGCACCAGCACGCCGAACAGACTGTTGCTGGACACTTCGGTGACGGCGACCGGGACAATGGTGCCGATCAGTGATGACGGCGCCGTGACTTGCACCGGCTGCAGGTAAGGCGAACGGCCGACCAGCTGATCGGCATGGCGGCCGGGACGCTCGAAGAGCACATCCAACGTGCGGCCCACGCAGCCGCGATTGAACGCCGCCTGATTTCGATCAATCGCGTCTTGCAGACGCTGCAGGCGATCCGATTTTGCGTCCTCCGCCACCTGATCGTCCATGTCGGCACCGGGGGTGCCGGGCCGCGGCGAGTATTTGAAGGAGAACGCGCCGGCATAGCCGATGTCGTTGAGGAGGCTAAGCGTGGCGGCAAAGTCAGCTTCGGTTTCGCCGGGAAAGCCGACGATGAAATCGGAGGTGAGCGCAAGATCGGGGCGCGCGTCGTGCAGGCGATCGATGATTTCAAGATAATCGGCGCGCGTGTGACGGCGGTTCATGGCCGCAAGCACGCGATCGGAGCCGGATTGCACGGGTAAATGCAATTGCGGCATCAGCTGCGGCAGATTGCGATGGGCGGCGATGAGATCGTCGTCCATGTCGCGCGGATGGCTGGTCGTATAACGCAGCCGGTCGATGCCCGGCAGCGTGGCGACCTGTTCGAGCAGTCGCGCCAGTGACCACGGCCGGCCATCGGGCCCTTCGCCGTGATAGGAATTGACGTTCTGGCCGATGAGCGTGACTTCGCGCACGCCGGCGTCCGCCAGCCGCTCGACCTCGACGAGGATTTTGTTGGCCGGCCGCGACGTCTCCATGCCGCGCGTGTAAGGCACGACGCAAAAAGTGCAGAACTTGTCGCAGCCTTCTTGCACGGTGACGAAGGCGGATACGCCGCGGCTGCGGATCGCGGCCCGGTCCGGCGCGGCGAGATGATTGAATTTGTCGTCGGCCGGGAACTCGGTATCGATCGCCTTGCCGTCGCGCGCGGCGCGCGCCAGCAAATCGGGCAGGCGGTGATAGCTCTGCGGACCCACCACGAGATCAACCGCCGGCGCGCGGCGGATGATTTCCTCGCCTTCGGCCTGCGCGACGCAGCCGGCGACCGCGACCATGACGCGCCGGCCGCTGGCGGCCGCCGCGTCCTTCATGCGGCGGACGCGGCCGAGCTCGGAATAGACTTTGTCGGCCGCCTTTTCCCGGATGTGGCAGGTGTTGAGGATCACCAGGTCGGCGTCGTCGGCGCTTGCGGTCTCGACATAGCCTTCCGGTGCCAAAGTGTCCGCCATACGCTGCGAGTCGTAGACGTTCATCTGGCAGCCGAACGATTTGACGTAGAGTTTTTTCGCTCCGTTCATGCCGGGTGGTCGGCCTAAGCCCCTATATAGACGCGCAAATTCCGCTTGGTGGCGACGCCGCCTCTGCCAATGGTCTAGCCGGATTCCGGGCAAAAAGAAATGCCGGCTAGTCCATCGGCTGAATATTGGCGTCCTTGATGACTTTCGACCACTTGGCGATTTCCGACTTGATATAGGCATCAAGCTGCTCGGGCGTAGTGCCGCCTTCGCCGGTGCTGGTCATGCCAACATCGGCATAGCGCTTCTTGGTGTCGTCGCTGGCCAGCGCTTTCCGCGCTGCGGCGTTGAGCTTATCGATGATGGCGCGCGGCGTTCCAGCCGGCGCTACGATGCCGAACCAGGTGTCGGCGGCAAAGCCCGGTAAGGTCTCCGCCACTGTCGGGATATCCGGCGCCGATGGCGCGCGTTTCGGACTAGTCACCGCTAGGGCACGCACCGTGCCGCCTTGGATCTGGCCGGTGATGGCCGAGAGGTTGGCGAACATCGCCGGGATTTGTCCGGCGACCAGATCGTTGATCGCGCCGGCTTCGCCGCGATAGGGCACGTGGGACATTTTGATGCCGGCGACATATTGGAACATTTCCGACGCGATGTGCGGCGTCGTGCCGACGCCGCCGGTGCCGAAAATGATCTTTCCGGGCTCGGCCTTGGCCATGGCGATCATCTCGGCCGTGGTGTGCGCCGGGAACGCGGGATTGACCACCAACACCAACGGCGACGCGCCGCAATAGGCCACGGGGGCAAAATCCTTGATCGGATCGATCGTCACTTTGCGATAAAGTTTCGGCGCAACCGCAAGCACGGTCTGGCTGGCCATCATCAACGTGTAACCATCGGGCGGCGATTTCGTCACGTCCTCCGCCGCGATCATGCCGCTGGCGCCGGTGCGGTTCTCGACCAAAATGGTCTGGCCGAGAATTTCCGACATCTTTTGCGCCATGATGCGCGCCGCCACGTCGGTGCTGCCGCCGGCGCCGAAGCCGACCAGCATCTTGATCGGCCGGTTGGGATAGGCCGCGTCCTGGGCATGCGCGGCGATTTGGCTGAAGCTCAATGCCAGCGCGGCAGCAACTGCGACCCGCAGCGATCGCGTGGCCTTCATGACATTCCCCTCCCTTGCATCCCGAGCACCGGACGCATTTTTTAGTCGTCCAAATGCATCAGCCGAGATCACGGCGCAGTACCAACGCCGAAGCCCCGCTTTGATAATAGCTCTGGCGCCGCCCGACGTCGCGGAAGCCGGCGCGGCGATACAGCGCACGCGCAGGGGTGTTGTTTTCATCGACTTCAAGAAACACGGCGCGCGTGCCGAGGCCGGCCAGGCGCCGCAGATGCAGATCGAGCAGCGGCCGAGCAAATCCCCTTCCCCGCTGACGCTGAGCGATTGCGATCGAGAGGATTTCCGCTTCGCCCGCCGCCATGCGCGATAAGATGAAACCGGTCATGGTTGTGCCGCTCATGGCGCGATGGGCGACGACGGTTTTTTCGATCAACAGCCTATAGACTTCGTCCTCGCCCCAGCCGCGCCGGAACGAAACGGTGTGCAGGGCGGCGATCGCTCCGGCATCGTTCGGCCGCGCTTCAGATAAAGTGGGCGCGGACCGGCCGAACAGACGGGCGATGAAGCGCATCATCGGCGCGGCAGTTGCGCGGCATTTTGCGGCTGCGCGTCGGGCGCGCGCAGATATTGCGGTTTTGGCGGCGATTGCCCTTCCGGCAGCGCGGCGCCCATCCGCGCCACCCAGTCGATATCGGGCGCGCCGCCGGCGTCGACGTGGAGCGGCGTTGCATCGGTGACCGCAAGCCCATCGGCGACGAGTTGCGCGGCCGAACCGACGATGCGGGCCGGCGCCGCGGCCGCCGCGCGCACCGCTTCGCTTAACGGCGCCAGTCTTGGACCGGTGACGGTGCGCCCGCCAGCGGCAAACACTTGGAGATAGACGTGGCTGTGCCGTGCATCGATGGCGACGACCACCGGAGCATTGTCGTCATCGGCAAGATACGGTGCCGCGTAAGCCGACAGCGTCGACAGGCCCACGGCCGGTTTGTTGATCGCGAGCGCAATACCCCGCGCCGCGGCAATGCCGACGCGCAACCCGGTGAAACTGCCGGGGCCTGTCGTCACCACCACGCGGTCGAGATCGCGAAAGGCCGTGCCCGCTTCGTCCATGATCCGGCGGATGAGCGGCATCAGCGCTTCGGCATGCCCGCGCAGCATCGGCAAGCTCTCGCGCGCGATGATGCCGCCTTGCTGGGTGTCGAATACGGCCGCCGAGCAGGCCGCCAGCGCCGTATCGATCGCGAGTACGCGCATGGCGCACTTAATCGTCGCGTGCGGCGACGCCGATCACATCGGCCGGACTTCGGTGACGTCGGGGACGAAATGTTTCAGCAGATTCTGGATGCCGTGGCGCAGCGTCGCCGTCGACGACGGGCAGCCCGAGCAGGCGCCTTTCATGTTGAGATAGACGACGCCGTCCTTGAAACCTTTGAAGGTGATATCGCCGCCGTCATTGGCGACCGCCGGCCGCACCCGCGTCTCGATCAGATCCTTGATGGTGGCGACGGTGTCGGCATCGGCCGCATCGAAAAACTCCTCGCCGTCGCTCGGCGCGCCGCCGCCGCCGGAGTTGAGCAAGGGTGCGCCAGACATGAAATGTTCCATGATGGCGCCGAGGATCATCGGCTTGAGCTGCTGCCACTCGCCTGAGTTCTTGGTCACGGTGATGAAATCGGAGCCGAAGAACACGCCGCTGATGCCGACGATGCCGAACAGCCGTTCGGCCAGCGGCGACTGCGCCGCCTGTTCGGCGTCGCGCAGGTCGAGCGTCGTGCCTTCCAGCACCGCCCGTCCGGGCAGGAATTTCAGGGTCGCCGGGTTCGGTGTCGCTTCGGTCTGGATGAACATTCTTGTTTGTCCTCAGTCACTTGACGTCGGCCCGATGCGGCCGCGCCATGACTCGTGTGACGCCACATTAGCACACTATTACGTGGCGAATTGCCTAGGAAGTTCAAGTGCGGGCGCGGGCGGTCAAACCGCCTAAGAGCGCACGAAACCAACGATATCCTTGACCGCCTTCATGGTTTCGCCGGCGAGCTTTTGTGCGCGGGCCGAGCCGTCCGCGAGCACCGCATCGATCGCGGCTGGATCGTTCAAGAGCCGTTTCATTTCCGAATTGATGGGATTGAGCTTCGCCACGGCGAGCTCGGTCAGCGCGTTCTTGAAAGTCGAGAATTGCGCATTGCCGAATTGCGCAAGCACCTTGGCGCGCGTGGTATCGGCCAGCGCCGCGTAAATGCCGACCAAGTTGTCGGCTTCGGGCCGGGTCTCGAGACCCTTCTCCTCGCTGGGCAGCGGTTCCGGGTCGGTCTTGGCGCGGCGGACTTTTTGCGCGATGGCGTCGGCATCGTCGGTGAGGTTGATGCGCGACTGATCGGAGGCGTCCGACTTCGACATTTTCTTGGTGCCGTCGCGCAGCGACATGACGCGCGTCGCTTCGCCGGTGATCACCGGCTCCGGCAGCGGGAAGAAAGCATCGCCAAAGCCCTTGTCTCTGATCGATTGGCCGAAATCGTTGTTGAATTTTTGTGCGACGTCGCGCGACAGTTCGAGGTGCTGCTTCTGGTCCTCGCCGACCGGCACGTGGGTGGCGCGATAGACCAGAATGTCGGCCGCCATCAGCGTCGGATAGGCGTAGAGGCCGACCGAAGCGTTCTCGCGGTCCTTGCCGGCTTTCTCCTTGAACTGCGTCATGCGGTTGAGCCAGCCGAGGCGGGCGACGCAGTTGAACACCCAGGCGAGCTCGGCATGCTCCGCGACCTGGCTCTGATTGAAGACGATATGCTTCTTGGGATCGATCCCGCAGGCGATGAACGCCGCTGTGACCTCGCGGATCGCCTTCGGCAGCTCGATGGGATCCTGCCACACCGTGATCGCATGCAAATCGACGACGCAATAGATGCAGTCGTAGCGGTCCTGCAGCTCTACGAAGCGCTTGATGGCGCCGAGATAGTTGCCGAGGTGCAGATTGCCGGTGGGCTGCACACCTGAAAAAACCAGTTCTTTAAACGCCATGGCGGTCTCCGGGGCGACGCCTGAGTCAATTGCCATGGTCCCGCCTTGCCCTGCAAGGGCCGGCCGTTATAGTGCCGCGTCCCAGCGCGAGATTTCTCATGGTTTCAGCCCGTTACGACGTCCTCGGCATCGGCAATGCGATCGTCGATGTGATCGCCCGCACCGAGGAAGATTTTCTGCTCAAACAGGGCATGAGCAAAGGCACCATGGCGCTGATCGACGAGGCGCGCGCCGAGCGGATTTACGACGCGATGGGTCCGGCGGTCGAAATCTCCGGCGGCTCGGCGGCCAATACCATCGTCGGGCTTTCGAGCCTCGGCGGGCGCGGCGCGTTCGTCGGCAAGGTCAAGGACGATGTGCTCGGCCGTGCCTTCAGCCACGATATCCGCGCCGCAGGTGTGACCTTCGCGACAACGCCGGCCGCCGACGGCGCCTCGACCGGGCGCTGTTACGTGCTGGTGACGCCCGACGGCGAGCGCACCATGAACACGTTTCTCGGCGCCGCCCAGGATCTGCATCCCGCGGACATCGACGAGGCCATGATCGCGGCGAGCCGCATCGTCTATCTCGAAGGCTATCTGTGGGATCCGAAGCACGCCAAGGATGCGTTCCTCAAGGCGGCAAAGATCGCGCATGGGGCGGAACGCACCGTGGCGCTATCGCTGTCGGACGCGTTTTGCGTCGACCGCTGGCGCGACGAGTTTTTGCAATTGATGCGCTCGCGCACCGTCGATCTCATCTTCGCCAACGAGGCCGAGCTGGCGAGCCTTTATCAAACGGCGAATTTCGATACCGCGATCAAGGCGCTGCGCGCCGACATCGATACCGCGGTGATCACGCGCAGCGAGAAGGGTTGTTTGGTGATCGGTCCCGACGGCATCGAGGCGGTGCCGGCTTTTCCGGTCGAGCGCGTCGTCGACACCACCGGCGCCGGCGATCTGTTTGCCGCGGGCTTCCTCTCCGGCGTCGCCCGTGGCGCCGACGATCGCACCTGCGGCCGCCTCGGCGCGCTGGCCGCAGGCGAAGTGATCCAGCACATCGGCGCGCGCCCGGAAACCTCGCTCAAGGACCTTGCCAGCGACAACGGCTTGGCGGATTGAACGCCGTTCAATTGCGGCGCGGCGGCACTCGGTAACCAATTGCTAACCATAATTCGTTAACGACGGATCAACCGCAAAGCGGAGGATCCGATATGGGCGAGCGCGCGGACGAACCCGATAAGATCGAAAAACCCGAGGCGTCGAATTCGCCTGCGGGCGAGCCGTCCGCGGGTCCGGGCGACTCGACCGAGCACAAATTGCCGGTCGTATGGTCGCCAAAACTCGATGCCGGCGGCGGCATCGAGGACGAATTTTTTGATGCCGACCCCGCACCGCCGCCGCCGGACGACGAGGCGGTGTACGGCGAAGCTGCAAAAGAAGAGCCGAGCGCGCCCGCCGCCCCTGCCGCGCAACCGCGTTCATGGCGGTTTGCGATGCTCGCGGCAACGATCGCAATCGCCGCGGCCGTCGGCTCGTTCGCCGGATCGTTGACCGGCGCCGGCGTCGGGCGGTTGATGCCCGAGGTGGCGCCGAGCGCGAATACGGCGGATGCGGACAGCATTTTGCGCGCGCTCAAATCGCAGGTCGCCGAACTCACCGCCATGAAATCCAATCTCGACGGCTCGGTCCGCAATGCCAACACCCAATTCGTCGCCATTGCGGAGCGGCTCGACAGGGTCGAGCGCGCAGCAACCAATCCGGCGGCGCAACTCGCCCATATCGCCGACGCCGTCGATCGGCTCAATAAGATCAACGCCACGCCCGAGACCACGGGCTCGATTGCACCCATGACCACTGCGCCCGGAACCGCGCCGCCGGCCGATCCGAAGATCACCGACCGGCTTGTCGAAGACTGGGTCGTGCAGGACGTGCGCGGCGATCGTGCGCTGGTCGAAGGCCGCAACGGCAGCTTGTTCGAAGTCAGCGCCGGCAGCATCCTGCCGGGTGTCGGCAGGGTCGAAGCGGTGAAGCGGCAAGACGGCCAATGGGTCGTCGTCACCGCGCGGGGCTTGATCACGTCGGGCCGCTGATCTCTGCCCGCCTGCCCGCCGTCATAGTTTGACGCCTTATTCCGTGGCAAATTCTCCTATCTGACCGCGTACGATTGCGCCGCGGATGGGAGTTGTCGCAGTGATGCGGTTGAGTGTTCGTGCCTGCATCCGGGGCGTCGTTGCCGCGGCGCTCTTAGGTCCGGCGTTTCCCGCTATCGCGTTCGCGCAGGCGGCGGAGCAACCGACGCCGAAACCGGCATCGCCGCCGGACGTGACGCAGAATTGTCCCGGCCTGGTCGCGGTCGACCGGCCGCGCGTCATTCCCGCCGCATTCGATCTTGCCGCGCTCAACGCCGACCAGGTGCGACTCACTTTCATCGGCCACGCCACGTTCCTGATCGAGAGCCCGCAACTGGTGCGCATCGCGACCGACTACAACGACTATGTGCGGCCGCCGGGTCTGCCCGACATCGTCACCATGAACCACGCCCACGACACCCACTACACCGACCATCCCGATCCGGCGATCAAATACGTGCTGCGCGGCTGGGGGCCGAGCGAGACCGAGCCGGCGATCTGGGATCTAAAATATCGCGACGTGCGGGTGCGCAACGTGCCGACCAATATCCGCAGTTTTGGCGGCGGCACCGAACGCTACGGCAATTCCATCTTCGTCTTCGAGATCGCCAATCTGTGCATCGCCCATCTCGGCCATCTGCACCACACGCTGACGCAAGCCCAGCTCAACGAGATCGGCAAGGTCGACGTGGTGATGGCGCCGGTCGACGGCAGCTATACGCTTGATCTCGACGGCATGATGGAGGTGCTGACCGCGCTGAAGGCGCAAATCATCATCCCGATGCACTTTTTCAGTTCGTACACGCTCGGCCGCTTCCTCGACCGGGCGCGCCAGCTTTGGCCGGTCGAGCAGGCGGACATCCCCTCCGTCGTGGTGTCGAAAACGACGCTGCCGGCGAGCCCGAAGGTCTTGGTGCTGCCGGGGCATTGACGCTAGGATTGGCGAAGCAACGAGGACATCGTCAATGCTGAGCGCGGAACAGAACGATCTCATCACCCGCACCGCGTCCGGTACGGCGGCCGGCAATCTGATGCGCCGCTACTGGCAGCCCGCCGCGCTGGCCGATGAGCTTGCCGGCAACCGGCCCGTAAAACCGGTGCGGCTCCTCGGCGAGGATTTGGTCGCGTTCAAGGACGACAAGGGCCGCTACGGCCTGATCGGGCGGCATTGCCCGCATCGCGGCACCGATCTGGCCTATGGCCGGCTCGAAGACGGCGGCTTGCGCTGCGCCTTTCACGGCTGGCTGTTCGACGTCAACGGCAAATGCCTGCAGACGCCCGCCGAGCCGGACAACAGCAATCTGTGCGCCAACATCAAGCAAAAGTCCTATCCGGTGGTGGAGAAGAGCGGCATCCTGTGGGCCTATCTCGGCCCCGGCGAGCCGCCGGCGTTCCCGCATTTCGACTGCTTCGTCGCGCCGTCGACCCACACTTTCGCGTTCAAGGGCATGATCGATTGCAACTGGCTGCAGTCGCTCGAAGTCGGCATCGATCCGGTGCACACCTCGTTCCTGCACCGCTTTTTCGAGGACGAGGATCCGGACAAAGGTTATGGCCGGATGTTCCGCGACACCTCCAAAGACTCCGATATGCCGATGACAAAAATCATGCGCGAATTTCCGCGGCCGCGCATCGAGATCGAGCCGACCGATTACGGCTTTCGGCTGGCCACGCTGCGCCAGATTTCGGACGACAAGGCGCATGTGCGCGTAACCAATCTGATTTTTCCCAACGCCTTCATCATTCCAATGAGCCGGGAGATGACGATCTCGCAATGGCATGTGCCGATCGACGATGTAAAACATTACTGGTATGCGATCTTCACCTCGTTCGGCGCGCCGGTGAACAAGGACGAGATGCGCCGCCAGCGCCTCGAGCTCTACGAATTGCCGGATTACGTGCCGCGCAAGAACAAGAACAACGATTACGGCTTTGACGCCCACGAGCAGGAGCACGCGACCTTTACCGGCATGGGCGCCGACATCAACGTGCACGACCAATGGGCCTGCGAATCCATGGGCGCGATCCAGGACCGTACGGCAGAGCATCTCGGCACCTCTGACAAGGCAATCAGCGCCTATCGGCGGCTCTTGCGCCAGGCGCTCGATCAATCCGGCAACGGAACGAAGCCGATGATGGTGCTCGATGCCGCCGCGGCGAATAAAATCACCGGCCCGGCCTGCGTCGACGGCATCGGCCCGGCCGGCGATTGGCAGGGCTATTGGCAGCGCACCGACGCCAGCCGGCAAGCGACCAAAAGCTGGGCCAACGGACACTGAATGGCCGGACGTCGCGCGGCGATGAGTTTTGTCGAGCGGCACGGCCTGTGGACCGGCGAACAAGCGCGCGCCGCCAAGGCGGCGGCGCTGGCGATCGAGAAACACAAGCTCGAACTGGTGCGGTTTTCGTTTGCCGACCAGCACGGCGTGCTGCGCGGCAAGACAGTGGTGGCCGAAGACGCGCCGGGCCTGATGCAAACCGGCGTCACCATGACGACGACACTGTTGGCCAAGGACACCGCGCACAAGACCGCTTTTCCGGTGTTCACGCCGGGCGGCGGTTTCGATATGGCGGAAATGCAGGGCGCCGGCGATTTCGTCATGATTGCCGATCCGGCGACGTTCCAGATTTTGCCGTGGGCGCCGAATACCGGCTGGTTTCTCTGCGACATGTTTTTCCCAAACGGCAAGCCGGTGCCGTTCTCGACGCGGCAGATTCTTCGCGACGCGCTGGCGCAGTTGAAGACCGCCGGCTTCGACTACCTCGCCGGCCTGGAAGTCGAATTCCATTTGTTCAAGCTGGAAAATCCGCGGCTCACGCCCGAGGACGCCACCTGGCCGCCGCGGGCGCCCGAAGTGAGCCTGCTCAACCAAGGCTACCAGTATCTCACCGAGAGCCGCTTCGATCAGATCGACGCGGCGCTCGAACCGATCCGCCGCGGCATCACCGCGCTCGGCATGCCGCTGCGCTCGGTGGAAGTCGAACTCGGCCCGAGCCAATGCGAATTCACCTTCCGCCCGCAACGCGGCCTCGACGCCGCCGACACCATGATCCTGTTCCG
>Ga0210395_10002015_pt1 | contig 15825 bp, 18 predicted proteins | sample IncBWH4OmetaG_FD_150861 | JGI IMG/M metagenome (GOLD analysis project Ga0210395, IMG submission 150861) | Forest soil microbial communities from Barre Woods Harvard Forest LTER site, Petersham, Massachusetts, United States - Inc-BW-H-4-O ... | reverse complement strand
GCCTTGCGATACGCGCCGAGCAGCTGCGGATCGCCGTAGACCCGGTAGGTGCGCTGGTCGCGGCCGCTGGCATCCGACAGGTCCCCGATCCGTTCCAGCAGCAGGATCGATTCGAGCGAGCGCTCCGTCTCGGCGCTGGTCCTCGCCAGATCACGCAGCGAAACGAACGCGATCACGCCGTTGGCGACAATGGGCAGCAAGGCGAGCAGCAGGAATGCTAGCCGAGGCATGTGGCCGCGCGTGTAAATTCCCGCCCTGATCGAGTCGCCCATTGTGCAACCGACGATTGAGGGTTCGCAACCGTAGGGTAGCAACCTCTGCCGCTGGGCGCCAACGCAATAGTATGTCAGGCCGGGATCAGCTTGACGCGCCTGCCTTGGACGCCAAGTGCGACGCGCCCCTGTTTCAATGCCAGCGCATCCTCGCCGAAGACCTCGCGGCGCCAGCCGTGCAGCGCGGCGATGTCGGGGGCATCTTCGGTCGCCAGCCGGTCGATGTCGTCCGAACTGGCGACCAGCCGGGCCGCCACGTGATGATCCTCGCATTTGGCGGCGAGGAGCACCTTCAGCAGCGACACCAGCGCCGGTGACGGTCGCGCGCCGGCGCGCGAGCGTGGTGCCTCGGGAAGCGCATCATCCGGTAGCGCCTTCGCCTCCGCGATCGCGGCCAACAGCGATGCGCCGGTGCGGCCCTCGGCGAAGCCACGGCTGATGCCGCGTGCCCGCGCTAGCTGCTCCGGATCGCCCGGTGCAGTCGCGGCAATCTCCAGCAGCGTCTCGTCGCGCAGCAGACGTTGGCGCGGGATGTTCACCCGCTGCGCCTCGCGTTCGCGCCACGCCGCCAGCGCGCGAACCATGCCGAGAAAGCGGCGGCTATTGCTGCGCGGCCGCAGCCGCTCCCACATCGTCTCGGGGTCGGCACGATAAATCGTGGGGTCAGCCAGTTCCGCCATCTCCTCGCCCACCCAGTCGAGCCTGCCGTCCTGCCGCAGCCGGGCGCGCAGGCTCGTATAGACCGTGCGGAGGTAGGTGACGTCGGCGGCGGCATAGGTGATCTGTGACGCCGACAGGGGCCGTGCCGACCAGTCGCTGAAGCGGTGCGCCTTGTCGATCGTCCCGCCGGCCAGTGCCGAGACGAGTGCATCGTAGCCGACCTGTTCGCCGAAGCCCGCCACCATGGCGGCAATCTGGGTATCGAACAGCGGCCGGGGCACATCGCCGAAACGCAGGACAAAGATCTCGATGTCCTGTCGCGCTGCGTGGAACACCTTCATCACCGCTTGATTGCCGAGCAGGTGCCCGAGTGGGGCGAGATCGATTGCCGGTGCCTGTGCATCGATCACCGCAACCTCGTGGTCGCCGGCGAGCTGCACGACGCAGAGCTCGGGCCAATAGGTGCGCTCGCGCATGAATTCGGTATCGACGGTCACGAATTCCTCCGCCGCGAGGCGGTCGCATAGCGCCTGAAGGGCTTCGGTGGTGGCAATGAGTGTCGGCGGCGGGAATCCGGAGCGGGGCGGGCGAGGCATCGGGCGGTTGTACACGGCAGCGGGGGTTAGGCAAAAAACATCTATCGCTTCTCCAGCTTGACTTGCTGGAACTGCCGGGGCTTGTCTGCCGGCCCTCCATCCAAACCGGGACAGCCACGATGCACGCCTATCGCACCCATACCTGCGGCGCGCTGCGCGCTACCGATGCCGGGCAGACCGCCCGTCTCTCGGGGTGGGTGCATGCCAAGCGAGACCACGGTGGCCTGCTGTTCATCGACTTGCGCGATCATTACGGCATCACGCAATGCGTGTTTCCCGCCGGCTCGCCTGCCTTCGCTGCGGCCGACGCGGTACGGCCGGAGAGCGTGGTCACCGTCACCGGACAGGTGGTCCCACGCGAGGCGGGCACGGTGAACCCGCGTCTGCCCACCGGCGAGGTCGAACTGCGGGTCGCCGACCTGGTCGTGCAATCCGTGGCCGAGGTGCTGCCAATGCAGGTGGCCGGCGACGAGAAGTTCCCTGAGGACATTCGCCTGAAGTACCGCTTCATCGACCTGCGCCGCGAGAAACTGCACCGGAACATCATGCTGCGTTCCGGGGTGATCGCCTCGATCCGCCGGCGTATGATCGAGGCGGGCTTCACCGAGTTCCACACGCCGATCCTGACCGCCGACTCCCCCGAGGGCGCCCGCGCGTTCCTGGTGCCGGCTCGGCTGCATCCCGGCACGTTCTATGCACTGCCGCAGGCGCCACAGCAGTTCAAGCAATTGGTGATGGTTGCGGGCTTCGACCGCTACTTCCAGATCGCGCCGTGCTTCCGCGACGAGGCCGCGCGCGCCGACCGCTCGCCTGGCGAATTCTATCAGCTCGACTTCGAGATGAGCTACGTCACCCAGGAGGACGTCTTCGCGACGATCGAGCCAGTGCTCGCCGGCGTCTTCGAGGAATTTGCCGAGGGTCGTGCGGTCGACGCGCTCCCGTTCCGCCGCATTCCATACGACACGGCGATGCTGGAATTCGGCACGGACAAGCCGGACCTGCGCAATCCGCTGCGGATCAGCGATGTCACGCAGCACTTCGGCGGTTCGGGCTTCGGGTTGTTTGCGCGAATCGCCGCGTCGGGCGGTGTGGTGCGCGCGGTGCCGGCACCGGGTGCGGCGTCGCAGCCGCGTAGTTTCTTCGACAAGCTGAACGAGTGGGCAAGGGCCGAAGGCGCCGGCGGCCTCGGCTACATCGTTTACGAGGCGGACGGGCCGAAGGGGCCGATCGCACGCAATCTCGAAGCGGACCGCGCCGAAGCGATTCGTGCGGCCTGCGGACTTGGGCCTGGCGACGCAGTGTTCTTCGTCGCCGGCAAGGTTGAGACGGCGGCCAGGTTCGCCGGCACGGTGCGCACCCGGCTTGCGGAGGAACAGGGCCTGGGCGAGACCGGCGCGTTTCGCTTTTGCTGGATCACCGATTTCCCAATGTTCGAGCTCAACGAGGAATCCGGAAAAGTCGATTTCAGCCACAATCCGTTCAGCATGCCGCAGGGCGGGCTGGAGGCGCTGAACTCGCAGGACCCGCTGACCATCAAGGCGTTCCAATACGACATCGTGTGCAACGGCGCCGAGTTGTGTTCCGGAGCTATCCGCAATCACCGTCCGGATATCATGGTCCGCGCCTTCGAGATCGCCGGCCATCCGCCTGAGGAGGTGGAGAAACGCTTCGGCGGGATGCTGAACGCGTTCCGCTATGGTGCGCCGCCCCATGGTGGGGCCGCGCCCGGCATCGACCGCATCGTGATGTTGCTGGCGGACGAGCCGAACATACGCGAGGTGATCCTGTTCCCGCTCAACCAGCAGGGCGAGGACCTGATGATGGGCGCACCGGCCGAAGTGCCGCCGGAGCGACTGAAGGAGCTGCATTTGCGGCTCGACCTGCCGCCCAAGGCGAGGACCGCCGCGGGGTAACGAACCGTCGCTTCGTCTGATCCTCGCTGGCGGATCGGTGCCCGCGTCCTTATGTTCGCGCATTCCCGCACTGGAGTTTCCCTTCATGCGCCCATCTGCCCTGTCGGCAGCCGTCCTTGCCCTGTGCGCCGTCATGGCACTCCCCGCCGATGCCGCGGGTCTCAATACTGCGTCCGCCGCCCATCGGGCGCTGTACAATCTAACCCTCGCCACCAGCCGCGGCGGCGACGTCGTCGCGGCGCGCGGCACGATGGGGTACGAGGTCATGGATGCCTGTGACGGCTGGGCGGTCCGCCAGCGCCTGTCCATGACACTGACTAACAGCGAGGGCCAGGACATCCAGATGGTATCCGACTACGCCACCTGGGAATCCAAGGATGGGCTGAAATTTCGCTTCCACATGAAGCAGACCACCGATACCGCGGTGACCAGTCAGACCGATGGCGACGCGCAATTGGAGCGTACGGGCGGCCCGGGTGAGGCGCACTACACCGTCCCGTCGGACACCACAAAGAAGCTGCCGCCGGGGACACTGTTCCCGATGGCCCATACCTCGGCGATCCTGGCCGCCGCGGAGTCCGGCAAGAAGTTCCTCGCCCTGCCGCTGTTCGACGGCACCGACGATACCGGGTCAGAGGACAGCTTTATCGTCGTGCTGGACTGGAAGAAGCCGGAGGCCAACAAGTATGCGTTCCTGTCCAACCTACCCAGCACGCGCGTCCGCCTGGCATTCTTCGACCATGACGCGAAGAGCGAAGTGCCGACCTATCAGGTAGGCATGCGCTACTGGGAGAACGGTGTGGCCGACAATCTCCAGATGGACTTCGGCGATTTCGTGATGGACGCGAAAATGGCAGACCTCACCCCACTGCCGCACAAGTGCTGAGACCGGGCGGGATCAGATCAGCCCCTGCCGCTGGAACAGATCGATCAGCACAAGGTTGACGTTGAACTTGAACGCGTCCGTGTCTCGAACGGTCTGCACCACCCGTTCGATCGGCCAGAGTTCGAACGCCTCGACCTCGCCATCGGCTGGGCGGGGACGGAATTCCTCTGGCAGGTCCAGGTCATAGCAGTGCAGCAGGTCGCGGCGTAGCCCCTCGGGCCGTTCCATCGCATAGGTGACGGTGGCTACCGGCACCGCCTGGCGGGCCAGTGAGTCCGGGATCGCCGCCTCCTCGTCTGCCTCCTTCACCAGTGTCTCCGCCGGCGTGAGACCCGCGGGCACCCCACCCGCCACGATGTGGTCGAGCTTCGAGGGATCGAGCAGCTTGTTGGCGGCGCGGCGCGCGACCCACACATGCAGCCCATCGGGCCGACGCACCAGGCCGTTGACGTGCACGCCCTCCGCCATCACCCCGAAGCTGGGCAGCGCACCGCGATCGAGCCGCGCCAACACAGGGCCTTCGGGCTCGGCGCGGATATCGAACTCCTCGCGGCGCCAGCGGTAGCAGCCGGCATCGGCAAGCTGCCGCGCGATCGCCGGAAGCACGGTCGCATCGGCCAGCGTCACCCCATCCGGCCCCGCGCTGATCTCTGGGAAGGCCCCGAGCTTCATCGCGAGGTCCGGCTTCACCCATCCGACCTGCGCCTTTCGGATCCGGAATGGCAGCCGCGCGCCGGGCAGCTCCACGTTGTTGCAATTGCGAACATGGCGCAGAAAGCCGGGTTCCATCGTCTCGCCTTTCAAACTGATGAATTCAATGCCACATGCCGGCAATGCGACGAACCTCACCCGGCGCGGCCGTCCCCCTCAGTCTGGCACACTCCCAACGGTCGGGTATCAACACGATACGCTCGCTGCTGCCATATCTTTGGCCCGAGCACGACCCCGGCACCAAGCTTCGCGTGGTCCTTGCCATGGGCCTGCTGCTGGCGGCCAAGCTCGCCACGGTCGCCGTGCCGTTCATCTATGGTCGCATCGTCGATGCGCTGGCGCCCAAGGACAATACAGCGCTGCTCGCCGTCCCGCTGGGCCTGGTGATCGGCTATGGCCTGCTGCGCGTCGGTTCCGCCGCGTTCGGCGAACTGCGGGACGCGCTGTTCGCCAAGGTGCAGCAGAGGGCGGTCCGCACCGCGGCGCGCCGCACGTACCAGCATCTGCATGCGCTCAGCATGCGCTTCCATCTCGACCGCCAGACCGGTGCGCTGGCGCGTGCGATCGACCGCGGCTCGCAGGGCATCCAGTCCGTGCTGCGGCTTGCTGTGTTCAACGTGGTGCCCATAGTGATCGAACTGGTGCTGGTCACCGCGATCATCTGGCACCTGTTCGACTGGCGCTTCGCCGCCATCACGTTCAGCGCGGTGGTCAGCTACGCCGGCTTTACCATGAGCTTCGCCGCGTGGCGCTCGCGCATCCGGCGCGCGATGAACGACACCGACAACGACGCAAGCACCAAGGCGCTCGATAGCCTGCTGAACTACGAGACGGTGAAGTATTTCGGCAATGAGCCGCACGAGGTGGCGCGCTACGACGCCGCACTGGCGCGTTACGAAGGGGCTGCCGTGCGTGTGCAGGTCTCACTGAACCTGCTGAACATCGGCCAGGCGTTCATCATCGCCGGGGGGCTGACGCTGATCATGCTGATGGCGGCGCGTGAGGTGCGCGGCGGTTTGATGACCGTCGGGCAGTTCGTGCTCGTGAACACGTATCTGATGCAGCTTTATCAGCCGCTGGGCTTTCTCGGCATGGTCTACATGACGATCAAGCAGGGGTTGGTGGACATGGAGCAGATGTTTCGCCTGCTCGAGGTCGAACGCGATATCGCTGATCGTCCCGGCGCCATCGCGTTGGCGATGCATCTGGCTGATGGACCGGCGGGCGAGGTGCGGTTCGACGACGTGCACTTCGGCTATCGTCCTGACCGCGAGATCCTGCGCGGCGTCGATTTCACCGTGCCGGTTGGCCGCAAGCTGGCAATCGTCGGGCCGACCGGCGCGGGCAAATCCACCATCAGCCGGCTGCTGTTCAGATTTTACGATGTCACACAGGGCCACATCCGCATCGACGGCCAGGATATCCGTGATGTGACGCAGGAGAGCCTGCGCGCGGCGATCGGGGTGGTGCCACAGGACACCGTGCTGTTCAACGACACGATCCGCTACAACATCGCCTATGGTCGCGTCGGCGCCACGCAGGAGGAGATCGAGCTCGCGGCGCGGCTGGCGCAGGTGCACGACTTCATCGTCTCGCTGCCCGAAGGCTACGACACGCGTGTCGGCGAGCGCGGCCTGAAGCTGTCGGGTGGCGAGAAGCAGCGCGTGGCAATCGCGCGCACCATTCTGAAAGATCCGCGCATCCTGATCCTGGACGAGGCAACGAGTGCGCTGGACACGCGAACCGAGCAGGACATTCAGGCGGCACTGCGCGCGGTGGCGCGACATCGCACAACGCTGGTGATCGCGCATCGGCTCTCGACCGTGGTGGATGCCGACGAGATCATCGTGCTGGCTGACGGTCGCGTGGCGGAGCGCGGGAGGCACGCAGCGTTGCTGGCGCGCGACGGGCTATATGCTCGGATGTGGGCCATGCAGGCCGAGCAGGAGACAGAACGGGAGATCGCGGATTGATGCCGCGACTACCATCCCTGAGGAGAGGCGGACGATGACGGACGAACAACCACCGGAAGATCTGGGTCACGCGGGCGCTGTGGTGGACAAGGCGATCGAATACATGGTCGGTCAGAACATAGGCGCGCTGTCGATTGCTTCGGCGCTGCTTGGTGGCGCGATGGCGCTGCTGGCGCGCAGCGTGGCGGATGAGGCGATCGTGCAGATACTGAACAACGCGATTGCCAGCGTGCAAAGCGGGGAACTTCGGGGGGTGGATGTCAGCAGAGGTTGATGAGCTGATGCCGGCATAAGGCCCCAGCGCAATCTTGTCCCTCAACGCCGGCAGCGCGTAGCCTCTCCTCGGCGAGGTCCAAATAAAGGAGAGGCCCATGGGAAAGCTTGAGGGGAAGGTCGCCCTGGTAACCGGCTCCGGCCGCAATATCGGCCGCGCGACGGTGCTGCGGCTGGCTGGCGAAGGCGCGCACGTCGTCGTCAACGCCCGCACCAATCAGGCCGAGGCTGATGCCGTCGTGCGCGAAGCCAAGGGCCTTGGCGTGAAGGCGCTCGCCGTGGTTGCCGACGTCGCCAGCAAGGATCAGGTCGAGGCAATGGCGGCCCGCGCGCTGTCCGAGTTCGGCCGCGTCGATATCCTGATCAACAACGCCGCGATCCGGCCGCACAAGCCCTTCACGGAGCTGACGGCGCAGGATTGGGAAGCGGTCAGGGGTGTCGTTTTGGACGGTGCACTGTACCTGACGCGCGCGGTCATCGATTCGATGGTCAAGAACAAGTATGGGCGCATCCTGTTCTTCACCGGCGAAGGCGCGTTCATCGGCGGCAACGGACGCGCGCATGTCTCCGCGGCCAAGATGGGCCTGGTCGGCTTCGCGCGTGGGTTGGCCTCGGAGTTCGCCCCGCACAACATCCGGGTCAACGTGGTTTCGCCCGGCAGCATCGATACCACGCGCGCCAATCCCGAGTGGTATCAGGGACGCACGCCGAACGCCGCTGGCATACCGCTTGGGCGTCAGGGCAAGCCGGACGAGATCGCCGCCACCTGCCTGTTCCTGGTCACTGACGATGGCGGCTTCATCACCGGGCAGACGATTCACGTCAACGGCGGGAGCGCATACTACTGATTACTGTTCCGATCGCCGGAGATCGCCGCATGCCGCGGCCGGTCGACGCGATCGAGCGCGATCTGTTAGGCTTGCCCGGATATCCGCCCGTCCAGGAGAAAAACGGATGAACGAAACGCAGACCTTATCCCAGCGCGCCGACGCGCTCGAAGAGCAAATGAGCCGTGAGCTGGACTACATCGTCATCAAGTCGCGCCTCTACAGCATGGCCGAGGGCGACATGGGGCCGGCGCCGAACGCCGCGGCTATGATGGCCAAGAATCCGAACGCGCGTGTGCTGATGGGCGATGATCCGCGCCTGCCGGCGATGCCGGAGAAGCCGACGCTGATGGACTTCTTCAAGTACCGCTTCGGCCCCGCAGCGCACCTGCTGCAAAGCGCCAGGCACGCGGTAAATGCCGGGCTGCCCGAGAACATGGTACTCGCCTGCCTGCTGCACGATATTTCGACGATCGGCTTCATCCGCGGTGACCACGGCTACTGGGGCGCGCAACTCGTGGAGCCGTATGTGGACGAGGAGGTCACCTGGGCGATCCGCGCGCACCAGGTGCTGCGCTTCTATCCCGACGAATCTGTCGGCTACGAGTACCCGCAATCCTACGTCAAGGCGTTCGGTGCTGATTACCGGCCCGACGCTTATGTCGAGGAAGACTATCAGCGGATGCGGAAGCACAAATGGTACATGTCGGGGCGGATGATCACGGTCCATGACATCTACTCGTTCGACCCGAACGTGAAGGTCGAACTGGAGGAATTCACCGACGTGATCGGCCGTAACTTCCGGCAGCCGGAACAAGGCCTCGGCTTTGACAACAGCCCGGTCGCCCACATGTGGAGAGCGATGATCCGGCCGGCGAAGTATCTGTAGCAACCGACTGACAAACCGACACCGGCCGGCCCGACCGCAATGGCATGATCGGGCCCCGGGTCAGGCTGCACAATAGGGGGAGAAAGAATGTCGGCCGCCGGCCCATCACGCCAGCTTCGTCGCATGCAGTGGATCGCGATCATTCTCGTCACTGCAGCCATCGCGATGAATTACATGGATCGCTCAACCTTGGCGATCGGCAACCTGAAGATCCGCGAAGAGTTCGGTATCAGCGCAACTGCGATTGGCGCGTTGGGCTCGGCCTGGGCACTCACCTACGGACTCGCCCAGTTGCCATCCGGCTATCTGCTCGATCGGGTCGGACCGAAACTTCTGGTTGGACTGTCGATGATCGTCTGGTCGCTGTTCCAGGCAGCGGGTGGGCTCGCCGGCAGCTACTTCCAGTTGATGCTGTCACGCATCGGTCTCGGCGCCACCGAGGCGCCGTGCTTTCCTTCGGCAACGCGTTCGGTCAGCGATTGGTTCGATGTCAAGCATCGCGGGACGCCGAGCGGCGTCTATACGTCGGGCGCCTATATCGGACCCACGCTCGCACCGCCAATTCTGACCGGCCTGATGCTCGCCTTCAATTGGCGGGTGATGTTCATCGTCATGGGACTGGCTGGGATCGCCGGTGCCGCGATCTGGTTCCTGATCTACCGTGATCCCAGATCGCAGGCACTGGAACCGCAGGACGCGGAGTATCTGCGGGCCAACCGCGAAGCCAAATCCTCGGTCACACTGCGCGAGTGGACGTCGCTGTTTCGCTTTCGCGCCATGTGGGTACTGATGCTTGGCGCTTTCTGCACCGGCTACATCACATGGATGTACCAGACCTGGCTACCGGCCTATCTGGAAATGCAGCAACACATCAGCATCGGCAAGACCGGACTGCTCGCCTCGGTGCCGCTGATCTGTGCGTTCTTCGGGGCGCTGTCCGGCGGATGGGTATCGGACCGGCTGGTCAGGGGTGGCATGGAACTGATCGCCAGCCGCCGTCTGCCATTGATCCTCGGTCTGCTCGGTTCGGCGGTCTTCACCGGACTTGCCGCGGTCGCGACCGGCGCCGGCATGGCGGTCATCTGCATCGCAATATCGATGTTCTGCATGCAGTTTGGCATCACCTGCAAATGGATCCTGGTGACAGCGATCACGCCGCAGGCCTATTGCGCCTCGGCTGCCAGCAATCAGAACTTTGCGGGCTTCCTCGGCGGCACGCTGTCGCCGGTGCTGACCGGGTTTATCGTGGACGTGACAGGTTCATTCGTGGTCGCTCTGGCGATCGGTGCCGTCATCACGCTGATCGGCGCGGCGCTGTTCCAGTTCTTTATGACAACGGTGATCGACGAAGGCGAGCTGGAGAAGTTCGCGCATGCGCCGGCCTGATCGTTGCGCGCTTCCCGGCGAGCCGTGCCCGAGGACGGGTCGGCTCGCCGCCGAGCGAACCGGCTACATCTTCACTTCGCTGATCTGAATCACCGGCTGGATGTTGGTGTAGTTCGGGACGTCCGCCAGGAGCTCCTGCGCGTGCGGCAAAAAGGCCGCCTCGAACGCCGCCAGCGATTCGAAGTAAAGGTGGCCCATCGCGGCATAGGTCGGCGGTGCGCCAGGAGCGCCACCCGCCAAACCTTGCTCGACCGCCATGCTCTTGCAGGCCGCGCCGACTGTCTGCTGAACCAAGGGCATGTGGCGCTTGCAGTAATATTCCATATCGAACTTCTTGTTCTCGCCGGCCGGATAGAACACGCTCACTTTGATCATTCGAACATACCTCCCGAGGTCACGCCGCTGCCTCAAGGCCGGCGGCGGCTGCGACTTTAGCCTGGACTCCGCCTCAGCTTAACCCGCCGATGGCGCAGTCGAGCGACGGTTCGCGAATACCCGTGACGATCCAGCTGTTTGCCTGCGGGTTCCTCGCAGCGATAAAGGTGTAGAGACAGCGAGTGACCGTCTGCTCGCCGCCGACGAACTGTGTGTCAGTCGTCTTGCGGCCCTTCTTGTCCTTGTCTGTCGTGGTCACGGCTGACACTGGCGTGGTATCCGCCGATGCCTTGGACCATTGGAAGGCGCGGGTTCCGTTGCCCAGATCGATCTGATTGATCGGCGGACCATAGGTCAACTCGACGGCCCGAATGTCCTGCCCCACATAGCTGCGCATCGTGTCTGCAACACAGCCCACGAGGAGCGCTGTCGCGACGCTGGCCGCCAGAGCGAACCTCATGCTTTCCGGTCCCCGCGAAACTTCGAGGGCCAATATAGTTCACCTGCTCAGGCGCGATAGCTGGCTACCCGCGAACCGTGAGGACAATGCCAAAGACGTCCTGTGATGGCGTCGCTGCTGGTTGCACCACGACCGGCGGCTGCGTCTGGGTGAACCCGACGTTCGTGAGCAAGCCCTTCAACCTGTCCGTTCGCTGCAGCGACAGGTAAGACGCCTGTCCCTGATCAATCGCTTCGGGCTCGATCGCCACCTGCATGATGCGAGGGTCCAGCATGGCCTGCGTCACGCTCGCCACGGCGTAGTAGCCGCACCCCGTCAGATCCGCTCGTCCGCTGACGAAGAGAGACGACGCCGGAAACCTGATCCTCGTCCCGTTCGGGAGGTATTCGATGTTTGCCGCGCGATTGCAAATCTGGGAAGGATTGAGCCCTGTCGTGACCCTGTTGGACAGCATTTGCGTGCTCGAGGGCTCGGAGCACGCACTCAAGGCAAGCAGGGCTGCGAAGGCAGGCATAAGTGTTGGGGGCATCTGCATCACCACTCTGTCAGGCGCATCCCAAGTCTATCGTGACGATAGCGCATTGGGAACGGAGAAAGTATGTATGCGCTGCGCGCTTGCTGCATGTCTCATCATGCCACGTTGCCGGCCACGATGAGCGCCGCCCAGGTCATCAGGCCAAAGCCGAGCGGCCGGCTCAGCTTTTTGCCCCAGGCTGCGTTCTTTTCGATCGCCATGACCGCGCCCAGCACCAGCATGTAGCCGACGTTGCCGGTACCGACGACAAACATCAGCAGCATGATCGCCCAGCAGCAGCCCACGCAGAACAGGCCGTGATGCGCGCCGAGCATAAACGCATCGCGCCACGGCGAAACCCCGTGCCAGTGCTGCACGATGAAGCCGAGCGGCGTGCGGCATTTGTCGAGGCAGTGGTATTTCAGCCGGCTGAACTGGAACAGCCCCGCGATCATCAGCACGCAGGCACCCAGCGCCCAGCCATTCAGCACGAGCCATGCCGATCGCCAGACCAGACTGTGCAGCACCGCATCGAGCGCATGCGCCACCACGCCGAACGCGAGCCAGACGAGCAGATAGCCGGCGACGAGAAGCGCGACCAGCAGGCTCCGATCGCCGCGCGCCGCGGTCAGCCGGTCAAAGCGATGCAACAACGGCAGCACGGTGGGCAGCATCATTGCCGCGATCATCAGCAACCAGCCGCCAGCATAGAGCAGACCCGGCAGTAACAACGCGCCCGCCGGCAGGGCGCGGCAGATGCTCGCTGCGAAGCCGATGTCAGTCCAGCGGCCATGGTCGAGGTAGCGGCCGTACGGCGTACGCTCCCACAGCGACAGCGCGACCCAGGCGGTGCCGATCAGGCAAAGCATGATCGGCACCAGCCAGTCCCGTCTGTGCGCGACCGGCATAAGGCGGCCGGAAGCTACGTCAGGCGTCAAACACGAACGTGCTTTGCAACGCGTTGTGCCCGGTCATGTCGAGATCGTGGCCGAGTGCCGGGTGTTTCGAGCGATAGCGCGTCGCCTTGCCGACGAAGACCGGCGCGCCCGGGACGGTCGAGAAGACCGTGTTGGCGAGTACAGTGGTTGAGCCGTCGGGGCCTAGATACGGCTCGAGATCGGCGGAGGTGACATCAGAGATCCGCAGCGTGCCGCGTCCCTCGTTGACATCAAAGGTGATCGGCGCGCGTTCCACCGAGACCACCTCGCCGACCAGCTTCGCGATGTCCGCGATCGGTCCGCCGAGTTGGCCGGTATAGGCCTTCAGGAGCGCTTCCTGCTGCGTGTCGGACGCGCCGCTGTCGACGTAGACGGCGACGCGGAAGTTGCCCTGCAAGACGTTACCCGGGATATGGCACACGAAGGCGATGGTGCGGCCGGTCACGTCCACTCCGTCGATCTGGCCGGCATCAAAATGGTAGGCCATGGCGCTGTCGCAGGTGCCATTGTCGGGATCCTCGCCGATCCAGCAGGGACACAGAACGCGACAGTCGCAGACTTCGAGCAGGCGTCCTTCCAGATGATAGGCCATTGCAAAGCTTCCCCTATGGTTTTGGTTTTGGCTGTTCGTTTTTGAGTCGCGAGGCCAAGCGGCGCCCGCACCGGCGACGTTATCTGGCTTCCCGGATCAGCCAGAACACAAAACCGTGTGGCGGTCTCCAATGCCACGCTTGACCTCCTGGCCGCCATTGGCGATAAGCCGCGCCTCCCGTTTCGAACAGGGGTCGCCTGCAATGTCTCGCCGCTGCCAGATCACCGGCAAGGGCGTGCTGACCGGCAACAACGTCAGCCACGCCAACAACCGATCGCGCCGCCGGTTCCTGCCCAATCTGCAGGAGACATCGCTGCTATCCGACGTGCTCGGTTTGCCGGTCCGGATGCGGCTGTCCACCCGCGCGATCCGCACCATTGAGCATAACGGTGGGATCGACGCCTACCTGCTTGGCACCCCGGACGCCCGGCTGACGGTCGACGCCAAGGCCCTCAAGCGCCGTCTGCTCCGCGCGCAGGCGAAGCGGACGGCCAGCCAGGCCGTCTGAGCCACACGGTCCAGCAGGCGATCGATCTCGCCGCCGAGAGGCTTCGGCAGGCGGGCATCGACAATCCAAGGCTCGAAGCGCGACTGTTGCTGGCCCAGGCACATGGGTTCACGCAAGAGACACTGTTGCGCGATCCCAGGGCGCCAGCGGACATGATTAGTTTCGCGTCGCTGCTTGCCAGGCGTGAGGCACGCGAACCGCTGGCGCTGATCCTTGGCCGGCGCGAGTTCTGGGGCCTGGAGTTCGCCGTATCGCCCGCCACTCTGATCCCGCGCCCGGAGTCGGAGACGCTGATCGAGGCGGCCATCGCGGCCTTCTCGGACCGTCCGCCGCCGCGATTGATCCTGGACCTGGGCACCGGCACCGGCTGCTTGCTGCTGGCGGCATTGTCGGAGTTTCCCGGGGCGTTCGGCATCGGGGTGGACCGGTCACGCGCGGCCGCCACGCTTGCCGCGAGAAACGCCACATCGCTGGGATTGGCCGATCGTACCAGCGTCATATGCGGCGACTGGGCAGATGCGCTGGACGGCCGGTTCGAGCTTGTCCTGTGCAACCCGCCCTACATCCGCAGCGAGGACCTGGGCAGCCTGATGCCCGAGGTTGGGGCCCATGAACCGCGTTCCGCTTTGGACGGCGGTCCGGACGGATTCGCGGCTTGGCGCCGCCTGCTTCCGGCGCTTCCGCGACTATTGGCCCCGGGGTCCGTCGCGGTGCTGGAACTCGGTGCGGGCCAGGCTGAGACAGCGGCCGAACTGGCGTCGCAGGCCGGTTTTGCGAGTGATCTGCGGCCCGACCTGATGGGCATCCCGCGCGCCATTGTGCTGCGGCCGGTGACGTCATGAAAAAACCGTTTGGCAGACTGAGGCAGGCAGACTAGCTTTCACCCTGGCAGGGCCAGCCGCACAGCGGCTTGCCCCAGGCGCCCAGGCCTATGGTCGGGGTACTCGCCGGAACCAGTGCCGTTGGATTGAAGCCAGGCCGAGGGGGCACGCCCCGGGACGCCTGCGGGTTTACCCGCGTGTCCCTGCAACCTCTGGTCCGCAACAGAGAAGGCTCGACAGCATTAATATGAACATGAAACGCATGCGTGGACGCGGCCATCGACCCGGTGGCGGCGGGGGTGGAGGCGGCGGGCTGCGACATCACGGCGGAGGCGGTGGGGGCAACATCCCGCTCAATCGCAATCACGTTTTCGACAGCAGCGGGCCTGACCTTCGGATCCGTGGCACGTCGCAGCAGTTGTTCGAAAAGTATCTCCAACTCGGCCGTGATGCGACCAGCGGCGGCGACCGAGTGATGGCGGAGGGCTATTTTCAGCACGCCGAGCATTATTTCCGTATCCTGAATGCCATGAACCAGGCGGCCCAGCAGAACCAGCAGAACGGCCAGCAGCAAGCCGCCCCGCGACGGCCCTATAATGGTGAGGAGGGCAGCCCGCCGGCGGGCGAGACCGAAGAAGTGGAAGAGCGTGCGCCGGGCACCGGCGATCAGCCAGAGGCCCGCGAGATCCCGATCGCCGCCGCCCCGCCCGAGGCGTAACCCCGCGCGCTACTCCCCCTCCCCTCGCGGGAGGGGGCCGGGGGGAGGGGGGCTGCGCCGCGCCGGCCATCCCCTTCCCCGGCCGATTGCCGCCTCGCCGAAGCGGTGACGCAGAGCGTCGATTGCAGCCTGGGTGGCGGCGCGGCGTGGCGTGTCAAAGTCGGCCAGATCGCCCCGATCGGCTCCCGCGAGCGGCAGCAGCGGATTTGCACCAATGCCGATCAGGCGGAATGCCGTGCCGGTCGCCTCGCGCGCCAGCAGCGTGCGGGCAGCTTCGAACAGCCGATCGGGCAGCACCGTGGGGCTCGGCAGGCGCATCGCCCGGGTGCGGATGGCGAAATTGGTGGTCTTCAGCTTCAGCACCACGCCGCCAGCGGACAAGTCGTTCTCCTTCAGCCGCCGGGCAAGCTTTTCGGTCAGGCGCCACAGATGGCGTTCCAGGTCGGCAGGGCGAGTGAGATCGGTATCGAACGTGGTTTCCGCGCTGATCGACTTGGTCTCGCACGCCGGGTC
>Ga0210395_10002014_pt1 | contig 15828 bp, 16 predicted proteins | sample IncBWH4OmetaG_FD_150861 | JGI IMG/M metagenome (GOLD analysis project Ga0210395, IMG submission 150861) | Forest soil microbial communities from Barre Woods Harvard Forest LTER site, Petersham, Massachusetts, United States - Inc-BW-H-4-O ... | reverse complement strand
ACGTCGCCGACTTCAGCTTCACTGAGGCGTCCGCAATCGGTCGGTGTTGCGGGTCGTGCACGACGCCCCGCACGGTTCCAAAAATCGTGGCGAAAACTGATGCCCCAAACATTAGCAATACCAGGAATGCCTCGAAAACTCTTCGCATAAAGATTTTCCTCTCCTCGTGGGATGGTTCTCGCGCGGCTCCAGAGCCGCGGCACGGGTGAATAGGCGTGTGGGGAGAGAGCAGTCCTTTACAGGACTGAAGCAGTAACTCGAGGAGGGGGAGAAAGCGGTTTGACGAATCGAGAGATTTCTAGAAAGCTTGGCAGCCGGGCAGAACGCACCGTTTCACCCGCCGCAGGCGCAAAACCGAGCGAAGGCAGCAGGAAAGCGCCCGGCATCAGCGCCGGCGGCGCCGGGTCTTTGCAACAAGACATGGAGCACGACGTCATCCCGCTCAGCTCGTGCCCGCAATCCATTGGAGCAGAATGTTGCGATGGAGCCGGCGGCTGCTTGTGGTGGTGATGCGCCGGAACGTTGCAAAAACCTCCCGCACAACAGTCCACGCCATACGCCAACAACGCCGCCCCAGCCAGCGGAGCGTGCAATAGCGCAACTGCCAGCAGGCAAAACCATGCTGCAGCCATCCGAGGACGCTTTTGTTCGAGGCTACTCACAGGAACTCGATACCACCCCTAATGATACTCCAGTTAGACGTTTCGTCGAGTCCATGGGTAGCCAGGTGTAGCCAAATACACGGAACGGCGCTAACCGCCAGAAATCGGTGCCCGGTCCGCTAACTCCCCGTGAACGACGCCACCCGGCCAACTTGACTTGCCGGCGCCTGCATCGCAAACTAATTTTATGGCCCACACGTATCTACTCTTTGATTTCGGCACGGACGAAGAGAAAGCCCAGCTGGCCCGCCACAAACTCGAGGGTTGGAAGCAGGCCTTCCGCCTCGACAAGAAGCTGCAATACAAGCTCGAACGCGCCGAGGACGAGGCGGACGCCAAACCAGACGAAGCCCACAAGGCCGCCGAGACGCCGAAAGCCGACAAACCAAAGGCGAAAGCCAAGGCAAAACACAAGTCCAAGGAAGCCGAAGCTTCCGAAGAAGCTCCGCCCGCCAATGGCAAAGTAAATTTACTCGTCCGCCTGTATTTCTCGGGCCACGAAAAACTCACCGAGCAGCGCTGGCTCGACCGCATTCCATCCGAGGAGCCATTCAAGGAAGCTTCGCCGCGTGTTGTACGCCAGGGCGAAGACCAGTTCGACGAAGTTGTGAAACAGTTCGATTCTCTGGTATGAGTTTGCCAAATTATCCGGCCTCGCCCAGACTTCGGGTATAATATATCCCCGCAGAGGCAACACCCCGCTTCAGAACGAGGGCAGAACGAATGGCGTTACAAACGCGCGTCAAACTCACCAAGCTTGACGTTCCCAAGTTGCACGGCCTCGATCACGACACCCTCATCCGCATTTACCGCACGATGTATCTTTCCCGCAGGCTGGACGACCGCGAGATCCAGCTAAAACGCCAAAACAAAATTTACTTTCAAATCTCCGGAGCGGGCCACGAGGCAGTGACCGCAGCTATGGGGCTTCTTCTTCGTCCCGGCACAGATTGGCTCTATTCTTACTATCGCGACCGCGCACTCTGTCTGATGCTTGGCGTCAAGCCGCTCGATATGCTCCTGCAAGCGGTCGGCGCCAAGGACGATCCCAGCTCCGGCGGCCGCCAGATGCCATCGCACTGGGGCCTCCCCAACTTGAACATCGTCAACAAGTCGTCCTGCACCGGCACGCAATTTGTCCAGGCGGTCGGCGCCGCCGAAGCCACGCTGTACTACGAGAATCATCCGAAGGCTTTGGCGCAGGCCCAAAAAGCGCCCCTCGGCAAGCACGTGCGCCACGAGCCCGGGGAAATAATATTCGTCTCGGCCGGCGACGGCGCCACCAGCGAAGGCGAATTCTGGGAATCCTTAAACGCCGCGTGCGCCAAAAAACTCCCGCTAATCTTCCTCATTGAAGACAATGGCTACGCCATTTCCGTTCCAGTCGAAGTCCAGACCGCGGGCGGCAGCATCTCGAAACTGGTCCGCAGTTTCCCGGGCCTGCACGTCGCGGAATGCGATGGCACCGACCCGCTTGAAAGCTATGCCATCTGCAAAACCGCCGTTCAATACTGCCGGGAGCGTCGCGGGCCGTCTCTTGTTCACGCGCACGTAACGCGCCCCTATTCCCATTCTCTTTCCGACGACGAAAAACTTTATAAGACCCCCGAGGAGCGCGAAGACGAAGCCCGCCGCGATCCAATTTCAAAGTTCTCGCTCTTCCTTGTCCGTGAAGGCATCCTCGACCAAAAAGAGATCGAAGCCATCGAATCCGAAGTCGACCAGGAAGTCCGCAACGCCGCTGACGAAGCGCTGGCTGCCGAAGAACCGCAAATTGACTCCATTCGCGTAAACATTTATTCACCTGATGTTGATCCGACGTCTGCTGCTTTCGAAGCGCAGCCGCAACTGCACGGCGCTCCGAAAACCATGGTCGAAATGATCGCCGCTACGCTCTCCGACGAAATGGCCCGCGACGACCGAATCACGGTTTTCGGCGAAGACGTAGCGGACGCCAGCCGCGAGCAGATCCTGGGACAGGTGAAAGGGAAGGGCGGCGTCTTCAAAGCCACTTCCGGCCTCCAGCGCAAGTATGGACACGATCGGGTGTTCAACACTCCATTAGCGGAAGCGGGCATAGTCGGCCGCGGCATCGGCATGGCCACTCGCGGCCTCAAGCCCGTCGCGGAAATTCAATTCTTCGACTACATCTGGCCCGCCATGATGCAGATTCGCGACGAGTTGTGCGTCATGCGCTGGCGCTCGAACGGGGTCTTTAAGTGCCCCGTGGTAATTCGCGTGGCCATTGGCGGCTACCTGACCGGCGGCGCCATCTATCACAGCCAAAGCGGCGAATCGATTTTCACGCATTGCCCCGGACTCCGTGTCGTAATGCCCTCAACGGCCCTTGATGTCGCGGGACTGCTTCGCACCGCCATTCGCTCGGACGATCCGGTCATGTTTCTCGAGCACAAACACCTCTATCGTCAGCCGTACAATCGTTCCGAATACCCCGGCCCCGACTACACCGTGCCGTTCGGCAAAGCCCGTATGGTCCGAGAAGGCACCGAGGTCAGCATCATCACGTTTGGTGCCCTGGTCCACCGCGCAGAGGTAGCTGCGGCGGAATTGCTCCGCGAAGGCATCTCCGTGGAAATCGTGGACCTACGCTCACTTTCGCCCTACGACTGGGAAGCCATCGCCAAAACAGTCCGGAAAACCCACCGCGTCATCGTCGCCTACGAAGACATGCGGAGCTGGGGCTACGGCGCCGAAATCGCCGCGCGGATAGCCGAAGAGCTGTTCGACGAGCTCGACGCCCCCGTCAAGCGCGTCGCAGCCATGGACACCTTCTGCGCCTACCAGCCCAAACTGGAAGACGTGATCCTGCCGCAAACCAGCCACATAACGGCCACCGTGAGAGAAATCCTGGAATACTGAGCGCCCATCTCTCCACCCAAGGTCGAGGAAACTTTTTCACCCGTTTGGGCGTATTCTATGGTAGGGAATGCCCGAAACGCGCCTTCTTGGAGGGTACGCCAATGACCTGTACAAGCTGCTGCAAAGACATCGCTATCGGTTCCAAGTTCTGTTACAACTGCGGCGCCAAACAGCCCGAATCGGGCGCGCAGGGTCTATCTCCCGCCACCGGTGCTCAGAAAAGACTGATGCGCTCCAGCACCGACAAGAAAATCGCGGGCGTATGCGCCGGCCTAGCCGACTATTTCGACATGGACCCAACCATCATCCGCGTACTCTGGTTGTTGCTGCTGATCTGCGGAGGCACGGGCCTTCTCGCCTACGTGATCCTCTGGATCGTACTTCCCATCGCTCCCGGCGGAGTCGTGCCCACTTCGGCCAGCGTCACAACCACCTAGCCTCTGGCGAGTGAAATGCGCTGAGTCCGGCCAGGCGAGTGTTTCTCTCCGGGCCCTCTCTCGGGGGCCGTGTAAATCGTCTTTCTCGAACGTCCAGGCAGCGGCGCCTGTCCACTATTTATTCAGTTTTGCATTCCGCGGCGCACGCGACTTTCCTCTACCACTCTCAAACAAAGGGTAGTCCACCGAAACAAGTCCCGCGCCGGTAGTCGCTAGCGCCAAGCATCCCACAGCGAGCACCAAGGGATACGCATATTCATTCACAGCCAGATAGCTATGCGGCGTACTGACCTTCCACATCAACAAGACCATTTCGGCAGCCAGCAAGAGCGCCGCTCCCCGCGTGAACAGCCCCACCAGCAGCAACCCTCCGCCGAAAAGCTCGAGCACCCCCGAAATGTAGACGAAGTAGCCAGGTAGGCCGTGCTGCGTGAAAAGAGCCTGCGTTCCACTCGTCCGGTGAGCCAGCATTGGGTAACCATGCGACATGAAAATGATGCCAAAAGCCGCGCGCATCATCAGCAAAGCGAGCGGCTGCAAGGCATTGAGAGATTTCATCGAGATCCTTCGAATCGAGGTTTTAAAACAGCGTAAAGGCAGCGGCATTTTAGCAGAAACAAACCGAGCACGGCCAAGCCCGGACGCAGCCAGGAATCAGGTACAATCTTTAGAGAAGAACAAGCGGACGCGCAAACCCAATGCCCAGAGATCGTCTGTTTAGAGAGATGAATGGCGTGCCGGGCCAGATGAGTGCCCTCGAAGCCGCCACACTTGCATCTTTTTTCCGGGCAGTCGGAAGACCCGCATGAAGCGCAAACTCCTGATTGCGGTCCCACTACTCCTAATCGTCGCAGTGGCTGCATGGCTCTTCAGGCCAAAGCATGAAACGCTGGGAGAGGCCTATGTCGGCGAGCGCACTGCCACTCTGTGGAGCAGTGTGGCCCAGGTTCGCGAGCCGCTTGACACGCTTCATTACGGCGACCGCGTCGACGTGGCCGCCCGCCGCAATGACAGCATCAAAGTGCGCACCGCCGCTGGCGAGCTAGGCTGGGTAGAAGGGCGCTACTTGATGGACACGGCTCTTTGGCAGCGCAGCACAAAACTGCTCAAGCAGGTCCTGCCAATGGCAATGCAAGCTCGTGGCCGCACCAAAGTCGCCACCAATCTTCGCGTCGAGCCGGGGCGCTCGCAAGCGCGTCTCTATCAATTCGGACGCGGCGTGCCCGTCGAGATCGTCGGTCGAGCGGTGGCGGACTGGGCCCAGGTCACAGATGAAAAAGAATCCTCGAACGAGCCGCAGGACTCGAAAAAGGAAGATTGGTTTCTAATTCGTGGACTGGCCACGCGTCCGCCGGGCGACTCTACGGCACGCGCTGCCGAAACGACAACGACAGCGCCGGGCGACCAAACGCTGCCCATCGCCGGGTGGGTGATCGCACGCTTTATCGAGCTCGATCTGCCCGACGCCGTGCGTGATGGGGCCGCCTCTGCCAACATCCGTCCGATTGCCTGGTTCGAACTGAATCGCATCAGCGATCCCGCAGGCGACAAAACTCAATATCTCGTTGCGGCGGCCCGCGGATCCGAAGGCCAGCCCTGCGATTTCACGACGCTTCGCGTTTACACTTGGAACCTGAAGAAAGAGCGCTACGAGACCGCCTTCATCGAAAACGATCTTTGCGGTCTACTGCCTATACACGTCGGCAAAAGCCCGAAGGGCGATCCGGAGTTTCGCTTCCAGGAAATGGACGGCGACAAAGAAGAGCGTGTCTATCGTCTGATGCAGACCGTTGTCCGCCGTATCCGTGAAGGCTCCGAAAGCGCGAAAAAAACCGGGCGATCCGGCGTCCGCAAACCAACCGCAAAGTAATTGCTGGTAAGGAGTACGCACACATCGGCTTGTGGTTGGAATTGTGCAACCCGCGAAAGGGAAAAAAAAGAATGGCGCTGCATATCAGTGAATCCGAAGTGCGAGCCGTGCTCACGATGCCCATGGCCATCGAGGCCGTCGAAGATATTTCGCGAAAGCAGGCTAACGGAGAAGTCGTGGTGCACCCTCGCCGTCGTTTTGAATTGCCCGGTGGAGGATTTTTTCATTACATGGCCGCGGCGGATTTCTCCGCGGGCTATGTAGCCATGAAGCAGTACACGTATGTTCAGGGAAAGGTCAGATTCTTGGTGTCCCTCTATGAAATGCGGACGGGCGATCTGGTTGCCTTGATCGAAGCCGATTACATGGGCCAGTTGCGCACGGGCGCCGCTTCCGGCGTGGCCACCAAATATCTCTCGCGGCAGAATAGCCGAGTGGCCGCCATTATCGGCACGGGGGGCCAGGCCCGTACGCAGCTGGAAGCGATCGCTCGGGTGCGAAAGCTCGAGTCCGCCAGAGTCTATGGCCGCGATGCCGCCAAGCGTGAGAAACTCTCCCTGGAGATGAGCGAGCGGCTCGGGTTTCCTGTCGAAAGCGCAACCTCCTCGAGCGAAGCCGTGCGCGGCGCGGACATTCTATGTACTGCCACCACGGCGGCCAATCCTGTTGTGAGCGGCGCGGACCTTGCACCTGGCGTGCACATGAATGCCATCGGCGCGAATCACGCGCACAAGCGCGAGCTGGACGACGAAGCCGTGGCCAGTGCCGATGTCATCATCGTGGATTCCATCGAGCAATCACGCCAGGAAGCCGGCGATCTGATCCTCGCGTTTCGCGGCGACGAGGTGTGCTGGACTGGTGTAAAAAAATTGTCGGACGTCGTGGCGAAAAAAACGCCCGGGCGGACGAGCGACACGGAAGTCACGCTTTTCAAATCCAATGGGATTGCTTCCTGGGATTTGGCGGTGGCCATGAGAGTCTATGCGCTGGCGAAAGGAAAAAGTCTTGGAAGGGTATTGCCTCTCTGGGCTGGTGGCGTGTCGACTTAGAGGAGCCGGCTATGGAGTTGCTTGCTTCAGTTTGCGGCGTAATGTTTCGTGAAGGCGGTTGCGCACTTCGCCGGGCAGTTCGATAGGTTCAGAGTCACAGAAAATTTCGATGGTTTTCTTCGTTTGATCGACGACCAGCTTGCAGTCGGAGCACTCTTTGAGATGGCTCTCCAGTTTCTGCCTCGATGCCGCATCCAGCTCGCCGTCGATGAAGTCCGAAAGTTCGTGAATAACGTCTTCGCAGTTCAATTTGCCCTGCCTTGCTGGAAGTAGCGATTCAATTTCTCCCTGAGCTTGAGCCTAGCGCGAAGCAGCCTCGATTTCACCGCTGGAATGGAGATCCCCAGCGAAGCGGCCGTCTCTTCCGTCGAGAGCTCTTCAATGTCGCGTAAGACAAAAACAATTCGATAGTCTGGTTCGAGTTCTTCGATCACACCAGACAAGATCTCCCGCATCTCGGTTTGCGCAAAGCGCTGTTCAGGCCCCGGTCCCCAGTCCTGCAACTCGCGAGGCATCAGGTCTTCGTCGCCTTCAATGGGCTCATCCAGAGAAAACTGATTCGGCCGGCGCTTCCGCAGGCGCATCAATGCTTCATTCGCGGCAATGCGAACCAGCCAGGTATAAAACCGCGAATCACCCTGAAAAGCTTTCAAATGGGAATAGGATTTGAGGAAAGCGTCCTGCATGGCATCTTCGGCATCTTCGCGATTGCGAGTGATGTTCATCGTCAGCCGGAAAATCTTGCGCTCATAGCGGCTGACCAATTCCTCGAAGGCCGTCACGTCGCCGGACTTGGCCGCCGCAACCAGCTCATGCTCGTCTTCGCGAGCAATGTTCGAGCGAAGCCGGTGTGGATTTGGTGTGCTCAAGGAATTTCGCGGGCTGAAGATCAACCCGGCTCCAGATGTCTCGCTCTTTACGTTAGCACAAAGCACGAAAGCACACTCGCTCACTCCCTTGTTTGGATGAGGCAGGGTGGGGGCGGGATTCAGAATGTTGTGCTGGGTTGTGTCGCCCGGGGGGTAGCGTGATCGAGAGAGCTTGACAGTCAGAGCCGGGCTGTCTAAAGTTTTGGTAGAGCAAGCGTCAAACGCACGATGGGCAACCTAGACCCGGTTCTTTTTCCCCTATCTTTAGTTCGCCAGCAGCCAGGAAGTCCTCTATCTTATTCACTTTCATGGCGTTGCGTGCCATGCCGGGCGTTGGCAGCAGACCTTCGTTTTCGCACGCTCGGTTGTTGGCAAGGGACCTTGACCATTGGGACCGCCCGAGGCGAATCCCTGACGTTTGGAAGGGAAAATAGGCAACACTAGGAAGATGCGAACACTCCCAGACCATCTGCGAAAAGGCATGAAGCTGGTCATTGTCGGCTGCAATCCGAGCGAATCCTCCGTGCGCGTGGGCCACTACTATGCGGGACGCACGAATCAGTTCTGGCCAATCCTCTATGAAAGCGGCGTCGTGCCGGAACCGTTTGACTATCACGACGACAAACGCGTAATCGAATTTGGGATTGGACTCACCGATCTGGTCAAGCGGCCCACCAAGGTCGCCGAGGAGTTGACGCGGGGAGATTTCGCGGAAGGCCGCATCGTGCTGTCGCAGAAGCTGGAGGAGTTTTCTCCGCATGTGGTGGCCTTCAACGGGAAAATTGTTTACGAGCAGTTTTCGCAGCGCAAATGCAAGTTTGGTCTTCAGAAGGAACAGCTTTATGGTGCGCGCGTGTACGTGTTGCCTTCCACCAGCAGCCAGAACGCCCTGGGAAAGAGCGAGAAACTAAAGCATTTTCGCAAGCTCGCGCAGGTCGTGGCGCGGACGGAGAAAGAACGCGACACCAAAGGGCAGGGTGTTTAATACGGAGAAATTGTATGAGTAACGCAGCTCAAGCGGCGCCCACGGGTCCGGTCATTTTGGAGAGCAAACATGACGGCATTGCCGTGCTGGTGATGAACCGGCCCGACAAACTGAACGCTCTAAACAGCGAGCTCTCGACCGCCTTGAACGAAGCCCTTGCGCGGATTGCAGACGATGATTCCATCTGCGTCGTTGTTCTGTCCGGCGCGGGCCGCGCCTTCTGCGCAGGCGGCGACCTGGGAGCCATCGGCAAGGGACGCGAGCGCAATGAGACCGCCGAGCTTGGCCCGATTCTACGCTCGGGGATGCAGGCCGTTCTGAAAATGCGACTGATGCCGCAACCGGTGATCGCAGCGGTTAACGGCGCGGCCGCGGGGGCGGGTATGAATATCGCGCTTGCGGCGGACATTCGCATCGCCGCGGATACCGCCACCTTTGGCCAGAATTTCTCGCGCGTAGGACTATTCCCCGATTATGGAGGAACCTTTTTACTTCCGCAGCTGGTTGGACCTTCGGTGGCTGCCGAAATGTTTTACACCGGCGATATGATCGATGCCCAAACCGCCTTGCGGCTCGGGATCGTCAACCGGGTTGTGCCGGCTGCGCAATTGGAATCCGAAGTGAAGCTCTTGGCGAAGAAAATTGCCCAGGGCCCGCCGATCGCTATCCGCGCCGTAAAGAAAATTCTATTTGGAAGCCACAAGGATGCGCTGGTGAAAGCCCTGGATCACGAAGTCGAGCTGCAAATGAAATGCTTTCATTCAGAAGATTGCAGCGAGGGAATCCGCGCCTTTTTCGAAAAACGGCATCCGAAGTTCCAGGGCAAGTAGTGCTCGCGTTCCAGCGGGGAGCGTGCTCCTCCCTGGTAGGACCCTAAATGGATGATATGCAGATCTCGGTGAAGGAAGTAAACGAACGCGTCGGGCGCGGCGACAAACTGCTGCTGGTCGATGTGCGCGAGCAGTGGGAGTACGACCTTTCGAAGATTCCAGGCGCAAAGTTGATCCCACTCGGCACGCTGCCGGCGAAGCTGGATACGTTGCTAGAGGCCGACGAAGTGATCTGCTACTGCCATCACGGGATGCGCAGCCTGGATGCCGTGGTGTGGCTGCGCCAGCAAGGCGTCGAGAATGCAAAATCCATGGCGGGCGGCATCGAACGCTGGTCGGTGGAGGTCGATCCGCAAGTACCGCGGTACTGAGAGAGCAAATGAAGAAAGTGAAATTGCGGTTTTTTGAGAAACCAACTTGAACGACCTGCCGCAAAGCAAGAAGTTTCTTGCTCGAGCATGGCGCCGAACTTGATGCGCGCGACTTGGACAAAGAACGTTTGAGCGAAGCCGAACTAGACAAGCTGATCGCCTCTCGCGACTACGAGCATTTTCTGAACCCACGCAATGAACTGTACAGAGCGAGAAATATGAAAGAGAAGCCGCCGACGAGGCCGGAGGCCATCAAGCTGATGGCGAAAGTGCCCAATCTGATCCGGCGGCCGGTTGTGATTCGTGGCGACCAGATTGTTCTTGGCTACGACGAAGAGGCTTTCAAGAAGTTGCTGAAGTAGAACTTAGAACTTGTCTGCTGCATCGCCATAACCATGCTACCGGTCTCCGCGACGATTCCATGCTCGGAAGGTATGAGGGAAATAAAAACGATCGCCGTCGTGGGCTCGGGAGACCCGGGCCGCAGAATCGCCTGTCGATCGTGTCTCGCTGGGTTTCGGACCATTCTTGAGGATGTCTCGCCTTCGGCGCTGGAGCAAGCAATTGCGTGGATTAGGCAGGCGCTCGGCGAGGGAATCTCCCGCGGAGAAATTAGCATCTCGGATCGCGATGGCGCACTTAGGAATCTCCACACGGCGAACTCGGCCGAGGACGCCTCGCGCGAGGCGGACTTGATCATGGAAACCGTTTCTGACGAAATGGAGATGAAGATCGAGCTTTTTACGGTTTTCGACAAATTCGCCAAGCCCGGCGCGATTTTTGCTAGCACGACGACTTCGCTACCCATCACGGATCTGGCTGCCGTCACGTTTTGTCCAGAGCGATGCATTGGGATGCGCTTTTTCACGGGGGCCCAGACTGCCGGGCGTCTGGAATTGGTCGAAGGGCGCGAGACTTCCGGGGAAACCATCGCGGCTTGCCGCGAGGTCGGCCGCCGCATGGGCCTGGAAGTTTCTCTGGCGCGCGACGAACAGACCATGACAGCCGGCAGCGGCGAGTGAGAGCAGTCGATCGCAAAAGATTTCGCAACCAATGGGCAGCTTTCAAAAAGCGTAAACGAGAACATGAATCGAGCACTGGCAGAAAAGATCGTGATCCAGCAGGGCGACCTGACGGACATGGATACGGATGCCATTGTCAACGCCGCGAACAACGACCTGCAGCTGGGCGCGGGCGTTGCGGGAGCGATCCGGCGCAAGGGCGGAGACGAGATTCAGCGCGAATGCGACGCAATCGGAAGCATCCCTGTCGGTTATGCAGCCATAACCGGCGGCGGCAAGCTCCGAGCGCGCCACGTCATCCACGCAGCGAGCATGCAGCTCGGCGGGCGAACCACAGCGGCCAATCTGCGCAACTCAGTCGCTCACTCTTTACGCATCGCCGCCGAACGCGGCCTGAAGACGATCGCCTTTCCAGCCGTGGGTACTGGAATCGCCGGATTCCCCATCGAGGAATGCGCTTCTATTATGCTCGAAGAGGCCGCTCAGCACTTGAAGCGCGAAACCTCGCTCGAGAAAATCTACTTCGTGCTCTTCGACGATCGCGCCTCGGACGTGTTCACGCGGGCCTGGAAGAGGCTAAGTACGCAACCCCTAGCTACCGGCCAGAACCACTGAGCCAGGGACTTTCCGTAGCTCCGACGCGGACTGGCCTGACAAGTATTTAACCAAACGGTAGAATAAGCCCACCAAGCGGCTTCCGCCAGGCAGTACGCGCGACGTTTACTGGCCGGGCTTTTTTAGGACCGGGCGGTCGCCAGCGGGAGGAGGAGCTGGTGTGGCAGATGCTGGTGCCGTGCCGGTGGCGGGCGTTGCCATCAGAACGCCGCCTTCCGAATATGCTTTTTTGAGCCAGCGCTCGGCTTCGAGTTGGGCGCCGCCGGTGTCGTCGTTGGTTTGCTTGGCTTTGCTGTATTCGTTGACGGCGCGCTCGCGCTGGCCTAGCAAATCGAATATCTTGCCCAGATAGATGTGGCCCCAGACTTCGGTCCATTTTTCGGAAGGCTCCGGTACGGCTTGCAGCGATTCGCGGCAGGCGTTGGCGGCGGCCTGATAATTTTTTTGGTAGAAGAAAGCTTCGCACATCCGGAAATTGGCGAGGGGACGGCCGGGTTGGATTGACAGCGCTCTTTGATACTGGCCGATGGCGTCATAGTAGCGGCCTTGTTCGGCGAGCTCTTCGCCTCGGGCGATGGCTGCGCGGGCTCGCAGGGCAACACTTCCTTTGAGGACCAGGTTATTTGGGTCAACCTTGATACCGCCTGGCTTAGGACGGCCGAAGGTTTCTACTGTGAATGGCGATTCCATGCCGAGCACATCGACCCATTTTGTTTCTGGATTGCCTTCCGTATCGATGCGCAGCTCGACGGGCATGCTGAACGTGTCGATCGGCTGCTTGATCTTGCCGACGATGCGAAAGCCTTTGGAGGTGCGGTAGATGACGAATTCCGTGGTGAAATCAGGGACCCCTGTGGAATTCAGCCATTGCACGAAAAAGCCGCGGAGATTCGGCGCAATTTGGCCAGGTTTGGCGGCCGCTTGCACGTCCTTATCGGCCAAATTAACGAGGTCGTCGATGGTGGCCGTCTTCCCGGCATACTTGGTCGCAAAATCATGCAGAAGCGTTTTGAAGGCTACATCGCCCATTAGTCCGCGAAGCATGTGGAAAACCATCGCGCCCTTGTTCATAACGACCGAGCGATAATCGCTCGAATAGGGGGCCAGGCGTATCGCTTGGGCGATGGGCGCCGCGTCGTCATACATGAGCGCGCCTACTGCGAATTCGTCTACGGCCCGCAGGCCGGCTTCCCTCCCGGCGCTTTGCTCGGCGTACAGCTCTTCGCAGTAGCGCGTGAGGCCGTCGGTGACCCAAACATCGGCTGCGGTGGCGGGCAGCACGGAGTTACCAAACCACTGGGAGGCAACCAGACGTGCGATCGTGCGCTCGGCGGTTTTCGGCTCCCAAAGGCGGTGGCTGAGCAGCAGGACGCCCGGTGCGGCGAAGTCGCGCACTGTGCCGTCGGGCAATTGGATCACCGTAAATTCCGTGTTTTGCAAGCCGCCAAAAAGGTCGGAAAAAACCGTTACGGAGCGCGCTACGTCGTCGGCAAAGCCTTGCGCGTTGCCGGAATCGGAGCGGGGAGCGTAGACCGCTACGTCGACTCCTTCCGCCTGCTTGGGATTCAATTGAAGATTTCCTGCCACGAAGGTGCCGTGCGGGCCGGGGGTCTTGCACTCAAAGGTATAGAGCAGGCGTCCACTATCGGCGCCGGCTTTTCCTGCGAGGGGCGTTGGAGAAGAACTTTTGCCCGAACCGGCTACGGCAAACGAGTCTGGCACGTTTAGGCGGAACGTCGCGGTGTATCGGTTGGAGGGATAGTTTGTGAGGGGGAACCATCTCGCGGGAAGGAGCAGATACGCATTTTCGTGACCGATGACCGCGGCGCGGACGCCTGGGACGGGGCTGTTTTCTTCGTTGGCGAGCAAGCCCGCATAGGTGAAGGTGAGTGTGACGTGGCCGCCCGTCGCGACGGGCGTCGGCAGTGTCACCAGGACGTAGAGAGGATTCATCGAGTCGCGGCCAAAACCCAGCGATTTGCCGTCGGCGGTTTTTACCTCGCTGACGATGAGATTTGGATGCAGTTCGACGCGGATGTTGGAGGAAACGTCCGTGGCTCGGAAGTCGATTTTGGCGGTGGCGTTGATGGATTGGTGTGTGGAGTCGAGCGTGGCGGAGATATCGTAGCTGTCCGCAAGAAAGCCCACGGGGCGGGGAGCCTGGGCGCGGAGCGGAGAAGTGGCGCTGACGAGCGCCGCGACGACTAGCGTGCCAAACTTAAGACAAATTCTAGGGCGAAGGGGCATCAAACCTTTCCTTTGGTATCTTTCAGAAGGCACCTCTCGACGGGGTGCGGACCGACACCATTCTGCCTATATAGGATAGCAGAGACCCGCCTAAGTGTTGCCAGCGACGGTTGAGAGAAGCTCGGCAATTGCATCGGCGGCTCGGTCGACGGCTCCTGGAGGGCCCAGACGCTTACGGACTTCGGCGAGGCCCGAGCGGAGATCCTCGCGGGCGCGGGGGTCGTTGAGGAGGCGGAGGACCTCTTGGGCGACTCTGGCCGGCGTGAAGTCCTTTTGAATCAACTCGGGAACGACGCCGCGCCCGGCGATTAGGTTAACCATACTGAAATAAGACGTGCGCACGAGCGGTTTGGCGAGCAGTGCTGTGAGCGGGGTCACGCGATAGACGACGACCATAGGGACGTCGAGGAGTGCGGCTTCGACTGTGGCTGTGCCGCTGGAGACGATGGCGGCATCTGCGGCGGCGAGCGCATTGTAGGTCTGGCCTTCCACTACGCGTATTTTGAGGGCGGCGTTCCAGCCTGTTTCGAGGCTGCTCACGTTGCTGTGAGCGGCTGCGGCGACGACAAACTGGGCGGGGCGCTGCTCTTGGATGCGCACCGCAGCGTCACGGATCACGGGCATGTGCTGAGTTAACTCGGCGTGCCTGCTTCCCGGCAAGATCGCCACAATCGGCTGGCTGGGATCGAGGTTCTGCTGGCGACAAAATTCCTCGCGGTTTTCGGTGGCTTCGACGGCACCCACCAGCGGATGGCCGATGAATTTTGTGGGAACGCCCGCGTTGCTGAAGAACGCCTCTTCGAATGGAAAAATGCAGAGCGCTTCGGCGAAACGCCGGCGGATCACGCGCACTCGCCAGGGCCTCCACGCCCAGAATTGTGGGCAGATGTAATAGATGCTGCGGACTCCGTGTGGGCGCAATTTGCGCGCAAGGCGGAGATGAAATCCGGGAAAGTCAGTGAGGATCGCAAAGGGCGGTTTCTGAAGTCCCGCTTCTCTAACCAGACGCCGCATGGCGCGCATGAGCGAAGGAAGGTGGCTAAGAATTTCGGTGATGCCGACGACGGAGACCTCGGAGTAATCGGTAATGACGCGAACGCCGGCGGCGCGCATCTGCGCGCCGCCCATGCCAAACAGAGCGACGTCCATTCGTTTTTCGAGCGCGATGGCGAGGCGGGCGGCATACATATCTCCGGATGCTTCGCCTGCGGAGATCAAGAGCGGGATCGGAGGCATGCGCGGTCGGTGGGGCGCTCAATCCGATGCCGGCTGAGGAGCGGGGAGCGCACTAGGTTGGTCTCTCTGACGGCCGGTCGCATTGCGCGCATCTTCCGGGAGGCCGAGTTCTTGTTCCTTGTATTGGAGCTGATAGAGGCGGTAGTAAATGCCGCGCTGCGCGAGGAGTTCCTGGTGGGCGCCTTGTTCGCGGAGGCGGCCTTTGTGAAAAACGAGGATGCGAGAGGCGTATTGTATGGTGCTCAGGCGATGAGCGATCACGAGCGAAGTGCGACCGGAAAGGAGGCGGTCGAGAGCTTCGCGAATTTGCAGCTCGGTTTTGGTGTCAACGCTAGAAGTTGCTTCGTCAAGGATGAGGAAGCGAGGATTGTGCGCAAGAGCGCGCGCGAAGCAAATGAGCTGGCGCTGGCCGACGGAGAGCGTGGAACCGCGCTCGTTGACGGAGGTGTCCACCCCCTCGGGCAGTGCGCGGACAAATTCGCCGAGTCCAATTTCGTCAATGGCGTTTTCTACGGTCGCGCGGTCGATGCCCGGTGATCCGAGGCGGACGTTGGATTCGATTGTTCCGGTAAAAAGAAAAGAGTCTTGCAAGACAATGCCAAATTGCTGGCGCAGATTCTGGATGTTGATGGTGCGTATGTCGATGCCGTCGAGGAGAATCTGGCCGCGCTGCACATCGTAAAAACGCAGCAGCAGAGAAATAAGCGTGGTCTTGCCGGCGCCGGTGTGCCCGACGATGGCGAGTGTCTGGCATG
>Ga0210395_10002008_pt1 | contig 15855 bp, 8 predicted proteins | sample IncBWH4OmetaG_FD_150861 | JGI IMG/M metagenome (GOLD analysis project Ga0210395, IMG submission 150861) | Forest soil microbial communities from Barre Woods Harvard Forest LTER site, Petersham, Massachusetts, United States - Inc-BW-H-4-O ... | reverse complement strand
AGTGTTCTTCATTTCTCCGAAGTTCGTGGAAATGGAAATGGGAAGGAAAGGCTTACAAGTCTGAGAGCAAACGTCGAATCACCGGGAAGGTGCTGGTTCAATTGATTCTGATTCTGCCAACTGCACAGCGCTACGGGTGTCGGCATGATCAGGACCAAGAGCACTCTGCAAGTGTTCCGCCGCCGCAAGAAACGCGGCGTGAGCTTCCTCGCTTCTCCGCTGGGCCTGCAGTGCCCGCCCTAACACAAGATAGGCGTGTCCAAGCGTGCTCGAGAACATTCCTGCCTGAGCGGATGCCTGCAACATACGCAACCCTCGATCAGCATCCGCTTCAGCCCGCTCGGAATGACCGAGTAGAAGTTCAATGTCGGATCGGCGGACAAGAAAAACAGGCAGATAGTCGCCGCCAAGACGGCCCGCTTTCATGGCCGCTTCCGAGATGGCTACCGCTTCATTCGAATGCTCTAGCGCCGCTTGCAAGTCCCCGCGAGCTTGGGCAATGAGCGCTCGATCTGATGCAAGTGTGGCGAAGGCGATATGTCCTGTGGGAAGACCATGCCGCAGCCTTGGCTCTACTTCGTCCAGCATCGCCGTTGCCCGTTGAAGGTCCCGCTGGTCCGTATAGATCAGCGCACGGAGCAACAGGGATTGACCAATCACTACCTGAGCACCCGATTGCTGCGCCTTCGCGTAGCCGCGTTCGGCATAGTCTGCCGCCTTGCTGAACTGATGTAACTCGCGTAGTGAGCGAGCATAGTTGACCAGGAGCATCGGTGCCACAGCATCTTCCGTCTGACCAGCGCGGCTGATCTCGATCGCACGGCGGAGAACAATCTCGCTGTCCCGTGGACGCCCAGCTAGAACGAGTAGTGTGCCCCAATTGTTTAGAAGTGTTACCGCGGTCTGTGTCTCGTCCCGCCCAAGCGCAGTCAACTGCGCGGATGCCCGTGCGAAAGCAGCATTCGCTTCTTCGTATCTACCCGCGTAGCGGTATGACTCCGCCATATCTATGAGAAGTTGCGAAGTTGCGAGTCCAGATTCGAAAGGTAGCCGTTTCAGCGTCTTTTGAGCTGCCTCTGCCCGCGCGACTGCTTCTCGTGAATCGCCACGCTCCCGTGCAACTTCGGTGCCCCGGATGAGACAGAACATCTGGTCGGGTGCAAGCCGTGATTCCTTGCCGAGTTCCCGAAGTCCTTCTTGGACCAATGCTTCAGCGCGGACGTGTTCGCCCGTCAAGGCGAGTGCACTCGCCAGTGCACACGATGCTCGCGCGCGTACGGAGTGATCGGTCAAGGCGCGAGAGAGATCGTACGCCTCGCCCAATAGCTGCCGTGACTTAGCTTGTTCGTCCAGTACGTTGTACTGACGGCCAAGAGAAATAAGCATCTCTACACGTTGTGGATCTTGCTTGTTTTGTTGCCGTTCTACAATATGCTCCGCGCGTATCAGCAGGTCATTCACGGTAAAAGGCTTGCCTGAAGGTGCCGCATCGGAGAGGAGAAATTGATCGAGATCATTGACTGCTTCCGCCCGCGACAGCTGTCCAAACGCGAAGTCCCGTTCTGCACGTGCCGTATTGCCCTGAATCAGAGTGCCAATCACACCGGCAGCCGTGGCGACAACCGCTAGCATCGCCAGAGCCACTGCGGCGCGGTTCCGACGCACGAACTTCGCCAAGCGATAGGCGAGAGTGTCAGGTCGCGCGCTGATCGGTTCGCTCTTTAAGTATCGGCGCAGATCGTCAGCGAAGGCTGTAACGGACGGGTAGCGCTCTTTCGGCTCTTTCTTGAGTGCTTTGGCAACAATCGTGTCAAGATCTCCGCGCAGGAGCCGGCGGAGCTTATCTGGGGTAGAGGAACGCTTGGCAGCGTTTGAAATGGCAATCTCGCTATTTGGCTTCCGCGAAGTCACGGCGTCCGAGAGACGTACCGGCTCGGTATCTACGATAGCCTTAATCAAATCAGCGGGAGTTGAAGGACTTGTGCCCGTCGGATGCTGTCCCGTCAACAATCGACAAAGCAACACACCCAACGCGTAAATGTCCGCAGCCGCTGTAACCCCTTCACCCTTCAGTTGCTCGGGAGCCGCGTATTCTGGCGTCATGGCTCGGCCGCCTTCTACGGTGAGCTCTGTTGGCAGGCCAGCCTCCTCCTCGTTTTCCAGCAACTTCGCAATGCCGAAATCAAGCAACTTCACTTGCCCGTCATTTCGCACCAGAATGTTTGAAGGCTTGAGGTCTCGATGTACGATCAGGTTGACATGTGCCTGCGCCACAGCTGCCAGCACATCAAGGAAGAGTCGGATGCGCGCCTGGATGGCAAGCTTGCGACGATCGCAATAATGATCAATATGATCACCTTCGACATACTCAAGAACTAGATACGGTTGGCCGGTTTGCGAAACACCCGCGTCGATCAATTCGGCGATATTTGAATGAGTTAAGAGCCCAAGTATTCTGCCCTCGCGTTTGAATCGCTCCTCACCCACCTTTCCCATCAAGGCAATGTTGAGGAACTTGACAACGACTTGGCGCTCAAATCGGCCGTCAACTCGATCCGCGAGCCAGACGCTGCTCATACCGCCTCGACCGATCTGCGAGAGCAACTCGTAGACTCCAACAGTTTGGCCAGCCGGGGACGAATCACGCGGCCATTCGACAGAACGTCTTTCTAAAAAACCCTCTTCGTCCAGAACCCTGTGTTCGAATAAGAGTGCTTCAAGCCGGCCTGCGACGTCCGGATCCCGACAGCGCAGCCAGGACAGCCAGATCGAGCGCTCTTCATCGTTCATCTCAAGAGCTTTATCCAAGTGAGGACTTAAGGCATGCCATTCATCCGGGCTGAGCATAAGCGTCACCGCTCCTCAGAACGAAAACTTTTTACTAACACCCTGGTGGAGGTAGATGCGCGCCTTTTCCCACCTTCTCTGCACAGTGCGCTCCGACAGTTTCTTCATTGCAGCAATCTCGCCGAACGAAAATCCGCAGAAAAACTTTAAGTCAACTACTTCGGCGAGCTCAGGTTCGACGTCAGCGAGTTGGTCCATCGCATCACTGATGATGGATAGCTCTTTTGCGTCAGAAGAATCCGCAGCCACGTCAACTTCGAGCGAAGTAATGTCGTATTCTCCGCCACGCTTTGTGGCGTTGCGATTCCGGGCGTGATCGACAATGAGTCCGCGCATTACACGTGCTGCATATCCGATAAAGCGCGCATGGTCGGGAAAAGATAAGTCGTCGCGCGACACCATGTCCAGGTAAGCCTCGTGCAAAAGCGTAGTAACGCTTAGACTCAGCGGATTCCATTGTCTGGCTAATTCCCTTTTCGCCAGGCGGTGCAGTTCAGCGTACAAGGTACTGAACAGTGCATCGGTAGCTGTATTGTCACTATTGGTGGCAGCGCTCTCGAGCGAGAAAACCATCGACTTCAATCCTCCAATTCCTTTTCACTAGGTCGATCCATGCTGATAAGGATTAGGACACATGGATCAAAGGCCCCGGAATGACGCGCTCTTCAATCGAGAGGCGATAGCTTGGCACACGTGTGCATGCAATTATACACACGTGTGCATACATCGAACATAAATCTTTTGCCCTCGAAATTCCTTCATGAATTTATCCTCATGATCTCGGTAAAATGAGCAGTTTCAAATGCATCTCAACAGTAGAACCAAAGAGGTCTTATCACAAGATGGCAGACTTGCCATTATTGGTAGGCGATTCAGCCATGCGAGAAATTGTCAATATTCCATGGCCGATCCGGCGCATTTCAATACTTGGGAGCAAAAATCACAAGTACGAGGACTTGCTGTCTCGTAACGAGAGGGCGCTGAATGGAATTCATGTTACCCATAACTAGATAGTAATTTGTCACGATTTTGTCATCGCACTGTCATTTCTTCCTGGGAGAAGCACGAAGCAGATATTCGAAGTTGCGTCTCTACCGTTTTGTTGCCGCGTGGGCGCATCCGATTGACAGGAAGTTGATTACTACTGAATGGAGTGGCTGCAAGACTGACAGTTATGACATTTCCCAGTCAATCTTGCGGTGAACTCGACGTTGGCATGTGGGCATCAGCAACATGCCTACAGCATCCAGGAACTCAGGGACTGGGAATTAGGGCACATTGCTCCCGGGCACGCGCGTCTTTACCCGATGTGGGAAATTCTCTGAAGTCAGGACCAGGATGGGAAGCTTTCATAAAATGACCAGTCCCTTGTATCCATGAGGCCACGCACATCTTCATTCGACAATGACCGCCAGCCAATCGTTTCGGTCCGCTTTGTACTTGTATTGTGTGCGTGCACAGTTCCCACATAGAAAGTATGGTCAGGGTGAGCACGGACGTAGGTATTTTGCAAATTCCAGACGAATGTGGTGTCCGCGCCCTCATTCATGTCGGGAAAGCGATGTCGCTCCGAGAACTGCTTGTAATAGCAGAAGGTGGCGCCCAGCACCCAGGGACGACCTCCGGGATATTGATACTCCCAGGCCCGCTGCGCGCGCGGCTCATAAAACATGACACGAGAAAGGCCGCAAAGCGTATCCATTGACGTTTTCATCGCCTGCTCTTGTAATTCGCCCACCTGATATGAGATGCGTTGCGGAGAGACCCAATCATCATCATCCCAGTGGACGATAATTTCGCCATGAGCCATCTCGCACGCCATGTTGTGCTTTACGCCCATGGAGAATTTTCGATCAAGACGAAGATAACGTATGCGTGAATCCTGAGGAATAAGATCAGCAACGCTGTCTGCCCCGTCGTCGAGAATAATTAGTTCCCTGTTCGGGTAATCCTGACGCAGGAAATGATGAATGGCCTGGGGGACCAGCGACCGCCTGTCTGCGGTGGGCATGATGCATGATGCTAGCGGTACGGGGCCGACCCAGGTTTTCGCTGTTGCCGGAAGGCCCGCTGAGCTTGTTATCTCAACTGAGCTTGACGCCGACTTGCGAATGACGATCATGCTCTCAACATGATGAACCACCTCAAATTGGGGCAGAGCAACTATCTCGTTTACGAATTTCTTCACGCCGGGATAGTACTCAGCATAATCATGGAATGCGATATACCCGCCCGCTGTTACCCAAGGTTCAAAGTGATGAAAATCTCGGGAGACGTTCTCATAGTCGTGAAGACCATCGATAAAGAGAAGCGCAATTGGCTTGTCCCAAGTCACTTCGTAGGAGCGTTTCACCACGGTTTCAACCACAGACGTCAAGGCGTTCGCGACGATATTTCGACGAAACGCCTCGAGTGTCGAACCCAACGACATGACCCCCGTATTGCAACCAACAGCGCCCACGGCGCCTTCGTGGCTATCAATCGCATACACTTTAGTCGGTGCCGCCAGCGACTGCACCACGCTCCCCAGGACTACCGTAGAACGCCCATGGAAACTGCCGATCTCTACTACAGCAGACTCAGCCGGAAGAGATGAGACCGCACGATTGCAGGTGGCGAGAAGCAGATCAGCCTCCTCTTCATTCAACCAGCCCTCGATTTTCTTAATCTTTTTCAAAATCGGAATAGACAAGACAACGCCTGTGTCGTTCCTCGGTTTCAATTTGCACATTGCGTCCCCTATGTTGGTCCAAATTGGAGTTAGATGATGCCCCACCCTCTCGCGGATATGTTTGCGCATCGGATCGTCATACCGGCGTGGAACAGGATGGACCCAGAAAACGTCCTCACGACTCAGGGCTGCGTCCAGCTGCGCCGAGGTGTAGTCCGTTTTGTACTTCACAAAGTCGTAGCTGCATGGATTGACCGCGATTTCATACCCAAGCAATGCCGTCAGTGTCGGAAAAATCAACTCTTCGGTTGCCCAGATTTCGGATCGCGACATGATCGAAGACAGCTCCCGGTCAGTAGCGAATAGCCTGGTAAGATTCCATGCCGCTTCACTGGTAAATACCGTGGAAGGCCAGAAGGTCCAATGTACAAACTTTTGCTCGCCTTGAGGGAAGCGCCGCAGATATGGACGCCATAGTTCAATTTCCTTGAATGCTGTTTGGGACGGTGCATGTGCCGTAGTATGGTGCTGAACCTGGGGTGAGCTTCCAAGCATCCCAAGCCTTTTGCGTCCACCAATAGATGCTGTCAGGTATTCCGAGTAGCCACGTCGTGTCGCCAGTTGATCCGAATCCACAATGGTGAGGGTGTCGAATCGTAATTCGTTCAGCGCAAACTGCATACAATCCAGAGCAAAATCGTGAAGGCGTCCCCACTCCATTGGTCTTGGGGAAGGATGCACAATCGCACCGTATGATTCAAACGGAAATTCGGTGTTGAGCAGGTCCAGCGTTCGACCACCGTCGTACAACAGAATGACAGAGAATGGATCCAGGAAGTGCAGATTGCGAACCATGTCGATGACGCATTCAGGGCTTTCGTGCACCAGGCACGCGAAGATGTTTCGGATCGGAGCCATATTCAACCCTTTATTCCGCAGCGACCCGAACCACTCGTGGCTCCATGTCTGGCCTCAGGCATGTACTCCGGCGCCGCGTTAGCCAGAAGCAACGCCACAGCCTGGCTAATCGGCTGACCGGTAATCTGTTCATAGTAGGTGAAGGCGGGCGAAGGATTCACTTCAAAGCAATACCATTCGCCCTGCGGGGTGCGGCGCAAATCAATCCCGGCAAGCGGAAGGTTCATAGCTGCGCCCATCTGCCTGCATTTTTCTTCAAGATCGGGTGTGAAAGTACAGGCCCGAATATCTGGAGCTCCATTCTCTGGATAGCGATAGTCGTCGGCACTACACCGTACTTCGCAGGCGAAAACTTTATCATCGACCACGTGCACCCGATAGTCGACACCGGCAATGTATTGCTGGAACTGCGTGGGGCATGATGAGAGATCTGCGAAGCGATCGGCATGCTCTGCGCGCAGCCGCGAGACACGACTGCGGACTCCGCTTACCGACTTATAGATGACTTCGCCGTGATACTTCCAGAACGCTCGTGCCTCGTCTGCATCAGTCGTAATCAGAGTCTCAGGAACGCCCCAGCCAAGACCGCGAATCTGCTCTAGTTGATAAGGCTTCGAGCCATTCGCAGCCGAAGCGGTGAAGCGATTCACTACCAGAGCTGAGGTGAGCTCCGACCAGCAGGCCAGGATATCGTCCACTTGAATGGCATGTTGCTTGGCGGCGCTATCCGGACCGGTGGCTGCAATCTCCGGCAAACGCGCCGACTCATAGCAGCGCACGTACATTGCACTAACTTCGCCCAGATCGATACTGTCATTTCCGATGCGAATGCAGCCCTCAACGGTTTCACCGACAACAAGTTCAATTTCTGTTTCCAGCACACGACGTTGGTCTACAAACTTCGTCGGAACATCGAGCAGATTGAGTTGATCACGCACCTCCGAGAGAGGAGAATCGCCGTCCAGCCCCCAAAGCAGAACTAGCATACAGATTTCTCCAGCAGACACTGTAAGACGGTGTCAGCAGTCTCAGGCGATGATAAGTTGGGCCACACGCTGGCGCTCACGAATGCGCTGTCCGCCTCAGAACCAGTGAACCGAACCGACAGCAAATCCGTTCCGGCAGCCTTCGCCAGCTTTCGAGCATACTTGATGAGCGGCTCTGCGGCATTGCCCAAGCAAGCTTCACCAACTACCGTCACAGCGCACGCGGATTCTACTTCCGGCAAAGGTACATCGTCAGGAGTTTTCCTGCGAACCGGCATGACAGGGATTCCCAGCCGACTGGCAAGATGGACCCATTCTTCGTCTCTCCAGATCGGGCCCCCTAGGCAGCTGGGAGTAGGTCGATTCAATACGGGACACGCAAGGCTGGAAAGCCACGCCAGGAGAAATGCCGTCATTTCCGCAGCGACGTATCGCCGATCCGATGACACAATATGTTCCAGGTCTTCGCTTCCCACGCGTGGGATGCGAGTCACCACGCCGTTTATCTCTTCATTCCGGATATCGCGACCTCCTACACACGCTCTGGATTTGCCAGGAGAAGCAAGATGAAGGCTCCATCCACTCGTGGAGAGATCAGCCGCCGAAACCAGCACAGCATTGTGACTCTGCCAACGATGAGCAAGCCATGCGGCAATCTCGTCCTCCTGTTTTGCAAGAATGATCAGCATAAATCTCTCTATTGCAACGGCCTGTCTGCCAAGTTCTCTGCCATGAATCCTTTCTCCGCAGTCAGCGGTTTTTCCGTTGGTTTCTGATTCGTCACCGGTTCAGCAGCTCTCGGCTTTATCGGAATCGAAGGCGGAGCAGCAGTTACAAAACTATCCGCGCCTTCGGCTTTCTGATCTGGTTTGATCGGGCTGAGCACTGTTTCTCCCACTGGAGGCCGCTCTTCCATGCGAATAAATGCTGCGCCTGTTGAAGTGCTACTAGGACCCGACAACGAAACTTTGGCTATTGCGGCAGACCTGCCGCTTGAAAGTACTTTGTCGGGCATTCTGATCTCAGGAAGAATCTCTCGCCCGTTTACTTTTTCGGCCCCTATTTTTTCAGGGTTCTCTTTCCCCTCTGTCTTTGTTTTTCTCTGTACCACAGTGAACAAGGCTGAGAGTGTTATACCGGCAGCTGCAAAAATCGTCGCACTTCCCGGACTTGAACCGGTAACAGTAAAGGTTGCTGATGTGGCGCCGGCAGGCACAGTGATACTGTCGCTCGAGACCTGCGCAACGTTTGTATTGTTGGAGGACAGGCTGACGACCAGTCCCTTCTGGGGAGCCGGACTGCTGATGGTAACTGTGCCAGTCGAAGAACCACCTACAAATACCGCGCCAGGGTTCAGTCCGAGCTGCCCTGTCAAAACGGGCGTCGGCTGCACACCCATCGTTAGGGCCACAGTTTGTCCACCAAATGCTGCGGATATGTTTGTGGAACCCGCTGCTGCTCCGGTTGCCGTCACAGTCGCAGCAGTGGAGCCGGCCTGTACTGGAACTGTCACAGTGAACGACGGAGGCGAGCCGGCAACTTCCCCGGTGATGGCCACGTTGGCATTATCAAGAGTCAACGTAATGCTGCTATTAGCTGGAGCCTGCGAACTCAATGTCATGGTGATCGTGGTTGTATCGCCAATGTTGATTGGGCTCGGAGGACTGGCTTGAATCCCCGTGATGAATGAGGGCGCAGCCACTACCCAGAACCATGCGCCGAAATCGCCACCGCGCCGCTGGTCACCACTGGGCAGACGCAAAGATATGCTGGTATTGCCACCTTGGGGAGGTTGGCCGAAGGCTTCGCCATCCAGAAACACCGTCGGATCGTCCTGCGACCAAATAGAGTTGCCTTTGACGATCAGATGCGCGAGCAAACCTCTTTCATTCGGCGAAGCTGAAAGTAGCTGGGTCAGAACGGTCTGAGCCTGAGAACCAGCTTTCCAGGAGATGACGCTGCCACTGGAGCTGACGGTCCCTCCCAGGACAATTGGGAAGTAAGCACCTGCTCCAGATGCGTCTCCGAAAAAAATGGGATATTCCACCGTGACGAAACATGTAGGTCGTGCAATGCTTGCCGGATCTACATTCGCGTCACACTGCACATTGATTCCGGCAAATGAATTCACCTGCACATTGCTGTCGTTGAAAAGCTGCGAAGTATTATTCTGGGGATCCACTGTCGATATGCCGACGATGTGGAAGCCCTGATCGATCGGTGGAAAATTGATGAGTGCCGGAAAGACCGGCAGGCAGCTCGTCACATTCATCGCGACGGAGCCAGCGGGCGCAGGAGGGCTGCTGAGGGGCGGAGGTCCCCAGCTCACTAAAGCAAGTGGCGTTCGCGAACGGTTGATGCCTGCTGCGGGCGCATCGAGAAGCGGTTGTATGGAGCCATCGGCAGTGCGAGCCGTGAACTGCCAGTAATCACCCGCACGCAGGTCATCGCCTCCGAATTGAACACGCACACCGTCGCCCAGATTCATTCCAGGAGTTCCGGCGTCGCTGTAAACAGAGGCAGCATCACCTACGCCATCCCAGCGGCGCAGAACCATGTGCCGATCGCCCGCTGGAGATGGAGGACTGCTGACCGTGCCCGGCAACAAAAAGCTGGCAGGAATGGGGTCTGTCAGCACAGCCGTGAAATTATCTGGATCAGGATCCTGTGCAAGCATTGTAAGATGACCACTCGCTGGACCAAGTTCGCTTGCGTCGTCCGTGATTTCGACCAAGTCTCCGGCACGCAAAGCAGTAGCTACGTCGTGACCCAGTCCTGAGAGAGTCACCGTCACTCTGTCTGACTGAACGTTGGTGACATTTACGGCAAAGGCAGCGTTATCACGCGACCATTTGAAGCGAGCGATACCACCTGTTACGCTCGCGCTGTTCGCTGTTGTGTATGCGTTCTTAAGTCCCTGCGCCAAAGTCAGAGTAATACCATCCGTCGAAATCCCGCCGAGTGCGAGCGGCACTCTTTCCGATGCGCCCGAGTTGTCGGCAACAGTAACAAAGCCGGAGCGCTGGGCCGCATCTGATTGTGCGCTGGTAAGCGCAGGAGACACAGTCAGCTTGGTCGCATCCGCTGAAGCAGATGCAGAAAGCAAAACGTTAAAGGCCCCTCCGAGGTTGTTTCCGGACACATCACCACCATCGTGAACCTGAATGCGATAGAGATGGTTTTGACGCCCTGTAAAGGTGGTGGAATCGGGTAACTGACACAGACTCTGCTGTTGGATATTGGTGGGCTGTAGCGTGGTGAGCGTTCCGCTGCCAGACGTGGGCAGAAACTGAGCCACTTGAGCGCAGGTGAGTGTTCCCCCATTCGCCGGGAGCAGTTTCACCTTCACCTGAACAATGTTCTTCAAGCGAGCCGAGGTGTCTGGACCGCCAAGCGCGACTTCACGAATTGAATCGTCTTCGAGATAAGTGATCAACCTTTGCCAGACCTCCAGATACACGAGCGCGTTCAATTTGGATCCATCTGTAGGTATCGGAATGCGTGGGGGATCGAGAAGATCGGGCTGGCTTAGATAAGTAGTATCTGCATCGAGTTGGCAAAGCAAGCCATTCACATAGCAGTGGCCAGCGGAAATCCCGAAATCATCGAGCGCGTTGGCATTCTTGCTCGCCGAAAGCTGGAAACTCGATCCAGGAGAAGGCACACCGCTAGCTCCAACAACGTCCTGCAGCTCTGTTTGCAACAGGGCCAGTCGTTCCAGCACCTCTTCGTTCCAGTCCGAATCAAGCCATACACGGCCCTGTTGATGCAAGACTCCGGAGTAGTGCTTTCGGGAATCGAATGTAAACCGCGAAAAATCGCCCTTCATAAATCTTCTCCTAGCTTTCAGCGACGATAACCGGGGACAAACCCACCGGCATGAACTCTTGTAACTTGATCATCAAATTCTTCAACCGAATCGTGTTCTGCGTGCCAGCAAATACACCAATCTCGCCGTGGTCTTCGCCAGCGGTCAGAATCACATCAGGACACGCAGTCATCAGTTGCGCATAATCCGGACGTCCGAACTTTCGTGACTTGAATAACGGGACCACACACCGGATCGCTTCGCTGCAGCCAGCGATCTGATTCCCGCTTGGCACACAGCGATAGCGCCGCGGCAAAGCAGATCCCGATTCGAAACGAGTGAAACGAATGCAGCCAGATTGCTGATCATTTACGATCGCGATGTCGTTCAACAGGCTTTCGCTGGCAATGAGCACATCGCAGAAAATAGAACCGAAGATTGTCACTCGCTCCAACTGCACACTGCGGGCAGCGGTAGTGGTAACGAAGACAGGAGGACTCGCTATATGAGCAGCACCGGCAATTGCCACCCCTCCCTGCTGGTCCACGATGGAATCGGCAATGGTGAGCTGGCTAACTCCCGATCCTAGCCACAAGCCTCCCGTGATACAGCGGGACAATACATATGCGGCCTCACTGTTCAAGTTGGCGTCACTCGTCACGATCGAGGGAATTGTGGAATTAGAAGGATCGAAGGTACACGCCGTCAGCTGAAGCTGAGAAATCGCATTATCGATTACCAACGGACCACCACTGACAAGCAATCCATTAAGATCCAGCAGAGACATTGGCGTATTGACGACAAAGCTTGCATCGCTGGGAACACCCGCAGACTGATAAGAGGTGAGACAAGGCCGTTGTCCGTTGGCGGCGCGGATGGACAGATTCTTTAGCGAAGCGGGCAGCGTAATGCCAGCCGTAAAACTGTATGTCGCACTGTCAGCAATTTCAATCACGTCTCCGTCGCGTGCAGCGGCGACTGCATCAGAGACATTCACATGAACGGGAGCACCAGTTAAATTGTCCGCAATGACGTCATCCACATCCCCCGAGCGAGAAACGTAACGAGTGGCATTACCCGGAGCATTTTGTCTTTGGCTGAAATTCAATGCGCCTACGAAATCGGTGAAGGCCTCGACAAAATCGACGCTCAGTGTAGTGCGGTCAAAAGCAAGATGCGGTGGAGGCGAAACGACAGCAGGATCTCCAGGTGGAAGTGCAAAACGGCCAAGCTCCGGATCAATTCCCAGTTCTCCTACCGTTAACAACGAAGCACGTTCACTGCTGCAAAGGTTGATGGCCACCGGAGAACGATGCTGTAGAGGCCAGCGGCCCGGTATCGCTAATACCTGACCCTGTGCTGCGCGGGCCAAAACGAGTCCGCTGAGAGATTGTAGTTGCAGTACAGATTGCTGTGCAGTTGCATCTGTTGGAGCAAAGTAGGTGCTTCCATCATCGGCAACTAGTAATTTTGTCTCGCCGGTCGCCTGCGGTATCTCAGGCAGATAAACCAGGAGACTTTGCCCATTGCGATTCGTCACCACTAACTCTGCTGGTGGTATGAAATTCCCGGAGAGAGGCCGCAACAGAATGCTTAGAAGCCCCTGCTCGGGTGTATTCCCATCGACGGAATTTTTGCTCGGCGCAAAACTATACGCAGGCCACGGATTTGGTGCCTGCAAATCAGGATCGACGCCTGGTATCTGGTCGGAGGTAGCGATACCTCCGAGCGTTTGGAAAGTGGAAGGTCCTGTAAATAAGGCGGCTTCGATCAGAACAGAATCAGTTCCGAATCGTGTGGCATCGGTCAACACCATGGCACTCGGTCTGCGATTGAGCCTGGTGAATGTCTGTGCTGGCACACTACTCGGATCGGCTGAGCGTGCAGGATAAACCTGCCCGTTAGAGGAACAAGCCAACGACGCTGTTGTGAAATTCGATGACGTATAAGTGCTACCGTCATCAGCAATAAAGTAGGTGAGCTCATCTCCAGGTGAAACAGGCGACTGAGGCAGATAAACATATACGCCATCTTCGGAGTGCACTGCCCCTGTGCGTGCTGCACGAACCGCGAGCACTGCTCCGGGAAAGCGCCCCGCGGGCGATGTCGGCAATGCAGGACCAGGCCATCCGATGCCGTTTCTGCCAGCCCGGACTGTGATGACAAGCTGTCCGGCACCCGATCCTGCAGCGCCGACTTCGAAAGCTGAATTATTGCTCGATGCGGCAAATAATGTACTCAAGAATCCAACATTGGTTGAAGTGTTTCCGCTCTGCCAGACTGCTGTAATCAGAAAATGCGTGCTGCCTAACTGGAAGGAGCGAGGTTCGAGCAATCGCATTTCCTGTAGAGAAACACTGGACGCTCCGCCGAAACTAAATGGCGTGGTACTGGAAGTTTCATGAACGGAAGGAGCAGCTTCCGTTGCCAGCAGAACGCCAAATTGGCGAACAGCAATATCCGACTCAACACCAAATGTGCCCCATAGGTCTACGGCAAATGCAGTCCGTGTGATTGCTGCGGCGCTGTCTGCATAAAATAACGGAGTATTACAAAACAAAGGATTAAAGGTGAAACAAGAGGTGCCAGCCGGAGTAATTCCACCCGGAGCCACTGCCGCGGGTGTCACTCCTTTAACAGGAAATGTCTTCAAACGACGGACAAATACTCCAAGATTGTTGATCTGATAACGTCCTGGTGTTCCCCAAGCAGGCACACTAACTCCGAAAGATTTTCTTGCGATCCGCGGACCATCCAGGGCTTGCGCTGGCTTGAGATCCACGGCATGAGCAAAGGGATCATTCGCGTGTCCAAGCAATCCAAGCTGCAACGGATCGCGCAGATCTGGAGTCAACGGCCTATCGAGACGCACATGGTTCACGTTCTGTGACCATCCCAGCGAAAGGAAAAATTCCGCAAGATCCGTAGGCCATCCACTGATGGCATTGGAAAGGGCTTGAAGCATTTGCGGAGTGCCCTTGCTCTGTCGCCAGATCACGGTGTTCCACACATCGAGTCTGTTGCTTTGCCCGACTGGTTGCTGAAGCAGGTTGGCCCCAAGCAGCGCTCCGATGTATGGCACGACCCAGTCGTCGCAAGTTTCAATAAAGAAGTTGTCCCAAAGCGCATCGAGATCCTGACGCACGTTGGCCATCTGCGCGCCTACAACGCGTAGCAGCGCCAGCAATGGCTGGCCCCGCTCTACATCGTAGACGCGATGGTGCCCAGGTATACGCGAGTAGAGCCTTTGGGCAAAATCTTCAGCTTGATTGCGGCTCATGAGTCGATGAATCCTCCGCTGCCTGTGATGATCAACTGACCTTGACCCGCTCCCGCCGCACCGATTGAGGCGATCTCCGTTGGGCCAATAGTGATGTCGTGAGGAACAGTACCGGAAGGCTCGGCCACACCCGGCCCTACCCGGCGCAGACTCGTAATCGTCGCGTTTGTGACGCCGGGAACACTCTGCACTATCGCGTAGATTGCGCTGAGAAAGATCGGCTGGCCAAACTGCAAATTCTGTAAAGCAAAATATCCGAAACTGCCATCTAGGTTTTCGCCTGGATTCAGCGCAACCTGCACTTGACTGAGCGTTGCATTCTGCGGGAAATGGCTGTCAATCTCGATCGCGACAATCAGCTCGATGTAAACCGGGCTGAAATCTCGGAGTCGCAGCAATACATTTGGATCACGATGACTATCGAGAAAACTGCGCAGATTTGAAGCCAGTAGTGTTCCCTTAATTGGCGTCTCGTCCACTGTAGCTACAGTGAGTTGTACATACGGATGAGCTATCGCCTGATTCGTAACCGGATCGCTCACAACCCAGATTGCCATCGCCTTGGAAATCCCCGGAAAGTTCAATGCCAAGGCTGCATACTCCGGTGCGCTTACTGCGCGTCCGAAGGTGCGCAGACTGGCTGGAGCTCCCGTGCGAATCTGAGCCGGAGAATCTGCATCGCTCCCACCACTTGATGGCATAGGATTCGTCACCTTTTTCAGGTTGGGAATGCTGTCTACCAACTGCTGGATGGAGCCGACTGGCAGGTTGCCAGAGCTGCCAAGACCTTTACGGTAGCGCGCATGAATATTGTTGGTGCCGCTCGGAGGTCGCGCCCCGTTAAAACCATCACCAAATACCACGGTGGTTTGTGCTGTGTCATCGAGTGTAGTAGTGAAGTCTCGCGCATCAGGGGCGCTCTGCCCCAGGCTCGACTGCTCATTCCACGCGACTCCGTTCACGGTCACGGTTAAAGTGCTCTTTACCGCGGTGAGGCCCTCTGGGTCGTCGGATGGCAAGTAGGTGAGGGGCTTTTTCTTTAACGGATAAGCTTGGAAGGCACTCCCGTTACTGCTACCAAGCACTTCGTCTTTTACCGTCTCACCCTGAGTAACCTCGGCAATATTTCCCAACACAGAACAGCTCGATCGGGCATAAGTATTGATCAACGGATTCTTCAGCTTTGCTCGAGTGATGTTGTTGAGAGTGTCGAGAACCAGAGCACCGTCCAGGATGCAAGATTCAGAAGCCTGAATATTGGTAGCCGCATTCGTAATGGGATCGAAGAGATCCCCTTGGATCACAACTGTCTGGCCGCGCTGAAGTTGAATTTGCAGACCCTCCA
>Ga0210395_10002005_pt1 | contig 15872 bp, 14 predicted proteins | sample IncBWH4OmetaG_FD_150861 | JGI IMG/M metagenome (GOLD analysis project Ga0210395, IMG submission 150861) | Forest soil microbial communities from Barre Woods Harvard Forest LTER site, Petersham, Massachusetts, United States - Inc-BW-H-4-O ... | reverse complement strand
ACGTCGACATCCGCGTCATGCAGCCGAGCCGCGGCATGCCGTTGATCTCCATCGAGCACGAGCCGCACTTGCCGGCCTTGCAGTTCCACCGGATGGCCAGGTCGGACGCCTGCGTGGCCTGCAGCCGGTGCAGCACGTCGAGGACGACCTCGCCCTCGTTGACCTCAACCTTGTATTCCTGCAAGGCGCCCGAGCCCGCGTCGCCGCGCCAGACCCGGAGCTTCGCCAGGTACCCCATCAGTGCCCCTTCCCCGACCCTGAGGACGCCGACTCAGGGAGCCCGGTCAGTTCTTCCTCGGTCATGTACTTCTTGAGCTCGGACTTGTCGAAGAGCTCGAGCAGGTCCAAGCGCATCTTCGGCAGCGGCTTGTGCACCATGTCGAGCCTGTCGCCGTCGAGCGTCAGGATCAGGTTGACCTTCCGCCACTCCGGGGACATGACCGGGTAGTCGTCGCGGGTGTGCCCGCCACGCGACTCCTGCCGCTCGAGCGCCGCCATCGCCACGCAGTCCGCGACCAGCAGCATGTTGCGCAGGTCAATCGAGTAGTGCCAGCCGGGGTTGTAGGCCCGCTCGCCGGGCACCGAGACCGACGCGGCCCGCTCCTTGAACTTCTCCAGCTCGGCGAGCGCGCTCTTGACCTCGTCCTCGCGGCGGATGAGCCCGACCAGGTCGTTCATCATCTGCTGCAGCTCGGCGTGCACCGCGTACGGCGACTCGCCCTCGGCACGCTCGAACGGCGCGAGCGCCTCGGCGACGGCCGCGTCCACGTCCGCCGCGGACACCGCCGGCCGCGCCGACCCCAGCGAGTCCAGGTAGTCCGCCGCACCGTCACCGGCCCGCTTGCCGAAGACCAGCAGGTCGGACAGCGAGTTGCCGCCGAGCCGGTTGGAGCCGTGCATGCCGCCGGACACCTCGCCCGCCGCGAAGAGCCCCGGCACCGACGAAGCCGCGGTGTCCGGGTCCACCTCGACGCCGCCCATGACGTAATGGCAGGTCGGTCCGATCTCCATCGGCTCTCTGGTGATGTCCACGTCCGCCAGTTCCTTGAACTGGTGGTAACATGGCGGCCGGCGCTTGAGGATGTAGTCGGCCGACCGCCGGGAGGCGATGTCGAGGAACACGCCGCCGTGGGGTGACCCGCGCCCGGCCTTGATCTCGGAGTTGATCGACCGCGCCACCTCGTCACGCGGCAGCAGCTCCGGCGGACGCCGGTTGTGGTCCGGGTCGGTGTACCAGCGGTCGGCCTCTTCCTCGGTCTCCGCGTACTGCGCGCGGAACACGTCGGGCACGTAGTTGAACATGAACCGCTTGCCTTCGGAGTTGCGCAGCACGCCGCCGTCACCGCGGACCGACTCGGTGACGAGGATGCCGCGCACCGACGGCGGCCAGACCATGCCGGTCGGGTGGAACTGCACGAACTCCATGTTCATCAGCGCGGCCCCGGCCAGCAGCGCGAGCGCGTGCCCGTCACCGCTGTACTCCCAGGAGTTCGAGGTGACCTTGTAGGTCCGCCCGATGCCGCCGGTGGCCAGGATGATCGTCGGCGCTTCGAACAGCACGAACCGGCCGGTGTCCCGGATGTAGCCGAACGCGCCGGCGATCCGGCCCGCGGAGTCCTTCAGCAGCCGCGTGATGGTCGTCTCCGCGAACACGCGGAGCCGAGCCTCCGGGTCGTCGAACTCGTAGGAGTCCGCCTGCTGCAAGGCAACGACCCGCTGCTGCAGGGTCCGGATCATCTCGAGGCCGGTCCGGTCGCCCACATGCGCGAGCCGCGGGTACTCGTGCCCGCCGAAGTTACGCTGCGAGATCTTGCCGTCGGGGGTCCGGTCGAACAGCGCGCCCCACGCCTCGAGCTCCCAGACGCGGTCCGGTGCCTCCTTGGCGTGCAGCTCGGCCATCCGCGGGTTGTTCAGGAACTTGCCGCCGCGCATGGTGTCGCGGAAGTGGACCTGCCAGTTGTCCTTGGGGTTGACGTTGCCCATGGCGGCCGCGGCCCCGCCTTCGGCCATGACCGTGTGCGCCTTGCCGAACAGCGACTTGGAGATGACAGCGGTCTTCTTGCCCCGCGCTCGCGCCTCGATCGCCGCCCGGAGCCCGGAGCCGCCCGCACCGATCACTACGACGTCGTAGGAGTAACGCTCGATCTCAGTCGAGGTTGTGTCTGACGTAGCCATAACTAAATTCGCCCGTTCTGGCCTAGTTGAAGAACCGCAGGTCGCTGATGGCACCACTGGCGACCAGCATGACGTACAGGTCGGTGATCATCAGCGTGCCCAGCGTGGTCCACGCGAGCTGCATGTGCTTCTTGTTCAGCACGGAGATCTGGTTCCAGATCCAGTAGCGGACCGGGTGCTTGGAGAAGTTCTTCAGCCGACCGCCGGTGATGTGCCTGCAGGAGTGGCACGACAGCGTGTACGCCCACAGCAGCACCACGTTGATCAGCATGATGATCGTCCCGAGCCCGAACCCGAACGACCCGTTCGGCCCGCGGAACGCCTGGGTCAGGTCGTAGGTGTTCAGGATCGAGATGAGCACGGCCGCGTAGAAGAAGTACCGGTGCAGGTTGAACAGGATCAGCGGCACCCGGTTCTCACCGGAGTAGGCAGCGTGCGGTTCGCGCACCGCGCAGGCCGCGGGCGATCGCCAGAAGGCCCGGTAGTAGGCGCCACGGTAGTAGTAGCAGGAGAGCCGGAACCCGAGCACGAACGGCAGGGAGACGAACGCGTAGGGGATGATCGGGGGAATCGCCGGGATCCAGTGCCCCAGGGACGAGGAACCCGGTACGCATTCGCCGCTGACACACGGCGAGTAGAACGGCGTCAAGTAGTGATATTGCGGAACGTAGTACCAGTGCCCGATGAAGACCCGGACGGTGGCGTAGGCCACCCAGATGGTCAGCAGCGTCGCGACCACGCGTCCGCGGTTCCACCAGGGGTCCGTGCGGAGCGTCCGCTCGGAGATCTGCGCCCGCGTTCTGGCTGGCGCTTGCGAAAGTTGTGTCATCCAGCGTCCTCGCTGCTTCTGCGTGATCATGACCGCGCCGCGCTACCAGGCCGTTACGAGCGGGTGCGCATGCGATGCCCACGAACTTATTCCAGTTAGTCTCAGGATGCCGCATCCGGGATGCCTTCCAGCATGTGAGACTGGCAACATTCCCCGCGTTCACCTGCGGTCGAGCGCGGTCAGGTGAGCAGGCTCACACCCGGGCCGCCTAGAACAAAAGCCATTATCCCGAACGGTCCCGTGCTTCGCGTCTCAACTCCGAACACGCCCGGCTGCCCGCCGGGCGCGTTCCCGGTGAACTAGGCGGGCGGCTCGGGGATCCCCAGGGCCTGGCGGAGGAACGCGAGCTCCAGCTTGAGCCGGTTCTCCGCCACGACCTCCTGCGGCGTCATGTGCGTCACCCCCGACAGCGGCAGCATCGCATGCGGGTACCCGGCCGCGAGCAGCGCCGAGGACAGCCGCAGCGAGTGCGCGACGAACACGTTGTCGTCCGCCAGCCCGTGAATGATCAGCAGTGGCCTGACCGCGGTAACCGCCGCTCGTTCGGGATCGTTGATTATCGAACTGTTCTCGTAGGGCTCCGGATCCTCGTTCGGGTCGCCCAGGTACCGCTCGGTGTAGAACGTGTCGTAGAGCCGCCAGTCGGTGACGGGCGCGCCCGCGATCCCGGCGTGGAACACGTCGGGGCGGCGCAGCACGGCGAGCGCCGACAGGAACCCGCCGAACGACCAGCCGCGGATGGCGACCCGGCTCACGTCCAGGTCGCCGAATTTGCCGGCGGCGGCGTGCAGCGCCGTGACCTGGTCCGCGAGCGCGTACGTCGCCAGGTCGCGGTAGACCGTCCGGTCCCACGCGGGGCCGCGGCCCGGCGTGCCGCGGCCGTCGGCGACGACGACGGCGAAGCCCTGTTCCGCCCACCACTGGGAGAGGAGGAAGGCGTCCGCCGACTTGAGCACCTCCTGGGCGTGCGGGCCGCCGTACGGGTTCATGAGCACCGGGAGCTTGCTGCCCGGCTCGTGCCAGGACGGGAACAGCACCGCGGTGCGGATGCCGTCGTCCCCGGCGTTGAGGAACACCGGTTCGGGGCGCGGCAGGCTGGGCGACTCGGCGAGGGACACGATCGGCGTGACCCAGTCCCCCCGCAGCGCGGTGATCGTCGCCCCGGCCGCGGCCAGCGTCCGGCTGACGACCACGGTGGTGCCGCTGGCTGCTCGCGCGCCGTGCACGCCGGGGGCGGCGGCGACCTCGGTGAGGCCGCCGGGTCCGTAGCGCCAGACACCGATCTCGGTCGGTTCCCGGGATGCGCTGAACAGCACGTCGTCGCCGTCGGTGCCGAGCACCGCCCGGACCTGCAGGCCGGGCGGGGTGACCGGTGCCGCGGCGGCGAGTTCCGCCGGCTCCGCGATGACCAGCCCGCGGGTGTCGTCGCTGAGCCCGGTCCAGACGATGCGGTTGCCGAGCTTCGCGGGCACGCCGTCGATGACGTCGACCCAGCGCTGGTCGGCGTCTTCGCGGAGCACCGCCCCGGTCGTGCCGTTGATCAGCCGCATGGTCTTCTGGTCCCGCGACTGCACGACGATCAGCAGGTCGTCGTCCCAGGCGGCGCTGACCAGGTACGGGAAGGCGGCCCGGTCCCAGCCGACCTCGGCGAGCGGCACCTCCCCGGTGGGGTCGGTCAGACTGGCGATGAAGAGCGACACGTCCGCGTTCGGAGTGCCCGCGGCGGGATAGCCGACCTCCGCCGGAGCCTTGTCCGGGTTGGCCGGATCGGCGATGTGCCAGCGCTTGACCGCCGACTCGTCGACGCGCGCCACGAGGATCTCGCTGCCCGCGGGCGACCACCAGTAGCCGCGGTACCGGCCCATCTCCTCGGCGGCGACGAACTCCGCCAGGCCGAAGGTGACGCCGTCCTGGCGCGCGACCTCGCGGTCGTCGCCCAGCGCGAGATCGAAGACCCGCAGCGCCCCGTCGTGCACGTACCCGACCATTCGTCCGCTCGGGTCGAGCCGCGGGTCGAGTGCCGGAGTCAGGACCGGAATGAGCCTCGCGTCCCCGCCAGCCTCTCCGAGCCCCACGGCGTACACCTGCCCGGAGAGCGCGAACACCGCGAGCGTCCCCGCCTTGTCGGTGGCGTAGGCCACGATCCCGGCGGCGTTCTCGCGTACCCGCTCCCGGCGGGCGCGCTCCTCCGGCGGCAGGTTCTCCTCGTCGGCGCCGAGCGCGACCGGGTCGGCGACGAGCCGCTCGGTCCCGGTGGCCACGTCGAGCTCCCACAGGCGGTTCACCGGGTCGTCGCCGGCCTTCGACCGCAGGAAGGTGACTCGCGCGCCATCGGGCGAAATCTCAAACGACCGCGGCACTCCGAGCCGGAACCGGCGGGTCCGGGCCTGCTGTCTGGGAAAGCTCTCCGTCATGGTCCCGATCATGCCAGGCGCTGTTTTCCTCGCTCGCCTCCGGGCGTTTCCTCGCTCGCCTCCGGGCGTTTCCTCGCTCGCCTCCGGGCGCTCGGGACCCTGCGGCTCGCGAGTAGGTAGCGTCGCAGTCATGAGACGCAGCCTCTTGCTGGTGCACGCGCACCCGGACGACGAGTCGATCGGCACGGGCGCCACGATGGCCAAGTACGCGGCCGACGGCGCGCGGGTCACACTGGTGACGTGCACCCTCGGCGAACTGGGCGAGATCATCCCGCCCGACCTGCGGCACCTCCTGCCCGACGAGCTCGGCCAGCACCGGATCACCGAACTGGAACGCGCCTGCGCGGCCCTCGGCGTGACGGACCACCGGTTCCTCGGCGGCGAGGGCCGGTACCGCGACTCGGGCATGATGGGCCTGCCGGACAACGACGACCCGAGCTGCTTCTGGCAGGCGAACGTGGACGAGGCGGCCGCCGAGCTGTCCGCGGTCCTCGAAGAGGTCGAGGCGGACGTGATCGTGACGTACGACGCCAGCGGGTTCTACGGCCACCCCGACCACATCCAGGCGCACCGGGTGGCGTGGCGGGCGCACGAGCTGACCGGCGCGAAGGGAAAGTTCTACGCGACCGCGATGCCCCGCTCCGTGCTCGCCACGGCCGTTGAGCTACCCGACGACTCGTGGTTCGCCCGGCATCCAGACCTGTCGGTCGGCGTCCCCGACGAGCAGGTGTCCACCGCCATCGACGCGACCGGCTACCTGGACGCCAAGCGGGCGGCGATGCGCGCGCACGAGACCCAGATCACCGTGGACGGCGATTTCTTCGCGCTCTCCAACGATCTCGGCCTGCGCATCCTCGGCACCGAATACTTCACGCTGCTCGCGGGTGAGCGCGGCCCCGGTGACCCCTACGAGCGCGACCTCTTCGCTCGCTAAGGCACGGTAGCCTGCTGCCTCATGGGGACCATCTCGCAGGGCCGGCCGGACAGCGGCCGCCGCGCAATGATCACGGCCGCCAGCTACCTGCTGCTGCTCGTGCTCGGCGGGCTCCAGGGGATGATCGGCAGCTTCTACTACAGCAACAGCCCGGTGCCGCTGGTGGCCATCGGCTTGGCGGTGCTGATCTTCGCGACCTGCCTGTTCGCCGGCTGGGGCATGCAGACCCGCGGCGCCGGAGTCCTCCCGGCGGTTGGCTGGATCGCCGCCTCGTTCATCCTCGCGATGCCGCGGGCGACCGGCAGCGTGATCATCACCGCCACCTCCGCGGGGGAGTGGTACCTGTACGGCGGTGCGCTGGCCGCCGGGGTCGGCGCCGTGATCGCGATCTTCGCCTGGAGCCGGCCCCGGGCCGGCCGCGCCCGCTTACGTAGCCATTTGGTCGGCTTGATCTCGCGGTGGGGCGACTCTCCCGTAGTGACGGAATGTAACTGAGCTACTGTGTTGCGCTATTCGTCACGACCCAACGGGGGGTGCGTTGTGCAGCGAAAGATGAAGTACGGAATCGCGGCGGGTGCCGCTACAGCCGTGGGGCTCGGGATCGGTGGTGGGGTAGCTATCGCGTCATCGACCGCGCCGCCGACGAACCTGTACGCGTGCATCAGCGGCAGTGCCCGCGTGGTGGAACGGGCCTACACTTCGGCCGGCAGCTTCAAGGGCTGTCCCAGGGGGAGCACTCCGGTCACCGTCGCGTCCGGCGCGCGCGGACCGGCGGGCCCGGCAGGCCCGGCAGGACCGCAGGGCAAGACCGGCCCACGGGGACCAGCGGGACCGGCGGGTCCGCCCGGAACTCTCCAGCCGACGACCGCATCCGCGTCCATCTCGGTCACCAGCGACCCCGATACCGCCGCGGCCGCGGAGCCGCTGACCTACCCGAACGGCGGGGTGTGGGCGCTGGACAACTTCACGTTCGGCATCAACATGACCCGTCACGGTGCGGCCGACCTGTCCAAGTGCTCGAACGCGCCAGCCGGGAACGCCACGTGCTACTACTACACGGGCAGCGCCTCCGTTGATGGCACGTTCACGTCCCTTGGGGGCAATACGGTGTCGCCGCTCGGCGGTAAGCCGATGAACGGCGTCATCGTCCAGGGCACCATCAACGGCGCGTTCGACTTCGAGTTCTACGCCGACTCCGGGTCACCGAGCAACGAGAACGTGCCCGCGACCGTAGACAACACCGGCGAGCACTTCGCCGCGGGCAGCGGCGATGCCGCCTGGTACGCGACGTTCTTCCCGGCTGGCACGAAGATCACGTCCTCAGCCGGGGCCAATCAGGTGGCACAGCCGGACTACTCGTTCACCTACCTGGCTACGTCGGAGAACTGCGCCGCGCCGCAGAAGCAGGAGACCATGGTGCAGGCGTTCAACGGCAACTCGGGTGACATCACGGGCACCTGCGCTAGCTAGCCGACCGTATTAGTGTCCCCGCGCGCACTCCGGCGCGCGGGGGACAGGTCAACGAGGTCAGCGGCCGGCGAAGGCGCGCAGCCGTTCGCCGGCCGCGGCGACGCGCTCGTCCGTCGCGGTGAGCGCGACCCGGATGTAGTCCGCGCCGTCCGGTCCGAACATCGACCCCGGCCCGACGAGCATGCCGCACTCGGCGGCGAGCAGCTCGCAAGCCGCCCAGCAGTCGAGCCCCGGCCTGGTCGCCCACAGGTAAAGGCCGGCCTCGGAGTGCTCGATCCTGAACCCGGCCGCGGTCAGCCCCGCGGCGAGCACCGACCGCCGGGCCGCGTAAACGGCCTTCTGCGCGGCCGCGTGCGCGTCGTCCGCGAGGGCGGCGGTCATCGCCGCCTGCACGGGCGCGGGCACGATCATCCCGGCCTGCCGCCCGATCAGCAGCAGTTCCTTCATGAGCCCCGGGTCGCCGGTGACGAACCCGGCCCGGTACCCGGCCAGGTTGGACCGCTTGGACAGCGAGAACACCGCGAGCAGACCATCGAGCGACCCGCCGGTGACGGAGGAGTGCAGCGCGGAGGTCGGGGTGGTGTCCCAGCCGAGCTCGATGTAGCACTCGTCGGAGGCGAACACGCACCCCCGCGCCCGCGCCCAGGACAGCGCCGCCCGCAGCGACGCGGCCGGCAGCACCCGCCCGGTCGGGTTGGACGGCGAGTTGACCCACAGCAGCTTGACGGATTCCGGGGCGCCCTCGCCCGTGACATCGCCAACCGCGACCGAGGCCGCCCCGGCGAGCCGCGCTCCCATGTCGTACGTCGGGTAGGCGAGCGACGGATAGCACACCGCGTCGCCCGCGCCCAGGCCGAGCATGGTCGGCAGCCAGGCGATGAACTCTTTCGTGCCGATCACCGGCAGCACGGTCACCGGGTCGACGTGCACGTCGAGCGACCGTGCGAGCCACCCGGCGGCCGCCGCGCGCAGTTCCGGAGTACCCGCGGTCAGCGGGTAACCGGGCGCGTTGGCGGCCGCGACGAGGGCGTCTTGAATCACAGCGGGTACCGGGTCAACCGGGGTGCCGACCGACACGTCGACCGCGCCCCCTGGGAACGCGCGCGCCTTCTCCGCGATCGGGTCCAGCTCGTCCCAGGGGTACTCGCCAAGGTGTGCGGCTAGGGTCACTCTTCCGCGGCCTGCGGCGGCAGCGCCGCGACCACCGGGTGGTCCTTGCCGGTCTTGCCGACCTTCGACGCGCCGCCGGGGGAGCCAAGGTCCTCGAAGAAGTCCACGTTGACCTTGTAGTAGTCCTTCCACTGCTCAGGGACGTCGTCTTCGTAGTAGATGGCCTCAACCGGGCACACGGGCTCGCAAGCCCCGCAGTCCACGCACTCGTCCGGGTGGATGTACAGCATCCGGTCGCCCTCATAGATGCAGTCCACCGGGCACTCTTCGATGCATGCCTTGTCGAGCACATCAACGCATGGCTGCGCGATGATGTAGGTCACGTGAGCTCCTCTTTAACGTTCATAACCCACTTCAGCTACCACACAGTATGGTGGTTCGCCCCGCTAGGAGGCGACAATACCCCCCGTCGCGGTCCGGGGATCGTCCTGCCAGCTTGTTTCGCTCAGCCCGGCCTTCCACGAGTACCCCGCGTAGCTGACCTGCGTAATTCCGTAAGAGCTGGCGTCGGCGACGAGCCAGTTCGCCACCGCCCAGCCGCGCCCGCTCCCCGCGGTGATGACAGCCGATCCCGCTGTAGTCCCGACTTTCCGGACCGCGTCGCCTGCCCCTGGCTTACCGAACGCGTCCGCCAGCCCGTTCAGCGCCCCGTTCAGGTTCAGCTTCGCTGACACCCCCTGGTCGGCGGCCTGGGTGGCCGGGTCGTACCAGCAGGTGACCGCGTGCGGCTTGGTGATGAAGTCGGCGGAGAGCAGGGCGCCGGTCGGCGCGTACTGCTCGTAGGCGGAACCGTCGGCGCTGTGCTGCACGTCCTGCGCGGCCACGTCGACCGGCAGCGTCGTGTAGTTGGGCACCTTGACCAGCGCGCGGAAGAACGCCCCCGCCGCGAACGCCGGGTCTTCGAGCTGAGCCGTGCTGCCCCAGCCCTCGGAGGGCCGCTGCTGGAAGACGCCCACCGAGTCCCGGTCGCCGTAGGTCAGGTTCTCCAGCTTGGATTCCTGCATCGCGGTGGCGTAGGCGATGGTGAGCGCCCGGGTGGGCAGGCCGTCCTTTTCCGCGACGCCGGCGATCGTCGCCGCGTCCGCCGCCTGCCCGAAATCGAGCCCGATGGCGTTCTGGCCGGTGCCCGCCTGGCAGCCGGGAATGGTGAGGATCTGCTGCACGAACCGCTGGTAGGCCGAATAGGCGACGTAGCCGCCTACGGCGAGAAGCACCGCGATTACGGTCAGCACGATCAGCGGACGGCGCCACCGGGGGCGTCGGTAACCGTACGCCGCCGCGCGCCCCGAATAGCTTGTCCGCACACGTTGACGGTACCTGTCGCGCACGTGGTGGTAGTCCCCTTCAGCGAGGATGATCGAAGTTTCGATAGGCTCCCCTGCCATGAGTGAGCTGCAGTCACCGCTGTCTCCGGTGATCGACGAACTGTGGGAGCAGCGGGCCAGCCTGACCCCGGAAGACTCCGGCGCCCGCGGCGAGATCGTGGCCGCGGTCGACGCGGTCGACGCGGGCACCGCCCGGGTCGCTTTCGTGGACGCGGAGACGGATGAGGTTGTGGTCGACGAGCGTGCCAAGCGGGCGATCCTGCTCGCCTTCAAGGTGCTGCCGATGGCACAGTCGCAGGTCGGCGACTTTCGCTATCACGACCGGGTGCCGTTGAAGACCCGGCTGGACGGGGTGCGCGCGGTGCCGGGCGCGATCGCCCGCTGGGGCGCGTACATCGCCCCCGGCACGGTGCTCATGCCATCGTTCGTCAACGTCGGCGCGTACGTGGACACCGGCACGATGGTGGACACCTGGGCGACGGTCGGCTCTTGCGCGCAGATCGGCAAGAACGTCCACCTGTCCGGCGGGGTCGGCATCGGCGGGGTGCTCGAGCCGCCGAACGCGATCCCGGTCGTGATCGAGGACGAGTGCATGATCGGCTCCCGCTCGATGGTCGTCGAGGGCGCGCGCGTCCGGACCGGAGCGGCACTCGCTCCTGGCACCAGTCTCAGCCGGAGCACCCACGTGATCGACGTGGAGACCGGCGGCGAACTGCCCCGTGGCGAGGTCCCGGCCTGGTCGGTCTGCATCAACGGGGTGCGCCAGCGGAAGTTCGCCGGCGGCGAGTTCGGCATGCCGTGCGTGCTCGTGATCAAGCGCCTCACCGAGGGCGACCGGGACGACAAGACCAAGCTGAACGAGATCCTCCGGGATCACGGCGTGGATATCTGAAACTAATTCGTCGCGCGCAATTCGCCGGGGGTTCGTCGGCCGAACGGCGTGTTTGCGCCAGAACACTCATCGTCCCTGGTTAACGTTGGAAGCACTATGGGTGGAGGAAACACGCGCCGGGTCCGCCGTCAGGGACCCGTGACGCTTCGCGGTAAGCAGATCCCGCCGACCACGACCGACCAGCGGCTGCTGGACCGGCGTGGCCCGTCGGACTGGGTGCACACCGACCCGTGGCGGGTCATGCGCATTCAGGCGGAGTTCGTGGAGGGCTTCGGCCTGCTAGCCGAGCTTGGTCTCGCGGTTTCGATCTTCGGATCCGCCCGGACCAAGTCCGGCACCCCGGAGTACCAGCTGGCGGACGACATCGCCTCCGGCCTGGTCAAGGCCGGGTACGCGATCATCACCGGCGGCGGCCCCGGGATCATGGAGGCGGCGAACAAGGGCGCCGCCGACGCGGGCGGCGTCTCGGTCGGCCTCGGCATCGAGCTGCCGCTCGAGTCGGGGCTCAACGACTACGTGAACATCGGCATCGAGTTCCGCTACTTCTTCGTCCGCAAGACGGTCTTCATCAAGTACTCGCAGGCCTTCGTGGTGCTGCCGGGCGGCTTCGGCACGATGGACGAACTGTTCGAGGCGATCACCCTGGTCGCCACCGGCAAGATCACGAAGTTCCCGATCGTCCTCGTCGGCAGCGCGTACTGGGCCGGCCTGATCGACTGGCTCCGCGACAGGATGCTGGCCGAAGGCAACATCGGCGCGGAAGAACTGACGCTCTTCCACATCGCCGACACCGCCGACGAGGTCGTCAAGATCATCAAGACCGCCCACGAGGGCCTGTCCTTCCTGTAGCGCCCGTCCCGGCCGTGCAGCGCGTCTGGCCCTGTAGCGCCCGTCCGGCCCTTGTAGCGCCCGTCCGGCCGTGCAGCGCCCGTCCGGCCCTGTCCGGCCGCCGTCCGGCCGTGTCCGGCCGCCCCCCGCGTGGCCGCTTTGCATAGTTCACGACCACTTTGGCGCGACTTTGGGCCCGCGGTTTTTCACACGTGGATTGGCTTGCCCTCCCTGGCTGTCCCTGGGCGGATCTTGCGCTGGCCGGCCCGTCGGTGCGGGCGGCCTGGACCGGCACCCGGGATTGTGGGTCAAATGCGGGGCCGCCGTGCCGAAACGGGCAAACCGGACCGGCAAACGGGACATTTCACCCCGTTTGAGGGGTCCAGGTCGGGATCGTGGGTCATCTGCGGCGCTATTCGCCGTGCATGACCCACGATCCCGAAAACAGGTACTAGCGGTCGGGTGCGAATCACGGCAAAATAGGACATTCCTACGGCGTCAGAGGGTGCCGCACCGGTTTTGACCCACGATCCCGGCCGGGTGCGGCGGCCGGCCGGCTTCCCCGCAGCCAGGCGCCCGGCGCGGGTGCGAAACTGGTCGGAGTTCGTGGCACGATTCGTATGTGACTGTTGTCATCGTGATCGCCGCCATCGCCATCGTGGCCGCCGTCGTGTTCGTCGCGATCGGGCGCGGGGGCGAGCTTTCCGTGGAGCGCGGCGACTACGCGCCCCTGGAGCTCGGACCGGTGTCCGCCACCGATGTGGTGCTGCTGCGGCCGCCGACGGCGTTGTGGGGCTACAACGTGCAAGCGACCGATGAGGCGCTCGAGCGGATCGCCGAGTCACTCAGGGCGCGGGACATCCGGATCGTCTCGCTTGAGCAGCTCGTGACCGATCTGAGCAGAGACCCGGCCGGGCACGCCGCGCCCGCTGGCGACCCGTACATCGGCGCGCGGCGCCGGCGGGACGAGCTTGAGCCCGGGCCGGAAGCCGGCGGCGGCTGGCAGGCGGGGACACAGCCCGCGGGCGAGTGGCAGGCTGGCACACAGCCCGGCGGCGAGTGGCAGACCGGGGCGCAGCCCGCGGGCGAGTGGCAGAACGGGACGCAGCCCACCGCCGAGTGGCCGGCCGGGACGGAGCCCACGGCTGACTGGCCGCCGCCGGAACAGTCGCATGACTGAGGACACGTCCGCGGCGCCGGGAAGTCCCGGTGCGGTGCCGGGCCCGGATGGCAGGCTGCGCTGCCCTTGGGGGCTGTCCGCTCCGGAGTACGTCGCCTACCACGACGAGGAGTGGGGCCGGCCGGTCCACGGCGACCAGGTGATCTTCGAGCGGCTCTGCCTGGAGGCGTTCCAATCGGGGCTGTCGTGGCTGACGATCTTGCGCAAGCGGCAGAACTTCAGGAGCGCGTTCGCCGGTTTCGACATCGCGACCGTGGCCGGGTTCGGCGAGGACGACGTGGCCCGCCTGCTCGCCGACGCGGGCATCGTGCGGAACCGGGCGAAGATCAACGCCGCCATCACCAACGCCCGCGCCGCCCTCGAGCTCAACCGCGGTGTCAGCGACCTGGTCTGGAGCTACGCCGAAACGGAGTCCGGTCCCGCCCCGCGCACCCTCGCCGACCTCCAGGCGCAGACCCCCGCCTCCAAGCGGCTGGCGAAGGAACTGCGTGACCATGGCTTCGTCTTCACCGGCCCGGTCACCGTCTACGCCACCATGCAGGCCTGCGGCCTGGTCAACGACCACCTGGAAGGCTGCTTCGCCCGCGGAACCGCCGTCGCGCCCTGAGAAGATTTGTACCCAGATGCAAACTATCCGGGCGTTCTGGGTAGCGAGCGTGTCACAATACGCGCCATGGGTCATGCGGAGCCCGATATTGCCGAGCTTTTCGCGCCGTTGCGGCCGGCGCAGGCCTTCGGCGTCGTACTGAACGAGGCACGTGAGGTGCTCGCGCACGTGCGGGCGCCCATCGACGCCGAGCTGTGGGGTTCTGACATGATCGGCGCCCTGTCCGGCACCTGGCCGGACGGCACTCGGCCCGGCGCAGCGGACGTCATGTCGGAACTCGTCGTCTCACTGGTGCCTGCCGCCGAGGAAAGCGCGACCCCCGAGGCGCTCGCCCTGCTGCGGATCCTCAGCGCGCTCGGCTCGCCGGTGCTGCGGACGGCGGCCACCGCGGCGGCCGACCGGGTGCACGCGAGCGGCGTGCCCGACCCGGTCTGGGCGGCGCGGCTCGGCGCGCCGACGGTCGGACGGTGCTGGCACTACAGCGACATCGGCGGGCGCCAGGAGTCGGTCACCGTGACCTTCGGCTACGGTGACGCGCAGCATGCCCTGTCGGTGCTGATCGACCACGGACGGTCGGGCCGGATCAGGGACGCCTGGGTAGCCGACGCCGACGGGCTGCTCGACAAGACATGGCTCGCCGCCGAGACCGACCCGCTCGTGGTCTTCGAGGAGATCGGCGCCGCCGACGCCCGCGCCCGGCTGGCGAAGGCGATCGCCGCTGGTGAGTCCCCCGTCCAGCCGGACGAGGCGGACGACCTGACCGCGCACCGGGCCTTTCTGCACGCCCGGCTGCGGCTGCTCGCCGCGAACTGAGCGGCTAACGCGCAATCGCTAACGCTGAGCTGCTAACGCTGAGCCGCTAACGCTGAGCCGCTAACGCTGAGCCGCTGAACACGGGCGCCTCCGCGTAAGCGCTGGTCACGGAGTGAGGGCCACCGTCGCGCCCGCCGGCGTGAGCAGCCGGTGGTAGCCGGCTTCGCCGGGCAGCCTGGCCAGGTCACCGCGAACCAGGCGGCGCGGGCCCTGCGCTGAGACGAGGATCAGCCCGTCCGCGCCCGCCGCCACGAGCATGCCGTCCTGCCGGACCAGCACGGGACCGTCGCGGGACGCGGAGATCGCCACGCGCCCCGCGCGCAGCCCGGCGAGGATCGCGGCGACCGACGAATCTTCGCATTCCACCCACGTGGTCGGCGTCCCGAGCGGCGCGTCGGACCCCGGCCGGTGCCAGTCGCTACCGCCGACCGGGATGGCCGACGGGTCCCACGCCTGCCACCAGGAAAGCGGCGTGGTCCAGGTCTTGTCGAGCCAGGACCAGTGCCAGACCTCGAGCAGCGGCGGCTTGCGTGCCATCGGGTGCAGCCAGCTGACATGTCCGGCGAACGGGTGGTTGACCGACATCAGCCCGCCCCGCGCCTCGGCCGCCGTCAGCCAGTCCTGTGCCGGGGACCGGAAGTCGATCCATCCGGTATCCCCGAGCACCCCGGCATGCCCGCTCCAGGTCGTCACCTCCTGCCCGGGGATCAACGTCACGCCGTACCGGGACGAGACGCGTGGCAGGCAGGCATGGTGGCTGACCGTGTTGTGGTCGGTGACCGCGACGAAGTCGAGTCCCTGCCGCACCGCGAAGTCCGCCAGTTCGGGCACGCTCATGACCCCGTCGGAGTGCACCGTGTGGGTGTGCAAGTCCCCGGCGAGCCACCGCCGCCCGGCGGCGGCCGGCAGGTCCCGCGGCGCTCGCCGCTCGCTAGGCGCCTTTGTTCCGGTTAGCTCACCGGTCGATTCGCGGCCCGCTGCCGCGACCGGTTCCGCGGTCACCTCGAACCGGACGCCTTCCGTTGGCACCGTGTGCAACCCGAGAACCACCTGCCACAGGCCAACCGAGACCGGACCCGTCAGGTACCCGGGCGTCGCCCCAGCGGCCGAGACCACGAACGACGAGCGTGCACCGCCGGACCAGCCACGGAACCCCGAGGGATCGAAGCACCCCAGGTCCAGCACCGTTCCGCCGTCGCGCGCGTAGGACAGTTCCACCCGCAGCGCGGCCACCC
>Ga0210395_10002001_pt1:2500-15889 | contig 15889 bp, 10 predicted proteins | sample IncBWH4OmetaG_FD_150861 | JGI IMG/M metagenome (GOLD analysis project Ga0210395, IMG submission 150861) | Forest soil microbial communities from Barre Woods Harvard Forest LTER site, Petersham, Massachusetts, United States - Inc-BW-H-4-O ... | reverse complement strand
GAAATTCAACCAAGCGCGGGTAAACGGCGGGAGTAACTATGACTCTCTTAAGGTAGCCAAATGCCTCGTCATCTAATTAGTGACGCGCATGAATGGATTAACGAGATTCCCACTGTCCCTATCTACTGTCTAGCGAAACCACAGCCAAGGGAACGGGCTTGGCGAAGTCAGCGGGGAAAGAAGACCCTGTTGAGCTTGACTCTAGTCCGACTCTGTGAAGAGACATGAAGGGTGTAGAATAAGGGGGAGACTTCGGTCGACAGTGAAATACCCCTACTTTCATCGTTTCTTTGCTTATTCGGTTAAATAGAAAGCGAGTCTACGACTCACGCTTTCAGAATTAAGTCGCCAATCTTGGATTGGCGACGATCTACCCCGAAGACAGTGTCAGGCGGGGAGTTTGACTGGGGCGGTACATCTGTCAAAAGGTAACGCAGGTGTCCTAAGGCAAGCTCAGAGCGGACAGAAACCACTCGTAGAGCAAAAGGGCAAAAGCTCGCTTGATTTTGATTCTCAGTATGAATACAGACCGCGAAAGCGGGGCCTATCGATCCTTTTGACTTTGAGAGTTTCAAGCAAGAGGTGTCAGAAAAGTTACCACAGGGATAACTGGCTTGTGGCAGCCAAGCGTCCATAGCGACGTTGCTTTTTGATCCTTCGATGTCGGCTCTTCCTATCATTGTGAAGCAGAATTCACCAAGCGTTGGATTGTTCACCCACCAATAGGGAACGTGAGCTGGGTTTAGACCGTCGTGAGACAGGTTAGTTTTACCCTCCTGACGACTAGTTGTTGCAATAGTAATCCTGCTCAGTACGAGAGGAACCGCAGGTTCAGACATTTGGTTCATGTGCTTGACTGAAAGGTCAATGGTGCGAAGCTACCATCTGAGGGATTATGACTGAACGCCTCTAAGTCAGAATCCCGTCTAGTTATCGCAACGATACTTTAGCTCCCCATACTATGGGTGGCAAAATTATGTACGGCGTGGACTTGTCCTGCCCTACTTAAAAAGCCCCTGGAAATAGCTACGGGTTTGTCTGATGGACATTCCTTCGCTAAAACACTAACTACTAGTTTATAGTAGGGGCGCCAAATCATTTGCAGACGACTTAGTTACTGGTCGGGGTGTCGTAAGCGATTCGAGCAGCCACCACACTGCGAGATCCTGAGACTCAGCCCACGACCGGTCGATTTGTTTCCCATTTTCTTCGTCGTTTAGACGAACCAACCAATCACGACTGTCTAATACACTCTTTAAAATTTGAAATTTTTAAAGAGGACACACCTGGTCCCGTCGTTTCTACATCTGAATCCTGGCTTAAAACTAAGCCCTAGCCCCTAGCAATTTTTAGGCAAATTCTATGGGTCTCCCCACTAGAGTCATCATAGTCGCATCTACAGCACGTAAAGTGTCCGGCGAAATCAAAACCCGTGAAAAGCCCTGGCGCTTAATAAAAAGCCTTGGCGCCTGATACCATCGGGTTTTTCTAATCGTCGGGTAAAAAAGTCGGCGAGTAAAAGCATCAGGGTTTTCCACTCGCGGGGAAAAATAAGCCCTGGCGCCCAATACTATCGGGTATTTGACTAAATGTCGAGTATTTTAAAAATTAATTTTACTAACTTTGAATAAGCATAACTTTTGACCCAGATTACAAAGAGTGAAAATTCTTGCAGTTTTGTGGATAGAATAGTACATAGAGTGAAATAAATTGAATAAATTCAAAAAATTAAAACTAATTAAAATTTATTAAAAATCATTAAAAACTAAAATTTCACTAACTTTCAGTAAGCATAACTTTTGACCCAGATTACAGATAGTAAAAATTATTTATGCTAGCATTATAGCCCCAAAACTTGCTCATCTACTTTCGATATTTACATACGCGATGTTGCATACCAATTAAGTATAATCATATGGCCCAAGTTATAAAAATATGGTGTTATTGTTCTCATTTTTGGATTGAGACGCCGGTAAAAGTCAATATGTCCCACGGATTCTGTCGAAATGTATTTTGCAACTGACCATTTTATTAACACGTATGCGCTTGTACGCGTTTGCTTTTTCTGAATCTAGTTAAATACTATTGCGTTATAGAAAGTAAAAAACTAGAGAATTAATCTTATGCATTTCCATTTAGATCACAATAAAAATCAGAACTCACATAACTTTTGTTACGTTTTCTGGATTCAGCGTCGAAAACTGAGTATACAATATAATTACTGTGCGTGTAGTTGAAATAACCGTTAAGATATTCAATGTATTTGCACTGTTAAAAAATTTTAAATAGATTATTAAAAATGTAAGAAAATTATAATTTTTTATTTTTGCAAAATGTTCTCACAAACTAAAACCACGTAGCTGGATAGAGTATTTTTTGGGCTTTCGAATGACATATTTTGTGAGAAAAAAGAAAAAATTGCACAGAAAGTTATTGCAGTTTGCGCATATTTTACTTATTTCACGCGTGCATTTTAATTAATACACAGAAGGAAAAATATAGGTGAATAATCGCTTTAATTTAATTAATAATTAATTTAAATTAGTAAATGTTATACTGTTAAACTACATTTTTTTTACTCTTTCCAACGATACCTTATTTATAGAAATCAAACAGCTGGTTCAAAAGTTATTGAATTTTCGTACAAGTTTTACTTCGAGCATCCCTTAATATTTTGCCTGTGTTAAACGCATGTGTTTAATCTCACATTGAATCCCACTAAGTTTATATTTCAGTGCGTGCATAAATACTGTGATTTTCAGAGTCTATTCGGTTTTAACCCAACGTGCTATAGGTACGTTTCTATTCCAACCCACACCTAGAGAAATCTAGCAGTGTGATGGTTGCGAAGGGTGATATTTTGGAATACCCCTGAAAAGGGGTGCTTGAAACAGAGTCTGTGCATGCACAAACTTTGCAATGCATTACAAACAAAATGTGTATATTGTGAAATTATAACTTGCATTATAAATTTGACTAAATTTATTATAATAAATTGGATTTTTTATAAAAAGCGTTCAATTTTAAATTGATGACAGAACGATTGAATATGATGTGAACATAATGGTAATTGGCATGTCTCAACAACAATTTCAAATCAACCTTTATTATTTGTTTTATTAACGAAAACAACAAAAAATGCGCGTGATTTGTTGGCCCTTAAAAGGGCCGTTTGGGTACAAAGGAGAAGACTGGTGGTGGTTTATCCGCCAAATCCGTAGAGGGTTCGGCCTTGACGTTTGAGCGCGTAGACGACGTCCATCGCAGTGACGGTTTTGCGTTTGGCGTGTTCGCAGTAGGTGACGGCATCGCGAATGACGTTTTCCAGGAACAGTTTCAGCACACCACGCACTTCCTCGTAGATGAGCCCCGAAATGCGCTTGACGCCACCTCGGCGGGCCAGTCGACGAATTGCCGGTTTCGTGATTCCTTGGATGTTGTCTCGCAAAACTTTGCGATGACGTTTGGCGCCGCCCTTTCCCAAGCCTTTTCCGCCTTTGCCACGTCCAGACATTGTTGTTTGAAAAGCGCGAGATTGATGTTGTTGAAGTTGATGAAACGATTGCAAATATTATGCACTGAAATGCTCAGAAACCAGTGAGTAAATTTGGTTGAATCTGATTGGTGCGTAAAACGCTTAGTGAGAAGAAAGCGCCTCTGTCGGCCAATGAGAATGCTCAATCCTGATTGGTGCGTAAAACGCTTAGTGAGAAGAAAGCGCCTCTGTCGGCCAATGAGAATACTCAATTCTGATTGGTGCGTAAAACGCTTAGTGAGAAGAAAGCGCCTCTGTCGGCCAATGAGAATACTCAATTCTGATTGGTGCGTAAAACGCTTAGTGAGAAGAAAGCGCCTCTGTCGGCCAATCAGCACTCACTACATATTTTCTCAATTTCTGTACGACTATTCGCATTATTATTTCAACCGATTTTAACACTCAAAACCAACGCAAAATGTCTGGACGTGGCAAAGGTGGCAAAGCGAAAGGAAAGGCGAAATCGCGAAGCAGCCGAGCCGGATTGCAGTTTCCGGTCGGGCGAATCCATCGTCTGCTGCGCAAGGGAAACTACGCCGAACGCGTGGGCGCCGGCGCGCCGGTCTACCTGGCGGCCGTAATGGAATACTTGGCGGCCGAAGTTCTGGAATTGGCCGGAAACGCCGCCCGTGACAACAAAAAGACCCGAATCAACCCGCGCCACTTGCAGCTGGCCATCCGCAACGACGAAGAACTCAACAAACTGCTGCAAGGAGTGACGATCGCCCAAGGCGGTGTGCTGCCCAACATCCAGGCCGTGCTTTTGCCGAAAAAGAGCGGCGAAAAGAAAAAGCACTGAATGCTTCCACCAGTTTGAACCCAAACGGCCCTTTTAAGGGCCAACAAACCTTTGAAATATTAAATTGTGTTTTTACGTTGCTCTCAGAAAGTGTAGGACTTGAAGTTCAGAGTTTTAAGCTGTTGTATTCTAAAAGTATTCAATTAGAGAGAGTGTGCTTATAAAATCTCATTGAACCTTTAAAAACATAGATTACACGAACAAAATTACTAATTCTACTAACTAAATTAGTCAGATTTTCAATATCTTGTTGTCAAACAAACACAAAAACAACAAATTCTAGTGGAAATGCATCAACAAGCAGTTTATTTATAGCTGATAGGCATTTTAGGACTCTTTTTGTTGGCCCTTAAAAGGGCCGTTTGGATTGAAAGTGGCGCGGCTTTTCAAGCGCGCTCTCCGCGAATTCGACGGGCCAGTTGGATGTCTTTCGGCATGATGGTGACGCGTTTGGCGTGAATGGCGCAGAGGTTGGTGTCTTCGAAAAGGCCGACCAGGTACGCCTCCGACGCTTCTTGCAATGCCATGACGGCCGACGATTGGAAGCGCAAGTCGGTCTTGAAATCCTGGGCGATCTCACGAACCAGCCGTTGGAATGGCAGTTTGCGAATCAAAAGTTCGGTCGACTTCTGGTAGCGCCGGATTTCACGCAGAGCCACAGTGCCCGGCCGATAGCGATGTGGTTTCTTGACTCCACCGGTTGCCGGTGCGCTCTTTCGGGCGGCTTTCGTTGCCAGCTGTTTTCGGGGCGCCTTTCCGCCAGTGCTTTTGCGAGCCGTCTGTTTCGTACGAGCCATAGTTTTTCAATTCACCAATTTCAAATTGCAAATTTGCTGTTTGCAAACGCTTTCTACATAAATGAGTGCCACGTTTCAACTTGATTCTGATTGGTCCATTGCTGCTTTCTTCTCACTAAGCGTTTTACGCACCAATCAGAATCGCGTATTCTGATTGGTCGACAGAGGCGCTTTCTTCTCACTAAACGTTTTACGCGCCAATCACAAACGAGTATTATGCTCGCATGCGATTCGTTGAAACAAAGGCGCTTTCGTTCCACTAAGCGTTTTACGCACCAATCAGCGCGCGAGCAAAATATGCGCGCGTGCGCCACTCACTCACATTCATTATTTGTGTTGATTGCATTTCTGTTTAACAAACATGCCACCGAAACACGCGCCGAAAGCAGCGAAAAAGGCTGGAAAGAAATCGGCCAGCCGCCAGGGCGACAAGAAGCGCAAGAGGAAGAGGAAGGAGACGTACAGCAGCTACATCTACAAAGTGCTGAAACAGGTGCATCCGGACACCGGCATCAGCAGCAAGGCCATGTCGATCATGAACAGCTTCGTGAACGACATCTTCGAGCGAATCGCCGCCGAAGCCTCCCGGCTGGCCCACTACAACAAACGCTCGACCATCACCTCCAGAGAGATCCAAACGGCCGTTCGACTGCTGCTGCCCGGAGAGCTGGCAAAACACGCCGTCAGCGAGGGCACCAAGGCCGTCACCAAATACACCAGCTCCAAATAAACCACCAGCTGCTATCAACCCAAACGGCCCTTTTAAGGGCCAACAGAAGTGTGTGCAGATGTACATTGTTTTAGTATTTTTGTGTAAGTGGATAATCTTATGCAGAAACTGATAAGAAAACTGCCGTTTGAGTTTGTAAACATCTGTAGCAAAAATGTAGGTAGCGATGCGGTTTCAATAGCAGGCAAGTGCACGGCGAAAGCTAAATTAGGATCATTTTGGTTTGGTATATCAGCAATTATGGTTCATTTCACGGAAAACAAATTACTTGAAACTAGATTCTAGCGCTTTTCACCGAAAATAAGTAACTACCTAATAAAATCTTTAGCATGGATTCTTGCCTAAAAACCTTCAACAACTAAAAAGAGCCTCTCATTGTTCTTTCTGTTCAACAAAATTTAAATTGCATCTCCGGTCTCAATGCAGATAGCTATTGAACGAGGCTTTGTTGATTGGTGCGTAAAACGCTTAGTGAGAAGAAAGCGCCTCTGTCGGCCAATGAGAATACTCAATTCTGATTGGTGCGTAAAACGCTTAGTGAGAAGAAAGCGCCACCATCAGCCAATGAGAATAGTCGATTCTGATTGGTGCGTAAAACGCTTAGTGAGAAGAGAGCGCCTCTGTCGGCCAATCAGCGCGAATACGTGTGAATGAGCGAGCGTGCATGCGCACCGCATTCGGAAAGCCCGTGCGGCTTAAAATAAAGCCTTACTGCCTTAATATGAATTGCGCGCACAGTTAAGAATATTTTAAAAACATGAAAATTAAAAATAAAGTGTCGCCCCACTCGAGTCTACTCGCGCTGTAAGCAGCACGCAAAGTGTCCAACGAACTCAAAACCGGTGTAAACCACTGGCGCTTTATAAAAAGCGTTGGCGTCTGATGCCATCGGGTTTTTCTAATCACCGGATAAAATAATGCCCTGGCGCCTAATACCATCGGGTATACTACAAACTAATTATACTAGCTTTTCTAAGCATAACAAATGGGAACAAACACTTGCAAACAAAACCTGCTCCAACAAATTTATTTATAATATATTTATTATACATTATTAACTATATTAAATAAATTTTATAATACAAATTTTGTATATAATTAGACAGTCTAGTTTTTACACAAAATATTGTTGTTCAATGTACTTGAAAGTCTTCGTGATTTGCTTTTACATTCATAAATTCTTTAAACATAAAAATGATATGGTGTTCAAGGATAAGCGTGGTTTCTGTGGTGTCCTATGAAAACAGACATACTTGATCTCATAGAAAACAGACATACTTGATTTCATAGAAATTTTTGCAGTGCATGTACCTTCTACAGGATTTTTGATCAAAATTTAATATTAATGACAGGCGTTATCGTATTTTGTGATTTCATTCAATAACGCATTCTTCGTTCAGACCGGATGTTACACAATTGATGTGCATCATTGAATTTCAACTCTCAACCAAATTTCATATAAGTTTTTGTCGTTTTTACGAGTATATCTGGCTTTTCAATAACTTTATGTTTCGGTTTTACTTACTTAGCCAAAACATTATTTTTATTTTAACATTTATTTTCTATCTTTTAATGCATTTTATGTGTTGCACAAATAACGCTTATTAAGATACATCCGAAGTTCCTATTTCAAATGTTTGCATTGCATTTCCGTAAGATAAAAATTGAATGAGGCTTCGGTGGTTGGTGCGTAAAACGCTTAGTGAGAAGAAAGCGCCACCATCAGCCAATGAGAATAGTCGATTCTGATTGGTGCGTAAAACGCTTAGTGAGAAGAGAGCGCCTCTGTCGGCCAAGCAGCACGAATGCGTGTGAATGAGCGAGCATGCATGCGCACCGTTCGAGTGCGTTTTCGAAAAGCCTGTGCGGCTGAATATAAAGCCCTACCGCCTTAAAATGAATGGCCGCAACAGCAGCGCACTATTCAGCGCACGAATTTTTTTTGAATTGAATTTTATTATCTTAATCGGTTTATAAAGATTTGTATAACAACGCGGCTAATATACAATTAAGGCGCAATTTTAGAATGATGCGTGTGCGCATTCGGAAAGCCCTTGCGGCTTAACATAAAGCCTTGCCGCCTTAATATGAAATACGAGCGTGCATACCGCCCTACCGCCTTAAAATAAACTGCCGCAGGAGCAGTGCACCATTCAGCGCACGAATTTTATTTTGAATTGAATTTTATTATCTTATTGGTTTATCAAGATTTGTATAACGATGCGGCTAATATACAATTAATTTTAGAATGAAAGTGTAATCTAGTATACGTGATCACAAAAATCGTAATCAAAAAAGAAATCAAAAGAAAGTAGAATACAAATCGACCTAATTTCTGAACAAATGTAAATAATAAAACGTGCGAGTCTTTGTTGGTTTTAATGTTGATTCTACTTATGCTTTAATATATATTATTTTAATTACGATTTTAAATGACTATAATATAGAGAACGTATTGTAAAAATACTATGATAAAACAGATGAATACAATTTTTTGAATCAATGCCAGTAATATTTTATTTGAAAGTTTGATCTTAGCGGACATCTGGTTTTAGGTGCTCAAAACATTTATAAGTTTAATGCTACCATCATCCTTAAATGATGTTCTGTTTTTCGGTTTGCGGGTGATTCATTAAAGTTCAAATATCATAGAGTACATTAAAGATTTAGAAATTTATTTCAATGTAGTTAAACACAATAAAAAAATTTTTTATATCACAAAAATGACACTTCGTATTGCTACAATTGAAGTAAAATGCATGTCAGAAATTTTTGCATGAATGTGTAGACATATGGTTAAAAAATAGAGAACTAGTCTAAATCCCACATCATTATGTGATTCAAGTTTCCAATTATATAATTTTTAATGCCTAAACATAAACTTTATTCGGCGCCTCAGCGGTCAAAAAATAAACTCAATTTTGATTGGTGCGTAAAACGCTTAGTGAGAAGAAAGCGCCTCTGTCGGCCAATCAGCGCGAATACGTGTGAATGAGCGAGCGTGCATGCGCACCGTGCGGGTGCGCATTCGTAAAGCCTGTGTGGCTTAATATAAAGCCTTACCGCCTTAATATGAAATACGAGCGTACATGCGCACCGTGCGAGTGCGCAATTGTAAAGACTGTGCGGCTTAAAATAAAACCTTACCGGCTTAACATAAAATGCAGCAACAGCAGCGCATCGCCTTATCGCGCAAAATGAACCAATAGGACGGCGGCTCTTAGGCGCAAAATGATAATTTTCAAAAGCTGTATTTCAATGAGGAAAAATAGTAGAAATAAAGTTAAAAATGAATTAGAATCAGCTTAAGCTAATTAGAAACAGAAATCTATTTATCAAAAATTGAAAAATGCTTACGGCACCCGGTGTTCGGATGCGGTCGCCCTTCAACCTACTGACCGGGCCCAAGCCTGCTTATCTTCGGTGAGCGGACGGGAACCGGAGCATTCAGGCTGGTATGGCCGTAAGCAACAGTTGCGTTTAAGAATTGTTTATAAACTGGAATTGTTTGTTAAAACTGTATCGTTTTGTTGAAACTATTCTAGTAACACGTGATTGCAGAAACGAGTGACGAGAACATCTTGACTGCGCGGTTATAGAGCCGCTTCTCTGTCTATTCTTAAAAGATCTCGAAAACTGCGTTACAATTGCATGTTTTTGACACAGTTAGCTTTCATAAACAATTAGCTTTCAGTTGACTTATAAAAATGACTTTTCACAAAAATATCAGACGGTTGCATGAAAAACAAAAACACACCGATCGACTAGATTAATTTTCTGTTCTTTGGTTGGTTTGAATCTTTTTAATTAATTTTTATTAAATTCGGATGCCAAAAATTGTCAAAATGCAATTTGCAAAGAACAAACAACGATTAGTTCATGTTTTAATTTCGCTTTAAGAATACTTGATTTCTGTAGTTTGTAATGTTTTGACGAAAATCAGCTTAAAATTTTTCTATTTTAAAAGCACTTTATTACTTTTTGTTTAGTGAAATTTCAAAAAGTTGAAAAAAAACCTGTAATATTTTTTATATTACGTAGTTTACATATAATTAATGAATAAACAATAAAATAATGATAAAATAATAATATTGAGCACATGCACTTTAATAATATATTGTATATACGCATGCGCAAATTATTAGATGTCCTAGTTCATTGCGCGCAACCATATATTGAGGGCGAGCAGTGGCTCGTCGCTCAGCGCAGCGAGCGAAGGCCTGCTGGGGGTTTAATTTCCCAGCGTACGGCTTTTCGACTGCGCAGCCTGCGCACCTATCGGTCTTCGGACAGGTAGGGCAGTGCGGGCGCATTGCGATCGGCCGGGCCGATCGAATGCAATACCCTGTCGTAAAGGCTGAGCCTGACCACCTCAGTGCTTTTACGAGAAAATGGATTTTGAAGTGAGAGAGAGTCTCGCGTCGGTGAAAACTGACAAGAGAATTGCCCCCATGCCGTAAGACCAATTTGCAGACGTTGGCAGGCAGGGCTCGTTCGAGCGGACCTCTTCGAATAGTCTTCGGAGGGCTTTTAACGAACGAGAAGGTACAAGCATCGGGCGTGAAGGCGAATCGTACCGTCGTACCTAACTCTTCGACGGCACGGACTGTAAATCCGAACGTCGTAGAACGTTTGATAGAAAATGGGCTAGCCACCCAATTCTACAAACAAAATTAGGACTTTCGAACGATGCCCACCGAAGAGTCGTAAGACTACTATCGGGGGAACGGCACATCGTCGACTGTACCGAAAGCTAACTGGTTGATCCTGCCAGTAGTGATATGCTTGTCTCAAAGATTAAGCCATGCATGTCTAAGCACATGCCTATTATGGTAAAGCCGCGAATAGCTCATTACAACAGCTTGACTTTACTAGACCAAATTATCCTACATGGATAACTGTGGTAATTCTAGAGCTAATACATGCATCTAAGCCGAGACCTTACGGAATCGGCGCATTTATTAGATCAAAGCCAATCGGACTTCGGTCCGCTCTTTGGTGAATCTGAATAACTCAGCAGATCGTACGGTCCTCGTACCGACGACGCTTCTTTCAACAATCTGCCCTATCAACTTTCGATGGTAGTTTATGCGCCTACCATGGTTGTTACGGGTAACGGAGAATCAGGGTTCGATTCCGGAGAGGGAGCCTGAGAAACGGCTACCACATCCAAGGAAGGCAGCAGGCACGCAAATTACCCACTCCCGGCAAGGTGAGGTAGTGACGAAAAATAACGAGATGATTCTCTAAGAGGGTCATCATCGGAATGAGCACAATTTAAATCCTTTAACGAGGATCTATTGGAGGGCAAGTCTGGTGCCAGCAGCCGCGGTAATTCCAGCTCCAATAGCGTATATTAAAATTGTTGCGTTTAAAAAGCTCGTAGTTGGATCTCGGTCCAGAATTGCGGTCCCCCTAACGGGTGGTTACTGCTTTTTCTGACCGAAAATATCCGGTTCGCCCTTGGTGCTCTTTACTGAGTGTCTTGGGTGGCTGGAAAATTTACTTTGAAAAAATTAGAGTGCTTAAAGCAGGCGTAAGCCTGAATAGTGGTGCATGGAATAATGGAATAGGACCTCGGTTCTATTTCGTTGGTTTTCGGACCCGAGGTAATGATTAAGAGGGACAGACGGGGGCATTAGTATTGCGACGTTAGAGGTGAAATTCTTGGATCGTCGCAAGACTAACTACTGCGAAAGCATTTGCCAAGAATGTTTTCATTAATCAAGAACGAAAGTTAGAGGTTCGAAGGCGATCAGATACCGCCCTAGTTCTAACCGTAAACGATGCCAACTGGCGATCTGTAGGGCATAAATTTATGACCCTACAGGGAGCCACCGGGAAACCAAAGTCTTTGGGTTCCGGGGGAAGTATGGTTGCAAAGCTGAAACTTAAAGGAATTGACGGAAGGGCACCACCAGGAGTGGAGCCTGCGGCTTAATTTGACTCAACGCGGGAAAACTTACCCGGCCCGGACACCGTAAGGATTGACAGATTGAGAGCTCTTTCTCGATTCGGTGGGTAGTGGTGCATGGCCGTTCTTAGTTGGTGGAGTGATTTGTCTGGTTAATTCCGATAACGAACGAGACTCCAGCCTACTAAATAGTTACCGAATTTTTAGTTCGGTATACTTCTTAGAGGGACAAGTGGTATTTAGCCACATGAGATTGAGCAATAACAGGTCTGTGATGCCCTTAGATGTCCGGGGCTGCACGCGCGCTACACTGAAGGAGTCAACATGTGTCTTCCTGGTCCGAAAGGACTGGGCAACCATGTGAAACTCCTTCGTGATAGGGATAGGGAATTGTAATTATTTCCCTTGAACGAGGAATTCCTAGTAAGTGCGGGTCATAATCTCGCGTTGATTACGTCCCTGCCCTTTGTACACACCGCCCGTCGCTACTACCGATTGAATGTTTTCCTGAGCATTTTGGACCGACGTCGCTGTGGCGCATGCTACGGTCGAAGGTTGGAAAGATCTGCTAAGGCAAATATTTAGAGGAAGTAAAAGTCGTAACAAGGTTTCCGTAGGTGAACCTGCGGAAGGATCATTACCGAGTGAAATCTCGTTAATCTACAGTGGGGTCTATGACAATTTCATACGGTGGGCGCTTTGCGCAATTCCGGGCCAATAGACCTGACAGAATAAGACTGAATGAGCCTGAAAGTCTGGTAGGGTTGGTGAGCGACTCTACGGGCGAATTTTGCCGGACTTCATCGGGACATTATATTCACGTTCTTATTCTATATGAAACCTGAGTTACAACGTTGGGTACCTATCCGACTATGCCTTCCTCGGCTCAATAACTCAAGCTGGGGTGACCCATAAGGCATACCGGTTAACCGTCTGTAGACAGTGAACGTCTCTAACTGTCTACTACGGGCAAGGTTCAAAGAGTATTAGGAAGGAACGCTGAGGCAGTTCCCGTCGCTCATTCACGCAGTCCGCGTGGCCTAATACCGCCCAACAAACCCCTTTAAACTCTGTAATACAGATCGAAGACTTGGTTTACCAAGACTTCAAAACAGAATTCTGAGCGGTGGATCACTTGGCTCGTGGGTCGATGAAGAACGCAGCTAGCTGCGTGATTTAATGTGAATTGCAGACACATTGAACATCGACATTTCGAACGCACATTGCGGTCTCGGGTTTTCCCGAGACCACGCCTGTCTGAGGGTCGTTTGTACGACAGCATATGGCAAATTACTCCGAGCTGTCCTGGTTGGAGATTGTATTTGCCACATTGGGCTACTGAAGTCGGGTTACGCGTTTCCTTTGACTGTCCTGGTCAGGAACCAATCGACTTTACTAGTCTTGAGAATGAAACGCCAATAGACTTGTCTATATTGGCTTTTAATAAACCTTTGGTGCGACCCGTACACTAAAGTCGAATCTAGTTGCGTGATTTGCTTTCGCGACCATAGATTGACTGCGAGTGTACACTATCGAAGGCTTTATTCATCAATCGACCTCAGATCAGACGTGAATACCCGCTGAATTTAAGCATATTAGTAGGCGGAGGAAAAG
>Ga0210395_10002000_pt1 | contig 15893 bp, 12 predicted proteins | sample IncBWH4OmetaG_FD_150861 | JGI IMG/M metagenome (GOLD analysis project Ga0210395, IMG submission 150861) | Forest soil microbial communities from Barre Woods Harvard Forest LTER site, Petersham, Massachusetts, United States - Inc-BW-H-4-O ... | reverse complement strand
TCCACATCCTTTATACTTCCACCTTTGCTCGGAGGCCCCATGCACTCTTCGTATCTTCGCCGGACCATTCTGCTCCTGACAGTCTCTCTGGCCGCAACCCTCGCAGGCCAAACCAAGCCCCGCGCCCGCGATCTCGGTGTTCCCTTCGACGGCACTCCCGGCCCCAACAACGCCATCACCGATGTGCAGGGAGTCGAAGTCGGCCACACCACGCTCATCTCCGGCGAAGGTAAACTGATAGTCGGCAAGGGCCCCGTCCGCACCGGCGTCACCGCCATTCATCCTCGCGGCAAGGCCAGTAACGACGCCGTTTTCGCCGCCTGGTTCACCCTCAACGGCAACGGCGAAATGACCGGGACTACCTGGGTCGACGACTCCGGTTTCCTCAACGGCCCCGTGATGATCACCAACACGCACAGCGTCGGCGTGGTCCGCGACGCCGTCATCGCCTGGAAAGTCAAACACGGCTCACCTGACATGGAGGGCTACTGGTGGTCGCTTCCCGTCGTCGCCGAAACCTGGGACGGTTATCTCAACGACATCAACGGATTCCACGTGAAGCCCGAAGACGCCTGGCACGCCCTCGACGTTGCCCACTCCGGCCCCGTCGAAGAAGGCAACGTCGGCGGCGGCACCGGCATGATCTGCAACGAATTCAAAGGCGGCATTGGGACGAGTTCGCGTGTCCTCGACCGCAAAGAAGGCGGCTACACCGTCGGCGTCCTGGTGCAATGCAACTACGGCTCGCGCGACCAGTTGCGCATCGCCGGCATCAACGTGGGCCGCGAAATTCCCGAGCGCACCGTCTTCAAGGATGATGTCGGTTCCATCATCGTGGTCCTCGCCACCGATGCTCCCCTCATCCCCACCCAACTCAAGCGCATCGCCAGAAAGATTTCTCTCGGCCTGGGCCGTGACGGCAGCTATTCCGGTGACGGCTCCGGCGATATTTTCATCGGCTTCTCCACCGCGAATCCCGGCGCCGTCGGAACCAAGGGATTGCACCAGCTCACCATGCTCCCCAATGATTCCCTCAACCCGATTTTTCTAGCCACCGTTCAGGCCACAGAAGAAGCCGTGGTAAACGCCATGGTCGCCGCCGAAACCATGAAGGGCATCAACGATCACGAAGTCATCGCGCTCCCCCACGACCGCCTCCGCGAAGCCCTCAAGAAATACAACCGCCTGGCAAAATAAGAAAGTGGGTGCCCCATTTCTCGCGCGCCCTTTGCGCGAGAAGTGGGAGTTATGACACTTGATTCTTCATTTGTGATTTCTGATTTTTGACTTTTGATTTCTGGCCTCTGACTTTCCCTAGTTCGGCCCAAACGTCCCGCTCCCCCGCCGAAACCCCTGCACCTCAATCCCGAACCGCTTGAGCATCGACTGCAGCGTGGTGCGCTTCATCCCAAGCCGGCGCGCAGCCCCATCCGCACCCGACAACACTCCGTGAGTCTCCCGCAATACGCGCACGATATGCTCTCGTTCCATCTCCGAAAGATCGTCGTCGGTAACCTCCTGCGGTCCATCGAGCTCCAGCGGCGGCCCTGCCAGTTCTCGTCCCTTGCTCATAATGACCATGCGTTCGATCATATTCTCCAGTTCGCGGATGTTCCCCGGCCAGTTCCAGTTTTGCAGCACCGCCATCGTCTCCTCAGGCACCACCTCAATGTGCTTGCCCATGCGCGTCGCATGCTTCTTCACGAAGCGCTGCACCAGGATTGGTATATCGCTTCGCCGCTCGCGCAACGGCGGCAACTCGATGGGAAAAACGTTCAGCCGGTAAAACAAATCTTCGCGAAACTTCCGGTCCGCAATATCCTGCCGCAAATCCCGGTTCGTCGCCGAGATGATGCGCACATCCACATGCAGCGTCTTCACTCCGCCCAGCCGTTCAAAATCGCGATCCTGCAGCACTCGCAGCAACTTCGGCTGCAGTTCCAGCGGCAATTCGCCAATCTCATCCAGAAACAGCGTCCCCTTATCCGCCAGCTCAATGCGTCCGACCTTCTGGCTGATCGCTCCGGTGAACGCCCCCTTTTCGTGCCCAAACAGTTCGCTCTCCAGCAATCCCGAAGGCACCGCCGCGCAATTCAGCTTGATGAATGTCTTGTCATGCCGCGAACTCAGCGCATGCACCGACCGCGCCACCAGTTCCTTCCCCGTGCCGGTCTCGCCCAGCAGCAATACCGTCGAATCCGTGGGAGCCACTACCCGCGCCTTCTTTAGCACCTCGCGCAGCGCCGGACTCTGACCAACGATTTCTTCAAACCCCAACTCCGTCTGAATCTCGCTTTCCAGATACGACTTCTCCTGAGCCAATTTGTCCCGGGCGGCCTGCAGACGATCCGCCATTTCCCGAAATCGCGCGATGTCCATCGAAGCGCCCGTAATCCCAATCACGCTCCCATCCGCGCCGAACAGCGGTTCAATCGTGATGTCGAAAGCATAGTTCTTGCCCTCGTGCACGATCTCTACATCCTCCCGTAAGGCTACGCCGCTTCTGAGAACCCGCCATTTAAGGTCGACTAGACTCGCCGCCTTCTTCGGTCCAACGATTTCTTCATCCGTCTTGCCGATCACTGCCCGCTGCCAATAAAGCTGCGGGTTATAGATCCACGTATACCGCAGCTCGCGGTCCTGATTGAAAACCGTGATCGGCGAATCCTTCAGCGCCACCCGGAACCGCTCTTCGCTTTCCACCAAAGATAGTTCCGCCTTCATTCGCGCCAGTTCCGCCCGCCTCTTCGCGGTAACGTCATGCGCCATCCCGCGCACGATTGGCGTAGCCACTCCTTCCGTCCGCAGCGTGTTGTTGTACTCCCATATCCTCTGCTCCCCACTCCGCGTCAGCACGCATAACAATCCTTGGTCCGCTCCGTTTTTCTTGACCCTCACCAGATAATCGTCGAACATTCCGCGATATTCGGGCACGATCAGTTCCCGCATCGGAATCTTCAGGAACTCGGCAACCTCATATCCCAGCAGACGCGCCGGCGTCGGATTCACCGACAGCAGTCTCCCCTCCAGATCGTGCGTGCACACCAGATCTTCACTATGTTCCACCAGATCCCGATACCGGTCCTCGCTCTCACCCAGCGCATCTTCCACACGTTTTCGCTCGCTGATGTCGCGCGAAACCGCGACCACATACGCCCGGTCCAGTTGAATGAACTTCATGCTGGTTTCCACCGGAAAAACGGTTCCGTCCTTGCGCCGGTGAAACCCCTCCCGCACAAACGATCCCGCCTCCTGCAGCCTCGCCAATACTCTCGCGCGCGCCGACTCATCGATAAACGGATTGATGTCGAACACCGTCATCCCCAGCAGCTCCTCCCGCGTGTAGCCCAGATCCTTGCACGTCTTCTCGTTGACATCCAGGAACTGCAGCGTCTCCGGATCCACCACTTCCACCGCTTCGTTGGATTGGTCAATCAGCGTGCGGAAGAGTTGCAGTTTGTGCTCCGCCTGCTTCTGTTCCGTGATGTCATGCAGAATGCAGGCCACCCGGTCGATCCCAGTTGGGCCTTCGATGGGAAAATACGATACGGAAAAATCTCTCTCTCCAATCGCCGGGTAGTTGTATCTCTTCTCAAATTTCACCACCTTGCCCCGGAAGGCCTCGTCTAATCCTGGCTTGACGGTGGCTTCAAAGACACTCTCCCCCATGGTCTCCGCCAGGGAGTGTCCAATCAGTTGTTCTCGACTCACTCCACGGTAGGCCAGAAAGATGCGATTCGCGACCACATAGCGGTAGCGCCGATCCAGAATGATGATGCCCTCTTCCACGCCGCCAGCGGCTCGTTCAAATTCCCGCAATCTTTCCGCGCGTCGCCGGTACATATCGGCCAGTCCACTAATCGCTATTCCTACGATCGAAAACAGTATCAACCCATTCGCATCGCGCGCCAGGCCAAAGCCGGATGGACTTTTCGGACCAGGAAATAAGTAACTGGCAGACACTGCCGACAAGAGGACGGCGAACACGCCCGGCCCCACCCCCACCATCCAAGCGACCAACAGGATTGCGCCGTAGAACAGAGCAAAAGGAAGATTCGCGCCAATCAACTCCCCCAATGGGTATCGAAGCAGAGTTGCGGCGGCCACCACCACCACTGCAAGCCCATACCGGCGAGGCCTGGTCTGCAGCCAGTATGCGGACGATCCAATGGTTCCCTTTCGATCGGCAGAACTCATAGCCAACCTTTCACTGCATCGGGATTTCCCTGGGTCAAAACCGTGATGCGTGCGACTTCGCCTGAATCGGACCTTCTGCGAAGCGCGAACCGCCTGCGGCAACGCTCCGTCCGCACGGGAGCGCTCCGTCCATCCATTGGCTCGCGCGCCCGGAGGAGGCCGCGAAACCATTGCCCCGGATCATAACAGGTGCTGTGACTCAAATCACTTCGCCAGTTAATCCCAAAATGGGAATCCGGCCCCCGGCGATTGACACCGGGGCACCTCGCAAACCTGATCCGCCTGCAAGCATCGGCCGACCATTGATTGAACTAACTTGGATTGACCTGACTTGGATGGAACTGACTTGGATGGAGCAACTTGGATCGAACTGAACTGGAGTGGATTCTAGAACGAATCCAAATAGAAAGGCCGCGGACTAGGTCCGGCGTCCTGCCCCACATTCGACCGCCCCACGGTCTGCTTGAGCAGTTCTGTGATCTCCGCTTCGAGCGTCTGGCGCTCTTCCGCCCACAGATGCTCGAACCGGAACGGCTGCAAATAGCCCTGCGTACTCCACATCGGAAACAGCATTTCCGCGCTGGGGCGCACCATGCTTTTGCCGATCGGAAGCGTCAATCCGACCTTGGACCGCTCTTCCAGATACATCTCAACTTCCAGCAGCCCTCCCGTCACGGACAGTTGATGCAGCTTAGCAGGAAACTGACGTCCATTTTCGAGCAGAACGATGACCGAAATTCTGCCCTGCAGCGCCACCCGGGCTGCGCGTGTTGACTTTCGCATTCGAGGAGAGTGTGTCATGGAAACATCGCCTATTTCGCGGAAAACAAACTCCGCGATGAAGATAGTATTGCAGCCTCGTGCTGCATCGCTGCCACCAGCAGCCGGTCAGTCCGCCGCATCATCACCCAGTCGTACTCATACGCCGTTCCACATCCCAGGCATATCTGGTAATAACGCCCGTCTTCCCCACTGCGCGGCCAGGAAAACTTATGCGCACATCCTCTGCCAAACAACTGCTTCAGGAACCTCAATGGGTCACTCCTTCATTGCGGCTCCTCCAGTGATCGAGCCAGCGCGAAAAGAAGGGTTTGTGACCGTCGTTCAGCAGATGCCGCAGCGTCGACAAGAGAATGCTCGGCGGTTGCGATTTCGACAGGAACGAGTCCACCGACCTCAGCTTGCTCTTCGGAAGCGGCTCATACGCCGACAACAGCATGATCGGCACCTGCGCCTTGATCCGCTTCATCTTCGCCGCTACCACATCGCCGTTCATCCCCGGCATCTGGTAGTCGAGCACCACCGCGTCCACCGCGTGCGCGCGAAACAGCTTTAGTCCTTCATCCCCGCCGGACGCTTCCAGTACCTCATAGCCGCTCTGTTCCAGCAGCATCTTGCGCCCAATCAGTCCGTTCCAATGGTCGTCAATGCACAGAATTCTTGCCTTTGCCCGAGACATCTCTCACGATCCCATCCGGCCAGGGTTGGTTTGCTCCAGCGGCGTCGCTCCCTAGTTTGAGAGCTGCGCTCGCCCGACTTGAAGTGGGGCTCTTTCATTTTGCTTGCGGCGCCACGCCACTTCAAATTACGAACGGCCAAGCCGAGGTCCAGTTACCCACCCATCCCATCCGCCACGCGGCGGTATGGGAAGCCCCGGCACGGAAGTGCTGGGACAGAGTCACCTTGGAATCGAGTCCCGCAGGGACGACACTCGTTCCTCGCCGAACGACATTTCTACAAAATAAAAAGGGCGAGTCGCCATCGACTCGCCCCACGCTTTTTGCTTGACGAAGATCTAGTGCTGCATCGATCCCATCAGATCGTTCTTCATCACGCTGATCTCCACTCGCCCTCCGCTCGGGGCTTTCGTCATGGTTCCATCCGCGCCCGCCATCGGCGCGCTTCCCATGCTCATGGAGTAAATGCGGTACACCGGTATCTGATGGTTGAGCACCAGATACCGCACCACCGAGTCAGCCATCTTCTGCGAACTGGCAATCGCGGCCTGACCATGACCCGGAGCATACCCGCGCACTTCGATGATGTAGCTGCGCTGATCCTTCAGCGGAGCCGCCATCGCGTCCAACGCGTCTTTCGCTGCCTTGCTCAGCACATTCTGTCCCGGACGGAAGCGAATCTCCGTCTGCCCGGTCCCCTTGTATTGATCCAGGTTTCCCACCACCTGCTCTTCCGTCGAAACCCGCGTCGAAACCTGCGTGGCGGCACTCTGCGCCATCTGCGCCTTGTTGGCCGCGTCGGTGGCATGCTGATCCGCCAGGCTGCTCTTCTCCGACGCCATCTGAATACCCTGCGTCGCCCGCGCATCCACGTCTTTAATCGATTTGCTGTTTTCCGAGGTCAACTCATCCAGTTCGTTGATCCGGTCCCGGATCGGTCCCACCTGCCGCTGTACATACTTCTTGTTCGCAAACGGATGCGTCACTAGATTCAGCAGATTCGGGTCGTCCCCGTCCCAGAAGTCCTTGGGTTTGTCGGGCGGAAGAGGGGTAAGGTCCGATGCACTCGCGCTCTGCGACCCAGGACCCGTCGCGGCCGGCGGCGCACCTGAGTTGGACGAAGTCTGTTGCGCGAACCCCGGCAGCGCAAGCACTGCCGACAGCAGCATGCATAGCAATATTCGATTTTTCATGTTTAGACTTTCTTCTTCCGAGTGGCACATTGGGGGCTCCACTCCAGCCAGATGGGCGTCCTGCTTGACTCTTAGATTGTGCCCCCACCCGGCCAAACACGCAAGCATTTCAACGTCGCCACGCGAGGATTTTGCACCTCAATCTTGCACATGTGCAGAATCTTTCACCTTGACAACCTCCCGTGGAACCATAATCACTTCGGATATCTCGTGTTCTTGCGGTCCTTCTTGATCATCTTGCGTTGCGCCTTCCGCTGTGCCTTCGCGTACTTCTTCTGAGCCTTGCGCTGCTGCTTCTCCGCCTTCCGCGAAGCCCGGCTCTGCGACCGCGCATCGGAACGCGCCCCCGCCAAGGCCGGCATCGACCAACCCACACTCAATATCCCCAACAAAATGACGGCGGCAAGTTTCTTCATAAAACCTCGGCGAAAGGGACTCCGACACTGATCATACAACAGAGCCGCCCCAAGGCCTCCAGCCAAAGAAACCCGCCTGGCTCGCAAGAATTATCTGTGTGAATCCGCGTAAATCCGTGGCGAAAGGGGTTGCATATTAATCCTTCACCGCCTTGTCTGTAATCTCCAGCCCCTTGTCGATAATCGCAAACGCCTCCCGCAGTTGCGCTTCGTTAATACACAGCGGAGGATTCGTATAGAACGAATTCCAGCGCACGATGGTATACAGCCCCTGCTCCCGGAAGAAACGCCCCAGCGCGCCCATTTCCTCCGAAGTCCCATTAAACGGGGCCATCGGCTGCCGCGTCTTCCGGTTTCGCACAAGTTCCATAATCCCAAACAACCCGATCGACCGCACCGCCCCCACCGACGGATGTTTCGCCTGCAACTCCGCCCCCAGTTCCTTCATGATCGCGCCCATCTTCCGCGCGTTCTCGATCAGCTTGTCCTCTTCATACACCCGAATCGTAGCCAGCGCCGCCGCGCAGCCCATGGGATGCGAGTTGTAAGTGAGCCCACCATAGAAGACCTTGTCCTGAAAATGCTGCGCAATGTGATGCCGCATCCCCACCGCACCCAGCGGCAGATAGCTCGCCGTCAGCCCCTTGGCCATGCAGATCAAGTCCGGCACAACCTTCCAGTGATCGATCGCAAACCACTCCCCCGTGCGCCCAAAGCCAGCCATGACTTCGTCGGCGATCATCAGAATCCCGTACTTGTCACAAAGCTTGCGCACGCCCTGCATATACCCGTCAGGCGGAATCAGAATCCCGTTCGTGCCCACCACGGTCTCAAGAATGAATGCCGCAATGGTCTGCGGACCTTCGAGCTGCATGGTCTCTTCAATCATGGCCAGCGAAGTATCCGCCGACTCCCACCCGCGCTCAATGCCGTGGTAAGGATCGAGCACCCGCACCACGCCCGGGATGCCTGGCTCAGCCGCCCAGCGCCGCGGATCGCCTGTCAAACTGATCGCGCCCGCTGTCGCTCCGTGATAAGACCGGTAACGCGCCATGATCTTGTGTCGCCCGGTAAAGAAGCGCGAGATCTTAATCGCGTTCTCGTTGGCCTCAGCCCCGCCGTTGGTGAAGAAAAACGTGTCGATGTCGCCGGGAGTAATCTCCGCCAGCTTTGCCCCCAGCCGCGCCCGCGGCTCGGTCGCCATGAAAGGATTCGCATAAGCAAGAGTCTGAGCCTGTTCGTGAATCGCCTGAATGACACGTTCGTCTCCGTGCCCAATGTTCACCGACATCAACTGACTATTGAAGTCGATAAAGCGCTTGCCCTCCGGCGTCCAAAAGTAAATCCCCTTGGCCTTGGCAATAGGGATGGGATCGACCTTCGCTTGCGCCGACCACTCAAACAGCGTGTGCTTCTTGGTAAGCTCAACAATTTCCTGCCCGGTCATCGCCGGATTGGCAACGGTAGTAGTCATAATTTCCTCTTTTGAAAATCATTTACCACAGAGCCACAGAGACGCAGAGAAAACCTTCAAAGGACTCTTCGGATGATTCCCTGCGTCAGTAATGGGACGTTGAAATTGATTAGTAGTCCGACTGGTTTGGCTGCGAGTTTCATGTACGTGAGAAGCTGTGCTTCATGGACTGGAAGAATTCGCTCGACTACCTTCAATTCGACGACAATGTCTTCGCAGACGATTAAATCTATCCTGAAGCCGCAGTCGAGGGTTAGGCCCTTATATGAAACGGGCAAATCAACTTGGCGTTTGAAAGAAAGTCCGCGAAGGTGAAGTTCGTGGCACAAACATTGTTCGTAGGCAGATTCCAGCAATCCGGGACCGAGGTGACGGTGAACTTCAATCGCCGCGCCAATGACCGGGCTGGTCCGAGGATCTTTCTCGTTTTCGATTTCTCTGTGTCTCTGTGACTCTGTGGTGAGAAGTTTCATTGTTCCTTTGGATCAGAATTTTCTCGAGTGCTCTTTCGCCCAGCGTTCCACGACAACTTTCTTATCGGTGTAAAACTCAATCGCATCGCGCCCCTGGCCGTGGAGATCGCCGAAGAAACTGTTCTTCCATCCGCTGAACGGGAAGTAGGCCATGGGCGCGGCAACCCCGATGTTGATCCCGATGTTGCCCGCAGGCGCCTCATAACGGAAACGCCGCGCCGCCGATCCGCTCGACGTGAACAAAGACGCCTGATTGCCGTAGGCGCTGCGTTCAAGGAAGGCCAGCGCTTCGTCCATGCTATCGGCGTGCACGAGGCTCAGCACCGGACCAAAGATTTCCGTGTCGGCGAGATCGCTGGTCGCCGGCACATCGTCGAGAATCGTGGGCTTCACGAAGTTTCCAGTTTCATACTTAGGAATCTTCGCATTGCGCCCGTCGAGCAGAACTTTCGCGCCCTGTTTCTCGCCAAGCCCGATCAGCGATTCGACCCGCTCCTTACTCTGCTGCGTAATAACGGGGCCCATGTGGACGCCTTCTTCCAGGCCGTTGCCGACTTTGAGTTTTGAGGCGGCCTCGGCAATCGAGTCGCGGAAAGTTTTCTGCGCTTCGCCAATTGTCACCGCGACCGAGACTGCCAGACAGCGCTGTCCGGCGCAGCCGAAAGCGCTGTCGCTGATAATCTGCGTCGCCATCGGCATATCGGCGTCGGGCAACACGACCACGTGATTCTTGGCCCCACCCTGGCACTGGCAGCGTTTCCCTTGCTCGCCCGAGCGCGCGTAGATGTAACGCGCCACCGGAGTCGATCCCACAAAACTGATCGCCCGCACTTTCGGATGATCGATGAGCGCATCGACCACAGCCTTTCCGCCGTTGACGAGACTCACAACGCCCTTGGGCAGACCGGTCTTTTCCAGCAACTCATATACGTAGCGCATGGTAAGCGGCACGCGCTCACTCGGCTTGAGGATGAATGTGTTTCCCGTGGCGATCGCGTAGGGCAGATACCAGAACGCGATCATGCCGGGAAAGTTGAAGGGCACGATGGCGGCGGTCACGCCGATGGGCTGGCGGATCATCATCTCGTCAATGCCGCGCGCGACGTCTTCGAGGTTGTACCCCTGCATCATCATTGGAATGCCGCATGCAACCTCGACGTTCTCAATCGCGCGCCGCATCTCTGCTTTCGCTTCGGTGAACGTCTTGCCGTTTTCCGTGGTGATGATGCGGGCGATGTCGTCGATGTGGTCTTCCAGCAGCATCTTCAACTTGAACAGCGGCTGGATGCGGTCTTCCGGCGGCGTGCGGCGCCACGCGGGAAAGACTGCAGAGGCGGCTTCAATCGCAGTATTCACTTCGGCGGCGTCCGCCAGCGGAACGCTGGCGAGGACTTCGCCCGTTGCCGGGTTGACCACGTCGCGCCACTCGGAGGCGTGCGAGTCGCTCCATTGGCCATTGATGTAATTCGTCAGCCTGAGGGCGGGGGGTGCGGCTACGGTCATGATGTTGCCTCTGCTATCGCGAAGAATATTTGCTCTGGGAGTCACGAGAGAACTCCCTGAACCAACAACTAATCATACAGCGTTACAGGGATCCTTCGACTGCGGTTTGCCTTCGCGCTTTTTAGCGCGAAGGCAAATCCTCGCTCAGGATGACAAATCATCAGGTGCTTCTTATACCAACTGCGGCACTTCGCTTTTTTGCCCACACACCGCCGCCAGGGCGGATTCCAGCACGTTCAACCCTTCGTCGATTTGAGCATCAGTCGCGACCAACGGCACCAGGATGCGGATCACGTTGGAATACGTCCCAGCCGTGATCGTGATCAAGCCGTGCTCGTAGCAATACTGCGTGATCTTCTTCGTTTCCTCGGTCGCCGGAGCCTTTGTTTCCTGCGATTTTACGAGCTCGATAGCCTGCATGCCGCCCAGACCGCGCACGTCGCCAATGATGGGCCAACGGCACTGCCATTCGCGGGCGCGGGTCTGGAAGCGGTCGCCAAGTTGGTTGGCGCGCTCGATCAAGTTGCCGTGCTCGAACAAATCCAGCACAGCCAGGGCCGCGGCACAGGAAAGCGGATTGCCAGCAAACGTTCCGCCCAGGCCGCCAGGACCAGGCGCATCCATGATTTCGGCGCGGCCCGTGACTCCAGCAAGCGGCAACCCGCCGCCGAGAGATTTCGCGGTCACGATCAGGTCCGGCTCGATGCCGTAACGCTCGCTCGCGAACAACGCCCCGGTGCGCCCGAAGCCGGATTGCACTTCATCGGCGATGAAGAGAATGCCGTGCTTGTGGCAGAGCTCAATCAACACTTTGAAATAGTCCGGCGGCGGCGCAACAAATCCGCCTTCTCCGAGGACAGGCTCCGCGATCACCGCCGCCACTTCTTCGTTAGCCACGACGCGCTTGAAGGTGTCTTCGAGATGACGCGCGCAATAAAGATCGCACGACGGATATTTCAGGTTGTAAGAGCAGCGATAACAATAGGCGAACGGGACGCGATACACCTCACCGGGAAACGGCGCGAATCCGGCTTTATAAGGGTGCGTCTTGCTCGTGAGCGCCAGCGTCATCATAGTGCGGCCATGGAACGCGTCCTCAAACGCGATAATGCCGGGCCGCTTGGTGTAGGCGCGCGCGATCTTGACCGCGTTCTCGATGGCCTCGGCGCCACTGTTCACGAAAATAGTTTTCTTCGGAAACTTCCCCGGCGTGACTTCGTTCATGCGCTCGGCCAGCCGAACGTAGCTCTCATACGGCGTGACCTGCACGCACGTATGCATGAAATGGTCGAGTTGGCCCTTCACAGCTGAGACGACAGCATCCTGGCGGTGTCCGGCGTTAGCGCAGCCAATGCCTCCGGCGAAATCGATGTAGCGGTTGCCGTCGACATCTTCGAGCCAGGCGTCTTCGGCTTTGGCGACATAGATGGGCGTGCCGTGAGAAAGCCCGCGGGGCACGGCTTTAGCGCGGCGCTCGGACAGGGCCTTTGACTTCGGCCCCGGGATTGCGGTGCGGAGTTGAATGGTAGACATCTTAAGTTCTCGGTTCTCAGTTGAAAGGCACGTTGGGTCAGAATCGGTTTTACTGGCAACTGACCGCTGACAACTGGCAACTGCTTTTCAGTACCAGCCAATCGGCTGCTCGTTCAAATTGATGTAGACCTGCTTGGTCTCGAGGTATTCTTCGACGCCCCAGGGCCCGAGTTCGCGGCCGAAGCCGGATTGCTTGTAGCCTCCCCACGGCGCTTCGACGTAGGTGGGCTGCATGTGGTTGACCCAGACGATGCCGACGCGCAGCGCCTTCACGGCGCGCATGGCTTTGAAAATGTCGCGGGTCCAGACAGCGGCAGCCAGGCCGTATGGAGAATCGTTAGCGATCTTCATCGCATCTTTTTCGTTTTCGAACGGAATCACGGCGGCGACCGGCCCAAAGATTTCTTCGCGGGCGATGCGAGCCGAGTTGGTCACGTCGTAGAAAATTGTCGGTTGCACGTAGTAGCCCTTGGCAAAGTTTGCAGGGCGTCCGCCGCCGGAGGCCAGCTTGGCTTCGCCCTTGCCGATCTCGAGATACGATTGGACGCGGTCGTATTGCTCTTTGCTGACCAGCGGGCCCATCTTGGTTTCACGTTCGAGCGGAGGACCGAGCTTGATTTTCTTGGCCTTCTCGGTCATAGCTTCGACAAACTTTTTGTAGATGGATTTCTGGACCAGGATGCGGCTGCCCGCGGAGCAGACTTCACCCTGATTGACGAAGACGCCGAACAGCGCTCCGTCGATGGCCGCCTCGAAATCGGCGTCGGCGAAAAAAATGTTCGGCGACTTGCCGCCGAGTTCGAGTGTGACCCGCTTCACGGTATCAGCCGCCTGTTTCACGATAATCTTGCCGACCGCGGCGCTGCCGGTGAAGGCGATCTTGTTGACGTCGGCGTGTTGGACGAGCGGAGCGCCGCAGGACTCGCCAAACCCGGTGACAATGTTGACGACGCCCGGCGGCACTCCGCAATCGGCGAAATGTTTCGCCAGTTCGAGAGCGGTAAGCGGCGTCTGCTCCGCGGGCTTCAGCACGCAGGTGCAGCCGGCCGCCAGCGCGGGCGCGAGCTTCCATGCAGCCATCATCAGCGGATAATTCCACGGAATGATTTGTCCCGCGACCCCGACCGGCTCTTTGAGCGTGAGCGACATGGCGTTGTCAGGAACAGGATTGACATAGCCGACGACTTTGGTAGCAAGGCCGCCGTAATATTCAAAACAGGTAGCAACGTCGTTGATATCGTATTCGGCTTCGACGATGGGCTTGCCCGTGTTGCGGCATTCCAGTTCGGCGAGCGCCGGCAGATTGGCGCGCACTTTTTCAGCGAGGCGAAAGAGCACGCGGCCCCGCTCCTGCGCGGTAGCGGTCGCCCACGGTCCATCTTCGAACGCGGCTTTGGCGGCGGCGACCGCGCGGTTCACGTCGTCCGGCCCGGCGTCGGGGACTTGCGCGATTATTTCTTCGGTTGAGGGATCGTAGACGGGGAAGGTCTTCGCCGACTTGCTCGCGACCCATTCGCCGTTGATGAACATCTGGTAGGTTTTAATTTCGGTTTGAACTCCGCCGGGCATGTCGAGAACCTCCTGCTTTACCTCTGGCCTTCATGGCCCAATAGTTTTGTCACTAGAGCGGCGCGACTAGAGTCGCAGCCTTCCCAATTTCTCGCGCGACTTTGCGCCGGCCGTAGACGAAAAAGAAAAATGCTGCCAGTCCGATAAAGAACAGCGTGATCCCGAACATCGTGATCTCGTATTTCCACAGAGACGTAATCTGCTTGGGTGGGAAAAACGCGACGACAATTGCTAAGGCAGTGGTCGTTAATCCGGCAACACCGGCGAACATCAACTTGCCCCGGCCGTAGCGGCCACCTCCCAGGGAGTCGTGGCTCGCAAACTTCACAAGCGCTGCAAATACGTACAGAAATGGAATAAGCTGCAATACCACCGCAGCACTGAGCATGGTTTGGAACGCGTCCTGTACGCCGCCCGACAGGCTGAAGTTCAGCACGATCAGAATCAGCGAGACGATGCCCTGTACGATGAGTGCGACGTGAGGCGTTGCATACTTGGGATGGATCTTCCCCATCGCCGAAGGCATGTAGGAATCGAGTCCGGCAACGAACGGGATGCGCGCCGAGCCACCCATCCAGGCAGAGCCGATCCCGGCGATCGAGAGGCTGAGCATAACTGCGAAGGGAGCAATGATCCATCCCACGCCGATCTTGTGCGCCATCTGGCTCACACCCTGCACGATTCCCTGCAGCACACTGATGTCGTTCTTTCCAATTGCAACCAGCAGAGTCAGAGTAGCGCCGATGTACAGTGCGCCTGAAATTACTCCACCCGCTGCCACAGCGCCTGGCAGGGTCTTTTGCGGGTCGCGAATCTCGTCTCCCATCACGGACGCGAGTTCCAGTCCGACCAGACCGAAACAGATCACCCCGAAAGAGTTCAAAACGAACTTGGGATCAGCCGGAATACGGAAGTCCGCAGCGGTTACCGTGGTGCCGAAGCGTGACCACATCACGATACCCAATCCAATCAGGACGGCGGCTGCGACGAAGGTTCCAATTGCGCCAAGATTGTTGAGCCACTTACCCACTCCAAGTCCAACAATGTTCAAGGCAGTCAGGAGCGCAAGCAGGGCCACCGATGCCAGCAGCGCAAAAATCTTGTTCTCCGCGAGATTCGCATGTCCCGTCCCCATGGCATACACCGACACTCCGACAAAATACAGCATCACCGTCGGCACGTAGAGCATATTGTTGGTCCAATAGCACCAGCCGGAGAGGAACCCATGGAAGTCGCCGAAAACTTCTTTTGCCCAGAGGTAAACGCCGCCTTCGCCTGGATAGCGGTGGGCGAGTTCAATGACCGCGATGCCTTGCGGCCAGAAGAAAAGAAGAAGAGAGATGATCCAGAGCCAGATGGTGACGCCGCCGTTGGCAGCGATCGAGGGGACGACGTTGAGATTGAAGACGGCGACGACAAAGAGCAGCACCAGATCGCGCCGGCCCAAGGCGCGGATGAGGTGAGGCTGGGCTTCGGGTTGGGGGGTGGTGGACATACCAGGAGGTCCGTAGAAAAAGCGCCTGTCATTCCGAACCGGGCCTCAAGCCCGGTGAGGAACTGCTGTTCCGTGGCGGGCTCTCCCTACTAGCCGCGCCAATCAATGCATGCAGGGACGGACGAATGCGTCCGCCCCTACGTAAATCTAGTGCGCGACTGCTACCGGTGCACTTCGCTCCTGCTGCGCCTTCGCCAGCGACGCCGCGATGTCGTTGAAAGCCGCTAAATGTTTGTCGATGTCGGCCTCGGTATGCTGCACCGAAATCGTCCACTGCTCGTCCCACCAATAAGGCTGAGCCATCACACCGCGGTTGACCATGCCAAACCAGTAGTGTCGCCACAGGTCGATGTCGATCGCCTCCCAGTCGCGGTAGTTCACGATTTCTTTCGGATAGAGCATCAGCGCGCCGTTCGCTCCAGCTTGCGCAATGTAGGCCTGCAGGCCAACTTTCGCAATGGTGGCGCGATAGCCGTCCGCCAGCTTCTTGCCGAGTTTGTCGACTTTGGCGTAGTTCTCGCGGGTCAGAACTTCGCGGAACGTCGCCAGGCCCGCCGCCATCGAAACCGGATTCGTGTTGTAG
>Ga0210395_10001998_pt1 | contig 15901 bp, 16 predicted proteins | sample IncBWH4OmetaG_FD_150861 | JGI IMG/M metagenome (GOLD analysis project Ga0210395, IMG submission 150861) | Forest soil microbial communities from Barre Woods Harvard Forest LTER site, Petersham, Massachusetts, United States - Inc-BW-H-4-O ... | reverse complement strand
GCTGCCGCCGGTGGTGGTCGATTGCTCGACCATTTCGGTTGAGGAATCCGCCACTATCCGTGACAAGCTCAAGCAGCTTGGCGCCGACTTTGTGGCCGCGCCGATGAGCGGCAATGCCAAGGTCATTAAGGCGGGCAAGGCGTCGGCGGTCGTATCGGGCCCCGAAGCGGCGTGCAAAATGGTGATGCCGCTGATCGAGGTCTTCGCCCAGCGCGGGGTCTCCTATGTCGGCGACGGCGAGCTGTCGCGCGTGTGCAAGATCGCCCACAATGTCATGCTCGGCGTGGTGATCGAAAACTTGATCGAGATCACGCTCCTCACCAACAAGATGGGCGTGCCGCGGCACGCGTTCCTGGCCTTTCTCAATAACAGCGCCATGGGCTCGATGTTCACGGCCTATAAGTCGCCGGCTTTGGTCAATTGCGACTGGACCACGACGTTTACGCCAGAGCTGCTGCGCAAGGACATCGATCTCGGGCTCGAGCTCGGCCGCGAACTGGATGTGCCGATGCCGGTGACGGCTGCGGCGCGCGAAGTGCTGCAAAGCCATTTCGGCGCCGCCATGCTGCAGAAGAATCCGGGGGAATATCTGCAGAAGGACTTTTCGGCGCTGGCCGAGACGATGGCGCTCGCCGCCGGCATGAAGCTCGAAAGCGAGAACAAGAACGTGCCGACCGGACTGGAGAGCTGACGACGGGCAAATCTCGGACGTCGTCGCAGCAGCGTAAGCGCGGCTATTGCTTGACGTCCGTGTGGGCGCTGATCGCCATCAGCCATTGACCGTCACGTTTCATAAAGACGCGCGCGGTCCGGTAGGGTGGCCGCCCTTGATCGACGTCAGTCGCCCGCATCACCGCGCCATCGCCATAGACCGCAAGCCGCATCGTCTCGACCTCACCGACCCTGACCGCGGCGTCGCTTTCCTTCTGGCGTTCGATCATGGCGATCCGGCCGGCTTTCGCGATCGGCGCCAGACCGCTGGCATAGGCCACGAACTCGTCGGCGACATGCTTGGCCCAATCATTGGCGTCGCGCGCCACAAGGGCGTTTTTGATCGACTGGAACGCGGCAATGACATCCTGTTCAGCGGGAGAGCGCACGCGGTACGGGATGGTCTTGCACGGATTATCGCAGGCGTAGCGTTGCGGCTCGGCAGTCGGCGTCGGTATGGCGGCGACCGGCGCGTCGTCGGCGCCGATCGGCACGTCCTGCATCAGCAACGCGCGCCAGGCGCCCTTTTGTTTGACCCAAATGTCGATGAAAAACACGTCGGCGTCGTGGGTCGATTTGTGCCGGCCGGTAACTGCGGCGACGAGGCCGAAGCTGCGGATCTGGACTTCGCTCGCCGGCGAAGGCGCGACGCGTTTGAGATCGGCAAGGAATTCCCTACGCTGATGAATGGTTCCGTCGGCATCGACCCGCGAGAATTGCAGGGCCAAGAGCCGCCGGGCGACCGCCCTGTCGCCGGCGCGCATGGCGTCCCCCAGCGCCACATCGGCGGCAAACACCGCCGCATCGCCCGCGACTGGCTGCGCTTTGGGCTGCGCTTTAGGTAATACGAACGCGGCGCTCATGACGCCGGCAACGATCGCGACCAGGCCGCCGTAGCGCACGGCCGGTCGTACCGCTGCGGACATGGCGGCTGACTTGCCCCGTTCGATGGCGCCCCACATCGGACTCTTCAAAAACTCCGCCCACCGGCTGTTCCAGCCGACACATGCACCATGACATTTTTCAGGCAGCCATGCTCAAGGCGCGCCCCACGCAGCGCGCCACCGCAGACCCTGAGTTGCGGGCGCAACGCCGGCACCGCGCGGCAGGCGGTCAGCGGCAATGCTGGTAGCGGCAATTTACCCGGCCGGTGCGCCGATAGCGCATATGTTCATGCGCCATTGCCAGCCTGCATTCCGCGCTCACCTGGGCTCGCTTGCGCATCATGCAGGCGGTAACTTTCTGCACGTCCGGAATAAAGTCCGAACAAAGCCGCATGGCATCACCGGTGCACGCTTGGCGCGCTTCGTCGCTGACTTCAGCGGCGGCGCCGGTCACGCCGAGAGCGCAAATTGCCATAACCCCAAAACACACCGGCAATGCCGAACGGCAGACAACACGAACAATCGACAGCATGTGCTCGCCCCCTGGTTCTCTATGGGCCATTCCCCAACGGCCAGCCTAAAGCATGAGCCGGAAAATGCCAGCCCCGACACTCAGGAAGAGGCAGGTGGATGTCCGCTCGCCGCGAAGCGCCTTATTTCACGCCCCAGGCAAAGCCCTTTTTGACGCCCGTAGATTCCTTCGCCGAGGAGCGCGGACGCGCTTCCGGACATCGGTCAAGGGTACTTTCACTGATTTCCGCCGTGCTGTTGTCGAACGACAGATGCCGACAGAACGCGCCATCAGGCATGGTGAAGACCACCTCGCCGATCCGTTTCGACTGGCGCGCCTCCGCCGCAGCCCGCAGCATCGGATCGATGACGGTACGGCCGCCGATCAACAACGCTGCGGCCAGAAATGCCAAGAACACCGAAAGGATGATGGCGACGCGCGCGTTTTTTGCATGTTGCTCGTCGCGCCGCACACGCGCCGATCGACGCACCGACACGCCACGGGAGCGGCCCGGCGTCCCGTTCCACGAAATCGCCATCGTGCTTGCTCTTTCAGCTACGGGCATTCGGCGGATAGAACATGACAATGATTGCGCCGCCGATAAAAGATTATCTGCAATTTAATTGAAATTTCGGCTAGTCCGCTCGATCTGGATTTTCGACGAGAGCGAAAGTGAGCGGCCTCAAGCGACCTAAGCCGCCGGACGTCCGGCGCGCTTTGGTCGAGAGCGAAGAAAAAACAAGCATTGCACGCTCTGGCACAAAATCGGGGATTCGCCGACCGGCGCACGACTAATCCGGGGTTGATGTGCATCAATATTTCCGCTCGCATGATCGCTAGACTTTCAACGCGTCGATCGGATGCTATGAGGGGGCATGCGAACTCAAGTCGCCATCATTGGAGCCGGCCCCTCGGGGCTTTTGCTCGGCCAGCTCCTGCACAAGCACGGCATCGATAACGTCATCGTCGAGCGGCAAACCGGCGAATATGTCCTTGGCCGCGTCCGCGCCGGCGTGATCGAGCAGGTCACGATTGACCTGCTCGACGAGGCGGGCGTCGGCGCGCGCATGCACGAAGACGGACTGGTGCACGAAGGCGTGCAAATTTGCGTCGACGGCGTGCGCCACCGCATCTCGTTTAAGGAGATGACCGGCAAGGCGGTGATGGTCTATGGGCAGACCGAGATCACCAAGGATCTCATGGACGGCCGCGCCGCGGTCGGGGCGCCGACGATCTACGCCGCCTACGACGTGGCGCTGCATGGCGTTTTTGGCGACAGCCCGCGCGTGACCTTCCGCGCCGACGGCAAGACGCAAGAGCTGACTTGCGATTTCATCGCCGGCTGCGATGGCTTCCACGGCATCAGCCGCAAAAGCGTTCCGCCGGACGCGATCACCGCGCATGAGCGCATCTATCCGCTCGGCTGGCTCGGTGTCCTCTCCGACACGCCGCCGGTGTCCGAGGAGCTGATTTACGTCCATCACCCGGCGGGCTTCGCGCTATGCTCGATGCGCTCGCCGACGCGCAGCCGCTATTACATTCAATGCAGTCTCGCCGAGGACATCGAATCCTGGCCCGATGAACGGTTCTGGGAGGAGCTGAAGCCCCGTCTCGATGAGGAAGCGCGCCAGCGGTTGGTGACCGGTCCATCAATCGAAAAAAGCATCGCACCGTTGCGCAGCTTCGTCGCCGAGCCGATGCGCTTTGGCCGGCTTTTCCTCGCCGGCGACGCCGCCCATATCGTGCCGCCGACCGGCGCCAAGGGGCTCAATCTTGCCGCCAGCGACGTGCGCTATCTGTCGCAGGCCTTGATCGAACACTACGCGGAAAAATCCAACGCCGGCCTGGATCGCTATTCCGAACGCGCGCTGGCGCGAGTGTGGAAGGCCGAGCGCTTCTCGTGGTGGATGACCATGCTGCTGCACCGTATTTCCGAAAGTACTTTCGACCAAAAAATCCAGCTCGCCGAGCTCGACTACCTGTTCCGCTCGAAGGCGGCGATGACGGTATTCGCAGAGAACTATGTCGGCCTACCGTATTGAAATCGTTGTCGCTTAGAAAGCAACGTGCATGAAACGCACGGTCGCACGTGCGCGAAAGTAGCGCCCAACGCGCGCCGAAATTTCATCGAAAGATGACGGTGTGAAACCGGCACCCCCTTTTACCAGCGAGCGAACCGTGCTGGGCCACGGTATCTATCTCGCTGTCGTGGCGCTGGTGCTCTTTCTTGCGCCCGGCGTGGTGCGGATTCTCGTTCCATTCCCGGCCGAGCTTGATTGGTGGAATCGGCTGTTAGCCCTGCCGGTCTTCAATCTCGGGGTTCTTTGCATCGCCAGCGCCCTCGCCAAATCGAAATTGCTCATCAAAGCTACCGCCGCGACGCGGCTATTGGTGATGGCATCGTTGGCAATACTGGTGGCATTGCAGGCGGCACCACCGATTGCACTTGGTGTCGGCTTGATCGATCTCGTTTCGGCGACGCTGACCATTTGGGCGCTGGTAGCCGAGGCGCCGAGCAAATCCGGACGACGCTAGGCCGCTTTGCGGCCCCACAACTCTCGCGACGCCAGCCGCGCGCCCTCGGCAAGGGCTTCCAATTTCGCCCACATGATCGAGGGGTGGACGCGCCGCACATGCGGTGTCTGGGCAAAGCCGCAATCGGTGCCGCCCAACACGTTCTCGCGCCCGACCAGCCGCGCCAGCCGCGTCAATCGCTCGGCGACCAGTTCGGGATGTTCGACGACATTGGTGGCATGGCTGATGACGCCGGGAATGAGCTTGCGGCCGGTGGGCAATTTCACGCTTTCCCACACCCGCCATTCATGCTCGTGCCGCGGATTTCCCATCTCGATGCAATAGGCGCCGGCTTTCACTCTGAGCACCAGATCGACGATGTCGCGCAGCGGCACGTCGGTGACGTGCGGGGTGTTAAAGCTGCCCCAGCAGATGTGGTAGCGGATGCGCTGTTCCGGCAATCCGGCGATGGCGTGATTAAGCGCTTCGATGCGAACCGCCGCCCATTTGCGATATTGCTCGAGCTCGCCAGCGGCAAAGGCGACGTCGTACATATAGGGCAGAAACGCGTCGTCGATCTGGACCATCAGTCCGGCATCCACGATCGCCTGGTATTCCTCGCGCAGCGCCTCGGCGAGCTTGAACAGAAACTCTTCATCGTCCTTGTAGTATTCGTTCTTGTGCCGCGGCACGGCGCTTGCGGGCGCCACGACCGGCAGGAAGGCGTCGGCGACGGCTGTGCCTTTCAGCGCGGCTTTAAAGACGGCGATGTCCTTTTGAACGGCGGCCTGGCCCTTGTACGTGATCGGCCCCACGCAAACCGCGGTGCCGCGCTTCGGCAGCTTCTGGGTCGGAAAGTACTCGGCATAGAAATCCGGGAACATCAGTTGATCGCGGCCGGCGCCGCGTGCCGCCTCGACCGTGCGTTCCTCGATACCGCCAAGACGATCGAGGACATAGAACGACCAGCTGCGGAATTTGCCGAACTCGCCGTCGCTGACGACGTCGATGCCGGCTTGCTGCTGACGCTTTACGACGTCGGCCACGGAAGCGGCGAGGCAACGATCGAACGCCGCGTGATCGACTTTGACGCCGTTGTCGATCGCCTCGATATAGCGGCCTAGTTCGGGCGGACGCACCAGGCTGCCGACATGGGTCGTCAGAATGCGATCTTGGCTCTTCGGCATGCTGCAAACCTCCTGTGGCACTAGATCAATAATTGGCGGTTTCGTTCGACGCTCTGGGCTAGAGACTTACCGACTTGCCGAAATTTAACAGGAACGCCCTGAGGTCTGGAACGTTATTCATTCAGTTCGATCTGCAAAGGAGCGCGTCATGCCCATCCTGCTGTGGATCGCGTTCTGGTCCAGCATGACGGGGGTCGTAAGGGGTTGGCAAGAAACCATGCTGCCAATCCGCATGAAGGTGACGGACCGCCGCGATCAGCCGACCGAATAGCGTGCCTTTGGGCGCCTTGTGCGTCTAAAGGTCTGCCTGCGAAATGCGCCCCGCTCCGGGGCGCTTTTCGTTTGCGTCAGGTGCACAGATCGGAGGCATGTGTTGCAGGGGGCCGATCACGCCGGTATCTATACGCGCCTTTTTTGCGCCAGCCCGCAACAAATCACGGCGGCCGCGCGTGTGCCGGTGAAGAGCTTTAGACGATTATGGCCCGTCTGGTGATGAAATTTGGCGGCACTTCGGTCGCCGATATCGATCGCATCCGCAACGTGGCGCGCCATGTCAAACGGGAGGTCGATGCCGGCCATGACGTCGCCGTCGTCGTGTCGGCCATGGCCGGCACCACCAATCAATTGGTGGCGTGGTGCGAGGCCGCGCTGAAGACGCGGCAAATCTTCGACGCGCGCGAATACGACGCCGTGGTCTCGACCGGCGAGCAAATCACCGCGGGTCTGTTGGCGATCACATTGCAGGACATGGATATCAATGCCCGCTCCTGGCAGGGCTGGCAGCTGCCGATTCTGACGTCGGACGCGCACGCTTCCGCGCGCATTCTCGACATCAATGGCGGCGAGCTGATCAAGCGTTTCGCCGAGCGCAAGGAGGTCGCGGTCGTTGCCGGATTTCAGGGGGTGTATCAGGAGACCGAGCGCATCACCACGCTTGGGCGCGGCGGCTCCGACACATCGGCAGTGGCGGTGGCGGCGGCGATCCGCGCCGATCGGTGCGATATTTATACCGACGTCGATGGCGTCTATACCTCGGACCCGCGCGTGGTGCCGCGGGCCCGCCGGCTCGACAAGATCGCGTTCGAGGAGATGCTCGAGCTGGCCTCGCTCGGCGCCAAGGTCATGCAGGTGCGCTCGGTCGAGCTCGGCATGGTGCATGGCGTGCGCATTTTCGTGCGCTCGAGTTTCGACCGGCCCGAGGACGTCGATCCGCACGGCACGCCGCCGGGCACCCTGATTTGCGACGAGGACGAGATCATGGAACAGCAGGTGGTCACCGGTATCGCCTTCTCCCGCGACGAAGCGCAAATTTCAGTGCGCGAAGTGCAAGACAAGCCTGGCGTCGCCGCTGCGATCTTCATTCCGCTGGCCGACGCCAGTATCAATGTCGATATGATCGTGCAGAACGTATCTCCCGATGGCAAGACCACCGATCTGACGTTTACGGTACCCGCCGCCGATTATCAGCGCGCGCTCGACGTCGTCACCAAGGCAAAGGCGACCACCTGCTATAAGCGGCTCGACGGCGCCACCGACGTCGCCAAGATCTCCGTGATCGGCATCGGCATGCGCAGTCACGCCGGCGTCGCCGCCCAGGCGTTCCAGGCGCTCGCCGAGCGCGCGGTCAATATCCGCGCCATTACCACGTCGGAGATCAAATTTTCGCTTTTGATCGATGCCGCGTTTACCGAGCTCGCGGTGCGCACGCTGCATTCGCTCTATGGTCTTGACCAGGCACCGGCCTGAGTGACGCGCTAAATCTCGCTGCGGCGCACAAAATTCCAGTACCGTCATCGCACTGTATCTGGCTTGCGGTTTGCATGCCGCATTCGATATAGGCTGCAGGGTGATCGCTGCGGGCCGGGCCCGGGCGCATTCCTCTTCGGATCACGGCCGGTGCGACGCGGGCGACGCCCCGGCTCAAGGGAAAGCCCGAGGGACCTCACGCCATGCGTGGCTCGCTCGGCGGTCCGCGCGTGCTGTTGCGCCGCCTCCGCGAAGTCATGGCGGAGCCGGTCAGCGCGCAGGAACGCCTCGATAAGATCGTGGTGCTGATCGCCGCCAACATGGTTGCGGAGGTCTGCTCGGTCTACGTGCTGCGCGTCGACGCCACGCTCGAGCTTTACGCCACCGAAGGGCTCAATCGCGACGCGGTGCACCACACCGTGCTGCGCTCCGACGAGGGCCTGGTCGGCCTGGTCGCCAGCCAAGCGACCGCCATCAACCTGTCGAACGCGCAGGCCCATCCGGCCTTCGCCTTCCGGCCGGAGACCGGGGAAGAAATCTACCACTCCTTCCTCGGCGTGCCGGTTTTGCGCGCCGGCAACACGCTGGGCGTGCTGGTGGTACAGAACCGCGCCAAGCGCACCTATTCCGAGGAGGAAGTCGAGGCGCTGCAGACCACCGCGATGGTGCTCGCGGAGATGATCGCTTCCGGCGAACTGTCGGCGCTGGCGCTGCCCGGCGCCGAGCCAGCGGCACGCCGATCGCTGCACTTAAGCGGAGCGGCGCTGTCTGAAGGCATCGCGCTCGGGCATGTGGTGCTGCACGAGCCGCGCGTCGTCGTCACCAATTACATCGCCGACGATGTGACCAAGGAATTGAAACATCTGGAGTCGGCGATCGAGGCGCTGCGCACGGATCTCGATCAATTGCTTGAGCACGGCGACGTCGCCGACGGCGGCGAGCACCGCGACGTGCTCGAAGCCTACCGCATGTTCGCACACGACCGCGGCTGGGCGCACAAGCTCGAAGAAGCGGTCATGACCGGGCTGACCGCTGAGGCCGCCGTCGAGCGCGTGCAGTCGGATACTCGCGCCCGCATGCTGCGGCAGACCGATCCGTACCTGCGCGAGCGCCTGCACGACCTCGACGACCTCGCCAATCGTCTGATGCGCCAGCTCACCGGTCGCGATCACGCGCCGTCGCGCGAGAATCTGCCGGAGAACGCCGTTCTGGTCGCCCGCTCGATGGGGCCGGCGGCTTTGCTCGACTATGACCGCAAGCGGTTGCGCGGCCTCGTTCTCGAAGAGGGCGGGCCGAACTCGCATGTCGCCATTGTCGCGCGCGCCCTCGGCATCGCCGCGGTCGGGGAGATCGACAACGCGACCGGCATCGCCGATCCGGGCGACGCCATCATCGTCGACGGTTCGGCGGGCGACGTGCATTTGCGGCCGCTGCCGGACCTCGAAGCCGCCTATGCCGAACGGGTACGTCTGCGGGCGCGGCGCCAGCAGCAATATCAGGCGCTGCGCGACCTGCCGTGCGTGACCAAAGACGGCGTCGAGATAACGCTCCTGATCAACGCCGGCTTGAGCGTCGACCTGCCGCACATCGCCGACACCGGCGCCGCCGGCATCGGCCTGTTCCGCACCGAACTGCAATTCATGGTGGCGCCGAATTTCCCGCGCGCCAGCGAGCAATACACGCTCTATCGCGCCGTCCTCGACGCCGCCGACGACAAGCCGGTGACGTTTCGCACCCTCGACATCGGCGGCGACAAGGTGCTGCCCTATATGCGCAACATCGAGGAGGAGAATCCGGCGCTCGGCTGGCGCGCCATCCGCCTCGGCCTCGACCGGCCGGCGTTGCTGCGCACCCAACTGCGCGCGCTGTTGCGCGCCGCCGGCGGCCGTTCGCTCAAGGTCATGTTTCCGATGATCGCGGCCGTTACCGAATTCGATCAGGCCAAGGAACTGGTCGAGCGCGAATTGACCCATCTGCGCCGGCATGGCCACAAACTGCCGGACGAGGTCGAAGTCGGCAGCATGGTCGAGGTGCCCTCGCTGCTTTATCAGCTCGACGAATTGCTGGAGCATGTCGACTTTCTGTCGGTCGGCTCCAACGATCTGGTGCAGTTCCTCTACGCCGTCGATCGCGGCAATCCACGCGTCTCCGGCCGCTTTGATCCGCTGTCGGCGCCGGTATTGCGTGCGCTCAAAGACATCGCCGACAAGTCCCGCCAGTACAGCAAGCCGGTCACAGTATGCGGCGAACTCGCCTCGCAGCCGCTCGGCGCGCTGGCGTTAACCGCGCTGGGCTATCGCTCGCTGTCGCTGACACCTTCCGCGGTCGGTCCCGTCAAAGCCATGCTGCTCGATCTCGATTGCCGCAAAGTTACCGAGTTCCTCAACCCATTGATTGAAAAACCGACCGCGGTGGTGCAGATACGCGCGCAGCTGCAAAAATTCGCGGCCAGCGAAGCGTTGCAGATTTGATGCTCCGATCGCTACCGCTTCTCGGCCGGGCTTGTCCCTGCCCCAGCGGTCTTTTACTTACGTAGCCATGTTGCCCGATCAGAAACTCGACGCGCTTGTCGCCCGCCATGCGGCGCTGGAACGCGATTTGGCCGTCGCGGTACCGCCGGAGACCTACGTCAAGCTGTCGCGGGAGTTCGCCGAGCTGGCGCCGGTCGTCGAAGCGGTGAAATCCTATCGCGCCGCGCAGAGCGAGCTCGAGGGCGTGACCAGCCTGCTCGACGATCCGGCGACCGACGCCGAGATGCGCTCCATCGCCGAGGCGGAAAAGCCGCAGCTCGAGGCGCGCCGTACCGCGCTCGAGCAGGAATTGCGGCTCGCGCTCCTGCCCAAGGACGCCATGGATGAGCGCAACGTCATTCTTGAAATCCGCGCCGGTACCGGCGGCGACGAGGCGGCTTTGTTTGCTGGTAACCTGTTCCGGATGTACGAGCGCTACGCCGCCAAGCAGGGCTGGAAAATCGAGCTCATGACCGCGAGTGACGGCCCGATGGGCGGCTTTAAGGAAATCATCGCCGAAATCCGCGGCCGCGGCGCCTTCGCCAAGCTGAAATACGAATCCGGCGTGCACCGCGTCCAACGCGTGCCCGACACCGAAGGGTCCGGCCGCATTCACACCTCAACCGCGACGGTCGCCGTGTTGCCCGAGGCGCAGGATCTCGACGTCGCCATCAATGATGCCGATCTGCGGATCGACACGCTGCGGTCCGGCGGCGCCGGCGGCCAGCATGTCAACAAGACGGAATCCGCGGTGCGGGTGACGCATATTCCGTCCGGGATCGTGGTCATGATGCAGGAGGACCGCTCGCAGCATCGCAACCGGGCCAAGGCGATGGCCGTGCTGCGCACCCGGCTGTACGACTTCGAGCGGCGAAAGCTGGACGCGGCCCGCGCCGCCGAACGTCGCGGTCAGGTCGGCACCGGCGACCGCTCCGAGCGCATTCGCACGTACAATTTTCCGCAAGGCCGGGTCTCGGACCATCGCATCAATCTCACGCTCTACAAGCTGCCGCAGATCATGGAAGGCGAAGCTCTCGGCGAGCTGATCGACGCGCTGGTTGCCGAGCATCAAGCGGAGCAGCTCGCCGCCGAGGAGGCGCCATGACGCCGGCCGCTGGCGTCGCGCTCGACCGGCGCGACGGCGCCAACGCTTTCAGTGTCAGTGCGGCACGGCGCGCCCTGACAGAGCAATTCCGCGCGGCCGGTCTCGATTCTCCGGAACTCGACGCGCGTATTCTTGTTGGTCACACCCTCGCGCTGGACCACGCTGGGCTTGCCGCGGCCAGCGCCCGCATCCTCGATGCCGGCGAGCGGACGACGATCGCCGCCTTTGCCGATCGCCGGCTGGCGCGCGAGCCGGTGGCGCGCATTGTCGGCAGCAAGGAATTCTGGAGCCTGAAGCTCCGCGTCGACCCAACCACGCTGGTACCGCGCCCGGAAACCGAAACCATCGTCGAGACGGCTCTAGCCGCGGTCGATACCGGCGGTTCGCGCTTGCGGCCGCTGCAGATCGCCGACCTTGGCACCGGTTCGGGCGCGCTGCTTTTGGCGCTGCTGGCAGAACTGCCGAATGCTTTTGGCATCGGCACCGACACCAGCATCGGCGCGCTGCGGACCGCGCGGGATAACGCCCGCTGTTTGCAGTTTCCGAGGGCTGCTTTCGTCGCCTGCGATATGAGCGCGGCGCTCGGTGGGCTGTTTGATCTGATCGTATCCAATCCGCCCTACATCGCATCCGGCGATATCGCCGCCCTGACGCCGGAAGTGCGCGATCATGATCCGCGCGCGGCACTCGACGGCGGCGTCGACGGGCTCGACTATTATCGCGCCATCGCCGCCGCTGTGCCGGCCTTGTTGAAACCCGCGGGCTCTCTCATCATTGAGCTGGGCGAAGGTCAAGCGCGGGCGGTGGCGGCTTTGTTTGCTGCGGCCGGCCTCAAGACGTGGCCGCCCCGCGCCGATCTTGGCGGCATGCCGCGGGCTCTCTTGGCGTCCAAAGCAACGACCGCGCCGAGATAAAAGGGTCAAGAAATGGTCATGACCGCGAAGCATTGGCCCCCGGCAAAAAAGCGGCAAAAAAGCACTTGGAATGTCGGCCGGAACCGACTAGCTTGCGGTTACGGAATCGGCCCGAAAAGATGGTGCCGCGCCGCCTTGAACGCCAAGAGCGTCCCTTAGGGGAGCATCGCTCCCAGAGGTTGGCAGCGCCGGCAGGTGAAACGAAAGCCGGAACAGCGAAAGCCGGATCGGACGGCAAACGGGATCGCGAGATTCAGACCGAGAAGTTTCATCGGCTCCGCGCGCATTTATGAATGTCGCGCATAGCGAGGGGTTCGCAACACCGCGGCGAAACCGCGGTCAGGGTTGCATTGCCGAGACCTAATGCGTGGATCACAAGAGCACGGAACAACAAGATTGCCCGGATTCATGCATCGGGTTGAAGCGAAATAACTGAGAGACTTCGCACAGTGAGACGGCGGCCGCGCGTGTCGCCGCAACGAAGGGGTTGGCGGAACAGCAAATCATGAGAAACGGTCAGAACAAGCGAATGCGCAGTCGCAACCGCAAAGGTGGTCATCACCAAAATCCATTGTCGCGCATGTACGAGTCCAACGGGCCGGACGTGAAAATTCGCGGAACCGCCTCCCATGTGGCCGAAAAATATCTTCAGCTTGCCCGCGACGCGCAGAGTTCCGGAGATCCGGTCGCGGCCGAAAACTATTATCAGCACGCCGAGCATTATTTCCGGTTGATCGCCGCGGCGCAGGAGCAGTTTCGGCAGAGCCAGCCCTATTATCAGCAGGGCGGCGACCAGCGCGGCAACCTTGCCGACGACGGCTATGATGAGGGCGATGGCGATCAGCCCTCGATCAGCGGCGAACCGTTTGCGCCGCGCGAGCCGCAACCCTTCTATCCGCGCGACCAGCAGCAGCAGCCGCAGGGGCAGCCGCACAGCAACCAGGCGCGCGCGCAGCACGCGCCGAGCAATGAGGAAGACGTCGAACGGCTGCCGTCATTCATCACCGGCGGCCAACCTCACCAGCAGCCGCAACAAGGGCAAGGCGATCCACATAATCAGAACGGCCAGAATGGCCCGAACGGACAGAATGGCTATGACGGCTCGCCTGACCGCTTTCCGCTGCATCGGCGACGCCGCCGTCATCGCGGCCCGCGCGATCACGGCGGGCAGGGTGGTGAAAGCGACGCGCCGACATCTTCCGGCGGCCAGCGTTCGGACGATTGATCAGCTGTCAGCTTGATCGTCAGTCGTGGTAGCGCGGCCTTCAGCGGCCGCGCGGCGCCTTGGAGAGCCGGACCAGGAGCCAGATCGGCACGACGATCACGGCGCCGAGCAGGAAGTAACGCCACAGCCAGCGTAAGACGTCGAAACCCATCGTCCAGATATGGAGGATGAGGGCGCGCACCGATTCGATGATGTTCCACGGATCGAGCCCGATGGCGGCGAGGATCACGCCTACCAGGATCGAGAGCAGCACCAAGCGGCCGATCACCGCCAGCGGCGGGCCGCCGAAAAAGCGCTGAACGAGTTGATTGGGCTGCGCCTGTTCTTCCGCCATCGCCATCTCCGCTGGCGCCACTTAGCTAAGTTGCTCCATCCCATGCAAGCGTCGCATGTAAACGCGCCGGGCGAGGACCGTTGCCTCGGCTTCGCAACTGGCGCTAAGTTGCGGCGCCCCGCTCATATATCGGGCCTTCTAAAGGATATTTCATGGCCAAGATCGAGGATCTCGCGCCCAGTTCGACGGCAAGCCTCAACGACGATATCGGCGAAGCCAAGCGGCTTGAGATGTACCGCACCCAGGTGGTGATCCGCGAGGCCGAGCAGCGCGCCTATGACCTCTTCCTGCAAAATCTGGTGAAGGGCACGAGTCATCTTTCGCTCGGACAAGAGGCGGTTGCCGCCGGCTTTGCCGGCGCCATGCGCAAGGGCGATCTCTCGTTCTGCACCTACCGAGGTCATGCGCATACGCTGGCGCGCGGCGTACCGATCGCCAAGGTGTTGGGCGAATTGATGCAGCGTGACACCGGACTGATGCGCGGCAAGGGTGGCTCGATGCACCTGACCTCGGTCGAACACGGCGTCATGGGTTCGTACGCCATCATCGGCGCGCATCTGCCGATCGCCTGCGGCGCCGCCTGGCGCGCGCAATACAAAGGGCAGAAAGACGTGTCGGTCTGTTTCTTCGGCGACGGCACCACCAATATCGGCGCGTTTCATGAAGCGCTGAACTTCGCCGCGGTGTGGAAGCTGCCGGTGATCTTTGCCTGCGAGAACAATCTGTACATGGAATACACTCCGATCAGCGAAGTCACCGCGGTGCCGCAGCCGGCCGCCGACCGCGCCGCCGCATACGGGCTGCCGCGCATTCTCATCGATGGCAATGACGCCGATGCGGTTTATCGCGCCGCGCTCGCGGCGTACGAGAAGGCCCGCGCCGGCGACGGCCCGTCGCTGATCGAATGTTTGACCTATCGCTACAGCGGCCACTCGCGCGCCGATCCGGCCAAATACCGCCCCGAAGGCGAGCTGGAAAAATGGAAGCAACGCGACCCGATCAAGATCTATCGCGAGCGGCTCAAGCAGTTCGGTGTCTCGGAACAGATCATTCTCGGCATCGATGCCGAAGTGAAGCGTGAAGTCGACGAGGCTACCGAGGCGTGCAAGGCGGCGCCGCCGCCGGCGCTCGATATCCTCACCACCGACGTTTACGCCGACGGAGGCTTCGCATGGCGGAACTGACCTATCGCGACGCCGTGATCCGCGGCATCGCCCAGGAAATGGCGCGCGATCCCGACGTGGTGTTTCTCGGCGAGGACATCGCCAAAGCCGGCGGCGTATTTAAAGCGACGGTTGGGCTCTACGAGCAATTCGGCCCGTTGCGCGTGCGCGACACGCCGATCTCCGAACAGGCGATCCTCGGCGCCGCCATGGGCGCGGCGATGACCGGACTAAAGCCGATCGCCGAGATCATGTTCTCGGACTTCATCGCGGTGTGTTTCGACTATATCGCCAACGAGTTTCCAAAGAGCCGCTACATGACCAACGGGCAGGTCAAGGTCCCGCTGGTCGTGCGCACCGGCAACGGCGGCGGCGCGCGCTTCGGCGCGCAACATTCGCAGAGCGTCGAGAACTGGTGCATGATGATCCCGGGTCTCAAGGTCGTAGCGCCGTCGAGTCCCGTCGACGTCATCGGCCTGCTGGCCGCCTCGGTGCGCGATCCCGATCCGGTGATCTTCCTCGAGCATAAGTCGCTCTACGCGACCAAAGGCGAGGTGCCGGACGGCGAGATCGTCGACACGCTCGGCACGGCCAAGATCGTGCGGCCAGGCAAGGACGCCACCATCCTGGCGCTGGCGCTGATGGTGCCGCGCGCGCTCGCCGCCGCGGAAAAGCTCAAGAGCGAGCACGGCATCGACTGCGAAGTGGTCGACGTGCGTTCGCTGGTACCGATCGACACGCAGACCATCCTCGGCTCGGTGGCCCGCACCCATCGCCTGTTCACGGTGGAGGAAAATCCGCGGCTGTGCGGCTGGGGCGCCGAACTCGTCTCGATCGTCGCCGACGAGGCGTTTTACGACCTCGACGGGCCGCCGGTGCGGATCACGACGCCGCACATTCCGCTGCCGGCTGCCGACATTCTGGAAGACATCGCATTGCCGAGCGTCGACCGCATTGCCGAGCGGGTGCAGCGCAGCCTCAATTCATGAGTGGAGCAGATCATGGCCAACGAGCCGACACGCGAAAATCCATGCGGACCGATCGGCACCGAGATTCTTTTTGAGAACGATCAAGTCCGCGTCTGGGACATGAAAGTC
>Ga0210395_10001995_pt1 | contig 15914 bp, 10 predicted proteins | sample IncBWH4OmetaG_FD_150861 | JGI IMG/M metagenome (GOLD analysis project Ga0210395, IMG submission 150861) | Forest soil microbial communities from Barre Woods Harvard Forest LTER site, Petersham, Massachusetts, United States - Inc-BW-H-4-O ... | reverse complement strand
CCGCGCCCAGGTCAACACCGTACGCCGTGCGCAAGCCTTGCTGACCGCTCGCTTTGGCCGCGTGCCGACGCGCGACGAACTCGCCACGACCACGCAGCTTTCTGCGATCGAGGTTTCCTCGGCCCAGGCCGCACTTGCGGCCGAATCGGAACGCATGGACGTGGAGTGGAACTCGCTCCCCGACACCGAGACTCCGTCACCGGCCGAGTCGGTCGAGGTAGCTGATCTGAACACGGGCATGCGCGCGGCTCTGGATCGTCTGCCGCCCAACCAAGCACTGGTCCTGCGCCGTTATTACCTGGAAGACGCCACGCTCGACGACATCGCCGCCGAGCTGGGCGTTTCGCGCGAACGCGCCCGCCAGGTGCGCGAAGCCGGCGAAAAGAAACTCAGCGCTGACTTCATCGTCCTCGCGCTTTGGCAGTCCCTTCTTAACCGCCGCTAACAAAATCGCCTCAGGTCATGCCGAAAATTTTTAACATTCGTCCGACATCACAACCACTCCGCCTCGTACGACTTGATCGCCCGAAGCGGCTTATGCCGTTGCGAATTAAAATCAGCCCCTGTCGGCCGTTCAGACGGGGTCGCAAATCCCATGCCCTTTCCCGATAAATACACCGTGCGCGACAAGCATCTCCTTCGCTTGGAGCGCGAGTTGACGCGCTTGCGGCACGCACATTGGCATGCTCCGATCGTCCCCCTTGAGCATCCTTACCAGCGTGGCTGGGTAAAATCATTCGTTGTGCGCGAAGACGCATTTCGGCATCCAGAAGCTGCTGTGTTCAAAGAGATACTCAAAGCGGTAAATCAGGAGGTCCTCTCGCGCAATCAAGCGTTCATCGACCGAAACGGTGCCCCAATTCCCCTGTTCCCTCGGGTCATTCCTCCTCGGGACTGGCGTAAGTTGGCCTGGCCGATCAAGTGCCAACGCTGGTTTGCATTCGGAAGGTGGTTGAAAGAAGAAGTCTACCCCTGGTCTCGCAAACGATTCCGGCATTATGTTATCGGCTTCAAGCTAATCCGCCCGTGGTGGCTCGAGGAGAATGTGCAGCCCAATATGATCACGCATCAACGCGTGGATCTTCCGGAAGTGCGCAGCCGAATTGCTGAAATCGAAATCAATATGGAGGTGCACCTTGGCTGGAAACAACTCGGCCGATTGCATGGCCGCCGCCAACACTGGTATAGTGAACCAGAGCCTGTGACCGCTCGACGTGCGTGCGCCTCATTTGCTGACCAACTCGATTGACCGCCGTATTTCAATTATGACTGATTGGTCATGTATACCATGGCCATCGGGCTGGTGCCCGCATGGGTCACCTGATACATTAACCCAACTTTATTTTATGAGCATGGAAATCAAAGCACGCGATCTGCTTGCTGCCGGCTGGCCTGAGGGCCGTCGTCTTGGCACCGCCCTGCGCCGCGCCCGTGAACTGGAGGCGACCGGGCTTGCCCATGCCAATGTGCTCGTGCAGCTCGAACAGGAATTTCCCAAGCAACTGCCGGTGATCCTCCCGCGCAGTGGACCTGCGCCGTTGGCTGAAGCCATCGAGGCCGAAACGCCCGAGGAAGCGACCAACGTCGAGTCGGCCCGCCAGCGCATGATTGAGCTGCTTCACGTCCCGGTCGTGAAGCGTGGCGTGATCATGCCTGATGCATGCCCGGCGGGCGGCGGTCGTGCCACCATTCCAGTCGGCGGCGGGATCGAAGTCGAAAACGCCATTATTCCCGGCGCGCACTCCGCCGACATCTGTTGCTCGATGTTCGCGACGTTCTTCCCCGCCAACCACCCGGTCGGTGAAATGATGGACCATCTCCACCAGACGACGCATTTCGGCGCCGGCGGACGCCCGCGCGGCCAGCAATTTACCTCCGCGGTGCTCGAGGAACCGGTCTGGGACAATCCGTTCCTTTCTGGCCTGCGCAGCCGTGCGCAGGATTTTCTCGGCACGCAGGGTGACGGAAATCATTTCGCTTATGTCGGCCGCATCCAGTTTACGGATGCACAACGCGCCGCGCTTGAGACGGCCGGTTATACCGAACTTGCCGAATCGATCATGCGCCGTGACGGTGAGTTCAACGTGCTCGTGACCCACCACGGTTCGCGCGGACTTGGCGCTGACCTCTACAAGCGTGGCCAGATCGCTGCGCGCAAATGGTGCGACGAAAACACCAAGGATATTCCTGATACGGCCGTCTGGTTGCCAGGCGACTCGCCGGAAGGCCAGTCGTACTGGGATGCACTGCAATACATCGGCCGCTGGACGTGCGAGAATCACGCGCAAATCCACGCTGCGTTCCTGCGCCGCCTCAGCCAGCGTGCGCTCGTGCAGATCGGCAACGAACACAATTTCGTGTGGAAACGCGGTGACTCGTTTTTCCACGGCAAAGGCGCGACACCCGCCTGGCAGGACGCCAGTGGCCGTCCGCTGCTCGGCCTCATCCCCCTCAACATGGCGCGTGAAATCCTCCTCGTGCTCGGGGCGGACAACAACCAGTTCCTTTCATTCTGTCCGCATGGCGCCGGTCGCAACCTCTCGCGCACGGCCATGCTGCGCCCATACAAGGACGCTGACGGCGAGATTGATCCAGCGCGCATGCAACAAGTGCTCGCAGAAACGACGGCCGGCCTCGACATCCGCTGGTTCGGTGGCGCGCCCGACCTTTCGGAGTCGCCGCTGGGCTACAAGGACGCGACCAAGGTGAAAGCGCAGATTGCGCGCTTCGGCCTTGCGACCGTCGTTGGAGAAATCCAGCCGCAAGGCTGCATCATGGCGGGTGAAGCGCCGGAGCCGCCCTGGGCTCGCGCTCGCCGTGAAAAACGCGCTGCCCACAAGGAAACTCGCCGCGAAGGCCACGCCGAAGTCGAAAACGCCTAGGCAAAAAAGATGATTCGTGACTACTTAGTACCGGCGTTGAAGCGTGAGTTCGCAGGTTGGGAGATCAACTTCGCTGCTCCTCCGCAACCTGTCGCCACATTTGCAGCTACTCAGGAAAAGGTCGGGCGGTTGATGATTTACGATGATGGTGATCTTGAACGGCGCGATGACAAAGTACCGGTTAAAGATGTATTCGGATTGATTTCAGAACTCACAGAAGAGCGAGGATGTAAATGCCTCTTGATCCTTAACTCAGAAAGGCTTGAGAAACAAGATAGTGAGGATTTCCGGACGATGGAAGAAAAGGTTTTCGACCTACGTCTGGAATATGGGCAGAACAGTGGTAACGAACTCTCGGGCCGTTTGAAACGGCGACTTTCTTAATGTGATGAGCACATTAATCGGATCAAGTCGTACTAGCGCATCGCAGAATTCATTTCTCCCTAATTCACTCGGTCGGGCAAAAGGTCGGTAAGTGGTGCGCCAAGTATACGTGCCAATAGCACAAGTTCGAAATCACCGATCCATCGGACACGGTTCTCGATTGTGGCCACCACGTCACGGGTTATGTCCCATCCTTCCACTTGGCATTTTTCAGCCAGGGTTGGCTGGGAAACGCCATCCAAAGAATTCTAGCTCGCCGCCGCCGTCTGTGAGAATAGCTTGCGGGCTGCTGTCCAGCGAATGGATAACCGGACGTTCGAGTTCGCCAGTCAGCAAACCGATCCCATGTCACGGCCTTTCTTCCAAGCATCGATTGCCGAACTGGAGGCGCAATTTATCGAGCGCGCTTCGGAATTGGATTTCTTGGAGTATCTAGCGGCAGAGCTTGCGCATCGTTCTACGGATCGAGCTGCTCGACTTCGTACTCAGGTAAATCAACGACTGTCCCAAGTCAGACCGGCTGCCCAACCCGCTATGTCCTCTCTCTCTCGGGGAACACAAGCACCTTCGAAACCAGCGCCGAGTGTAGTCCCGCCAGCCCCCAATGTCCGACCTTTGGAACCCTCGCAATCAAGCGCGCCCGAACCATTACCCCGGTCCGTCGCCGTTCCCGCGGTTCCGTTACCTCCGATTACCAATCGTCCTGAAATGGTGTTGTCGGCCTGGACGGCGCTTGAGGTTCTTTCGCCGCCGTCGTTTCAGCGGCCTGAACAGTTGGCTTTTGGCGGTGATCGCCGTTTGGTGGCCAGAATAGACGGCCAAGCGCTGCCATGGGAAAATGGTGGCGAGAAATCGCGACCCAATATGCGCCTCTACTACCAGGTAGTGCTTGGCACGGTTGATATGGAGAATGCGATATCTCGGTTGCTCGCGACATTCCCCGACAGCCGGGCGGAGCGCCCCGTTGCTCGGGGCGAAGCAATCCTGGCGATTGTCATTGTGGACCAGCGCGGTTGCCTTGCGGTGGATCCCGCGATCGCGGTTTCGAGTTTTGGCTGGGGCGTTCCTCGTGCTTTGCAGGGAAACCTCACTGGCCTTGCGGAATGGCCTCTCGCCGAGAAATCGCTCGTGGAAGGTCTCACTCAGCGCCTTCGGCCTAGCGACGATGCGGTGGAAGCGATGGTCAACCGAACATCGATCATGACCGCCTATCAATGGCTGGTGGCGACCCTCGGCCTGCCGAATGATTTTGTAAAGCCCCCACAATTAGCGATTCGCTGCTTCGAATATTTCAAAAACTCCGCGCCGCCCGATACGCTGCTGCTCAATAGCTTTTTTCTGAACGACCTCGCTCGCACTCGTGAATTATTCGCAGCAGGCAAAGAAACCCCCAACCTGCGTCGCTACTTGGGGGTCGATACGCCGGCATCCCGGAAGGATTTGCTCGAAGAGCGCGTGGTCCTGGACGCGGCGGTTGCCCCGCAGTCGATGCCGGTTGCGCGATGGCCGGGGGCGGGCCGTCACTCACTCGTCTTGCTACAACAAGCCGCGGTGAATCTCGCAATGCGCGAGCTGTCCACATCCGGATTGTTGGCGGTAAACGGCCCGCCAGGCACCGGCAAAACGACGCTGTTGCGCGACATGGTTGCGGCACTCGTCACTGCCAGGGCCGAGATCATGGCGACTTTTTCCGATCCGGCCAGCGCCTTCACTTCTTCAGGCGAGCGATTGAGCGTGGGGCAAAAATGGCTTCATCTCTATCGCCTCGACGACCGGCTCAAGGGCTTCGAAATGCTCGTGGCATCGTCAAATAACAAAGCGGTCGAGAATGTGAGCGCCGAACTGCCGATGCTCAAGGCCGTGGCCGATGACATCCCGGAATTGCGCTATTTTTCAACCTTATCGGATGCCTTGTTCGGCGAAGGAACCTGGGGGGCCATTGCGGCTGTGCTGGGCAACGCAGCCAATCGAGGAAAATTCAAACAGACGTTTTGGTGGGACGAAGAGGCTGGGCTCTCCACTTATCTTGCCGCCGCAGCGGGCACACCTCAATTCGTCGAGCATACCGATCCCAAGACGCAGGAGAAAGTCTTGCGGACTCCACGGATTATTAGTGCCGAGCAACCACCGACGGATCACGCTAGCGCATTGGTGCGCTGGGCAAAGGTTCGTCAGCGTTTCAAACAGGCTGTTGAAACAAGTCGGCGGGCGTTGGCTGTGCTGGAGAAGGTGAGGGCGGATGCGCTGCGCCTGCCAGAACTGGGCGCGCGCTCCGCTACCGCGGCGGCGGCCGCCGCGGTAGCTCGTACTCAAGAGCAAGAAGCGACTCAAACGCTGACCAAGGCCCAGCTTGCGGCACATACTGCTGCGGCGGCACTGCTGACTGCTCAAAGATTGGTCGAGGAGCGCTTCACACAGAAACCGGGATTTCTCGCGCGCCTGTTCCGGACAAAACGAGCGGTCACATGGCGCGATGAATATCAGCGGGTCAAAACCTCGCGAGAGGCGGCTCAAGGAGCGTGCGATTCGGCCAATCAAATCGCCGAACGCTGCAAAATACAGCATCACAAGGCCATGTTCAACAGAGAGGGTTCCGAACGTAGCGAGAGTGTTGCGACCGCAGCTTACGTTGCCGCACAGCGCGACGTGGAAGCTGCACGCAATCGACTGGGAAAACACTTTGTGGACGATAGTTTTTTTGAACAACCCCATGGCGATCGGCACACGGCGACGCCGTGGTTAGACGATGCCACCCAGCGGCTGCGGGACGATGCGTTTACGGCGGCGATCGCCTTGCAGCGCGCGTTTGTCGATGCCGCCGCGAAGCCCTTGCGGCACAATCTAGGCGCACTGATGAATGTCTTTTCCAGTGGGACACTTTCCACACCAGAAAAGCAGCGTTTGGTTCCCGATCTGTGGCGTTCGTTTTTTCTCGTCGTGCCAGTTGTCTCAACGACCTTTGCTTCGGTGGACCGGATGCTTGGAACGCTGCCTCCCGAGACTCTCGGTTGGTTGTTCATAGACGAGGCCGGGCAAGCGTTGCCACAGGCGGCTGTCGGGGCGCTTATGCGCACGCGACGTGCGGTCGTGGTCGGCGATCCAGTGCAAATCGAACCGGTGGTGGCCCTGCCTGAGTCTTTGACTCAGCTTGTCTGTAGACGATTCGGAATAGCACCGGAGCGTTTCAATGCTCCCGAAGGATCGACGCAAACACTAGCTGATGCCGCCACACCATATTACGCCGAATTTGAAGGGCGGCATGGAAGCCGCACCGTGGGCGTTCCGTTGCTCGTGCATCGTCGATGTGCAGAGCCAATGTTCAGCATCGCCAATCATGTCGCTTATGAGCGCCTGATGGTTCAGGCCAAAACCGCTAAGGAATCGGCGATCCGCAATGTGCTGGGAGCCTCCAGGTGGATCGATGTCGAAGGAGATGCCACGGACAAATGGTGCGCACAAGAAGGTGAAATCGTCCTAGGTCTCTTGCGTCGGCTTGCCGCTCAGCAGGTGAATCCGGACCTCTATATCATCACTCCATTTGTTGTGGTCGCTGACAATCTGCGAAAGGTAATCGTCGAAAACAGAGTGTTATCTGTGTGGACAGAGGACCCGTGGAGCTGGGTGCGTGAGCGGGTGGGCACGGTGCATACGGTGCAGGGACGCGAAGCCGAAGCTGTGATTTTCGTACTGGGCGCACCGCTTGCCCATCAAACTGGCGCACGCGGTTGGGCCGGAGCACGTCCGAATCTGCTCAACGTCGCCGTGACGCGCGCTAAAGAAGCAATCTATGTGGTCGGCAATCGCCGCCTCTGGGCCGGAGCAGGAGTTTTTCGGGAATTGAACGAGAGGTTGTAGCGCCCGGGCGATAGCGACCATTGCATTACTAACGCATCGCTGAATTCATTTCTCCCCAATTTACTCGGTCGGGCAAAAGGTCGGTAAGTGGCACGCCAAGAATGCGGGCCAAAAGCACGAGCTCGAAATCTCCAATCCATCGAACCCGGTTCTCGATTGTGGCGACCACGTCGCGGGTGATGTCCCATCCTTCAACCTGACATTTCGCCGCCAAGGTTGCCTGAGACCAGCCGCGGTATTCACGGAATTTGCGAATCTGCGGACCCGCAATATTTCGGAATCGAGCGATTGTGTGGTTTTTCACACCTCTTTCTACCAAGATGTGCCGGGTGCGATGTGTGGATTACCACGCAATCGTCGCGTGGATTCTTTAACATTTCGAAAAATTCGGACCAAAAAAGCAGATCATCACCCCTCTATCCGAGGTGTTGCCTAGCAACCCAATCGCCTTCTCCCAAGCGACTTGATCGTGTTTTCCAGTTCCTCTGGCGTCCATGCGGGCTTGTTTAGCACTCTGTTCGTGTGGCGTGTTTAGCGGCTTTCCGTTCGTGTTAACCGTTCATATGCTCCACCATCCGCCGACGCTTTCGGAATCCGAAAGCTATGGCGAGATGTCTCGCCATAGCGCCTTGGCGAAGGCGGACAGGCTTTTGACTACGGCTGGCAGGCCACCCTTATGACCGGCAAAAGCTGCCCCGTTGCGTACCAGCCTTTGGATTATTGATTGGACTCGGGTTCCAATCCTAACCAGCGATACCAGTTTTCCGTGCGGAAGAGCGGCAGCAGGGCAAACAAACCAGCGACGGTCAGTCCGAGTATGGCAAAACCGGTGGCGTCGTGCAACCTGCCTTCGATAGCATCGCTGCCGTAGGCGTAGGCCCACGCGGTTAGGAAGAGGCTGCGCAAAAGATTGGTCAGAAATGCGAAACCCAGGGCCAAGACGATCAGCAGGATTTTTTTCCAGAGCTTGTCCAGAAAAACGGCCGCCAAAAAGGACCCGGCAAAAAGACATCCGGTGAGCGAGCGAATACCTGAGCAGGCTTCGGCCACGCCGACCTGCCCATGGGGAAGTACCAATACGTTGCCTTCTTGCAGCAGGGGATATCCGAGCAGGTTAAAAACGGTGAACACCACCGTGACCACTTTTCGCAGTAGAAAAAGACTGACCGCATTCTCCGCCGCTGTCACCAGCGGCGCAGAGAGCATCCAGATCAGCGCGGGAAACAAAAACAACGCCGCGGCGCGCAACCGCGCGTCGCTTCGCAGCGCACGCCAGCCGGTCGCCGGCGGGCCTGTTCCCACCCGACCATCCGGGACATTGAAATAAATCATGCCAATGAGCACGCCGGAAAATCCGATCGCGAGCGCCAGCGAGCCAGGTTGGGTGACCCCGGCGCCAGCCCGGTAAAACGCTCCAAGCAAAAAGATTGCAAGGCCCAAGCCCAAAGTGAGGCTGGCGCCTACTGCCATGACGCCCCGCTGCAGGCGCGGCAACGGACTCGGACCGTCGGCGTGAAAAATTTCCCGCAACTTCGGCCAGCGATCAACGACGACATATACGACAAACGCCGGCACCAGCCAGCCGAAGGCATAATCTGGCTTCAATTGCCACCAATGTATCTGGTCCACCGTCAGAAAGACCATGAACGCCAAGGCTACCGCGAGCGCTGCGAGAAAACGGTCAGGGATGCCTGTACGAAGTTGGCTCAAAATTTTCTGCATAGTGGCGGACGATTATCATTGGCGTTGTTTTAAGGTCGCAAGAGGAATTCACCAGAACGCTACACATCTCTCTCGACCCCGGTCATGGCTGGCGATTCTGATGGTGGGGTGACGCCTTCCTCCCGGCCTTTCAGTCCTGCGTTTGTCCCGGCCCACGGCGACTTTCGGGGCGAATCCGGGAGACCCCCGCTCCATCCGCTGGAGACTGCGCTGGTCGGTGTCACAGCGTTGCATTTATGCTTCCTGCCGTGGGCGCTTGGCACCATGCATGCCTGGAGCCAGCTCACGAGCTTGGGCTTCTCGATCGTGGGTTTTGTCCTGGTCGCCTGGCCGCGAGTGGAGCCTGGGGATATCGATGGCAAGCAGTGGCCGGTGGTCCGGCTTCAACGATTTCCCGTCTTCTGGGCCGGCTTGGTACTCCTGGGCTACGTCGCGGTACAGGGATTAAACCCCGCGTGGCGGTTAATTATCGTCGCCCATGAGTGGTGGATCGAGCCGATTTCCCACGTTTCCTGGCTGCCATCCGGTGTCGATGCGCCGTTTGCCATCGCGAACCCATGGCGGGCGCTCACCGTGTACGGATCGCTGTGGCTGCTCGTTTGTTCGGTGTGGGCGGGTTTTTTTCGCCGGAAGAGTTACCACGCGCTCTTCTCCATCCTCGTCTGCAATGCATTTTTTCTCGCCCTGCTCGGCGTGCTGCAAAAGTTAAGCGGGACCGACCGGATCTTCTGGTCCTATGTACCGAGCAACTCTGAGTTCGTTTCGAGTTTTATCTACCCCAACCATGCCGGCCCGTATTTCAACCTGATGGTGGCGCTGGCCGCCGGGCTGGCGTGGTGGCATCGCCAGCGCGCGCGCCGCCGCCTCAAAACCTCGGGCCAGGCGTTTTTTTTTATGTTCCTGGCAGTTTTCACCGGCCTCGCGGTGATCTCCTCGTATTCACGGATGTCGGTCGTTATGCTGCTGGTTTTAACGGCATTTGCCGGCGGCCTTTTCGTGCTCGGGCTGTTCCGGCGGACCGGGCGGATTCGTGAACGCATGGCATTCCTGCTCCTGACCCTTGCGCTCGCCGGCTTTATCGGCACCGGCTTGGTGGTGCTGCAGACGGCGAAGGTGTGGGAGCGATTGGCCGATCAGGTGGCCCATCCGGTGGCCTTTGACCGCGACCGGACCCTAGCCCGCCAGGCATCCTGGGACATGCTGCGCGACCGCTGGCTGCTCGGGTGGGGCGCGGGCTGTTTCCGCTATAATTTCCAGGACTACGTCGCGAAGTATCCAGAAATCTATTACGACGGAAATTACCGGCGGTACTGGGAGCATGCCCATGACGACCTGCTGGAGTTTCCCGTCGAACTGGGTGCCGCGGGCATGCTACCCCTGGCCGGCATCCTGGGCTATGCCGCGTGGCAGCTCGGTCGCCGCCGGTTCTGGCGCAACGCCGTCTCATTCTGCACCGTACTCGGCTGCGCGCTTGTCCTGCTGCACGCGTGGGTCGATTTTGTTTTTCAGAATCCCGCCGTGTTCCTCACCTGGAGCGTGCTTCTGATCGGTGCGGTGCGTTGGGCGGAACTCGACCAGCCCGGTGGCCGTCGCGCCCTGGGTGCACCGGATCCGGCTGCATCCGGACGGGTGGGCGGGCCGGGGCCGAAGACGAAATAGGGCGCATCTTCACTGCGCGATTATCGCCCGGAGGCCCGGAAGTAACGGGCCAATTCGGGGCTCTCACGCCGGAGCCGGTTTGTTCCTCTGCCCGTGATTGAGGAAGGGGCGTTCGCAAAAATACCAGAAGAGCGCGCCCGCACATAAAATCGATACCAAGCGGATGCCAAATACGCACTGAACGGGCAAACCCCAATGAACCAGCTTGTTGGCCAAGGCGAGGGACGCACTGAGATTGCACTGATGGGTAAGGTACACGCTATACGAAATAAGACCGAGGCGGTTAAGGAAGCGGCCGAGCCACGTCCGTTTGAATCGGTCGTCCCACGGACGCAAATAGATCAAGCATAGTGCGAAGCAACTGGTGATCGCCCATATCAAATAAACGGATCCGGTCTGAACACCGATGAAGTTCCAATGGCAGGCGAGGGCGAAGAGTAACAGGAACAGCAGTCCAACGTCCACGGTGAAACGCCCTCGCGGTGTCTGCAAACTGCAGAGGCGGATATAAACGAGGCTGCCTACGGCGAAAGCGATCCAGTATTCAAGAAAGACCCCATAGAACTTGGCGGGATGCAGCAGGTTCCAGACAAGCGCGGGAATCATCAGACCGACGACGCTCAGCGCCAAGGAACGTCCGCGGGCCGAAGCGACCACCATCATGAGGCCCATCACCAGATAGAACTGCTCCTCATAATTCAGCGACCAGTAGCCAGCAACAAACAGCGAAGGATTCAAATATGCGCACGGCATGGGATGGCGCAACAACGTCAGCCATTGTGTCATCGTAAGATTCTGAATCCAGATGATTGGAGACCGGGAAAGCTGATTTCCCAGCGCGAGATGTAACTTCAAAAGTCTGGTCGCTAGAAAATAGCAGATTGAGAGAAAATATGGGGGGTAAATGCGCCGCAGTCGGCGAAATAAATAGGTGCCGAGCCCAATCTGTTTGCGTCGGCAAGACTCAACGTTCGCGGCGATACAATAGCCGGAAATAACAAAGAAAGCCAAGACACACAATTGGCCCAGATCGAAGGGGGCCTTCAGTTCGAGGTGATAACAAACAACTCCGGTCGCCGCCAAGCCGCGCCAGGAATCGATCATCCCATAACGTGGCTCATAAACCGGACCCGGTGGTGAGCGCAGTTTTGTGGATTTTGAACACCGAGGCGCTGGAGGCTCTTCGTGGACGGCCACTCCGCCGGGAATACGACCCGGCGCAATTCCCTGGTTTTGTGAAACTTGTTCCATATCCTTTGCAGACAATTGCGAGGTGTGCGTCCAGGCGAAAAGAGGCGCATCACTCCATGAACGGCGTATACTCGGGCACCAGCCGCTTCATGGCCTGCTTGCTCGCTTGTGGGGTGCCGGCGGCGGCGGCGATCCGCAGATCGGCCAGCCAGGTTTCGGCATCCTCCGGCCCGGGCTCGCTCCTGAGCTTGAAAATCCTCGGATGTTCCGTTGGCTCATGGCTCTCATCGGTGTGGCGGAGTTCCTCGAAAAGTTTTTCGCCAGGGCGCAGCCCGGTGATTTTGATCTCGATGTCAACGTCGGGTTTGTACCCGCTTAGCTCAATCATCTGTCGCGCCATATCGATAATTCTCACGGGCTGGCCCATATCGAGGATGAAGATTTCCCCGCCGAGGCCAAGGGTGGCCGTCTGCAGAACCAAGCCCACCGCCTCGGGAATCGTCATGAAATAACGGGTCATTTCATGATGCGTAACGGTCACGGGACCACCTTGGGCGATTTGTCGTTTGAAGATAGGGATTACGCTGCCGCTCGAGCCGAGGACGTTGCCGAATCTGACCGCAAGAAATACCGTGCGGTTGCCCGGGGCGTGTTGCTGTGCGAGGAGAGTTTTTTCCGCCAGCCTTTTGCTGCAGCCCATCACACTCGTGGGGTTGATGGCCTTGTCGGTCGAAATGAAAACAAATCGCTCAACGCCGAATTCGCTGGCCAGCTTCGTCAGGCTGGCCGTCGCCAGCGTGTTGTTCTTCAAGGCCTCGCCCGGTTGCCGCTCCATCAGCGGAACATGCTTGTGCGCGGCGGCATGGAAAATGATCTCGGGATGGTGCCGGGCAAACACCGCCCGGATCGCATCCGTGTCCGTCACGTCGACAATCAGGGGAAGGATGCATCCGCCATGTTTGGTTCCGATCAGTTCCTGTTCGATCTCAAAGAGAGCAATCTCGGTTTGCTCAACCATCACGAGCTGCCTTGGCTGGTGCATAAGAATCTGGCGGCACAGTTCGCTGCCAATGCTGCCTCCGGCGCCGGTCACCAACACGACGCGATCACGCAGCAGATGAGCAATGCCGGCGGAGTCGAGGTTGACCTGTTCACGCCCGAGCAAATCCTCGATTGCCACAGGCCGGGATCGTTCGACCTTCACGGTGCCGGAGGCCAGCTGCCTGAACGAGGGAATGATTTGCGTCGTGGCCCCGATTTGCCGGCCGAGCTCAACGATTTCCTTCACCCGTTTCGGCGTTGCTTCCGTGAACGTAATGACGAGTTCGTTCACCTTCGTGCCCACGGCTAGTTTGCCCAGTTTTTCGATCGGCCCGTAAACCGGCAGCCCGTGGATACTGCGTCCGATCTTCTTCGGATCATCGTCTATGAAAAAAATCGGATGCAGTCCGCTCCCGCCGCGCTGGAGCAAATCCTTGGCCAGCACTTCACCAATATCACCGGCGCCAACAATCACCACGCGCCGTCCGTCCAGGCCGGGCCGCATCTGCCCGGAGATGGACCAAGTTCGCGCGACCCGGAGAAACAGGCGGAAGGCTGAGATCACCGCCACGCTGAGCACAAAATCCATCAGGATTACGCCATGCGGTGGTGTCGCAGTGACGGCCGATCCATACGAGAGCACGAGCATGATGGCGGACACCGTGATCATCGCCAGCGACACCCCGCCGAAATCCGCGAGGCCAAAATAGCTCAAGATGCTGCGGAACTGTCCGAACGAATACAACAGGAGCAGTTTGCAGAGTATGACCGGAATGATCAGGGTCATGCATTGTTTCTCGAAATCCACGGGCGGGGAAAAATCCCAGCGCAGTTGGTAGGCGAGGTAAAACGCCGCCCCGAGTTCGAGCGTATAGACCAGCAGGATGGCGAAAAATCGCGTGGCGCTGTGGCTGCCAATGCAGCGGTCAAACAGGCCCAGCAGCCGGCGCATGCCGCTCGTAAACCATTCGCGCAATAACATGCCCGCGACGGCAAGGAGCGAACTGTCAGCCGGACTGGACGTGGTGGACATGAGAAACGTGATCGCCGAAATTATTTATCGCCGGGAAAAAACGCCGCGCACGATTCCGATGACCCGCTGCAAGTCGTCCTCGGTCATGGCCGAACCCGACGGGAGACAAAGGCCGCGGTCGAAAAGCCGCGCTGACACCGCCCCGCCCACCGTTTCACAGTCGGCAAACACCGGTTGCAAATGCAGGGGTTTCCACACTGGGCGTGCCTCGATGTTTTCCGCCTCGAGCGCTTGGCGCACCTGTTCGCGATCTACCCCGGCTTTCACCGGGTCGATGGTCAGGCAGGTGAGCCAGCGAGTGCTCCGCCCGTACGCCGCCTCGGGCATGAACACCACGCCCGGCAGATCCTGCAACGCAGCCGCATAGTGGGCAAAAACACGTCGGCGAGCCTCGACCCGTTCGCCGAGCACCTGCAGCTGGCCGCGGCCGATCCCGGCCAGCACATTACTCAGCCGATAATTGAAGCCGAGCTGGGAATGCTGGTAGTGCGGTGCGGCGTCGCGGGCCTGAGTTGCCAGAAACCGGGCCCGGGCAATCAAGTCTGCATTGTCCGACGCCAGCATGCCGCCGCCTGAAGTCGTGATGATCTTGTTTCCGTTGAACGAAAAGACCGCCATTTGTCCGAACGCACCGGCGGCTCGCCCGGCACAGGTCGCGCCGAGGGCTTCCGCGGCATCCTCGATCAATGGCACGCCATGTCGGGCACAGGCGGCGGCGATGCGCTCGAGATCCGCGCACTGGCCATACAAGTCGACGACGACCACCGCGCGTGGCAATCGGCCGGCCCGGGCCCGCAGTGCGAGCCATTCCGCGAGCAGGATGGGATTCATGTTCCATGTCGCCTCATCGGAATCGATAAAAACCGGGCGGGCTTGCTCGTACAGGATCGGATTGGCCGAGGCGGCAAAGGTCAAAGTCGAACAAACAACTTCATCACCGGGCCTCACGCCGAGCAATCGCAGGGCCAGATGGATTGCGGCGGTGCCCGATGAGACTGCCACCGCATGCCCGAAGCCAAACCGCGCGCAGAACTCGCGCTCGAACGCATCCAGGTGTGGACCAACCGGGGCAATCCAGTTGGTGCGAAACGCCTCTTCGACATAAGCGAACTCGGCCTCACCGATATGCGGAGGCGAGAGAAACAGGCGGGACTTGACTGGAGCTTGTACGATCATGGTAGGAATTAATTGCTCGCTGTAACCGGTTGCTTAACGATGAGACCGAGCCGCCCCAGGCCGCGCAGGACCTCGGCGAAGCCCGGATCGTTCCATAAATTTTCCAGCGGTTCATTGCTCGTGAGCCGGATGAAATATTGCTCGCGACTGCCAAGGACGGCCTGTTGCACGGCGTCCTTCCACCACAAGATCGGACTGGGCACGTTATTGAAGCGGTCGCCGTAGTCGTACGCATGCCCTTCGACCAAGTGCCAGTAAAGGACGTAGGTTGGGCTGCCGCCGAGTGGCGGCTCGAAGATCCGCCACTCGGCGGGTTGCAGTACCGCGCCTTCGAAAATCTCGGGTTGTTTGAACTTCATGGCGAGGCATCGCCAGCCATTCTCCGTCCAGCAGCGGTCCGGTGTGTGCGAGGCGACCAGCCGCGTGGGCATTTTGCCCGCGCCCCAATACGCGACATAGACGCCAAAGGTTTCCCCGCCGCGGCTGAATTCGCGATTCAAGACCGCGTCGTAGTTGAGCACTTTTTCGACCTCGTTGGACAGGAATTCGTTTGCGCCCAAGGGCACATCGGCGCCGGTCCAGCCGCCGGGGATCGTCAAAGGAATTGTCTGGGCGAGGTGCGGGTCGTGCGGTTTGGGCGTTTCGTGAAAAAACTTCATGCCTTGCATGCCCACGGCTATCGCCAGCACCAGCGCCGGCAGCACCAATGGCCACCGCAACCACCAGGTTTTCGACGCCTCATTCATTGGTAATCTTCCTCACGAAATAGGGGCGGGCTGGGACGCCGAAAACCGTTGCGCCGGCCTGGACATCGCGCGTCACAACCGCACCGGCCCCGATGGTGGCACCGTCGCCAACTTTCACGCCCGGCAGGATCGTGGCGTGGCTGCCTGCCAGCACACCTTCGCCCAGCACCACCCCGCCGGTGATATCGACGTGGCAGTGAAGCTGGGTCCATCGGCCGATGACCG
>Ga0210395_10001994_pt1 | contig 15916 bp, 18 predicted proteins | sample IncBWH4OmetaG_FD_150861 | JGI IMG/M metagenome (GOLD analysis project Ga0210395, IMG submission 150861) | Forest soil microbial communities from Barre Woods Harvard Forest LTER site, Petersham, Massachusetts, United States - Inc-BW-H-4-O ... | reverse complement strand
GTTCCTGCGCCGGACCGCCGACCGTATCGATCACCGCGTCGGCGCGCCGCGCAAAATTCGTCAGGTTGTCGGTCTCGATGTTGACCACCTCGTGCGCGCCGAGGCCGCGCACATAGTCGGCATCGTCGTTGCGGACGGTGGCGACGACGCGGAGTTTTTTCGCCCGCGCCAGCTGCACCGCATAGGCGCCGACATTGCCGGCGCCGCCGTGGATGACGACGGTCTGGCCTTCGCGCAGCGCGGCGTGATCGAACAGCATTTGCCATGCCATGACGCCGACCACCGGCATCGCCGCGGCCTCGATATGCGACAGCGCCGCCGACTTTTTCGCGATCATGCGTGCCGAGACCACGGCGTATTCGGCGTAACCCATGATGAAAAGCGGATTGGTGGCGCCGAATACCTCATCGCCCGGCGCGAAGCCGGTGGTATTGGCGCCGACCTTTTCGACGATGCCGGAGATTTCAGCGCCCAGCGTCAGCGGCGGCGTCAGCGGCAAGCCGCTCTTGCCGGTGCGCACCAGGGCATCCCAAGGCCCGACGCCGGCGGCGCACACCCGCACCAGGACCTGCAGCTCCTGCGGCTCCGGCACGTCGACGCGTTCGAGCGCGACGATCTGCGGCGGTCCGAGCTGGTTGATTCGCGCCGCCGTCATGATTTGGGGCAGAGCCAGCGGGCCGGTCTGCGGCATCGGCGCGGCCGGTAATGGACCCAGGCGATGGATCGAGGCGGGCTTCTGGGCTTGCGGGGCATCCGCCGTCGGTCCGATAAACAGCTGACTCACGGCCATCGATCATCTCCCACGGTCTAGCGGACTCCCACCCCCATAGCTAAATCACCACAAAAGCGAATCACCCCGTCGACACATTACTCCAAACGAGTGACGGACGCGTCATGTCCCCCATGTCTCTTCTGCTCAATCTTCTGTGGATTATCTTTGGCGGCCTCTGGATGGCCGTGGGATGGATTGTCGCGGCCGTGATCATGGCGATCACCATCATCGGCCTGCCGTGGGCGCGGGCGGCGTTCAATATCGCCTCCTATACGTTGTTGCCGTTCGGCCGGAAGGCGGTGTCGCGGGCCGAGCACCTGGGCGCCCACGATATCGGCACCGGGGCGTTCGGGCTCCTTGGCAACATCGTCTGGCTGGTGCTGGCCGGCTGGTGGCTGGCGCTCGGCCATCTGCTTACGGCGATTCTTCTGGCCGTGACCATTATCGGCATCCCGTTCGCCTGGGCGCATCTGAAGCTCGCTGGCATCGCACTGTGGCCGATCGGCAAGATGATCGTCGATGCTTGATTGAATAGCCCCAGTGCGGGCGAAAGGAGAGTTCCCGTGAGCAGCCATCACTTTCACGCCGTCGTGTGGATCGACCACCATGATGCGCGCGTATTCCATTTCAGCCCAACCGATGTCGAGCGGCTGGTGCTGCATCCGGATCGTCCGACGCGACACATCCACCACAAAGCCAACTCCATCGGCAGCGGCCATGCGGCGGAGGATCACGAGTTCCTCCAGGCGGTCGCGCAATCGATCGCCGACGCCGGCGAAGTTCTGGTGACCGGACCCGCCAATGCCAAGACCGAGCTGGTCAAGCACATCAGCCAGCACGATCCGCAGTTGATGAAAATTATTGTCGGGATCGAGACTGTCGATCATCCGAGCGACGCGCAGCTTGTCGCCCATGCGCGAAAGTATTTTAAAGCGGAAGATCGAATGCTGCCGCAAAGAAACTAGACCATGATCCAATTCAATTTAATCGGATCATGGTCTAGAATTTTAGTTTGAGCATGATCTTATCCGAAAACCGGTGTCCACTTTTCGGGATCATGCTCTAGCGAGCGGCAAGGAACGGAGGGACCATGTGTCGGAATATACGCACACTCTTCAATTTCGAACCGCCGGCTACGGACGAGGAAATCCGCGCGTCGGCGCTGCAGTTCGTCCGCAAGCTGAGCGGATTTGCGCAGCCGTCCCGCGCCAATGAAGCGGCGTTCGCCCGCGCCGTCGATGAGGTCACGGACGCGGCCCGCCGCCTCCTGGAGGTGCTGGAAACGGCGAGCCCGGCAAAGAACCGCGAGCTGGAAGCGGCAAAAGCACGCGCCAGAGCGAAGGAGCGGTTTGCGTAACGGTCGGATCGGTCAATCCGAGGCCCCTACTCCGCCTTGATGCCGGCGGCCTTGATGATCGGCCACCACTTATCGGTTTCGGACTTGTAGTAGGCCGCCAGCGCTTCCGGCGTCTGCTGTTCGCGCGGCACGATATCCTGACCGACATCACCGAGCCGCTTACGCACGGCGGCATCGGCGAGCGCGTCGATCGCCGCAGCATTGAGCTTGGCGATGACCGCCGGCGGCGTGCCCTTCGGCAGCCACAGCGAATGCCACGGTGAAATGTGCAGGCCCGGCAATCCCGCCTCATCGACCGTCGGAATATCGGGCGCAACCGCCGCGCGGGTACTCGCGGTGACGGCATAACCTTTGATCGTACCGCTGCGGATTTGCGGCATCGCATCCGACGGCTGATCGAATAGCAAATCGATGCGCCCCGCCAACAAATCCTGCATCGCCGGCGCCAGCCCGCGATACGGCACGACTTGAATTTTCGCGCCGGTTTGTTGCTGGAGCAAATAGCCCGCCACCTGATCGGTGCCGCCGGCGCTGCCCAGGAGAACGGCGTTGCTCTTCAACCACGCCACAAGTTCCTTGAGGTCGTTCGCCGGAATATCTTTCCTGGACACCAGCAGCAGCGGCGTCTGCGTCAACCACGCCACCGGCTCGAAATCGCGGAAGACGTCGTATTGCAATTGATAGAGCACTGGCGTCACCACGTGCGTCGACCAGGTGGCGAGGTCGAGGGTGTAGCCGTCGGGCGCTGCGCGGGCGACACGGCCGGCCGCGATGGTTCCGCCGGCGCCGGTGACGTTCTCGATGACGACCGGCTGCCCGAGCGACTGGCCCATCCGCTCGCCGATGACGCGCGCGATCACGTCGGTCGGGCCGCCGGCGGCGAACGGCACGATCATCGTGATCGGCCGCGACGGAAAGGATTGCGCCGCCGCATTGCCGGCACATCCGGAGATCGCGGCAATGGCCGTCATCGCCAAAACGAGCCTGTGCATCGGTATAGTCCGCTCCCTTACGATGGCCTTCGCTTAAGCCCGGCGCCTTTGAGTCTAACAGACCCAAAACCACTGGCGGCTGCGGCTTGAAGCCTCTATATGAAGGTCATCCCCCCCAAAGGAGCAACGAATGGCCTCGCGCCAAATCAAAATGCCTGTAAAGGACGATTCCGACAAAGACGTCGACGAAGCGCCGTCGCAGCGCAAGCGGCCGGAAGCTGGCCGGTATTGGCTCCAAGTCGACCGCCAGACCAAGGGTTCCTACACGACGGCGGAAGCCGCGCAATCGGCGGCGCTGGTGATCAAGAAGGGCTATCCGATCGTTCAAGTGTCGGTCTATGACAGCGTCGAATATACCCACACGCTGGTGGAAGCGCCCGCCGCGGCATCGTGACGAACGTCCGTCCCTCGTTTTCCCGCTCGACTGGTCAGGCGGAGCGCCGGTCTCGCAGACCCGCTGACTCCGACATCACGGTCACATCCACCGTCATCCCGAGATAGCTGCCGGCTGAGCCGACAAAGCTGCCGGAAATCGGCACTGCTTGGCTGATGTCGCGCGTGACGGCAACCCGGATCAAATCGAGGCCGCCGATCGTGCCGTTGGTCGGGTCGTAGGCGATCCAACCGGAGCCGGGAACGTAGATGTCGGCCCAGGCGTGCGTCGTTCCCGCGCCGATCGCGGCCGGACCATCGGCGCAAGCACGATAGAGATATCCCGTCACCACGCGGGCGCCGAAACCCAGGCTGCGGGCGGCCTCGATTAAGAGAACAGCGAGATCGCGGCAGGAGCCCCAGCCGCGGTTGAGCGTCTCCACAGGAGTCTGCGTGCCCTCGGTTTCCCGGCTTTGGTACGAGATCTGGGCCGCCACGCCGCTGTTCAAGTCGGCCAACAGCGCCGACGTATCGGTCGGATTGCTCCGCACGAAGCCGCGCGCCCACGATCCGAGCCGATCGTTGGGATCGGGGTATTGGCGATCGAGCATGCGGCCGAGGTCGATGCGATCGTCCGCGGAATAGACGAACGGGTAGCTTCGCGCTTCCGGCGTAATCGCGAATGGCGGCCGCTCGACCGCATAGGTCTCAAGCTGAAGGCTGCTTTCGATGCGCAATTGCGCCGCCGGTTCGCGGAACGATGCGATGGCGACCGAATTGCCGAAGACATCGTAAATCCAGCGCAGCGATGCCGGCGGCGAGCAAGTCAAATTGGTTTTGATCAGGCGAAGATCGTGACTGTCGCGCGGGCGCAGCATCAGTCTGTGATCGCCAAGCGTGACCGGGCGGCTGTAGCGGTAGACCGTGGTGTGCCGCACATTGAGAACAGTCACGGGCGCGACCTTGACCGTGGTCGGTTGTTACGCGAGTCGTTGATCGGTCGCATCGCCATGGCGTGTCACGTCGAATTAAATCTTCGCACCGGCAAGCCCGATGACGCGAACGGGCATTGCTCCCGGATCGAAAACACTAACCGGGCCGGCTTAAGGGTGGAGAACCGTCAGCACCAGCATGGAGACGAAGACGAGTATAACGGCCGCTATGGAAAAATAGATCGCCTTGGTCGCGAAGCTGGCAGTGCTGGAGTCGTTTCTCATGGTCCACCCTCCCCCGTCATGGTGCGTTGTCCAAGTCATTTTCCAAGTGCAGTTCCGATGGTTGGATCGCCGTCGGGATACGTCGAGCAAGTTGGCAAAAGGCCCGGCGCTTGGCCGGGCCCTGAGCTTGCGGAAGCGAACGGCTTACTTTTGCTGCTCGCTCGGCTGTTTGTCGGCGGGCTTCGGACTGCCCGGAATTTGACTTTGCTGCTGCGGGTTGGCCGGATTCTGGGTCTGCGGCGTTGGGCTGCCCGGGTTCTGGGTCTGCTGCTGCGGGCTGGCCGGATTGGACGGCTTTCGGGCTTCGTTGGCGCCCTGCTGAGGATTTGACATAGTAATTCCTTTCAAAAAAAAGATTTTGAGTAGTTTTAGGTCACCCACTATAGGTATTGGCCTTGCGATTGTTAAACAAGTGCGTGCGCGCTTTTATTTTCAAAGCAACCGATTTACCGGCCAATTTTGCAGTAATATGTGATAATGTCTGTGCCAATGATCGATCATGAAGACTTTTCGGTTGTCGTGAAGAACCGCGCCCCGTTGCCGAAGCCGTGGCGATGGGAAATCTATCGCGCCGGCCGAACCAGCCCGATCGAGCATTCCGAGGTTTTTTTCGAGTCGATGACGGAAGCCAACCGCGCCGGAAAGGCGGCGTTAAGGTCGCTCTTGAGCGACTACCCCAGCTGACCGAGCGCCGGCAGGAAGCCTTTGACAAGTTTGCCGATATCTATAGAACCAAACACTGTCTCGTTCGAAAAGCTGCCCCAATAACGGCGATTTACCGAAGTCTCCGTTTCTTCTAGTTGGCGGCACGGTGCCCATCGGCAGGCGCGACTTCGAACATCGACGTGGATTGTTACCTCGGGCGCGCCGTGCCCGACCCGTGCCACGCGAATTGTGGTTAATCCATGCGCCAGCGGCCCGAGCGCCCTGGCCATCGGCCCTAATCAACCGCTCGATCGAAGAGGAACGCCGCGTGCAGGTTCTCGTCCGTGACAACAATGTCGACCAGGCGCTGAGGGTGCTGAAGAAGAAGATGCAGCGCGAGGGCGTGTTTCGCGAGATGAAGCTGCGCGGCCATTACGAAAAACCTTCCGAGAAGCGCGTCCGCGAGAAGGCCGAAGCCATCCGCCGCGCCCGCAAGCTCGCACGCAAGAAGCTGCAGCGCGAGGGCCTGTTGCCGATGAAGCCCCGGCCGGTTCCCGGCGCCGGCCCCGGCGGCGCCCCCGGACGAGGCGGCCCGCCGCGCGCACCGCGCCCGCCGCGGTTTTGATCGCGATGCGATAAATCGAGACCCTCGTCTCGCTCGTCCGAATTGCGTTTCCTATATCGTCATGGCCGGGCATAGCCGTTCGAAGAACGGCGTGCTTCGCACGCCTATGTCCCGGCCATCTTCGTTTTAAGTTTGCGTTGCCGCCAAGTCCTGGCACCCAACCCAAAGGAACTGCCTATGCCGTTTTCGATGTCTCAAGCCGCCCTGCCGGTTTTCGAAATCAATCTCAACGCGCTGTCGGCCATTCTCGACAAGGCGGAAGCCTTCGCTACGGCGAAGAAAATCGAACCCGCCGTGCTGCTGCATTCCCGCCTGTCGCCGGACATGTTCGACCTCACCCGCCAGATCCAGGTCGCGACCGATGGGGCGAGACGTGGTTCGGCGCGGCTCGCCGGCGTCGAGCCGCCGAGCTACGAAGACAACGAGACGACGATCGCGCAGCTCAAGGAGCGCATTGCGAAAACTGTCGCTTTCCTCAAGACGCTCGACCGCAAGCAGATCGACGCGGCGACCGATCGCGAGATCACGTTTCCGCTTGGCGGCACCAATAAGGGCCAAATGAAGGGCGACGATTATCTCAACCACTTCATGCTGCCGAACTTCTATTTCCATTGCACCGCCGCCTACGCGATCCTGCGTCATTGCGGCGTGGATGTCGGCAAGCGCGATTTCCTCGGCGCAATCCCGCTCAAGATGGTTTGAAGCGGTGGCTACAACGGCGGTTCGAAGCCGCCTTCTTTCTTGCAGGCGATGCTCGCTTCTTCGAGGTCGAGCTCACGTTCGATGCGCCGGCGCGCCTCGTCGGTGATTTGGCCTTCCTGCAACAGCCGGTAGATGTATTCGCGCTCCGCCGCGATCAGCTCCATGCGCAGCTCTGCGGCCACCGCCGCGGCGTCGCCGCCGTCCGCGCTATGTTCCGACAGCCGCCCGGTCCGATAATCGTGACGGGCGCGCAAGATCGCCAGCGCTCCGGCTGAAATTTTGCCGTCGGCCGCGACTTTTTCCAGATGATTTTGCGCCACGTCGATAGCTCCCGCCCGCGCGGCCAGCTCCGCCTTGTGCTCGCGCTGCCGTTCGTCGGCCGCGTGCCGCGCCAGACCTAGCCAGTCGACGACGCGCGGCAACAGCGAGCCCTGGCCGATCAGCGTCACGACGATGACACCGAAGGTGACGAAGAGAATGAGATCGCGGTCGGGAAACGGCGCGCCGGCCGCGGTCGTCAGCGGAATGGCGAGCGCCGCCGCGAGCGAGACGACGCCGCGCACGCCGACAAATCCGAGAAAGAAGATCCACCGCCACGGCGGCACTGGATCGCGGCGCGCCAGCGACGGACTCAGCCAGCGCGGCAGATAGGCCGCCGGATAAACGCAGATGAATCTCGTGACGATGACCACGACGACGGTGACCACAATGGTATATGCGAGACCGTGCAGCAATTCCGGGTCCATCCGGTCGAGCAGCGTTCGCGTCTGCATGCCGGTGACCAGGAAGACAAATCCTTCGAGGAAATAGACCAGCAAATCCCAGAAGAAGATTCCTTGCAGCCGCGTCGCCGCCGGAATGAGCAGCGGCCCGTTCCAGCTGACGAACAGCCCGGCCGCCACCGTCGCCAGGACGCCCGAACCGCCCAATTGCTGCGGCACCAGGAACGCCAGGTAAGGCGTCAACAGCGACAGCGTGATCTCGACGCGCGGATCGCGCGCCCAGCGGCGCAAGCGCAGGCTGAGCCAGCCGATGGCAATGCCGTAGGCGATCTCGCCCACGACGATGAGAGCGAAGGTGCCCGCGGCGTCGGCGAAGGAGAACAGGCCGGTGCTCACCGCGGCCACCGCGAAGCGGTAGAGGATCAAGGCCGTGGCGTCATTGGCGAGCCCCTCGCCCTCCAGCACGACGACCAGCCGGCGCGGCACGCCGAGACGGCGCACGATCGCCAGCGGCGCGACCGCATCGGGCGGCGAGACAATGGCGCCGAGCAAAAAGCCGATGGCCCACGGCATGCCGAGCAGCCAGTGCACGGCGGCCGCCACCGCGCAGGTGGTGAAGACCACGGCGCCAAAGGCCAGCAGCGCGATCGGGCGCAGATTGAAACGGAATTCGCGCCAGCTCATGGCAACGCCCGCCGAATAGATCAACGGCGGCAGGATGCCGAGCAGCACCAGCTCCGGCGCCAGCTCGATCCGCGGCAGGCCGGGCGCGAGCGCAAGCCCAATGCCGGCAATGACGAGCAGGATCGACGGCGCGGCATTGAGCCGCCGCGCCACGATGGCGACCACCGCCAGCACGGCGAGCAGCAGCAATATGGTTTGAATCGTCGCCGCCATGGGGATCACGAAGCCTGATCAATGCGTATTATCAACCCTGGCGCCCGGGTTGAGCAAAGGCGAAATCCCCAAGCCGTCATGGCCGGGCTTGTCCCGGCCATCCACGTCTTTATATCGGCAGCGCCGTTGAGACGTGGATGCCCGGCACAAGGCCGGGCATGACGAATAGGCAGAATGGATTGCCCGCGTGGACCCCGAATTCATCCGCGACCTGTTCGCGCCATTCCGCCCGGTGACGGTGCGGCGCATGTTCAGCGGCGCCGGCATTTTCGCCGACGGTCTCATGTTCGGCCTGATCGTCGACGGCGCCATCCATCTCAAAGTGGACGAGACCAACATTGCGGATTTCGAACGCGAAGGCAGCCGGCCGTTCACCTATACGCGCGGCAAAAGCTCAGGCCGGCCCACGCGCCACGCGCTGCCCTACTGGCGCCTACCGGAGCGGCTCTACGACGATCCCGACGAGCTTGCGGTTTGGGCGGAACGCGCATTTGCCGTCGCGGAGCGCAAAAGACTTGCGCCTCGCAGGCGAACGAAACGGAAGCCAGCGCGCAAAGATGGGAAAAAGTAGGTATGCGAATGCGCGGAACGCGCCGACATCATCGCAACTGCACGAGATTCGCCACTCCGCAGTTACTTGGCGGCTTCGCAAGAATTTCCAGTCTTGGGATGAATGTCTGTTGCCCCGTCATCTCGGGCGTCGCAAGGCGTGGGATATTCCTTGACCTTTCTATTCTTCGTTCCGCAACTGATGACTTGCTCACAAATTGGCTTCATTTGCGCAAATCGTTCACCCGCTTGAGCCGCTGCTGGCTTGTTTGATGTCGCGAGACAGCTCGTGGAGAGACCAGCTACTGCCACAACCATTGTCATGCACATTCTCATTGCGATGCTCCGTTTCCTGTTCCGATGACGAGACCCGTTCACAAAAAACTCTGCGGATCGACGTCGATATCGAGCTTGATCGAGCCGTGCTTCTTCGGCGCCGCCGCCAGCCATTGGCGCAGATAGGCCGACAGATCGAAATGGCGCGGCGCCTTGATGAGCAGCCGGAAGCGATGGCGGCCGCGCACCAAAGCGAGGGGCGCTTCGGCGGGGCCGAGGATGTGCACCTCGTCGCGGGTCGGCACGGCGCGGGCGAGCGCGCGCGCGTGACTTTCCGTGTCGTGCTTGTCGGGGCCGGAGACGACGATGCTCGCGAGGCGGCCGAACGGCGGATAGTGGTCGCGCTCGCGGACTTCGATCTCGGCGTCGTAGAACGCTTCGCGGTCCTGCGCGATCAGCGCGCGCATCACCGGATGCTCGGGCTGGTGCGTCTGCAAATAGCCATGGCCGATGCCGGCGTCGCGGCCGGCGCGGCCGACCACCTGGTGCAAGAGCTGGAAGGTGCGCTCGGCGGCGCGCGGGTCGCCGTTGCTCAATCCCAAATCCGCATCGATGACGCCGACCAGGTTGAGCATCGGGAAGTGATGGCCCTTGGCGACCAGCTGCGTGCCGATGACGATATCGAACCGGCCCTGGGCGACGTCGTCCAGTTCCTCGCGCAGCCGTTCGACCGAGACGACGAGGTCGCTGGACAGCACCAGCACCCTCGCCTGCGGAAACAGCTCGCGCACCTCTTCTTCGAGGCGTTCGACACCCGGCCCGCAGGCAACAAAAGAGTTCGCGGCCTGGCATTTCGGGCAGGCGGCCGGATGCGGCATGGCGAAGCCGCAATGGTGGCACACGAGATGCTTGCGGAAGCGGTGATCGACCAGCCAGGCGTCGCAGTTCGGGCAAGAGAAGCGAAAGCCGCAGGCGCGGCACAAGGTCAGCGGCGCATAGCCGCGGCGATTGAGAAACAGCAGCGCCTGTTCGCCGCGCTCGATCGCGGTCTGCATCGCGCCGGCCAGCACCGGCGAGATGAAGCGGCCGCGCGGCGGCGGCGCCTGGCGCAGATCGATCGCCTCGACCGCCGGCTCAAGCTGGCCGCCGAAGCGCTCGGGCAGCGAGAGTTTCTGATAGCGCCCGCGCCGCGCATTGACTACGGATTCCAGCGACGGCGTCGCCGACGACAGCAAGATGGGAATGCGCGCGATGTGGCCGCGCACCACCGCCATGTCGCGGGCGTGATAGTGCACCCCGTCTTCCTGCTTGTAGGCGGGATCGTGCTCCTCATCGACCACGATCAGCCCGAGATCGGCGTATGGCAGGAACAACGCCGAGCGTGCGCCGACCACGACGGAGACTTCGCCGTCGGCGACCGCACGCCAGGTGCGCGCGCGTTTGCGCGGGCTGAGCTCGGAATGCCATTCCGCCGGCCGCACGCCGAAGCGCGCGGCGAAGCGGTCGAGGAATTGCGCGGTGAGGGCGATCTCCGGCATCAGGATCAAGCTCTGCCGGCCGGAGCGAATAGTGTCCGCCACCGCTTCGAAATACACTTCCGTCTTGCCCGAGCCGGTGACGCCGTCGAGCAAGGTCACGGAATAACCACCCTTCGCCACGGTCGCCTTGAGCGCCGCCGCGGCGGCGCTTTGGTCCGGCGTGAATTCCGATTGCAAAAAATCCGGATCGGGCTTTTGCGCCACCGGCTCCGGCGGCAGCACCACGGCTTCGAGCGTGCCTTCGTCGATCAGGCCGTCGATCACGCCGACGCTGACGCCGGCCTCGCGCGCGGCGTCGCTTTTGCCGCGCACCATGCCGTCGGCGAAGAGCGCCAGCACGCGCTGCCGCGCCGGCGTCATGCGCTGCGGCGGAGCGCCGGCGAGCCGCACGCCGACCCGCTCGCGCTCCGCGCCGAGATGCTCGCCCATGCGCAGGCACATGCGCAGCACCATGCCGCGCGAGCTCACGGTGTAGTTCGCCACCCAATCGACGAAGCTGCGCAGTTCGGGGCGCAGCGGCGGCAGTTCGAGCTTTTCCTCGACGTCTTTCAACCGGTTGTCGAGCCGCGGATTGGGCTTTGGATTGTCCGCCCACACCACCGCGGTAGCCTCGCGGGCGCCAAGCGGCACGCAGACGATGTCGCCCGGAGCGAGCTCAAGCTCTTCCGGAACCCGGTAGGAATAGGCCCGGTCGAGGGCGACCGGGACCAGGACATCGACGACGCGTTTGGTCATGGCTGCGTATTTGCCCGCTTAAATATGGACCACGGCCGATTCGGCAATTAAGGAAGCGGGAACGAAGGGGGTGCGATATATCCCGCCGTGTCAAGCGCACGACAAAAATCGCAAGAACTGCCGGATTTCGTGGCGCCGAAAGTCGCCGCCGAGATGGAGAGTTGGCTTGGCTCTCTCGGCGACGAGCGGCGCATGTCGCCGAAGACTGTCGAGGCTTATCGGCGCGATGTGCTGCAATTCCTGGCGTTTTTGGCCGAGCATCTCGGCGGCGCGCCATCGCTACGGGACCTGGCCGGGCTTTCTCCAGCCGATGTGCGCGCCTTTTTGGCGGCGCGACGCGCCAATAATATCGGCAGCCGCTCGCTGATGCGGGCGCTCGCCGGCATGCGCGCCTTCGGCCGTTTTCTCGAGCGTAACGGCAAGGGCAAGGTCGGCGCGCTCGCCGCCGTGCGCGCGCCAAAGATCGGAAAGACCTTGCCGCGGCCGCTCGCGGTCACCGCCGCCAAACGCGTGGCCGATCCCGATATCGCGGCCGGTGACGGGCGCGAGCCCTGGATTCACGCGCGCGATGCCGCGGTGCTGGCGCTGCTCTATGGCTGCGGCTTGCGCATCGCCGAAGCGCTGAGCTTGAAGCGTGCTGACATCGGCACACGCGACACCATCACCGTCACCGGCAAAGGCCGCAAGCAGCGCATGGTTCCGTTGCTGCCGCAGGTCGCCAAGCTGATTGCCGATTACGTCGCGCTCTGTCCTTTCGACCTGCCCGACGACGGCCCGCTGTTCGTCGGCGCCAAGGGCGGGCCGCTGTCGCCGCGCATCATCCAGCTCGCCATGGCGCGGCTGCGCGGCGCGCTCGGCCTGCCGGAAACCGCGACGCCGCACGCACTGCGGCATTCCTTCGCCACGCACCTCCTCGCCCGCGGCGGCGACATCCGCTCGATCCAGGAACTGCTCGGCCACGCCTCGCTGGCGACAACGCAAATTTATACCGAGGTCGACGCCGAACGCCTGATCGGCGCCTATCGCGCCGCCCACCCGCGCGCTTAAAATTTGTGCTATTCGTCATTTGACGAGTGCGACAAAAGGGGCGGCCACCATGTCGGAAATTCACGAAGCGATCGAGAAGGCGCAGGAAGGCGAGCACGGCGAGGGGTTCAACAAGCGGATCGCGCTGGTCATCGCGATCCTGGCGCTGTTCCTTTCGTTCTCGGAGACGGCCGGCAAAGGCGCGCAGACCGAGGCGATCAGCAAGAACGTCGAGTCGTCGGACCTGTGGGCGTTCTTCCAGGCCAAGAACATCCGTATCACGCAAGCTACGACCGCCGCCGAGGCGATGACAGTCGCGGCCACCGGCGCCACCGATCCCGCGGTCAAGGCGGCGATGGAAAAGCAAATCGAAGCTTGGAAAGCGACCGCCGAGCGCCTGAAGTCGGAACCGAAAACCGGCCGCGACGAGCTTGCCGAACAGGCCGCCGACGCCGTGAAGGAGCGCGACTTGGCCATGGCGAAATATCACCACTACGAATTGTCTTCCGCCGCCTTCCAGGTCGGCATCGTGCTCGCCTCGGCGGCGGTGATCACCGGCATGATCGGGCTCGCCTGGTTCGCCGGCGGGCTTGGCGCGATCGGGCTTGTGCTGCTGGCGCTCGGGCTGTGGGCGCCGCATGCGGTGCCGTTCATCGCGGCGTTGTAACGGCGAACCCCAGCTACGTTTCCCGGACGCGGTGCAGCGCGAAGCGGTGCACCGCAGATCCGGGATCGTTTCAATCTCCAAGCCTGTTACGATCCCGGGTCAGCAGCGCACCACTACGTGCTGCGCTGCGCCCGCGAAACAGAAGCTTTAGAAATTAATCGCGCGCTTGGCCACCGCTAGCGCCGCTTCCTTGATCGCCTCCGTCAGCGTCGGATGGGCGTGGCAGGTGCGGGCGATGTCCTCGGACGAGGCGCCGAATTCCATGGCGATCGCCGGCTCGCCGATCATATTGCCGGCGTCGGGGCTGAGAATGTGCACGCCCAGCACCCGGTCGGTCTTGGCGTCGGCCAGGATTTTCACAAAACCTTCGGTAGTGAGATTCACCTTGGCGCGGGCATTGGCGGTGAAGGGAAATTTTCCGACATTGTAGGCGACGCCGGCGGCCTTGAGCTCTTCCTCGGTTTTGCCGACGGAAGCGATCTCCGGATAGGTGTAAACCACGTTCGGGATGACGTCGTAGTTCACGTGGCCGGCTTGGCCGGCGAGGATTTCGGCAACCGCGACGCCTTCCTCCTCCGCCTTATGGGCCAGCATGGGTCCGGCGATGACGTCGCCGATGGCGTAGATGCCGGAGACATTGGTTTGGAAGTGCGGATCGACGATGACGCGGCCGCGATTGTCCTTCTTTACGCCGATACCTTCGAGGCCGAGGCCTTCGGTGTAAGGCACGCGGCCGATCGCCACGAGCACGATATCGGCTTCGATCGTCTCCGCCGCGCCGCCGCCTGAAGCCGGCTCGACTTTCACTTTCAGTGTTTTGCCGGAAGCATCGACTCCGGTGACCTTGGACGAGAGTCTGAAGGCGAGACCTTGCTTCTGCAACATGCGGTGGAATTGGTTGGCGATCTCGCGATCGATGCCGGGCAAAATGTGATCGAGGAACTCGACGATCGTCACCTCGGCGCCGAGCCGCCGCCACACCGAGCCGAGCTCGAGCCCGATGATGCCGGCGCCGACGATGAGGAGCTTTTGCGGCACCTTGGCGAGATCGAGCGCGCCCGTCGACGACACGACGCGCTTTTCGTCGATGTCGATGCCGGGCAGCCGCGCTACGTCCGACCCGGTCGCGATGACGATGTTTTTCGTTTCCAGCGTCTGCGTCTTGCCGTCGTCGGCCTTCACTTCGACCTTGCCGGGCGCCGTGATGCGGCCAGCACCGTGAAACGTCTCGATCTTGTTCTTCTTGAACAGATATTCGACGCCTTTGACGTTACCTTCGACGCCCTTCTCCTTGTACTTGAGCATCGCCGCGAGATCGACGCTTGGCTCGCCGACCTTAATGCCCATATCGCCGAACTTATGGCCGGCCTCCTCGTAAAGCTCCGACGCATTGAGCATCGCCTTCGACGGGATGCAGCCGATATTGAGGCAGGTGCCGCCGAAGGTGGCGCGCTTCTCCACCACCGCGGTCTTCATGCCGAGCTGCGCCGCGCGAATGGCGCAGACATAGCCGCCGGGGCCTGAGCCGATGACGATGAGGTCGTAGTTGGGCATGAATATTCTGAGGGCGTTCTATTCGGCTGCCATATGTTTCACAACGTTAGCCTCGGCTTGCATGCGCTGGGCGTCGGCGCAGAAATCAATATCGTCGCCAGCGTCATCGACCCATAGCAACGCCGAACCATTGTGCGCGACTTGCACGGTCTTAAATCGATCAAGGTCCTTCATGAAAGCGAATATGCCGCCTTTGGCGACAGTGTCGGCGAAATCCACTTCGCCGACAAAGCCGTCTGAATAGGACAGGCGCAGACGGTATTCCCCAATCGGGACTGCGGAGACGAGTCTTGGCCAATCCGTCATTCGATTCTCCCCGGCTTCTCGCTATTTTGAACGGCCTTCCAAGCAGCCGATAGCTCTTCTTGATGCTCACCTGCCCACTTTAGCACGCGCCGCCTCTTGTCAGCAGGTAACGCGCCATCAATGATTTTCAATGTCGCTATACTCACTTTTGCGCGAAAATCGCCGTAGTCGACATGAAAATGTGGAGGATCGTGGTCGTTGAAGAAGAACATAATCAACATTCCATCGACGATCGCGACGACTGGCATGGCGGCTCACAAATCGAGTACCAGCCGCGCCGGCTCCTCCAGGCACTCTTTGACGCGAACGAGGAACGTCACCGCCTCGCGGCCGTCGACGAGGCGGTGGTCGTAGCTCAGCGCCAGATACATCATCGGCCGGATTTCGACCTTGCCGGCGACCACCATCGGCCGATCCTGGATCTTGTGCATGCCGAGGATGCCCGACTGCGGCGCGTTGAGGATCGGCGTCGACATCAGCGAGCCGTAGATGCCGCCGTTGGTGATGGTGAAGGTGCCGCCCTGCATCTCGTCGATCTTGAGCGCGCCGTCGCGGGCGCGATGGCCGAAATCGGCGATCGCCTTTTCGATCTCGGCCAGCGATTTCTGGTCGCAATCACGTACCACCGGCACCACCAGGCCGCGCTCGGTGCCGACCGCGATGCCGATATGGTAGTAGTTCTTATAAATAATATCGGCGCCGTCGATCTCGGCATTGACGGCGGGGATTTCCTTGAGCGCCTGCACGCAGGCGCGCACGAAGAAGCCCATGAAGCCGAGCTTTGTGCCGTGCTTCTTCTCGAACAGGTCGCGATATTGCGTGCGCAGCGCCATGACGTGACCCATGTCGACCTCGTTGAAGGTTGTCAGCATGGCGGCGGTGTTCTGCGCGTCCTTGAGCCGCCGCGCGATGGTCTGCCGCAGCCGCGTCATCTTCACGCGCTCTTCGCGCGCGGCGTCATCGG
>Ga0210395_10001993_pt1 | contig 15917 bp, 16 predicted proteins | sample IncBWH4OmetaG_FD_150861 | JGI IMG/M metagenome (GOLD analysis project Ga0210395, IMG submission 150861) | Forest soil microbial communities from Barre Woods Harvard Forest LTER site, Petersham, Massachusetts, United States - Inc-BW-H-4-O ... | reverse complement strand
TCGCTTGCACTGCGCTGTCGATGGTTCCCTGAGCGGTGACCAAGATGACGGCGATCTCCGCGGTTTGTTCTGCGAGACGCCCCAAGAGTTCAATTCCGCCCATGCGCGGCATTTTGAGGTCGGTGATAACGATCGACGGGGACCATTGCGTGGCTTTCTCCAGCCCCTCGACACCGTCGCGGGCCGTCTCCGCGCGAAATCCCCAGGAACCGACCAGTTCGGCTAGCCCGGAGCGTTCATTCTCCTCGTCTTCAACAATCAGTACTTTTTCGTGGCTCATCGGCTTGTTTGTACCCATTTTCCTCGATGCAGCATCCGGCGGGTTCAGTCCGGTCCGGTTAGTCTCCGCCCCGCCCCAGCTACCTCAGCCCGGCTGCCCTTGAACCGAGTTTCCACGATACGCGGCCTGCTTCCTGCCCGGCAAGGTCTAGGGGGGCATGGCCCTCCCGCAAGGAATTTCAATTTGAGACGAAACCGCCTGCTTACATGAGAGCGCCCTTTTTGAGTCTACGCTTTCGCTTTAGGCAGCGGTGCGATAGAATTCTGCGTTCCCAGAGTCTCGTTTCCATCGATCCTGTTACACTTCTTTCCCCATAAGCTCTTGGTTGCATGGCAACTCGGGAACCATAACATCTTGGAGGATTCCATGAAAGTTAGCAGCATCACACGCGAATCCCGGCGGCTCATGGTCGGCTTGTCAGCGTTGATCGCAGTGCTTGTGATTTCCGGTTCCGCACTCGCTCAAGACAGTTCAACCCCGAACTGGGACATATTTGTTGGATATCAGTACTTGAATCCTGGCGGCACGGTTCCCACCGCGGGGGGCGATCCCAATAATCCGACGCCATATCAGCTTCCCGCCATGTCCAAGGGCGCTGGCGTCGCCGCGACTTACAATTTCGATCCGCATTGGGGACTGGAAGGCGACTTCGGCTACAGCCGGGACACCTCCGCGGAAAACTCGGATTGGACGGCCAGTGGCGGACCGAGATTTGTGGTCCACGACGAGGGGGCGAGGTTTTTCATACACGCGCTGGCAGGTCTGAATCGTGCGACCTACGACAGTGGAATAGTTAATAACTATGGCGTCGGCCTGATTCTGGGCGGCGGCATGGATCTCGCGATCACGAAGAAGATTTCCTGGCGTTTGTTTCAGGTTGACTACGTGTGGGCCGCGCACAACTTTGCCGGTCAGGCTGCCCTGGAATTCCCATCTTTGCGCCGGCCTCAATTCGAGGGCGAAAGACTGCGCACCGGCATAGTGTTCAACATGGGTGGCGCGCCGGCAGCGGTTCCAGCGGCAGCCTGCTCACTGCAGCCTACAGAAGTCATGGTGGGGGAACCGATCACGGCGACCGTCACGGCCAGCAATTTCAATCCCAAGCACACCGTTACTTACAGCTGGACCGGCAATGGCGGTGGCCAGATAACCGGAAAAGATACCTCGGGCAGCATCGACACTACCAATGCGGCTCCGGGCAGCTATACCATCACGGCGACCGTAACCGACCCGAAGTCGAGCAAGAACAATGTGGCGAGCTGCACGGCGAAATATACGATAAAGCCGCCGCCACCTAAGAATCCTCCAACGATTTCGTTGTCAGCGAATCCGACGGATCTGGTCGCTGGCGGCAGCGTGAATCTGTCAGCCTCTTGCAGCAGTCCCGACGGCGTCACGGTTTCGGTCGCCAACTGGACGTCCACCGCCGGCTCGGTTTCTGGCAGCGGCAGTTCGGCAAGCCTGAACACCGCCGGAGCTCCCGCAGGTCCGGTGACGGTGACCGCGACTTGTACCGACTCGCGCGGTTTGACGGGGCAAGCCTCCACGCAGGTCACGCTGGAGAACCCGCCGCCACCGCCGGTCAATCCCGAGGTCGTAAAACTGGAAGCCAGGCTCTCTCTGCACAGTGTTTACTTTGTGGTCGACCACCCCAGACCGAATGATCCCAAGGGTGGTTTACTGCTCAGTCAGCAGAAGACGCTGGTCGCTTTGGCTGCCGATTTTAAGACATATCTCGAGAGCAAGCCCGACGCGCACTTGATTCTCGGAGGCCATGCCGATCATCGTGGTTCCCCAGAATACAATCAGGCGCTCACCGAGCGCCGCGTCAGCAGCGTCAAGAGCTTCCTGGTGGCACAGGGCGTTCCTGAGGCAAACATCGACACCAAAGCGTTCGGTTCGGAGAACAACCTCACTACCGATCAAGTAAAGGACTCAGTAGCCAATAACCCTGACCTGAGCACGGAAGAGCGGGCTCGGATTCTCAAGAACATCGATGTCGTCAGGATGGCGAGCAATCGCCGGGTTGACGTTACTTTGAGCACCACGGGCCAAACTTCGAATCGCGTGTTCCCCTTCAACTCAACTGATGCTCTGACTCTGATCGGTGGCCGGGAAACAGCCAAGAAGCCGATGGCCAAGAAACCGGTGAAGAAACCGTAAGCTACACGTCGGACGGTCTTAGCAAAAACTGAAGCGGAGGGCGGAATCCCGCCCTCCGCTCTTTTGTCGGGAGGCGCGCTGATTTTCTTTGGCCTGTCGCGTGTGATGTGGTTATCGCTGGTGCTGATGATATTCGTCGGCTTTGGTTTGATGAAGGGGGCGGCCGTCAGCAATACGGTCATCCAGTCGTTTGTGCCAGAAGACAAACGGGCCCGCGTGATGGGCTATTACACGATGGCCTTTTTCGGCGCGGCGCCGTTCGGCAGTCTTCTGGCGGGCGCGATGGCTCACCGCATGGGCGCCCCCTCACCGTCATCATCACGGGGTCGTTTTGCATCGCCGGTTCGGTCTGGTTCACGTTCGAGCTGCCCAAAATCAGAGCCCTCATGCGGCCGATCTATCACGACATGGGTTTGCTCCCGAAGCGCGAAATCGACCGGATTCCCGACGCCCGGGAATCGGCAATATGACTCTTTCAAAGGAGACCCACATTGAACTGGTATGACTATATCGCCTGTTTCTTCGCTGGAATGTTTCTAGCGAATGTCGTGCCCCATTTCGTGCACGGCATTTCCGGAGACCGTTTTCCCACGCCTTTCGCTAAGCCGCCGGGAAGAGGATTGTCGTCGCCGACGGTGAACGTGGTTTGGGCATGCTTGAACATGGCCGTCGGTTACATCCTGGCTCGAGTTGGAAAGGTTTCGAGCGGGAACATTTTAGCCCTTTTAATGTTCTTTGCTGGCATTGTTGCAATCAGCTCGCTGATGAGCGTGCAATTTGCCAACAAACAAGCGAAGTAAATGCGGTGCTCCAAAACTTCTTAATCGGAAGGCAAAAGGAAAAACATGCCTCTCACCATGCTCGACCCCCACGCCGCCCTGATCGTGATTGACTTGCAAAAAGGCATTGTCGGATTGCCCACGGTACACCCCACCGCCGAGATCGTAGGTCGCGCCGCCCAACTCGCACGCGCTTTTCGCAAGCGAGGTCTGCCCATCGTTCTCGTCAACGTGATGGGACGGGCTCCGGGCCGCACCGACGCTGGAAGCCCTAAGTTTTCGTTTCCCCCGGATTGGGCCGAGCTCGTTCCTGAACTGGAGCAGCACCCCGACGATTACCTCGTCACCAAACAGCGCTTGGGCGCGTTCATCGGGACGCCCTTGGATAACTATTTGCGCCAGCGCGGTGTGACCCAGGTGTTCGTCATAGGCGTTTCCACCAGTGCCGGTGTGGAATCCACGGCACGCAGCGCCTATGATCATGGCTACAACGTTGTGTTGGTCGTGGATGCGATGACGGACCGCGACGCCGACGCGCATCGTCACAGCGTCGAGAAGATTTTTCCCCGGCTGGGTGAGACCGAGACAACTGACAACCTTCTGACAATGTTCAGCAGCCGCTGAAGATTGCTCCATCGCGCCGCCTGGCGCTACCCATGACGAGTGAATTCATGACATCCACACGACGTTATAATGTCGTCATGTCAGCGGGTCATGATTCTCTTCTCTATGCACGCGTCGAAACAGTCCTCGCCGGTGAGATTGCCGATGGAGACCTGAAGATCGGCGACCAGCTGCCGACCGAAGACAGCCTCATTGTGCGATTCGGGGTCAGTCGGATCACCGTCCGTCGGGCCATTCAGAATCTTATGAGCCGCGGCCTGGTGGAGATTCGTCGCGGCAAGGGCACCTTCGTCACTGCGCCCAAGATCATGCAGGACCTTAAGGAGCTGAGCGGATTTGTAGAAGATATGCATGTACTTGGCCGCAAGCCAACGGCCCGCGTAATCGGCAAGGAACTTGTAACTGCCAACGCGACTGTGGCACGACAGCTTGCGCTGACAAGGGGCGAGCGGGTCGTCAGAATTCGTCGCGTGCGGCTGGCAGACGGCGTTCCTCTCTCTTTCGACGAAACCTACCTACCCCTGGAGATCGGCAAGAAGATCATCACCAACAATCTGAAGGTCGAGCCCATTTTTTCACTGCTTGAACGCAAATACGATGTTCCGTTGATCGAGGCGGAGTACAAATTGGACGCAGTGGCCGCTGAGAACGAGGTTGCCCGCGCGCTAAAAGTGAAACCCCGGAGCCCGATTTTTCGCATTGAACGAACTTCCTACTCGACAGGGAGCCGTCCAGTCGATTACGAAACACTCTACTACCGGGGAGATCTTGTCCGATTCGTCACACGGCTTGTCCGCAAGACTTCTCGCTGAAAATCTTCCAACGCTTTGCGAGCGTATGAAAGCCCTCATTTCTTCCTGAAATAGTGGTCGATCGCCATCGGCCCAGAGCCACCGAACACGAGCGCCGCAAGGCACGCAAGATAGAGCAGATCAAGTTCGTAGCCCGGCGCCCCGAACTGGACCCGGCCGGACGTCACACTGAGCAGCTTGATCGAGCTGAACCCGTAGGGGAGATGGACAGTTAGCATCGCTACCAGGAGAACTGCAGCCATCGGCAGACTCACAAGTGGGACAAAAGCTCCGAGCAGGACGGCGAGCCCGCCGATGAGTTCGATCAGAATGGTGAGCCATGCCATGAGCTGAGGCGCGGGCACGCCGATCGTATGCAGGATGGCGGCGAAGGCTTCAGGTCCCCTGGATAGTTTCGCGAAGCCATGCTCCATGAAACCATAGCCAACAATCAGCCGTAGGGGAATAGGAGCCCAAACAGCTATCGAACGTCTTGCCAGGAATGCACGACCTCTGCTTAAGAATACAAAACGGTTGCTGCCTTCCCGTTCCAATGATTGAGCAAGTTGGTTCATATTCAAAAAGCCTCTCTATTTTCCTGATCGTTATTTACTTTGATCGTTATTTTGTTTGACCTTTGTCGAACGTGCGAAGTGCCAAGAGCAAACGGTGCACGCCTTTGTTTAATTCATTATGATGTTATAATGTCATGAAGGTTACAGACTTGTGAGAACTCTTTTGCAGACAGCTCGCGATCGGAACCTGGCAGACCCCGGGGTGAAGGATACGCTGCAGGGACCTTCCTTTAGGGCAGCGCTACGTTTCTGGTGCAAGCTGGGATGGATCAGCTTCGGGGGTACAGCCGCTCACATCGCCATTATGCATGACGAGTTGGTCGAGAAGAAGCGGTGGATCAGTAACCGAAGCTTCCTGCATGCGTTGAGCCATTGCATGATCCTTCCCGGACCTGAAGCACAGCAGCTTGCGATCTATATCGGTTGGAAGCTGCATGGCAAGCGGGGCGGCATTGTTGCCGGAACACTTTTCGTGCTGCCTTCCATGTTTATTCTGCTGGCCCTCAGTGTGGTCTATGTCAGATTCGGTAGCCTGCCTTGGATTGCCGCTCTGTTCAATGGCTTGAAACCCGTTGTTATCGCTCTAGTGATCGTCGCCCTGCAGACAGTTGCGAGAAAAGCCGTCCGCGGGCCGATTCAAGCTGCCGTTGCAGTGGCTACGTTTGCAGCGATGTTCTTCTTTGAGGCCTCACTGCTCGTAGTGATGCTCACTGCCATCGCTCTGGGAATCGTCCTGACGGCGGTGCGGCCTGGCCTTCTCCACCGCCCGGGCGGAGCAAGCGCCGAAGAGGACAAGAATGAAGAGAGCTATTACATCCACCGTGGTTCGGCCGCGACGAAACCTGTCCCTCTTTTGTGGCCGACGATGAAGTTGGGCGCGGTTGTCCTGCTCCTCTGGTTGGTGCCGTTGCCGCTGTTCTATTTCTTTGTTGGGGACTTCCATTTTTGGCGGGGCCTCGCGCTGTTCTTTACCAAGACCGCCTTCGTGACTATTGGCGGCTCATATACGGTCATTCCCTATGTAGCTCAGGTTGCTGTGTTGAAACTTCATTGGCTCAGCAGGCTCCAAATGATGGACGGGTTCGCACTCGCGGAGACAACTCCAGGCCCTCTGATCATCGTAGTAGCCTTTGTCGGGTTCATGGCCGGGTACAACCACTTCCACGGCTCGTTGTGGATGGGAACCCTGGGTTTGCTGACGACGACCTTCTATACATTCCTGCCGTGTTTTTTCTTCGTATTTGCCGGTGCGCCGCTGGTGGAACGGACCCAAGACAACTTCATGATGGGAGGCGTCCTAGAACTGGTCACCGCGGTCGTCGTCGGCGCGATCTTAGATCTAACGCTATTTCTAGGGAAAGCGGTGATCTTCCCATCGGGAGTTGCAGATCTCAATCAGCTCAATGTGATCTCTTTGAGCGGGGTGATATTGTCGCTCGCCCTACTCTATCGATTCAAACTGAGGGTGATTCCCCTGATCCTACTGAGCATTGGGTTCGGTTTCATTCGGTATTTCCTGGGCTCTTGACGGCCATTCGTCGAAAGCCCGGAAAGTCGGCAACCGGAAGGAAGTCTGCTTAGGTTACCGGTTATGGCTCGATGAACCCCGACGGTGATGTGCTTAGTAGTCGGATTGCCATCTACTCGGAAGTTAGGCTCCAGTAATCGCCGGAGGGTCAAGTTCTGACCCATCCTCCTTAACTTAGGGGGTTTGAGGTAACTTGGCCCTTAGTAGGGCATGGTCGCAAGGAAAACTGGAAACAAACGCCATAGCGGGAAGAATCTACTCGGACCTACCCGAAAGTGCCATCGCCAAGTCATTGATTTGATGAGACTGTGTGTGGTATTCGGGTTGCCACTGCCTCGTCTAAGAAACGTTGGCGAAAATGGTTTTCATGAGCCGGTTCCGCAGACCCCAAGGTCTGGCGATTTGGCCTCTGCTGCTGACGACGTTGCTCGCCCTGGTATGGACGGCGGGGTGCACTCGTCCGGACGGTCCGCAGAGTGACGACGCTGCCCTCCACACAGAGCAGCACCCAGTGCCATTTCACGAGGAAGGCACAACCTCACCACAGGGAAATTCTGTGGCAACTCAAGAAAGTGGCCACGGCACTGTAGCCGGGCTTCCGTTCCACGAGTCGAATCTGCCTGCCGGCACGCTGATCACAGTTCGGCTGAAGAATCCCGTAGCGGCCATGAATCCCGGCGGCAACGGAACCTTCGAGGCGCTGATTGACGACCCCGTGGTAATCGAAGGGAACAGATTAATCCCCCGCGGCGCCACCGTTGCCGGCCGCGTGGAGTCTGCGCGTGTTTCCAGCGTCAAGCGCGACCACGGTTATGTCCGGTTAGCCCTCGATTCGATCAAAATGGGAGACGTAAGCCTTCCGATCCAAACCTCCAGCCTGTTCGTGCGCGGGAATACCGCCAATACCCAGGTTGCTCGAGGGGAAGTTGCGCCCGGCGAAATGCCAAGTGAAGCTTCTCCGGTTGTGATTCATCTTGAAAAAGGCCGCCGGCTCACCTTTCGCCTGGCCGAACCAGCCTACGTTGCCGCCAGCCAACTCACCAAAATGGACCGCTAACCGCTCAAGACCATCCTCGGCCGAGTTTTCCACAGAAGGAATTCCCGGACTATTTACTTGACTAAAGTATCACTATCGGCGCATGATCGCCCGGAAGAGCCTTCTCATAAGCTTGCTCTCCCGGAGCCCCCCATGACCATCGGTATTGGCGTTCTGTGTTCGACGAAACCACGTCCATACACTCCGCGCCCGGATGCAGCAATAATCATCGCGGACACAATGGGTTCGACTGAAACCGATTCAATGGACGAGTTGCATAAATGCTACTTCGACGATGAGGCGAAACTTTACTTCACATGTGCCGGACGCGTCGAAATGGCGGGCGAGCTGGGCCCCATGTTCATTTCCAACGTAAAAGGGCTGGCATCTAGGGGACACGGCGCTATTTGCGAAGCTCTTAACATTGCGGTACACGGTCATCGAGTGCAGCATTTCAAGTGGGACGTTATGGCACAACGACATTCGCCTCTAATGACCGACAGGCCGGGGTATATTCCTGTTTTTACGGGATACGAAAAAGATGTTCTCGAAGAGTGGCGGAATTACGACAACGGAACGCAAATCTTAGTGAGCACTTTCACTGATGATGGACAGTCGCTTTTGTACCTCATCGGAAAGCTATACGACGCTAACTCTATGCCGGTCCCAGGACTGGTCCATCTTCAAGAATTTCCCGGCCATGCGACTATCGGAAGCGGTGGGTACAACGCTCAATTTTGGTTGAACTACCGCCAGCAGCATTTGGGCAGAGATCTCAAGCAGAGCGCCTATCACGCCTACGAAGCAACGATCATGGCGGCTAAGGCCCCCACCGTGAACGCGAATATTGAAATCATCAGCGCGACTGCGGAAAAAAGTTGGCATCTAACCGCAGAAAAGCCGGAGGCGGCTGGATGCGGGGTATCGCTTTCTGAATTGCAACAAATGTTTAAGAAATACGGCCCACAAGATACATTCCCTCTAGGCCATCTCCCTAAGCAGTCAGCCGCTCGAAAGTTAAAACGGGGGCCGTAACCATGTGGCGCAGCGTATCGAGGAAGAGAACGTGACTCTTGCGACGATTGAAGCGGAATGTCATTTCGTTCAGGTAGGCCGCGAGATGCTTGGGGCTAACGCGATGCCACGATCCGATGATCCCGCGTTTGAAAAGAGAGAAAGCGGATTCGACCGTGTTGGTCGTGACCATGAATCCTTTCTCATACCGGACATATTCTTCGGCCTTGTGGTTGACGGCCTTCCGCTTCGATACCTGAGGCTTGGGAATCCCGGATGCATAGAGCACAGACTCATCGGTGACGATCACGTCAACATCTTGACTGACGTGCTGCTCCATGACCTCGCGGATCGCTTTCGAGGTGCCTTCTTTGATGTGGATGAATTTCAGATCGCCGCTGCGCTGGATGATGCCAATGACGGTTTCTTTGTGCTGGCGATAATTCCCGGTTCCGGTTCCTTTGCCTTTGCCGCCGACGTAGGTTTCGTCTACTTCGATTGTGCCATCCAGCATCTTGTGGACTTCAGTCATGGCGAAGCGAATGCGGTGACACAGATACCATGCGGTCTTGTAGCTGACTCCGAGGGTGCGCTTGATCTGGTTTGCACTCATTCCCTTTTTGGCTTCGCAGAGCAGGAGTGTGGCGAGAAACCACTTTTGCAAGGCCAGATGAGAATCATTAAATACGGTGCCCGATGTTACAGAAAACTGATAATCGCAGCCCTTGCAGTAGAACAGTTGCTTGGCTGTGGCGAGTTCCACGGCGGGCATTTTGCAGCGCGTGCACTCAACACCATTGGGCCAGCGGAGACGGACTAGCAGCTCGCGGCATCGTTCGTCGGTGTCGAACATCTGAATCACATCGACCAAAGTCATAGGAGATTCCTCATGGAGAAGCAGAGCAAGCCTGTGGAAAACAGGGCTGAATTGAAAAAGATACCCACAAGGCGATTACTGGCCAGCATCAAGCGAGACTTGCGGAAGGCTATGAACGCTTCCACCCCTACTGCTAAATCGAAGAAACCATAAACACTTACTTCCATACCCGCTATTCTCTGCTAGATTTCAACTTTTGTCAAGTAAACAATCGTGAAGAATTCCCGTTTTAGTGACATCTGCCCTTATGCGGCACACACCCGGCTCTCTATAGTGGGCTCGGCAATGGGAAGTGGTCGAACGAAAGGCAAACCAGAATTCCCATTTCAGGAAAACGAAGGTGTGGGGTAACCCGATAACTAGTTTCTTCCGGGAACGATCCCGCGCAGAGTAGTGAGTATGAGCGCAGCCGCTGAAATTCCGTGGACTCCGCAGGATTCGAATGCGGAACTGCATCCCCTTTTGGAGAACGCCCCGCTTGGTCTGGCGCAATGCCAGCGTGCGGGAAACATCACAGCACTGAGTCCTGCATTGGAACAAATGCTTGGAGGCCGGTCGCGGATTGCACGCTGCCTCAACTTTGCCGACCTGGTGGATCCGCAAGACCGCGCCAAGGCCGAACGCCTGCTCGGTGAACTGTTCGAGAGCCGCCGAGATAGCTTTCAGATGGATTCCGCAAGCAGGGCTGGAAATCTCCGGCCACTGCACTGGACTGCGTGGAGGGTAGCGGGGGCGAACAACGACCCTGATTATGCTCTGGTGCTGGCCGAAGATGCCACCCGGAGCCAGCAGGCCGAGCAGCGGCTGCGCCAGGCCGAGCGACTCGAGGCCGTGGGGCGTTTGGCCGGAGGCGTGGCCCACGACTTCAACAACCTTCTGACGGGAGTGCTGCTGTATTGCGACCTGCTGATGGCCCATCTGGAGCCCTGCCATCGGGTGCGCAAGTATGCCGAAGAAATCCGTAACGCGGGCATGCAGGCGACGGGGCTGGTGCGGCAGTTGCTCGCCGTGGCCCGACCCACCACTTGCGAGCCCCGGCTGCTTCTTCTCAACGAAATCGCCGAAGGCATGCGGAACCTGTTGGCTCGCCTGATCGGGGAAAACATTGAGCTGAACTTCAACCTCGATCCCAACCTGGGTCTGATCAAGATGGATGCCACGCAGTGTCAGCAGATTCTGCTCAACCTGGTTCTCAACGCCCGAGACGCGGTATCCGGGGCGGTGTCCGGGGCGACGTCTGGCGGCGGCCAGATCACGATTGAAACCTGCAATTGCAAAGTGCAGGTGCTCACGGCGACAGACTCTGGGCCGCTGAGCTCGGGTGCGACAAATTCGGGGGCGACAAATTCTAGTGCGCCAAATTCTGGCGCTGGCCGGCCGGCTTTACTGCCATGCGCGCTGTTCGTGGTCGCCGACAACGGCAGCGGCATGGATGCCGGCACCCGCGCGCATCTGTTCGAAGCATTTTTCACGACCAAGGCCGGCAAGGGCACGGGCCTGGGATTGGCCACGGTCTACAACATCGTGAGTAGTAACGGCGGTCTGATCCACGTAGACAGCGCACCTTCATGCGGTACCCGGGTGTCAGTGCTGCTGCCGCTGGTTCCGCAATCAGCTTTGCAGTTCCAGGAGATGCCCCAAGATTTTCAGCCGGAAGGAAATTCGGAAGAACTTATCGTCAAAGAACTAAGAACCGAAGAATTAAGCACCAAAGAATGCAGAGCTAAAGAATAAGAGGAAAAGGAATGAATGCCATGACGTCTGCCGCCCTGAGTCCGATGACTGCGATACCACAAATCCAACCCGCCAATTTTCTCAACCTTCTGATCGTGGACGATGAACGATCGATTCGCGAAGCCTGCCGCGAAGTAGCGCAATCGCTGGGATACACGGCCTATGTGGCCGATTCCGCCGAGCATGCCTACCGGTTGCTCGACACCCAGGCCTTTGACGCAGTGCTGCTCGATCTGCGGCTGCCAGGAGCGGGCGGATTGGAGGCGCTGCGTCGCATTAAGGAACGTCGTCCCGAGGCGGTGGTCATCGTCGTGACGGGGTATGGCACGGTCCAGTCAGCAGTGCAGGCCATGAAGCATGGCGCTTATGACTACGTGACCAAACCCTTCAGCGTGGACGAATTAAAGATGCTGCTCGAGCGTGTGGGCACCCATCTGAAGATGAAGTCTGAGAACCGCTTGCTGCGCGAGAAAGTGAAGTCCAAGCAGGGATTCGGCGGCATCGTGGGACGCGCTCCGGAGATGGAAAAGCTTTATCGCATCATCGCCAAGGCCGCCAACAGCGTGCATCCCGTGCTGATTCTGGGCGAAAGCGGGACCGGCAAGGAAATGGTAGCGAGGTCGATTCATTATTCCGGACCCTTTCGCGACAAGCCGTTCATTCCGGTCGATTGCGGATCGCTGGTCCCGACCCTGATTGAGAGTGAGCTGTTCGGGTACGTGAAAGGCGCGTTTACCGGCGCAAACCAGAACAAAGACGGGCTCATGTCCATGGCCGAAGGCGGAACCATCTTCCTCGATGAAGTGGGCGAGCTGCCCGTCGATCTGCAGGCGAAAATGCTGCGCGCGATCCAGGAAAAGGAAATCCGTCCGGTGGGCAGTACGCGCCGGATTCCGATCAACGTACGCATCCTGGCCGCCACCAACCGTGATTTGGAGAAGGCCGTGATGCAGGGCGAGTTTCGCCGGGACCTGTATTTCCGGCTCAACGTGCTCAGCCTGCGCATTCCCGCACTGAAAGAGAGGCGGCAGGATATTCCGCTCTTGATCGCTTATTTTCTGGAACGAATGGTGCGGACCTCGGGCCAGGAAAAGATGCTCAGCGACGAAGCTCTCAAAGCGATGCTCGCCTATGACTGGCCGGGAAACGTCCGCGAACTGGAAAACTGCCTCGAACGGACCTACGCTTTCACCAGTGGCCCTCTGATTCACAGCACGGACCTGCCCCGCGAAGTGGCCAATCTGCCGATACCGGATGCGTCGAGCGGGATGGGGGATGGCGCCGTGCCGCGAAAGATCATTCCGATGGCGGAACTCGAAAAGAAGACGATTCTGAGCGCGATCATGGAACTCAACGGCGACAAGCTGCAAGCGGCCCGGTTGTTGGGGATCGGGAAGACGACTCTGTACCGTAAGCTCAAGGACTACGCTACTCAGGGATATCAATCTTGAGCAGTCCGGCCCTGAGCATACCGATCAGGCATGTTCGGTTCGGAACTTGTTCCTCGGCGGGAGTCCCGCATTGGGACGTGGTTTTGTTGCTTGCATGCTTCTGGGCTGTTAAGCACTGTGTTTTCAGCGGACAGCGCTGTGGCGGCAGACGTGCAACTTGAAAGAGCATGATTCTACTCATTACGCCGTCAGCGAACGGCCCTCAATGCGCCGAGACCTTGCGCACGGCTACCGGCCGGGAAACGCACTGGGCCAAGAACTTGCAGGAGGCTGCCGCCCGCCTGCGCGAGCAAACCTATTCCGCCGCCGTCATCGATCAATTTCTTCTGGAAACCGATCCCGACGAAAGCGATCAGATGATCGAACATCTGGGCACGGCGTTCCCCGTCTATGTCAACTTCGCCGTCACGGGAATGGAACGTCTGGTGCGCGAAGTACGCGCGGCGCTGCATCGCCGCAAGCGTGAGGAAACCGCCGCCCGCCGCGCCGTCGCCGAGCAGATGAACAGCGAAATGCGCGAGACCTTGACCGCCATGCTGCTTTCGTGCGAACTGGCGATGTCGGTGCCGGACGTGCCCGACCCCGCGGTAGAAAAGATTCGCGCTATTGACAACCTGGCGCGCGAACTACGCCTTCATCTGGAAGTGAACTGACACCCGCTACAAAAATGTGAGGACGGCCGCAGCGGTCGTCCGTCAGAGCCTGCTTCGCAGCGAGTCGACGAAGCGCCAGCCCGGCCGCAAATCAGAAACGCATCGCCGATGTGTCTAGCTGGGCGAAATTCCCTGTGCCCATCGATCTTGGCGGCTTGGACGCGAAGAAATCTCATCCACATTGTGTAATCTATCATTGACATAAAGAACTCTATACATTACATTATGTCCTCTATTGAGGTCATCCCGAATGCGTCAGGACGAAAAACGCGATCCCGGCCTCCGACTTCTGGGCCTTATTTTTGGAGCCGTGGCACTGTGGGGAGCCAGCTACGTCACTGCTTCCAGAATGATCAATCATTCCTCCGCGAGCGCGAAGTTTCGGGCTGCGGGGGTGGTGATAGGGGTACTCGGCTTCCTGTTTTGGCAGTTAGCGACGGCGAAGCTCATCCTGCTGCACGATGAATTCACGCGCCGCATCCATCTGATTGCCCTCGCCATAGCGTTCGCGGCCACTTGGCTTTTCGTCTTCACCACTGATCTGTTGCAGCGCGCAGGTTTCATTCACTTCGTCCTGCTGAGGACGATCTGGCTGGTTATGCTGGCCACCTGGGGACTAGCGATTTGGGGTGGGGAGTGGTATTACCGCCGATGAAAAACCGGCTTCGCGTTCTACGAGCGGAACAAAACTGGTCCCAGGCGGAGCTGGCCATGCGTGTGGGCGTTACACGTCAGGCCATCAATGCGATCGAGACCGGCAGGTACGATCCCGGGCTTCCGCTGGCCATGAAAATAGCGCGTGCCTTTGAGACGAAAGTGGACGACATTTTTGAACTGGAGGATAAGGACTGATGCGTGCCTTCCGTTATGTTCAACTCATCGAACGGCCGAGGGAAGAAGTTTTTGCCTTCATGATGGACTTCAACACCGCGTCACGCTGGCGCAATATGGTGCGCCGCATAGAAGTGGCCGGCGGCGGGCCAGTGCAGCAGGGCTCCAAGCTCCTGATGACGATGGACGTCCTGGGCAAGACGGTGCAAGGCGAGTCAGAAGTCTGGCGTTACGAACCACCGCACCGCGTCGGGCAACGCAACACCCGCTCAGGCGTCACCGGGGTGTTCGAGTACATTCTCGAACCCGACAAATCCGGGACCACCGTTATCTTTACCTGCGATCTTCACCTGCATGGCTTAACGTGGCTGGCCCTGCCCTGGGTTCTGCACTCCAACCGAAACCGGTTTCGCGATCAACTCGCTTCGCTGAAGCGAGCCATTGAGCAGTAAGCCTGAGGCAAGAAGAGACGTTCCACCTTCCCTGTCCTGTGGCCTGCAAAATCCCGGCGGCCACTCTAAAATTCCTTCCCGTTACTCGCGATTCACATTAGAATGGACCGGCCTGGCAGGCGGAATCCTTTGTCCCTCGGGGCATTTCCGCGTCCACCCCAGGGAGGTGCTGTGCACGTCCTCGTTACCGCCGACTCGCTCTCCGGATCTTGGACCTATACCCGCGAACTTGTGACCGGGCTGGTCACGCGCGGCGTACGAGTCACGCTGGTCAGCTTTGGAGAGATTCCGCTGCCCGAGCAGACTTCGTGGATGGATCATCTGCATGGCCTCGATTACCGGCCCACAGCTTTTCGACTGGAGTGGATGCAGGAAGCGGAAGAGGATTTGGTGGAATCGTCCGCCTTCCTTGCCGCGCTGGTTCGCGAACTGCGGCCCGATGTTTTGCATCTGAATCAGTTTTGCTACGGGAACCTTCCAGTTGATGTACCGCGCATCGTGATGGCTCACGGCGATTTGATCACGTGGAAGCATGCCGTGCACGATCAGGCGCGCCGTCCAGAACGTTCGTTGAATTGGTATCGCAATACCGTGACCGACGGACTGGCCGCGGCGGACGCGGTCGTAGCCCCCTCGGCATGGATGCTGGAGCGAATTTCCGCTTGTTACGGTCGCCCGCGGCGTGGAGAAGTGATCTATCCCGGGCGCAATCCGATTTTTTTCAATCCCTACGTCAGCAAAGACGATTGCGTACTGGCAGTCGGGCGGCTGGTCGACGCCAGCAAGCAGGTTTTCTTGCTTACCCAGCATCCGTATTCGGTCCCGGTCTGCATTGTGGGTGCCGAACATACGGTGCCGATGCCACGCATTCCCATCCGCGCGGACGTGAAGGTCGACACTGAGCAGACCTCGGTGGCGATCCGTGGCCCGCAGACCGAAGCGCAGCTGCGCGCGCTCTACAGCCGTGCCGCCATCTATGCCGCGACAGCGCGCTACGAACCTCTCGGCATGGCCACGCTCGAAGCCGCGTTTTCCCGCTGCGCCATTGTGGCCAATGACATTCCAAGCTTCCGCGAGATTTGGGGAGACGCAGCGCTCTACTTCCTCACGAATGACGCGGCCAGCCTGG
>Ga0210395_10001989_pt1 | contig 15939 bp, 26 predicted proteins | sample IncBWH4OmetaG_FD_150861 | JGI IMG/M metagenome (GOLD analysis project Ga0210395, IMG submission 150861) | Forest soil microbial communities from Barre Woods Harvard Forest LTER site, Petersham, Massachusetts, United States - Inc-BW-H-4-O ... | reverse complement strand
GACACCGATCGACCAAATAGCACTCTAATGGTCAAGCCGCGTAAGCGTCGCGATTGGTCGCGGCCGTTACCGCAGCCGCTTCAAATTCTCGATGAAAACGAGAAGCCAATTATCACGCTCAAGACGCTGGGTGATGTGCGCAAAATGCTGTCGGGGTTGCCGGAACCATACCCATTAAAGACGACGTGGGGCCATGTCGCGGTAATGCTCGATGAAGCTGCACGCGGGGGCGACATCATGGATGTCGTGGTGCCGCTGCGCATGGTGCTCGGTATGGAAGGCGTCGCCTGCCGGCCAAGGTGATCGCGAGGCGCGGCAACTCTCACAATCTTGCGCTACGAATGCAATTACAGTCTTGACCGACTCAACTTACAGATCACAATAGTTCCGATACACGCGAGGCGGCAATGCTTTCATTTTGGGGCATGACCCTTGGCGGGTTTGTCATCGGCTTGAGCACCGGCTTCGGCACTGGCGCGTTGGTCAGCGCGTGGATCGTGTTTGCGCGCAGCTATAAATCGTCAGCCGAAAACGGCAGGCCAACGCCGTCACCAGTTATGCACATTCTTCCGCCGGCGACGCCACGGCCTTGAGGCCGTTGATAGTCGATAATTCAATATGGTCGGAGCTTGAGCTACTGCGGGCGATGTTCGATGTCGGCTACTTCCCGCCGGACACGCCGCCGAAAGCTCAACGCGGCCCGCTGTCCACAGTTCGATTCTGAGCCACAATCCCGCCATACGTTATCGAGACCCTTTCGATGTCGCCGCTGGCGATTCCTTCTGCCGTATAGCGGGGCCTCTGCGTCACGAGGTCGACGGCGGGCCGTATGTCCACCAAGCAGAAGGAAGCCTTACCGTGGCAAGGTCCCCCATGGATGGGGTCGAAATCAGTATATGTGAATGCGTATGTCCGGTGGCGCTATGGGCGGATAGGCTCGGCCTTTGCGCGCCAGCGGCGACTATAAAGTATGGCGAAGCCCTGGCGTAAGCTTGGGCTTCGCCACTGCCGGACAGTATGGAATTAAGCTGCTGTGGCGATTCGCATTTGAGGAAACACAATGCTGCTCTTGAATATCGCAGCCCTGCCGCCGCCCACGTTGAGCTGGTATCATCGCTATCTGTGCTCAATTAGGCATGACCCAATGTCCCGAGAACAACACAAGTTATATCTTGAACACCGCGCGGCGGTCGCAACCCTGATAGCCTTTCCTACCGCTGCGCTATAATCGCGAGGCGAGCATCGCAGCCGGCAATCAAAAAAGCCCCGGTGGTTCAAGCCGGGGCTAATTGATGCCGCTCAAAACCAACCCGGCCGCTGCGCAATCATGATGCGCTGCGCCGGGATTCGCCGTCAATGGGGCTATCAACATGACCGATGACTGGGATTGGATTCCATACCCTGCAACAGCAACAATTGTCGTTGCGGGGTTTGCGCTGCTCAGTTGGTGGTTTGGCGGATGAGCGTAGCCGCTAACCGGGGTTATCCACCGAAGTTGGCCACAGACCCGCCATCAAAAAGAACCGCAGGTCCGTTGCATTTCCTAACGCAGGCCAAGTCGCGTCCAATGGGAGAAATTTGGCATGCTTAGGTCCGATCTCGTTTGGCGCATTTGGCACCAGAACCCGCACCTACTCTCTCGAGACGCCGAGAAAATTGTCGATGCATTATTCGACGAGATTACCGCTGCACTGACACGCGGTAAGCGGATCGAGCTGCGCGGCTTCGGAACGTTCTCTATCAAAATCCATGAAGCCCGAACCGGCCGTAATCCCCGGACTGGCGCGCTGGTCCCAGTTCCAAAAAGGGCGCACCCCCATTTCAAGGCGGGAAAAGAAATGAAGGAGCGGCTCAATCGGCCTTAACGTCCCCTTTAAGGTTTATTTCTGTTCCGATCACAGCAATGGGGCCGGCTATGCCGGATGATCGTTCGCAAGCGCTTATCCTCTACATGTTCGCTGCGGTCGCGGGAGCGTCATTCCTTGCAGCTGTGTATTTTGTTGCGTGGGCGTACCGATGAACGGCAAAAGGCGCCAGCGCTAACCGTTCCGTAATCCGTCCGCCGCATAGTTGAATGCCGGCCAAGTAGCGTAGCGGTCGGCGACGGCGGACGGGGAGGTGTCAGTTCGCCAGTACAGGCACCCCCCGGACGCATCGCACTCAAAAGTGCTGCTTCAGTGCCATGGACAAAAAACACGAGAAAATCGTGCAAGCGGCCCTAATTGTTGTGGGGCTCATCACATACGGCGTCGCTACCTATCTTATCGTCCAAGTGGTGCTTGCTCTCCACGCCCTCAACACAGTCCCGCCGCAACCCAAAGGGCTGCCAGAGGCGCGCGCCATGGGGAGCGGGCACGGCGATTTTTGGCGAGCGGCAAAAATTTTCCCCATGCCGGCTGCGCGGCCGGGCCAAATCGCGTCATGATTTTGGCGGCCAACCTCGGGTGGGGCATATTGCATCGGGGGTTCGGGGGTGGCGACTGCTCACCCAGTGCCGCACCCAGATCCTACACAATTGGTTCATAAATAACGCGTGTAGTCGGCAGGAACCGACACGACGAATGAACCGATCAGCTCCAGATAACTGTGTGTGCCGGAGACTCACATACTTCTCCAATAACCCAGCCTTCAATCTGGTCGAATCTCGATGATTAAATTGGATCCGCAAGATCTTCGATCCTACAAAAAGCCGCGACGTTGGCTCCCACTGGCCATTTCGGTGGTAGTAATCCTCGCAGTGGCGTGCGGAGGCCTTTATTATTGGTATGTGTTCCTACCATATTCTAACTACGCTGAGGTCTATCACATACTTGGCATTTCTCAGATGCCATGGGGATTAGAACACCAGCTCAAAGTTCAAAGCCGACTCGACCAACTTAGCCATGAACCATGTTACCGCGACGCAGTTATGGACTTGGCAGATTCGCTGCTTGATGCCGGGTATCCGGGTGAAGCAAATACAATTCTTGTAACTTTTGCGCAACGCTGCGGAGAATCGGACGAGATGTCGCTAATTCGCTACAAGGCACTATTCGCAGTTGGCGATTTTTCGACGGCCGCCCAAATTGCAGATAGCTTGGTCCAATCAAATCCGGCTGATCCGTACATCCGATACTGGCGTGGAAACGCATACGAGGAATTAAAGGATTTCCCTCGCGCTTTGACCGATTACATCAATAGTATCCAACTGCTGGGCGAACCTGCTTCTATCTCGATAGATAATTTCTATGACATTTCGCGTATGTATGCGGCATCTAACCGCTATTGCGACGCGATTACGCCAATCGAAACATATATTTCCTTTGATCCCGCGAACCGGCGCACGACCCAATACACCCAGCTCATCGCTGAATATGCTCAGAAAGGTAATTGCGATGTGCAATTCGCGAGCGGCTCGGCAGTGGTTTCGCGTTTGGCAATTTCAGGCGCGCCCGGGGCAAATACGCTACCTGTGGTCGTTAACGGTACGCCAGGTAATTTCCTGCTCGATACCGGAGCCACCTTTGTCGCTGTGACGCCAGAATTTGCCGCTAAGGCGAAGCTCAAAATTGAAACTGGAACGCAGCTCCCCATCAAAACGGTCGGTGGTAATGCATCTGCGGACCTTGGGTATGCGCAAACAGTCAGCGTCGCCAAAGCGGAGGCGCAGGGCGTGCCTGTGGCAGTGGTTCGCGGCGCCGTGGATCCCTTTGGCACACATTTAGATGGCCTTCTTGGAATGAGCTTTCTGGCTAGATTTAAGGTAAGTCTTTCGCAGAATACGATTGAGTTCACTGCAATACCGCTCCAGTGAGGAGTGGGCTCCGCCGGATGCGAGCATTGATCGCGTGCGCGGGTCACCAAGTCCGGCGCGACATCGCCTTCACAGGCGTCAATTATGGGCGATGTTCAACGTCGGCTATTTCCCGCTGAACACGCCGCCGGACAACATTAAGGTGCTCACTTCGAGTACTGCACGAGAATACGTAGCAAGGCCCTTCTTGCGGCCTTCATTGCTGCGCCGCGCGTTGGATACTCATAAGAGCCACGCTCAACACACTTTGTTTCGCCCGCCCCGCGAATTTCCCAAGTATAGGGACGAGATGGCTTTTCCCGACGCCTAATTTGAATGCGAAACGGCGAAGAATCCATGACCCGCAGCCTGGCTTTTGCTCAAACGTCTAATTGCCGACGTGAGTGGCGGGAATAACGGCCGGATCAGATCCACCTCCATCAAGAGCAGAACCAGAACGACGGTCCAGCCTGGGAGCACCACTGCGAAGATAATCACGGCGAGTTGCACCATTCGGGTAAAGCGACGCTGTCCTTCAATCGCGCCCATTGCTTTCTCCATACGACGCCGTGGAGACAACCATGAAGCAGCTTGGTGCGTGGTGACATAAAACACACAGCGAGGCGCAAATAGATGGGCTCCATTTCTGGAACTCACGAGCCTTCGATTAGTCGAGCCACGGGGAGCGCTAGCATCGCAGCCGCACAAACTAAAACCCCGGATCACGAAGGGCCAAGTCAGAGAGGATCACTGATCATCTGTAACCCGATGCGCAACTAAGTGATTTGACGGGCAAAAAGCGAGATCATTCATGGTGACGAATTGCCCTTCCGCACGGCGCCTGCACTAGCTGGAAGGGCAGGCCATGTCCAACCGTGGTATTTTAGTCACGCTTGCGAATTAACGTTTGTTGATAAGGCGCCAGAGCTAGCGGCTTTGCGTCCGCCGCTGCTACGCTCCGCGCGCGTTGGTCAGTTGTGCGGGGGTTGCATATGTCAGTGCTTAGCGCGGCTACATTCGGAAGGTTACCTCCTCGGCGGCGAGTATCGATAAGACAGGACGACAGGGACTTCGTTGTTGCATTCCAACCCGACGACATCGTCGTATTCCGGAACAACGAGGCAAGCGCATTGAGAAGGGTCTGCCACTCACTGCGATGGGAGATCGTAAGTGATACGGTTCCGGACCCAAATGACCTTGCATCCTGGTAAAGCTGGACGGAGGCGCACAGTCTGAGCGAACGGCGCGCGGGGCTGACGAATGGATTTTTTCTATCTCGCCTTGTGGGCGGCGACTGCAATAGCTGGCCTTTATCTTGTGGCTCCGCTCCTACACGACGGTTGGGATGCCGGTGATCGGCGGGACCTCTAATGGCTGCCGCAACGCCGCCCGGCGCACTGTCGACTGACTTTGCGGCGCTGCCGACCCTGGCGGCGAGAACTGCGACCACGACCCGTAAGCAACTCATCATCGCCATCGTCGCGTTCGCCATCAGCTTTATCGGCGTGATAGAAGTCCTGCGCTCGTTGATGTGATGGGCAACTTAGCCTTACCGTTGCGTTTCGGGCTCCGGTTATCATTAGAGTGCAGGCGCGAAGGCCGCCGACGTTTAACGCACGGCGATACCAGGACCACTAAGGAACAAGCGACGACATTTATCCAATGGTGGAAACGCCAGGAGGGAGGCTCTAGTGGCAACAATAACGCATGAAATAAGCGAGCTACGCCCGCGCGTCCTCGTAACCTTTCGCATACAAGCCGCTAACGGCCTCTATACCTATCCCGTCACAATCGAGAATCAGGGAAATGATGCCGCGAACGAGGCTATGGCGCGGCGCGAGCTTGGCAAAATTTTGCTAGAAATTCTTGAAGCCCTTGGCAAGTCGTGATGGCAACGCCGAAATTAACTGAAGCTGCCAAAAGACAGCCCAGTGGCTGCCGCTGAAGCTGGTTCCGGCCCTGTCATGGGACGATGTCTCATACCGGTGAAACCACGTTAGCCACCGACCACTTAAGCCCCGTGTGGCGTGCCCCCGCGCTGCCGCTACGATGGTCGCTGGTGCGGCTGCCGGCGCCGACTGCTGCCGCGCGTTTAGTTGCTCCGCCCTTGAAGATTTCCATTGTGCCGTTGTTCACGCATGCGGCGTTGCCGCCTTGATGCTTCACACCCATGGCGAGCAGGAGGCTAAGCGCCTCAGGCGAGCTTTCATCGAGATCAGCACCTTTGGTGATCGGCAGCTTTGTTTCCGAAATCGAGGCAACATCCGGCACGTTGATTGTGCAGCCAAGCCAGTCTTTCGGTAGCGCTGGAACAGCAGCGTGCCACGCAATATGCTGTTGCGGAAAAAGGGCGGATTTCAGCGCCGGTAGCCACGGTTGCCTATTTGACCCCCGATCTTCAGGAGGTGCGGTTCGCGATCGTGTTGGGATTTGGCACCCCCGACAAAGCCATGCGTTGATCCGCGTCGAGAACAGCGACAGGCGCCGGCTGGGCTTCGCAATCTGCGTCAAGGGGAAGGCGCCAACCCTCTGAATCCTCGTCGAAAACATTTTTTGGACAACGCCAAACCCAATCCTAGCCGGGGCATCGGGAATAATTGCAGAGCGTGGCGAGCGCATAGACAAGCACCTGCTGATCACACGCTACCATTCGTCGCGCGCCGCGCGCGGCGCGATGCTGTCGATCGACGACATGCTCGAGATTCTCTCGTGTCCCCTCCTCGGCATAATTCCGGAAAGCAAAGAGGTGCTACTCGCTTCCAACGTCGGATCGCCGGTAACACTCAACAACGCGCTAAGCGCCCCCGCCCGCGCCTACTTCGATGCCGCATGCCGGCTCAAGGGTGAGAACATTCCCATGCTAGTTCCCAGTGAGAGCAGGGGCATTCTCAACAAGCTATTTGGGCGAAAAGCGGCATGAGCATATTCAATCTTTTTCGCCGCGGTTCCGCGCCTGTAGCCCGCGAGCGCCTGAAGGTTCTACTTGCACACGAGCGAATTGCACTCGGCAATCCTGACCTTCTCAGTGTCCTGCGCGAGAAGATTCTCGCCGTCGTCGCTCGGCACGTCTTGTTCGAACCTGACAAAGTGCAGATCAAGATGGACCGCGGCAATTTATTTTCTACGCTTGAGGTCGATATCCAGATTCCGAGCGGACTACCCGCAACATGAGGCGATAGTTGTTAGGGTGTGGATGCGGACCGCCTCTTGATGCCTGTGAGTCGTGAATAGTAGGGCGTCGCCCGATAAGATCGCCTCAGCCTGTGTTCAATGCGACTTGCAGCTCTCCCCTAAATACCGCCAAACTCCTATGGCCGCAAACACCCTGATGGCGAAAAGCCACCCAGGAGGGTCTCAGCCCAGACCCTAGCCCGATGGCTGGGAGTGTCGCCAAAGGTCGTCTACGATCTCACAAAGGTGGGTGTCCTTGAGCACGGCGCAGGCCGGCTGTACCCGCTGGAGGATAGTGTACGACGGTACTGTGATCACATTCGCGGGCGAACGGCCGGCAAGCCGCGCGCCGAAAACGGCGTTGCGTACCAAGACCATCGCGTGTTCTGGGCGGTTATTTAAGAGCGGTCCAGACAGTTGAGAACGTGGTGTTCAACTGTGTGCCGAGCTTGTCCACGGCCGCCAGGATTACGATCGAGATGGTGCCGGCGATGAGGGCATACTCGATAGCGGTCGCGCCCGATTCATCCGGGATGAATCGCGTGATGGCTACTTTCATGGAGCACTCCCACGAGGTGCTCAGCCCGGCGCAATCATCCAGGGAGTCCCGTTTCTGAGGGGTGAACTCGACCGCAAAACTTCTGTTACGAAAGTACTAACGTTACCGGCCGTCTTTGCTTGAATGCGCCAGTGGCGAGCGTAGCTTTGAGCGTGAGCGGTAAGGTTTCACCGCTTGGCATAACACAGTCCCTTCCTAGCCCCGCCCCCCGGCGGGGTTTTTTTGCACGGCTCGACGATCATCTTGCCGGCAACAAGCACACAACCGCGGACGTGGTTGCGAAGGCGCAAGCCGTTCTGTCCGAACCCGAACTGCTGCGGGCTATGTTCGACGTCGGCTACTTCCCGCCGAACACGCCGCCCGGGACTCGATTCTAAGTTTGATCGAGCCTATTTATTCGCCATGGTTTTGTTGCGTAAACGTAGTCTTGTCGGCTTCATAGAACCTTGTCTGCCGTCGGCCGCCAAGGCGCCGCCAATCGGCGCTGGCTGGATTCATGAAATCAAGCACGACGGGTTTCGGATCATGGCCCGGCGCGACGGCGCCGGTGTCCGGCTTATTACCCGCAACGGAAATGACTTCACCAAGCGGTTTCCGCTTGCCGCGGCGGCCGTGGCAGCGCTTCCGGGTCGCTCTTGCTTGATCGATGGCGAGGCTATTGTCTGCGACGACAAGGGCCTTGCCGTGTTCGAGCTAATCCGGCGCGCCCGCAACCATGCGAGCGTAATCCTTTGTGCCTTCGACCTACTTGAAATCGACGGCGAGGATTTGCGACGGGTGCCAATCGAGCAGCGCAAGCATCGGCTCGCTCGCCTCCTGCGAAGGCCGCCCGACGGAATTGGCTTGAACGAGCATTTCAGCGGCGAGGGCGCCGTCGTCTTCAAGCATGTCTGCAAGCTCGGCTGTGAAGGCATCGTGTCAAAGCAGCTTGGCTCGTCGTATCGCTCCGGTCGTAGTCAACATTGGATCAAGGTCAAGAACCCGAAGGCGCCAGCGGTGAAGCGCGAGGCAGAGGCGGAGTGGCGATAGCTGCGGGCGATGTTCGATGTCGGCTACTTCCCGCCGAACACTGCGCCGGCCCAATGAAACCGCCGCATACCAACGTGCAATGGTATTGCACCAAAGGGCAATGGCAGCACCCAATGCTGCGCCGCTAACCTTGATATCGCTCTTGCGTGTACCCCTATCCCCCGACAGGTCCCCTACGCGCCTGAGCGGCCTTATCTCAAAGGCAAAAACCCCCAGCGCTCCCCCGCCTGGGGGTTTTACTTTGGCAATCGCCGGGCGAGCATCGCAGCCGGCCAATCAAAAAAGCCCCGGGACATTGCCGCGACGGATTGGCAAACTCTACCACGCGCAAAGACAGCGCGGGCCAAAAAAAGAGGCCCCGGCAACCTTGGAGGGGGCACACGGGGCCGGAGGATTGCAACGGGCGGAACATGTCCGAACCGCCCGCACTTAGACTACGCCAGCCGGGCCGAGCCGAGCAAGCGGGGCGAGCATCGCCGGCCGGCCCCCGGCGACTCGATGGCAGCGTGCCGGCACTAAACTATATTGGAGCCATGTGCGGACGTGCCACCTACAAGCTCACCTGGGAAGAAATCGTCGCGCTATACCGGCTGACGCTCGATCAGCCGCCAGTGAACACACGCGCCCGCTACAACGTCTGCCCGACCACGACTGTCGACACGATACTCGACCAAGACGGCAAGCGCGAGCTGATGCCGATGCGCTTGGGCCTCATTCCGTCATGGTGGTCGAAGCCGCTCAAGGAAATGAAGCTTGCCACGTTCAACGCGCGGGCCGAAACGGTCGCGACAAAGCCGATGTTCCGGTCGGCGTTCAAGCGCAACCGCTGCCTGATCCCAGTGTCGGGCTACTACGAGTGGCAGGACAAGCTGAGCGGAAGGCAGCCTTGGTACTTCACCGCACGGGATGGCTCACCTGCTCTGACGATCGCCGGCCTATGGGACGAGTGGAAGGACAAGGCCAGCGGCGAAACGCTCAAATCCTGCACAATGATAATCACCGAGCCCAACAAGTTCGTCGCCGAAGTGCACGACCGGATGCCGGTGCTGCTCGCGGAGAAAGATTACGAGCCGTGGCTGAGCGGCAAAGCCGGCTTGGAATTGCTCAAGCCCGCCGCCGAAAACGTGCTGCGGAAATGGCCCGTTTCGAAGCGGGTGAATAGTTCGCGGGCGCCGGACGATGACCCGACACTGATCGACCAAATAGCACTCTAATGGTCAAGCCGCATAAGCGCACCGATTGGGCGCGGCCATTGCCGCAGCCGCTTCAGATCCTCGATAAAAACGAGAAACCGATTATCACGCTCAAGACGCTGGGTGATGTGCGCAAAATGCTGTTGGGGTTGCCGGAACCATTCCAATTAAAGACGACGTGGGGCCATGTCGCGGTAATGCTCGATGAAGCTGCACGCGGGGGAGACATCATGGATGTCGTGGTGCCGCTGCGCATGGTGCTTGGCATGGAAGGCGTCGCCTGCCGCCCAAAGTGATCACGTGCCGCGGCAGATATTGAAGGACATTCCGCGGATCACCAAATTCAGCCAGCCGGGATGATTAAGCGCGAGTGTCAACGTCCGTGCATCTGAAATGAAAAGAGGCCGCAACTGAAGCCCCCCAACGACCCTCACAGACGCAGGCTGCTCCTAAGCATTTTGGAGATTTGCGCTTGTATGGTTGGAACCTCGCAATTTGCTGTCAGTGAGGAACTCAACAAACAGGAAATTCCAGCCTATTCGCCTGAGCGAATGGCCAAGGAATTTGAAATCCTCGAAGCCCTGCGCGATCAATATGCGGCGGCCATCAAAAGCAAAAACGAAGCCGAAGCAAAGCGTCTTGGACACGAGATGTACACCCAACTTGCCAAGATGACCGCGATGACCCAAGAGCACTTTCGCGTTAACCCTTCCTTCCCGCCCTAATTAGGACAGTCGGAAAATCAAATTAGGACAAACCCCTCGGAATTAGGACACCACCTGGAATCCGAATTGCTCCGGGCGATAGTCGGCTACTTCCCGCCGAACACGCCGCCGCCAGCATGATTGAGCGGCAGAGTTCCAACCGACAGAACTGCCCTCCATAACGCCACATTGTTGCCAGCTAGCCGAAAGCCTCCGCTTACTCCTGTGTTGTATTTCGATGCCATATACGGGCGTCCCCTTTCCCTGGCGCGCGCCCGGAGTGGACCCCCAAGCGTTGTGCTCCTCCGCTTGGGGGTTTTTCTTTGGCAACGCGGGGAATGACTCGCCTGTGCGTTTTACGGCGTCGGTGCGTTGGTAGCGCGCGACGGCGCGGACTCACCGGCGGCTATTTCTGAGTCATTGCGGGCGGCGGCGACTTCTTTACCAGCTCATCGAGCTGCTTTTCGAGCGCGGGAAGGCTCGCCACAAGCTGGCAATCGGCTTGGTCGCTAGCCGCTTCTTTTTGAACCAGGTCCCAGCGTTCGGCGGCGTCCTGCTCGGTCCACGGCCTGTGCTTCTCGGGGTTGAAGACCTGTTGCTTGGCGAGATTTCCCAGCGAACGGTGATACCCCTCCAGATCAAGGACGCGATCCTGCGCCTGGAAATAAAAATGCTTGCCGTCGAACTCGCTGCAGAATTTCAGCCCGCCGGCGAAGGTCTGCTTCACCATGCGCGCGTCGAAAATCTTGCCCTTAAGGTCGTCAACGGTCTGATTTTGCGCGCGGGCCGGGGTCAAAGGCATCAGGCATAGGGCAATCGCGCCGCAAGCAAAGGGCTTCATGGCAATCTCTCCGTGAACGCTGGTCGCATCTCATACCATGGCGCTGGTGGGGCGTCAGGTGTAAGTAGCCGCATCTGACTGTGAAGGCTGTGCGGTGCGTCACAGCAAAAAATGGGCCCGTCTGTGGATGTCCCGCCGCTTCCCGCCGCCCTGGTCGATCGAGGAACGTCAGGAATCCTTCTTCGTGAAGGACGCCAACGGCCAGCAGATCGCCTATCTCTATTTCGAGGATGAGCCACAGCGGCAGATGTCGATGAAGCGGCTGTCACGCGACGAGGCGTTCCTTATCGCGGTGAACATTGCCAAGCTGCCAAACGTGCCGCGGCAGATATTGAAGGACATTCCACGGCCGCCCAATTCGGCGAGCCGGGACGATTGAGGGTGACAAAAATCGATCGCCGACGATCCCTTAGATTGCATGTGCTGGGATCGCCTCGCTGACGCTGTGTGACGTAAGGCACAGGTGCCGTACGACCGTATGTGTAACGTTCGAGCTAGGGCGGCGATGGTGTAAAATTTGCATGCCCTACGACTTTCCGCCGCCCTGGTCCGTCGAAGAACTCGACGGCTGTATCATCGTGTGGGATCGAAACGGACAAGCGCTGACCTACGTCTATTTCGAGGATGACCCCCGCAGGCGATCGGTAGCAAAGCTGCTGACCCGCGACGATGCGCGCCAGATCGCTGCCAATATCACAAAGCTGCCATCGTTGCTCGGCTAGACGTGTGACGTAGGGCATATGCCAAAGCCTTCGAGGACGTACCAAATTAGGGGCTCGGAATCTTTCGGAGATTGCCGTGAAAGATATCTCTCTCCCTAAAGTGGCCAGCAAACGAGAGCCATGTCCGGGTTGTGGCTTTCCCGTCAACAAGGACTTGTGGATCTGTCCGAATTGCGGACGAAATCGATTACGGGTAATTCAGCGCCGCATTGGATTGCTATTGTTCGCACTAATATTTGTGGCATTTATCGTCGTTGCATTGATGGCGGGCTGACACCTGTCGAGACCACCTGCCTGAATAATTAGTGAGTCTCTATTCGCCAACTCTAACGGACGGGCAGGATCTTACACACCGACCACCCTCGGCGTCGCATGAGACCGCAATCGTACAAGCGTTTCCGCTGTTGTCGTTATGCGGAATAGGAGGATTGCGTACTCCTGTAATGGTGGATCTTATGAGCTACGGCAGGGGTCAAGTCTGTCAACGGTAGGACAATGATGGCCAAGCCAAACAGCAATGAGCGCATTGCATCCTCCCAGATTACGCCGAGTAGCCTTCATTATATCAAACTCCAATTCGGGGGCCAGCGGGGCGAGCATTCGGTCGGCCCCGCGCCACTCGTTGATCCACTCATTGCCGCTGCGCACCGCGTAATAGGCATCACCCAAGACCGTGAGAAATATGCAACACGCTCTGATAATCGGAGATGGCGCCAGGCGTGGTGCTTAAGTGGACTACGTCTGCGCTACATTAATTGTTGATTCGATCGCTAGCCGGGTGCCGACAATGTCCGCTCGCCGCTCCCAGTCGACCCTTGCCGCCACTGGCGTGCTTTGCGGTCTCGGTGCAATCATGCGCCCGAACGCCCTCAGAACTATTTTCGGCTTGCTGCTCGGCGTTCTCGCCGCGCTCTTTATTGGGGCATTGCCGCTTATGGGCCCGCCGAAAGTCATGGAGCATTCATCGGCATTTGCCCTCCGCTTCTCCCCCGCTCTGCCGGGCTGGATCAACCCTCGCTGACCCATCCGTTGCCGCTACGCTCGGCGCCAATATCACTGTGTTCTGTCGCGATTGGGTCCGCGTTTGGGTCCAAAAAAGCCGTCATCTCTACACCAGTATGTCGTGTGGAGGGGAATCATGGCGGAGCAGGCAGCCACGGCGATACCGCCGGATTTGGCCGAGGCATTTGCCGAGTCGGTATTGGCGTACGACGATTGGGGGCCTGGCCAACCCGAGCTCGAAATCAGGATTGAGCGATCATTTTTTCCGATAACACAGATATGCGGGCTTGTGGAACGCTTTACCGATCAGTTGCCTGAGCATGTCTTTTCTAAACTGCGCTCGTATATGCACGACATTCCCGACAGCGACCTGATAGTAGATCTTGCTGTGAATTGTTCATATGCGACTGCAGCCCGGTGTCTCCGCAGAATGATATTTCGTCGCAAAGCAGAATATCGTCAGCGCGATACCGCACTGAGTTAGGCATCCGCCGTGTCCGCCGCTTCCTTCCGCCCTGGTCGCCGTTCACTCGCTCACCATCTGTTGCAGTCTGCTCTCACCTGACACTCAATCCCTAGCGACTGGGCTTTCGACGTTCGGACCGCCATGTTAGTCGAATCATGAGCGGCGAGCCTCCCAACTTCAATCCGCGGGCGATGGCGCGATGGATTACCCAGCGCGGGCCGGCGTATCGGACAAAGCGGCAAGCGCCTGGTCCGCGCCCTACGCTCGCGCAACTGCGTGATGGACATCCTTGGCTTTGGGTGTGGTGCGAGCGATGCCACCACCACGCGCCGATGGCGTTGGTGCCGCTCATCATCCGGTGGGGACCGGACACGTCGAGCGATCGGCTGCGTCGGTGCGCACGTTGCACGGCCTGCGGCAGCAAAGGCGCGACGCTCCAACATCCCGGCTGGGCTGGCGCGCAGGTCGGTTTTCTGCCCTTCCCACATCGATTGAGCCGAGCGCCTAATGGCGAAGCGTCCCGATTGGTCGCGGCCGTTACCGCCGCTCCAAATCCTCGATGAAAACAAAAAAAGCACTTACGCTCAAGACGTTGGGCGACGTGCGCAAGATGCTGTTGGGATTGCCGGAAGCGTTTCAATTGAAAACCACGTGGGGCCATGTCGCGGTCATGCTCGAGGAAGCCGCCCGCGGCGGAGACATCATCGATGTCGTGGTGCCGCTGCGAATGGTGCTCGGCATGAAGGCGTCGCGTGCCGGCCAAAGTCATCCCGTGCCGCGGCAGATATTGAAGGACATCCCGCGGCCGCCGAGCAAAGCCAGCCGGGACGATTGAGGCGCAGCCCTCCCTACGGGCCCGCATTACGGATGCCAACCAGTCCCACGTTGTACATTCCGCATCAGCTCACGGTCATCGACCGAACTGACGCTGGCGCTGGCGCTGGCGCTGGCGATCTCTTTCGGCATCTCGTGTGTGCGAAGGTCGGGCAGGATTGCCAGCAACACACCGACAAGTGGCGAGAGGATCAAGGCCAGCACAAACCATCCGACGCGCCCGCGCCCGCGCCCGCCTGCGGCAGCGCCGACGACGGTCGCGAGCAAATCCTTGTCGCCGTCGTCCAGCGTAAATTAATGATTCTGCGTCGGGCTGTTTTTGACGCAGGAGTCCGCACTGCCGCGCTTGGCCGCTTCGCATTGCGCCATCGAATCGTAGGCGCATTCCTGACCCGATCCGGTTTTAAGGCAGAAGCTATGGTGGACGTGGTCACCCGGCGTTTGCGCAAAGGCACTTTTACCCGTAATCGCACCTGCGGCGAGGACGGTTGCTATCATGATGGCGCGCATCGAATTCTCCATTGTTTTCCACCCTGGCTACCCTAACTCGCGCACTTCGCGAACGTTCCTTGTCATCGAGATTTGATCGTCAAGTCAGCCAAGCTGCCGCGTGACGGCAGATGAAGGATATTGCGAGGCCGCCGACCGCCTCGAAATTTTTTGCAGTTATGTCTGCTAGCGGACGAAACACTTGCTGTTGATTGCAGTTTAGCATGATGCGGATGGCAAGAAGGGTGTCCCGTGTCTGCGTTCAAAAGCGCTTTGCGTATTGCTTTGCTTGCCTGCGGATTGGCCTTGTCGGCAGCATGGTCCGCCTTTCTCGGTTTTGAGGTTTTCCGAACGTTCATGTCGTTGCTGTAAATACCAATCCGAAGACCCAGCCCGTGGCGCAATATGTCATTTGACATCGTTACACCGAAACGGCACGGCCGGCAGTTCGCAAGTAGTTGTTTCGCCTCCTTGAATTGTTGTTGATTGCAGCGCGAGCTTCTGCGCCACGCGCCATCGTAGCTCCCTATGCAGCGCCAAACGACAAGGCTTGGGGCGCGACGCACGCTCCCAGGCACGCCAATCAGCTTGGTTTGCACGATAGGCCTGCCTGCCGCCGTTGCGCCTGATCTCCCGGCTTACTGTTGATGGCGCCCGTCCGAGGCCCTGGGCGATCTGCCGGATCGATCGGCCCACCGCAATGCCACGGGAAATCTCTTCGCGTTCCTCAAGCCTTAGTGTTGCCAAGGCTCTCCCGCGCGACGCCGGCGCGATCCCTCCATGCAGTACCACGATCCGCTCAACGCCGGTCTTGTTCTTCCTTTCCAGCGCCCGCGAAATGGCCGCAGCACTTAGCCCGTTCTTCCAGCGCTCCCACAGCTCGGCCTTCTGCGCTGCCGTGAACCTAATCCGTGACGTCACCATGAAACACCTCCTCATCTCGTAAGATTAGAAGGTGTTGCGCTGACCAGTTGAATCCGCCCCTCGAAAGCGGACATTTGGTTGCAGCGCAATATCGGTCGCTATGGGCCAAAAAGAGACCTGAGCAGGTGCAGCAAGATGCCCCCGAGAAGGCACACCAACTTACTCAATCACCTCGTCGGCGAGCGCGATCAGCGTGGGTGGTATTGTTAGCCCAAGCGCTTGAGCGGTCCTGA
>Ga0210395_10001988_pt1 | contig 15940 bp, 15 predicted proteins | sample IncBWH4OmetaG_FD_150861 | JGI IMG/M metagenome (GOLD analysis project Ga0210395, IMG submission 150861) | Forest soil microbial communities from Barre Woods Harvard Forest LTER site, Petersham, Massachusetts, United States - Inc-BW-H-4-O ... | reverse complement strand
GACCCAACCGACACATCCTCCGGATCGCCCCCGCCAATGCCCGCAACAATCCAATACGCATTCGAGAAGTCGAAACGCGGATCGAGCCCCAGCGCCATCACGGATGCCGCGGCCTTCGCGGTTCCCACTCCCGTCACCATGCCGAGCACTCCATCTTTATTCATGCGCACGTGGTGATACCCAGCAGCCAGCGGAAGAATCTGGTCAAGATGCTCACGCTCCACCCAAAGCTGAAATTCGCCCGGAGTGTCGCCAGTGTCTTCGCCGCGCTCAAACATGGTCACGACTACAACCTTGACCCGAATCGGCGCAGCGGAAGCCGTCTGGCCCGAAAGACAGCCAGAGCAAATCGCAAACAGTACGAGCGTGAGCACGAACGGCACAAGGGGACTGCAAAGATAATCTCGACGTCCATTCTTCACGGAATCGTCCTTCACCCCATCGTTCTTCACCCCATCGCTCCCCGAATCCGCGCATACCCCGGCTTAATCGAGGAATAAATGAAATCGCAACGCTCCTTATACGGCAGGAAGGCGCTCTTCATCGCGTTGACCGTAATTTTCTCGAAATCATTCAGAGTCAGTCCAAAGGTCTCGGCGGCAGCTTCAAATTCCTTCGTCATCGTCGTGTTACTCATCAGCCGGTTGTCCGTATTCAACGTGACGCGGAATTTCTCCTGATAAAGAATCTTGAAGGGATGCTCCGCCAGACTCGGCGTAGCGCCGGTATGAACGTTGCTCAACAAACAAATTTCCAGCGGAATGCGCTTGTCCAGAACATATTGAGCAAGGTCTCCCAACTTCACTGCCTTTCCGTCCGCAACTGCAATATCCTCGATCAGCCGCGTCCCGTGCCCAATACGGTGCGCCCCGCAATACTGAATCGCCTGCCAGATCGATTCTTTTCCGTAACCTTCGCCGGCGTGAATGGTGATATTGAAATTCTCCCGCTGGATGTAGTGAAACGCATCCACATGTTTCTTCGGTGGATAACCGCCTTCCTCGCCCGCCAGATCGAACCCGACCACTCCACGCGCCCGAAAATCAACTGCCAGTTCCGCCATTTCGAGCGAAGTATTCATATTGCGCATCGCGCAGATGATCAACCCCGAGGCAATCCCGAAATCCTTCCGCCCGCGTTCCAATCCTTTCAGCACCGCTGAAACAATCTGCTGATGGGTCAGCCCCTTCTGCGTATGAAAAACCGGCGCGAAGCGAGTTTCGAAATACACAATCCCGTCCCGGCTCAGGTCTTCTGCCTGTTCGTACGCCACACGCTGCAGGGCCTCTTCCGTCTGCATCACGGCAATCGTGTGCGCGAACCCTTCCAGATATTTCGCCAGGCTCCCTTGATTTGCTCCGCGAAAAAACCACTCGCAAAGTTCGTCGGGGGAGTCCGTGGGAAGGTCGGTATATTTCGCATCTCTCGCCAAATCAATCACCGTCTGCGGCCGAAGCACGCCATCCAAATGCTCGTGCAGGAGAACTTTGGGAAGGCTTTGCAATAATCTCTTATCAAGCTTCATGGATGTCTACTCCCAGCAAGACCAGTGTCGAACGCCGCAAAGGGTTGCAAGATAATACACCACCCTCGCGACCCCCTGTTGTATGCGGCCCGAACCACGGTCGGAAAGCTGCGCGCAATGAGTACCTGCGCTACGATGGGATACTCGTGCAACCCATCCACATTGACGCCCACCAGCACTTTTGGATCTACAATCCGTCGGAATACGACTGGATCGAAGAATCGATGTCCGCTCTGCGCCGCAATTTTTTGCCAGCGGATTTGAAGCCGGAACTTGACAACAATGACTTCCAGGGCTCGGTTGCTGTGCAAGTCCGCCAAACGCTCGAAGAAACTCGCTGGCTTCTGGAGTTGGCCGAGCGCTCTCCATCAATCCTCGGAGTCGTCGGATGGGCCGATCTGCGCTCCCCCGAGATTCGTTTACAGCTCAAAGTCCTGGCTCGAAACCCCAAGCTGGTCGGCATCCGCCACATCGTGCAGAGTGAATCCGACGATCGATTCCTGCTTCGGCGAGATTTTCTGCGCGGCATTTCCGCGCTGGAAGACTTCGACCTCGCGTACGACATCCTGATTTACCCCAAACACCTTCAAGTGGCCGCGGAGTTTGTCGAGCAGTTCCCGCGCCAGCGCTTTGTCCTCGATCATCTGGCCAAGCCGCCCATCAAAAGCGGCGAAATCGATTCCTGGTCCCGCAGCATCAGACGCCTCGCCAACTTCCCCAACCTATTCTGCAAACTTTCGGGATTGGTCACCGAGGGCGACTGGCGGCATTGGCAACCCGCGCATATCGCCCCATTCCTCGACGTGGCCTTCGAATCGTTCGGACCGGACCGCCTCATGATTGGCTCCGACTGGCCGGTATGCCTGGTGGCCGCACCCTACGCGCGAGCGGTCAATGTCGTGAAGACATACGTGATGGCACAAAAACCGGAGGCGCAAGCCGCCGTCCTCGGGGGCAACGCGCAGCGGTTCTGGCGCCTGCAGGCGAGGTAAGAAGGCCCGTGCAAAAAATGTTTATGTGGGGACAACCGCCCTCGGCTAGCTTGCCCTGAGCGCAGCGAAGCGGTCGAGCGCAGCTCGACGCTTTTCCATCAGCACGGCAGCCATCGCCCGCCCAATGTTTTACAATGTCCCCGCAAATCAAATTTCATCTTTGTTCGCCATGTCTCGCTCCCTTCTCCAACTCGATCCTCGCGACAACGTCTTGATCGCCCTCACCAACCTGCGAGCCGACGAGATCGTCGAATTCGAAGGGCAGACCTACACTCTTCCCAAGAATGTTCCCGCCAAACACAAGTTCGCCAGGCGCAGCATCAATGTCGGTGACAGCGTCGTAATGTACGGCGTTTTAGTAGGTACAGCCGTCAAGCCTATCGGCGCCGGAGAACTTCTGACCACGACCAACGTTCAGCATCAGGCCGCGCCCTTCCGCGAGCAGTCTGACGATTTTCACTGGACCCCTCCTGACGTTTCCCGCCGGATGCACCAAAGTTTCCAGGGGTATCGCCGCTCCGACGGACAAGTAGGAACGCGAAACTACTGGCTCGTCGTTCCTCTCGTCTTTTGCGAGAACAAAAATATTCAGGTCCTGAAGCAGGCCCTCGAAGAAGAACTTGGTTTCGCCGCGCCCCAACTCTACCGCCGCCAGGTCGCCGAGTTAGCGCATTTGTTTCGCGAGGGCCAAGCGGAAAAGATCGATGCGCACGCCTTTCCCGCTGCTGCGATTGCGGCCCCGGCAAGCCGCCTTTTCGAAAACCTCGATGGCATCCGGTTTCTCCTGCACGAAGGCGGCTGCGGCGGTACGCGCGAGGATTCCAACAATCTCTGCGGCCTCATCGCCGGCTATCTTCACCACCCCAACGTTGCGGGGGCCACGGTCCTGAGCCTGGGCTGCCAGCACGCGCAGATCGCAATTCTCCGCGAGGAAATTCGTAAGCGCAATGCCAAATTCGATAAGCCTCTGTTCATCCTCGAGCAACAGCGCAGCGGCTCCGAGGCCGCCATGATGTCGGAAGCAATCCGGCAAACTTTTGTCGGGCTCATCGAATCCAACAAAGCCCAGCGTTCCCCTGCGCCTCTTTCAAGTCTGTGTCTCGGCCTGAAGTGTGGAGGCTCGGACGGCTTCTCCGGCATTTCAGCGAATCCCGCCATCGGACACACCGCCGATCTTCTCGCCGCTCTCGGCGGCCGAGCCATCCTTTCGGAATTCCCCGAGCTGTGCGGCGTGGAACAGGAACTCATCAACCGCAGTAGAAATAAAGAAGTCGGCAACCGCTTCATCCAACTCATGCGCGCCTACGCCGCCCGCGCCGCTGCCGTAGGCTCCGGCTTCGACATGAACCCCTCACCCGGCAACATTCGCGATGGGCTTTTAACCGACGCCATGAAGTCGGCCGGTGCCGCCAAAAAGGGCGGCACTTCCCCGGTCACCGCCGTGCTCGACTATCCCGAGTACTCAACCGAGCCCGGCTTAAATCTGCAGTGCACGCCCGGCAACGACGTGGAGTGCGTCACCGCACAGGTCGGCGCCGGAGCCAGCGTCGTGTTGTTCACCACCGGCCTCGGCACCCCGACCGGAAATCCCATCGCCCCGGTCGTCAAGCTCTCCACCAATTCAGATCTCGCGCAACGCATGCACGACATCATCGACATCGATACTGGCCCCGTGATCGCCGGCGAGAAAACCATCGAGCAGATGGGCGAGACGATCCTGGGTGCCGTCATTCAGGTGGCGAACGGCGAATTGCGCACGAAAGCCGAGCAGAAAGCTCAGGAAGATTTCATTCCCTGGAAGCGAGGCGTCTCGCTCTGAACAGCCAGGACACGACCGCGCGAAATTTCAGGCTCGATGGCAAAGTCGCCGTCGTCACCGGCGCCGGCAGCGGCATCGGGCAAGCCATCGCTTTCAGATTCGCGGAGCAAGGTGCGGCAATTCGGATTCTGGACGTCAACGAATCCATGGCGGCCGCAACCTGCCAGCAGATTGCTGGCGCCGGGGGCCAAGCCTCGTTCCATCTATGCGACGTGACCGACCAGGCGTCGGTGAACGCCCAATTCAACGAACTCTTCCGCACGGAACGCGTTCACATCCTCATCAACAACGCCGGAATCTCGCATATCGGCACAGTAGAAAGCACGACCCCGGAAGACTTCGATAAGGTCTTTCGAGTAAACGTCACGGGCTTCTACAATTGCGTGCGCGCTGTCGTCGGACACATGAGAGACAATGGCGGCGGAGTGATTGTGAACATGGCCTCGATTGCCGGATCGTCCGGCCTGCCCGAGCGCTTCGCCTATTCCATGAGCAAAGGAGCGGTCATTGCGATGACCTATTCCGTCGCCCGAGACTATCTCGCCCACAATATTCGTTGCAACTGTATTTCGCCCGCTCGGGTTCACACGCCCTTTGTCGACAACTATCTACACAAGACCTATCCCGGACGCGAGAAGGAAATGTTTGAGAAGCTGGCAAGAGCGCAACCGATCGGACGAATGGCGGAACCCGCTGAGGTCGCTTCTCTCGCCCTGTTCTTATGTTCGGAGGAAGCGGCATTCATCACCGGCGTGGACTATCCCATCGACGGCGGCTTCTTCAACCTCCGAGGCTAGCGCATGGACCTGCAACTGAAAGATAAAGTGATCATCGTCACCGGCGGCGCTAAAGGAATCGGCGCAGCCATCATCCACTCACTCGCTGCCGAAGGCGCAATCCCTGTGATCGTGGATCGCGATGCCGAAGCCGGCGAGCGCTTGCAAAGCGAATTACAAAGCATTATTCCGCACTGCACATTGATCAACGTCGATGTCGAAGTCCCAGAAAATTGCTCAAAGTCGATCGAGCACACTCTAAAAGCGTTTGGCCGCCTCGATGCAGTCGTGAATAACGCGGGACGTAACGACAAGGTCGGCCTCGAATCTGGAAGCGTCGCCGAATATGTGGCCTCGCTCCACCGCAATCTGGTCCACTACTACAGCATGGCCCACTATGCTCTTCCCCACTTGAAACGTTCGCGCGGAGCCATCGTCAATATCGGCTCCAAGACCGCGGTGACGGGGCAGGGCAGCACATCGGGCTACGCGTCGTCAAAAGGCGCGATCATGTCCCTCACCCGCGAGTGGGCCGCCGAACTGCTTCCCTACGGCATTCGCGTCAACACCGTCGTTCCATCCGAGGTCATGACGCCGCTCTACCGCAGTTGGCTCGACACATTTCCCAATCCAGAAGAAAAACTGAAAACCATTCTTACTAAGATCCCGCTCGACCGGCGCATGACCACCGCGGATGAGATCGCCGCGATGGTCGTATTCCTGCTCTCGGCCAAGTCCAGCCACACCACGGGCCAGCATTTATTCGTAGATGGCGGCTACATTCATTTGGACCGCGCCCTGACATGAGGATCACCGAATGACCGCAACCGCGCCCATCACCGAACGACGCTACGTCGTGCCGCTGGTATTAGTCACCAGCTTATTTTTTCTATGGGCGATTGGCGTCAACCTGAACGACATCCTCATCCAGCATTTCAAGAAGGCGTTCGGTCTCACCGATTCGGCTTCATCATTGATCCAGGTCGCTTTTTTTGGCGGCTACTGTCTCGCTGCCCTTCCCGCCGGATGGCTGATGCAGCGCGTCGGCTACAAGCGAGGAATTCTGATCGGGCTCCTGGTGTGCTCAACTGGCACAATTCTGTTTATTCCTGCCGCCTCCGTCCGCGTCTACGGATTTTTCCTCTTCGCCCTCTTCGTCATGGCGTGCGGACAATCAGTTCTGGAGGTCGCCGCCAATCCCTACGTGACCACTCTCGGCCCCGCGGAAAGCTCCGAACGAAGACTGAATCTTGCCCAATCCTTCAACGCCGCGGGCGCGGTGATGATTGCCCTTCTTGGCTCCCGATTCATTCTTTCCGGCATCGAGCGAACTCGCGGCCATGAATCCCGCGCAATTATTGGCCTATCGCGTGTCCGAGGCCAACATGGTGAAGACTCCCTACCTCGTAATCACCGGAGTCTTCCTGTTTGTCGCCGTACTCATCTTCATGACGAAGTTGCCGGAGATCCGCGAGACCGCCGCGGATGGCACACAATCTTCAGACGCGAAACTCAGGGGCACTTTTGCCTTTCCGCATTTGATTAAGGGCGTGCTCGCCCAGTTCTTCTACGTCGGCGCACAGGTTGGCGTGGGCAGCTTCATCATCCGATTCACCGAGTTCACCTTGCCGGCAGTGCATGAGAAAGATGCTGCCCACTATCTGCAATTGCACCTCGCCGGTTTCATGATCGGACGTTTCGCGGGCTCCGCCATCATGCAAAAAGTCGCCGCGCCCCGCTTGCTCAGTTTGTTTGCCGGAGGATCGCTGCTCTGCCTCTTGATCGTCCTCTTCGCCTCGGGCATCGCGCCTGTCTGGGCCATCGTGTTGCTCGGTTTTTTCCATTCCATCATGTTCCCCACCATTTTCGCGCTGAGCTTGAAAAGCCTCGGCCCCTATACCAAGCTGGGATCTTCTCTCCTGGTCATGGCAATCATCGGAGGCGCGGTGTGCCCCTGGATCATGGGCAGGATTTCCGATGCATCGAATATCCAGCGCGCGTTCGTGGCTCCACTGATATGCCACGCCTTCGTGTTCTACTTCGCCATGTGGGGATACCGGCCCGCCGTCGCGAACGCGGGCACAACTTTGGCCATTCCTGCCACCGAGGTCGAATGAAAAGACGCTATTGCCTAACCCTCGACTTAAAAAACGATCCCCAACTGATCGCCGAGTACAAGCGCCATCACGAAAAGATTTGGCCCGAGATTACTCGCAGCATCAAAGACTCCGGCATCGAAGACATGGAAATCTATCTGCTCGGCACGCGCATGTTCATGATCATGGAGGTCAACGAATCTTTCTCGTTCGAAGCCAAGACAAAAGCTGACCAACTCAATCCAAAAGTACAAGAGTGGGAAGCGCTCATGGGAACATTTCAGAAAGTCTTGCCCCAAGCCAGGCCCGGTGAAAAATGGCTTCTGATGGAACGCGTGTTCAAACTGTAAGGGCACTTGTCGACTCTGGAGCATTAACCCGGATGAAGTACTAAGGGGATTAAAAGAATGGAGCACCCAGAACCTGAAATCTTCAAGGAAATCAGAGCGCTGCTTCATGATAACCCCGCACTGCTCGCCGTGCGGCTCGATGAAATGCGTAAGTACCTGGCCCTTGTCAGGCCTATCGTGGAAGAACTGCACGAACTCGGCTATCGCATCGAGACCCTCCACGACCTGCGACACCAAGGCAAACCTTGGAAGACAGCGCTCCCGGTGCTCCTGCGTTGGCTGCCTAAGATTGACGACCCAAATCTGAAGGAGGACATCGTTCGGTGTCTTTCGGTTCCGTGGATCGGAAATCAGGCCACGTCACAACTAATCCAGGAATTTACCAAGGCGGCAACGAATCGTCTGCCGCTCGCTTGGACCGTGGGCAACGCTCTGTCTATTGTGGACATTGGAGGGTTCGAGAAGGATGTGATGGCGTTGTGCAGGAAGCAGGAATTTGGTAGCGCCAGGCAGATGTTAGTCCTAGGCCTAGGTCGTCTTCGGGACCCTGAAGCAGAGACCACGGCGATCGAGCTATTGGGGGATGACACGGTTCGGCTACACGCCATAATTGCGCTTGGCGGGATGAAATCGAAAAGAGCACTGACTGAACTGGAGCCGCTAGTGTCGGATCGGGAAGCAGCGATCCGCAGGGAGTCTCGAAAGGCCATCGCAAAAATTAACCGCTAAGTGCGGAGAATGCGAACCGCTCAGAATCGTGGCAAGGGACTCCGCCCCACGAGAGTGGGGCTGAAACTCCCACAATCTCACGGCCGCTCCGGCCACGCGTGCTTAGGATAGCGCCGCATCAACTCCCTCCGTACCTCTGGATACAGCCGCTCCCAGAATCCCGCAAGATCGGTCGTTGTCTGCACCGCCCGCTGGTTCGGCGCCAGCAGATGGGCCACGACTGGCGTCCGCTCCGGCCCAATCCGCGGCGTGTCGCGCATCCCGAAAAAGTCCTGCAGACGGGACGCGATCCAGGGCGCCTTGCCGCGCTCATAGTGAATCTTAGTCTGGCGGCCGTTCTGCAGCCGAATGCTCGCTGGCGCGATCTCATGAAGTTTTCGCACTCCCATCTTCCGCTCGACCACGGAAACTAGATCGGCCGCTGCCTTTTTCAATTCAGCGAAGCTCCGCAGCCCCGAACACATCTCGCGCAGTATTTGTGGTGCGTCGGGCGTCTCGAATCCCGCAAACTCGACGCGCGCGGTGAACTCATCGAGCGCGTCTACGTCAACAAACCGCTCAATGCCAGCCTCCAGAGCTTTGTTTGCCAGCAGATCAGCCGCGAGTTCCGCGTCCGGCGCTGCTCCTCGCGATTCCTGGATTACCAATTCGTCATAGCGCAACTCGCTCACCGCATCCACCCGCGCTGCCGCATGATTCCACACCACGCTGGCTTGCTCCTTTACTCGGTCTGGAAAAAGGTCAATCAGCCACTCCGGCTCGATGCGCGCCGTCATTCGAATCAGCGGCAGCGGTTTCTCCTTTCGATCCTCGGCATCTACCGCGACCATGAACTCAAAGCGCGGAACCTCGCCCGCCAATTCCGCCGATCCTCCCGCCGACAGCAACACCTGATTACCCGCTCGCCGCCGCGCGACTCGATCTGGAAATCCCGCGAGTACAGAAGTCAACAGAGCGTCATCGTTGTGCTTCCTCTGTCCGGATTTCGCTCCCGAAATCCGCGCAAGTCTGCGAAGCTGCGTGATGTGCTGCAGCACTCGATCATCGAGCTCCAAATCCATCGCCGCGAGCAGATCATTTTTCTCCACACGCACACCGGAACCCAACAGCGCCACCGCCGCGCATCCGTCTTCTCCCGCGCCGCGCTCCAAAGCCTCGACGAGAATGCGCGCCAGCCGCGGAGGCAGCGGATACCGCGCCAGCGTCTTCGCCATGTCCCCTCTGGCGCCCAAACGGTCGAGCAGCGACTCAGCCCGTTGCACGGCCGCCTCTGTCGGGACGTCCAGCCACGCGACATCGTTAACCCGATCAATCCCCATCGCTCGCAGCGCGAGGCAAAGCTGAGAAAGATCGCTGCGCAGAATCTCAGGCGCATCTTGCTCTGCACGACGCGAGTAATCCTCCTCGGTGTAAAGCCGCAGCACGCGCCCCGGCGCAGTGCGCGCGGCGCGCCCGGCTCGCTGCTTCGCCGACGCCTTGCTCACTCGGCCCACGTGAAGAGTCGGCAAGCCGCTCCACGGAGAATAGCTCGCGAACCGCGCCAGCCCACTGTCAATCACCGCCGTCACATCCTCGACTGTAACCGAGCTCTCCGCCACGTTCGTGGCAAGAATCAATTTCCTATGCGAAGCCGGCGAGAGCGCGCGGTCCTGCTCCTTCGGCGGCAAACTCCCATGCAGCGGAAGAACCAACAATCCAACTCGTCGCGCGACCGCATCACACGCTCGCATCGCGCGACGAATCTCCACCGCCCCAGGCAGAAAAGTAAGAATGTCGCCGGAGTGCTCCCCTGCGATCAGCACCGCCACTGCGTTCTTAACCTGAACCTCGAGCGGATCGGGGGAGTACGGCAGATGTTTGATCGAGACGTCAAACAGCGTTCCAGTGGAGCGCAAGACCGGGCAGCCGCCAAGATATGTCGCGACCGGTTCAGCATCCAGAGTCGCCGACATTACAACGATTCGTAGATCAGGTCGTGTCCGCTGCAGCCGCTTCAACAACGCCAGCGCAAGATCGCTCTCCAGATGGCGCTCGTGAAACTCATCGAGCACGACGGCATCGACGCCCTTCAGCAACGGATCAGAAAGCAGCCTGCGGGTGAGGATTCCCTCGGTGACAAATCGCAGCCGCGTGCGCGGCCCGACCGCTTCCTCAAAACGGATCTGATAGCCGACGGTCTCGCCGACCGCTTCGTCGCGCTCCCATGCCACGCGCCGCGCCGCCAGTCGCACCGCAATCCGCCGCGGTTCGAGCACCACCACTTCGCCGCTCACCGTTCCTAGCAGCGCCGGTGGCACGCGCGTCGTCTTCCCCGCTCCCGGAGCCGCCACGATCACCAGGTTCGGGTGCAGCCGCAACGAATCGATAATCTCCGGCAGAATCGCGTCCACCGGAAGAGCGGATAGAGGCCTCGGCACTTCTCATCGGAACATGGCTCTTCCACCGGCGTCAATCACAGCTTTTCAGGCTGCCGCTTTACTTTTTCTGCGCCGCTTCCTAACCTATCTCTAATGCCCGCATACTTCACCGCCGACTTCTTCCACTTCCTCGCTCGCCTCAAGCGCAACAACAACCGCGACTGGTTTCTGGCTCACAGAGAAGAATGGGAAACCTTCGTACGTCAGCCAGTCCTGCGCTTCATCACCGATTTCGCCGCGCCTTTATCCGAAATCGCTCCATATCTCGTCGCCGATCCGCGCCCCTCGCGCGGCTCCATGTTCCGCATCTATCGCGATACGCGTTTTTCCAACGACAAGCGCCCTTACAAAACGCACGTCGCCATGCGCTTCTCCCATCGCGGCAAAGATGTTCACTCTCCCGGCTTTTATTTGCATCTTGAATCCGGAGGTTGTTTCGCCGCGTCCGGACTCTGGCATCCCGAGCCCCCGACTCTGCTCAAAGTTCGCAACGCAATCGTGTCCCGCCCCAAGAAATGGCGCGCGGTCCGCAAACTTCTCAACTGGGACGATGCCGCTAAACTCCGCCGCCCACCCCGCGGCTTCCCTGCGGATCACGAATTTGTAGAGGACCTCAAGCTTCGCGATCTCGGTACCGCCATCAACTTCACCGACAAACAAGTGTGCAGCCCGAAGTTCATGTCAACCTTCGTCACCGCCTGCCGGACCATGACTCCGATCGCCGAATTCCTCAGCGGCGCCGTAGGACTGAAGTTCTAAACGGGCACCAGTCCCCGATAAATCGCCATCCCAACCACCGCATCCACGCCGATAGCGTGCAACTCATCAATCTCTCTCTGTTCCCGAATCCCACCCGCAGCAATGAGTTGCCGCGCCGTCGCCTCGCGCAGCGGACGAATCACCTCCTGTGGAAATCCCTGCAGCAACCCCTCCGTGTCCACATGCGTATACAAAAAACTGCCACACCACGGCTCAAGCGCTCGGATCATCTCCAACGGACTGACATCGGTCACCGTCCGCCATCCATGAATTGCCACGCGCCCGTCAACCGCATCCAGCGCGAACACCAATCGATCCGCGCCAACGGCGCCGGCCATTCTTTCAGCGAACTCCGAATCAAGCGCGCCCTCAGCGAACAACGCCGATCCGATAATCACTCGTTGAGCCCCCGCCGTCAACGCAGCCTCCGCCGCCTCCACCGATCGAATGCCCCCACCCACCTGGCACGGCAACTGCCGCGCCAATTCGCCAATCAATTCCCGGTTGTCGCCGGTGCCGATGGCGGCGTCGAGATCAATCAACTGCACCAGCGTATATTTCGAAAACCGATTCACCCAGGCGCCGAAATCGTCGAACTCCAGCGCCTTCTTCCGCCCCTGCACCAGTTGCACAATCTTTCCCCCCATCAGGTCGATCGACGGAATCAGCATGGCCACCTCACAGGAATTCCCTGCGATCCGATTTTTTCCTTCAAGTCGCCAAGCCGGCTGAACCCGTAGTGAAAAATCGAGGCCGCCAGCGCCGCGTCAGCGTGTCCGTCGCGAAATACTTCGACAAAATGTTCCGCTTCGCCCGCACCGCCCGACGCAATCACCGGGATCCGTACGGAGTCAGCCACAGCCCGCGTTAATTCGCAATCAAAACCCACGCCGGTGCCGTCGCGATCCATCGAGGTCAGCAGAATTTCGCCCGCGCCCCGCGCCTCCGCTTCCCTCGCCCACTCAACCGCGTCGCGTCCAGTTCCCGCTCGCCCGCCATGTGTGAACGCTTCCCATCGCGATCCTCCCGCGCAGCTCTTCGCATCAATCGCCACCACTACCGCCTGCGAACCAAAGCGCTCAGCGATCTTTGTGATCAACGTTGGATCCGCGAGCGCCGCGGAATTGATGCTGATCTTGTCCGCGCCCGCCGAGAACACCGCCGCCGCATCCTCCAAGGTACGAATCCCCCCACCCACCGTGAAGGGAATAAACAACTGCCGCGCGGCCCGCCGCACAGTATCGAGCAGCGTGGCCCGCCGTTGGTGCGCCGCGGAAATATCCAGCAGCACGATTTCGTCCGCGCCCGACGCGCTGTGCGCCTTCGCCAGTTTCGCCGGATCGCCCGCGTCACGCAGATTCTCAAACTGCACGCCCTTCACCACGCGACCGTCGTCCACGTCGAGGCAAGCGATAATGCGTTTCGTCAGCATGTCTAAGGTAAAAAATCAGATCGCGCAAAAATTACCCAGCAATTTCAACCCAATTTCCCCGGATTTTTCCGGATGAAACTGCACCCCAAACAAATGCTCCCGCTCGACAGCGGCCGAAAACCGCCCGCCATATTCGCAGCACGCCACCGTCGTCCCAGTCACTGGCGCACGAAAGGAATGCGTGAAGTACACAAACGACGATGACGGCACCCCGCGCAACAGCCGCGACGACGAATCAACCTCGAGCTGATTCCATCCAACGTGCGGCGATTTCACGCTCGCAGGAAAGCGCTCGCATTCGCCCTCCAAAACTCCCAACCCGGAAGTCTCCGGTGATTCCTGGCTCCGCTCGAACATCCACTGCATCCCGACGCAAATTCCGAGGAACGGAATCTCGCGTCCGATAGCATCCGCAATCGCATTCTGCAACCCCGAGCGCGCGAGCGCCGCCGTCGATGCGAAGTGCCCCACGCCTGGCAGCACGATCTTGTCAGCTTGTGCGACCATCCCGGGATCATCGGTAATCATGCACTCCTGCCCCAGCCAGTCCAGCGCCTTCTTCACCGAAACCAGATTTCCCGCGCCGTAGTCGACGATCGCAATCATCACAGCACTCCCTTGGTGCTCGGCAGCAGCCGCGCCATCCGCCGGTCGCGCCAGCAAGCCGCGCGCAGTGCCCGCGCAAATGCTTTGAACAGCGCTTCAATCTTGTGATGGCTCGATCGCCCGTAGAGCACGCGCACATGAACGTTCGCCCGCGCACCCCGCGCGAAGCCCTCAAAAAAGTCGTATACCAGTTCCGCCTGCAGATCGCCCACTAGTCGCGTCCGCACTTTCGTGTCCACCACCGCAGCAGTCCGCCCGCAGAAATCCACCGCGGCCATTCCCATGGTCTCGTCCATCGGCATCAGAAAATATCCCGCTCGCAGAATGCCGCGCTTGCTGCCCAGCGCCTTATCGAATGCCTGCCCCAGGACGATCCCGACGTCCTCAACCGTGTGATGCTGATCCACATCAAGATCGCCGCGCGCCTTCAACTTCAGGTCGAAACCTCCGTGATGTGCGAACAACTCCAGCATGTGGTCAAAGAACCGGATGCCGGTCGACACTTCATACCGCCCGCTCCCCTCAATCGTGAGCGAAATCTGTATCTGCGTCTCCTTGCTGACTCGCCTGACGCTTCCTTTTCTCATGGCCGCAACGCTCCTTGGCGGGACGCTGCTTGCGTAATGCCAAGCTCTGCCACCGTTTCCTGCAGCGCAGTGAGCAATCGGTCGGCATGCTCCCGCGGACCAAGCGTGATGCGCACACACCCCTCACAGCCATGATCACTCGATCGGTCGCGAACCAGAATCCCGCGTCGCCGCATCTGCTCGACGAAGCCAGCCGCCGCACCCACGCGCGCCAGCACAAAATTGGCATGGGTCGTCCAGAACTGAACTCCGCTCGCCTCCAGCGCCCGCTCCAGCCGCGCGCGCGATTCGCGAACCTCGCTCACATATTGCTGGATATAAGCCTGATCGCTGAGTGCCTCCGGCAGACAAGCCAGCGCCACCGCATTCACGTTGTAAGGCGAACACACTCGCCGTACCGCCAGCATTTGTTCGGCATCGCCAACCAGCGCCCCCAGCCGCAGCCCAGCCAGCCCATACGCTTTGGAAAAGGTCCGCGCCACAAACACATTCGCAAATTCCTTGCGCGCTGCCAGCATGCTCTGCCCATAGAACTCAAAATAAGCCTCATCGATCAGCACCGCCGCGTCCGGCGCCGCACGCGCAATTCGCTGCAGATCTTCCATCGGCGCAATCGTGCCCGTAGGATTATTCGGGTTCGCGATCGCAATCAGCCGCGTCCGCTTGGTGATGCGCTTGCACAACTCATCGCCAGGAAAACTGAAATCCGCGCTCGAAGGAACCGCAACGACCTGCGCCCCCGCCGCCATCATATAAATCCGGTACATCGAATACGTCGGCACCGCGATCAGCGCCTCATCGCCCGGCTCAAGATAAGTTTCGCAGAGCAAATGAATGGCTTCATCCACCCCATTCGTCAACAACAGTTCCGGCGTGGCCACCCCTAGCGCGTCCGCCACATTCGCTTCCACAGCCTCGCGCTCGGGATAGCGTGCCAGTTCTTCCGCCCCCAACCGCCGCAAGCGTTCGAGCACGCGGGGCGAGCATCCGACTGTGTTCTCATTGAAATCCAGACGCAGCCCATCCCGTCCTGCCAGCGGCGGATGATACAAAGGCAGCGTTTGCACCGCCTCTCGCGCACTAAGCATGTTCACACCTCACGCGGACAGAGTGCGCATGCGCAGGCAGGCCTTCGGCTGCGGCAAGACATTCGATCGCCGGTCCAATCTTTCTCAACCCCTCCGCGGAAAGCTGCTGTACCGTAATGACCTTCACAAAATCCACCACGCTCAACCCTCCTCGAAATCGCGCCTGCCCCGTAGTCGGCAACACATGGTTCGGCCCGGAAGCATAATCGCCCGCGGCCTGCGCCGAATAATCCCCCACGAACACCGATCCCGCATTCTGAATAAAAGGCAGATCGTCCGCAGCCAACGTGATGTGTTCCGGCGCAAGCCGATTCGCCCACTCCCGCGCCTGTTCACGGGACGCCGCGATGAGCGCAGAACCGCGCGCCCGCATCGATTTCTGCGCAATCGGATTTTCCTTCGCCAGCTGCTCCGCACTCGCCGTCACCGCTTTCGCCAGCTTCTGAGAGGTGGTGATCAGCAAAGCCAGGGTCTCCGGATCATGCTCTGCCTGCGCCACCAAGTCCGCCGCAATAAATTCCGGGATGCCCGACTCGCTCAAAATCACCGCTTCCGTGGGCCCCGCCAGAAAATCAATCGCGCAATCGAACGACACCAGCTTCTTCGCGACCGTGACGTAAGCGTTCCCCGGCCCCACAATCTTGTCCACCCGCGGGATGCTCTTGGTTCCATGCGCCAACGCTGCGATCGCCTGTGCCCCTCCCACGCGATAAAACTCGCGCACCCCCAGCATCGCCGCCGCCGCCAACACTTCCACCGAAGGC
>Ga0210395_10001987_pt1 | contig 15951 bp, 11 predicted proteins | sample IncBWH4OmetaG_FD_150861 | JGI IMG/M metagenome (GOLD analysis project Ga0210395, IMG submission 150861) | Forest soil microbial communities from Barre Woods Harvard Forest LTER site, Petersham, Massachusetts, United States - Inc-BW-H-4-O ... | reverse complement strand
GTGAAGCCCCCGGGCGTAGTTCATCCGTCGCGAGAGCCGTGCTGTGAGGGCAGCCAGTGCGAATGGATTGCCCGGCCGAAACCCAATGCTCTCGAAGAACGCGCCGGTGCCCCTGATGCCGCCGCCGCCGAACCAGCCAAATAGTTTCTGAGCGCCGTGAGAAGCAATTCCCAGACCCATCACCAAAGGAAGAATGAACGTTGCACCATTCATGGTTTTCTCCTCTCAGCTCTTAGCGCAGTGACCGGAAAGATGCCCGAAGCTCTTCACTGAAAAGTTCCGGCTGTTCCCAGGCGGCGAAGTGACCGCCCTTGGCGGCTTCATGAAAGTAGTACAGCGACGGATAGGCCTGCCGTGACCAGCTTTCTGGCGCGCGATAGATCTCGTGTGGGAACACCGTGATGGCTACCGGCACTTTGATCTGATTGGTCTTCTGTGCCGAAGCGCTGAAGTTATTGTTGTTATTTTCCCAGTAGAAGCGGGACGAAGAGGCGCCGGTGTTGGTGAGCCAGTACAGCGTGATGTCGTCGAGTATTTCGTCGCGACCGATCACGCGTTCGGGGTGGCCGTCGCTGTCGCTCCACTCGGCGATCTTTTCGTACGTCCAGGCGGCCAGACCACTGGGCGAATCGGCGAGCGCAAAGCCGATGGTCTGCGGACGGGTCACCATCATCGCGCCGTACGCCGCGTTTCTTCCGAAGAAGGTACTGAGGGCGTTGTACGCTCGCTGTTCGGGGACGGTCAGCCCGTTGGGCGCCGGGTCGCCGCTGTTGATGCCCTTCACCAGGTTGGCGGGAATCGTGGCCGGCATGGTGAGATGGATGCCGAGCAGTCCAGGCGGCGCCTGGCGCGCTAGTGCGTCGGAGATAACCGAGCCGTGATCGCCGCCCTGCGACACGTGACGGGTGTAGCCCAAGCGCTTCATGAGCACGTCCCAGGCCCGCGCCACGCGATCGGGATTCCAGCCGAGATCGGTCGGCTTGCCCGAGAAGCCATAGCCGGGGATGGCCGGGATCACGACGTCGAAGGCGTCTTGCGCGCGTCCGCCGTAGGCGACGGGGTCGGTGAGCGGGTCTATCACCTTTAGGAACTCCAGCGGCGAGCCGGGCCAGCCGTGGGTGAGGATCAGAGGTAGCGCGTTCGGCCCACGCGAGCGCACATGGATGAACTGGATATCCACGCCGTCGATTGTGGTCACGAACTCCGGCAAGGAATTCAACTTCGTTTCGCACTTGCGCCAGTCGTAGTCCGTACCCCAGTAGTGGACCAGCGCCTGCATCTCCGCCAACCGGATGCCCTGGGATTCGTCATTGACCGTTTCCTTGTCAGGCCAGCGTGTCGCCGCGATACGTTTGCGGAGGTCGATAAGCTGTGCTTCCGGGACGCTAATACGGAAGGGATGGATTGATTTGTCCTCGGTCAACATGGGAGGCGTGGCGGAAAGCGGGCTGTTGATGGAGGCCCTGACATCGGCGGTCGGAGCGGTCTGGGCGAAGCTGGGGCGAGCGAACACGGCAAGGCCGAATACGCCTACGCCCACTGGAATAGCAACGAAGCTGCGTCGCTTGAGTGCCAACGATGCTACGTTGCTGCGAGACCCATCGCCCCGTCTCCGCGTTGTGACGGGTTTGGAGGTGAACTGAACTTTTTCCGTTGCGGCCATTGCGTGATCTCTTTGGCTTAACTTAATCGTGCTCAGTGTTGAATCTCCTTCGTTTCGATTGCTACATCCCGCGCTGGGCAGCGTCCGCGGCCGCGGCGAGTTCGCTCAGGAACGAGAAAAAAGCAGGCGACTGTCCGATGAACAGCCCCATGGCGGTTAGGAACTTGAGCGCTCCCGTCGCGGCCCCCGTTGTATTCGTCGGACGGATTACCGAACATGCCGGCAGGCTGGTGTTGATGAAGGGGCAAGGTTCCGGCATGATCAGGTTGGTCTGGAACATTTGCCTGACTGCGGCGCCTGTTGATCCGTTGTTAGGGTCTAGGCCGCGGTTGAGGTCAGGGAATGTCAGACCATTGGTCGGGTCAGTGAGCGGTGGCGTTTTGCCAGCCGTTGCTGACATGGTTTGAAAATGCATGCTCTCGATCGGTCCCATGCTGATAAGGAGTCGTAGCACTTCCACGCTTGTTGCCCTTTGTGCCAGCGCCATGCGCAAACTGCCGCCGCCTTGTTCCACAGTCGGGATATGGAAGGCCGCGGTGTTCGCAATTGCCTGAATGTGTTCGTGAGGGAACAGGTCGGAGTTGTTTCTTGGAATCGCCGTGAACTGCCCGTTGTGCAGATCCGGGATCGCCTGCTCGAACGTGGTTGGATTGACGTCGGGATTATTCGTGCTGCTCCGATAACGAGTCCACCAACTGGTGTCCACCGTTAGCTGCATCAGGTTTGTAAGCCGCAACTTTCCGCTGGATCCTCTCGCGATGCTGCCCTGCAACGTGCGGAACGGTTCCATGTCCACTGGTTCGGCCCCCTTCGAGACGAGATATGCGTTCAAGAAGTTCTGATGGCTCATCTCGTCGTCGGTGATGTCATGAATGTATTGAGGAAAATTGGGATCGATTCTCTTCAGTTTTTCGCTGTAGATTCGATCGTCGCTACCTCCCGGAACCTCGCCGTCCTGGATTCCGCCCAGTTCGTTATATTGGGTGTAAAAATCAGCTTCGAGTGCTTCTCCGGCGGCCAGAAATCGCATGATGGCGGCATCACCTGCCGTGAGGCTGCTGCTTGATTGCGCCAATGCCTTTGTTCCGTGCATCAGCAAGCTGGTTCCCACGGTTGCAGCAGTCGCTGTTAGTCCAGTCTTCAGAAAACTCCGGCGGTTTTGACGCCCGCCAGTCCCGCTCAGATTCCCACTCATGATGTTCCTCCTTTGGTGAATCGTATTGAATTTCAGTTAGGTCGCGAGCGACTGATCGCTCAGAGGCTCATTTGCACAGCTGCGAGTTAGCCACACACGGAAATTCGAGTCTATTCGACGAAGGTACGACCTGTACTAAGGTATAGGTTGGACATTTGCGGCCGAGGCTGGTACATCCTTGTTGATCGCGATTGGAATGGTTGCTACGTCCCGCGTCGCACGAAGCTTTGCGCTGCAACGTCAAGTGTGCGGAGGAAAACGTGACCGAGTTTCCCGACAAGAGACATACAGCCGCGCGCAGCGTGACCGAGAAACGGCTGCTCGAAAGTGAAACAGCCCTTCAGAAAGCGTTGGTGGAAATCAAGAAATCGGAGAACAAACTACGTCAGGTGATCGACACGATCCCCGCACTGGCGTGGTGCAATCTCCCGGACGGTTCGAACGAGTTTCTAAACAGAAGGTGGCACGAATATACCGGTCTTTCCCCCGAAGAATCGCACGGCTGGGGCTGGCAAGTTGCATTCCATGCAGAGGACTTGCCGCCCTTGATGAAAAGATGGCGAGAAATGCTGAGTTCGGGAGAATCGGACGAGATAGAGGCTCGTCTTCGCCGCCATGACGGGGTCTATCGGTGGTTTCTCATTCGCGCGGAACCGTTACACGATGAAACTGGCAAGATCGTTCGATGGTACGGCACAAGTACTGACATCGAGGACCGCAAGCGGGCGGAGGAAGCTCTGCAGGCGAGCGAGCACAATGCGCGCTTGCTCGTGGACAGCATCCCCGCTCTTGTTGTTCGGATGACGGCGGCTGGCGAAGTCGAAGCCGTAAATCGGCAACTTCTGGAGTATTCCGGCAAGAGCCTGGAGGACATAAGGAGGTGGACGACGAGCGGGGTTGTTCATCCCGAAGATCTTGCCCGCGCAATCGAAATTGCTAGCCACTCGTTCGCCACTGGCGATCCATACGAGATGGAGGTTCGAATCCGGCGTTTCGATGGCGTATTTCGTTGGTTTGAGGCCCGCGGGCTCGCCGCACGAGACGCCGAGGGGGAAGTTCTTCACTGGTACGCCCTTCACACCGACATCGACGATCGAAAAAGGGCAGAGGAAGCCCTGCGTGCCAGTGAGTTCAATGCCCGCATGATCATGGATAGTATTCCGGGCCTTGCCGAAAGGGTGTCGCCCGCCGGCGAGGCCGAAGTCGTCAATCGGCCCCTTTTGGAGTATTTCGGAAAGGATTTGGAAGAGCTAAGAAACTGGCGGTACACCGACGCGATTTATCCCGACGATCTTCCTCTCGCAATCAAAACCTTTAACAATTCAATCCCTACTGGCCGTCCGTTTGATTTCGAGCTTCGCCTCCGGCGCTTCGATGGCGTATATCGCTGGTTTCAGTCCCGAGGGCTCCCGCTGCGCGACCCTGAAGGGCAAATCCTCCACTGGTATGTTCTTCTAACGGATATCGACGATCTCAAGTACACGCATGAACAATTGCGCCGCAGCGAAGCATTCCTAGTTGAGGGCCAACGCCTCAGCCGCGCGGGCACTTTCTCCTGGAGAGTGGAAACGGGCGAGATCAGGTGGTCGGAGGAGTTGTACCGCATCTTCGACTTTGCCCCAGATCTGACTGTGACTCTCGAATTGATCGGCAGCCGCGTTCATCCAGAAGATCTCCCAATGCTGGGCGAGATGATCGACCGCGCCAAGCGAGGCGACAACCAATTTGAGTATGAGCACCGGATTGTTATGCCCGGTGGTTCAACCAAGTACATTCATCTGATTGGCCACGCAGTTCGCGATGCTGAGGGCCATGTCGAATACTTTGGCGCGGCGCACGACATAACACAACGCCGGATTGCTGAACACGCGCTCGAAACGAGCGAGCGGAATCTCAGCATGATCATCAACACAATGCCCGCGCTGGCGTGGTCTGCTCGTCCGGATGGCGGAGCGGAATTCTTCAACCAGCGCTGGCTAGACTACACCGGGCTCTCCGCGGAGCAGTCGCGGGGCTGGGGTTGGATGTCCGCAATTCATCCCGACGACGTCAATGCAATTACTGATTATTGCGGATCAACTGTCGCGAGTGGGAAAGCGGCCGAAGCAGAAGCGCGCATATGTCGTGTCGATGGTGCGTATCGATGGTTCCTTTTCCGCACTGACCCATTGCGGGATGAGTCGGGCAACATTGTCAAATGGTATGGCACAATCACCGACATCGAAGACCATAAACGCCTAGAGGAGACGCTACGCGCTAATGAGCTGTCCTTGCGGCAGATTGTCGATAACGTTCCTGGATTCGTACATACAACGAGTGCAATGGGCGAGGTAGAGTTTCTCAGCCGCCAAACCATCGAGTATTTCGGCAAAACAAAAGAAGAGTTGAAGGATTGGTCGCGGCTGGGAGTCGTTCATCCTGACGATCTTCCTCGCGTAATCGACGCGTGGAGAAGGGCGATCGAAACGGGCCAGGATTATGAAGTAGAGCAACGTAATCGACGCTTTGATGGCATTTACCGATGGTTTCAGTCTCGTGCCCACGCAGTCCGGAATGAGAAAGGTGAGATAACCGCGTGGTATTGGCTCAATACCGATATTGACGACCGCAAAAAGGCTGAAGAGGCTCTGCAGTCGAACGAGCGCAAACTGAGCCTGATCATCAATACGATGCCAACATTGGCATGGTCGGCGCGGCCTGACGGGTCTGCAGACTTCTTTAATCAGCACTACCTCGATTACATCGGACTTCCGTCGGAAAAACTGCTGGGCTGGGGCTGGACCGTGGCAGTCCATCCAGAGGATTTTAGCGCACTGATCGAGGCGTGGCGATCGGCTATGAGTGCCGGTAAACCGGCTGAAGGCGAAGCACGATTGCGCCGCTTCGACGGCGAGCATCGATGGTTTCTGTTCCGCGCCAACCCAATGAGGGATGAATCGGGCGAGATTGTGAAATGGTACGGAACCAATACTGACATCGATGACCGAAAACGGGCCGAGGCGGAGGTCAAGGAGTCTTACCTTCGTCTGGCTGAAGCCCAACAGCTAAGCAAAACGGGTAGCTTCATCACGGATTTGGTCGCAGATGACCACAACTGGTCCGAGGAGACTTTCCGGATCTTCGAGTTCGATCCTGGAACCAAGGTCACGGTGCAGATGATTCGGAATATGATCCACCCAGACGACCTGCCTGCGTTCGACCACATGATCGCGCGCGCCATGACGGGCACTGACGTCGATTTTTCTTTCCGGTTCGTGACGTCCCGAGGCGCCGTGAAGCACATTCGAGGAATGGCTCGTGTCATCGAACATATCGTCGGCCGACCGTTGTTCATCGGCGCTCTTCAGGACGTAACTGATAGCAAGGTCGCCGAGGAAGCCCTGAACCGGGCCAGGTCCGAACTCGCGCATGTAGCGCGAGTAATGACACTGAACGCGTTAACCGCCTCGATCGCCCATGAGATCAACCAGCCGCTCTCTGGCATCATCACCAACGCCAATACATGCCTTCTGATGCTCTCTGAAGATCCCCCCGACCTCGAAGGCGCCCGTGAAACGACGCAGCGCACGATCCGCGACGGGAATCGCGCATCTGATGTGATCAACCGCCTACGCGCGCTTTATGGCAAAAAGGATTCTCGGCTCGAACCAATGGACTTGAATGAGGCTACCCGAGAGGTCATTTCGTTGTCGCTGAGTGATCTCCAACGAAACCGGGTGATTGTTCGCCCTGAACTTGCCGATGACCTACCTATTGTCGCTGGCGATCGAATCCAGCTTCAACAGGTCATTCTGAATCTGTTACGAAATGCTTCGGACGCGATGAAAACAGTTGATGACCGTCCGAGAGAGTTGCTTGTCAAAACCGAGCGGGAAGAGGGCGATCGGGCGCGCTTGAGTGTAAAAGATGTTGGAGTTGGTTTTGAGCCCCAAGCTGCGAATAAGCTTTTCGAGGCGTTTTATACAACGAAAGATGATGGGATGGGAATAGGGCTGCATGTCAGCCGCGCAATTATCGAGGCACATCACGGACATTTGTGGGCCATCGCCAATGACGGGCCCGGAGCAACATTTTCGTTTGCTATCCCTGGCACACCCGAGAACCTAGCGGACACCGAAAATCGCACTTATCGGGCCGATACGTCAACCAATGCGTCCTGATCCGATTTTGGCTTCTACATCGACGTGAACCAGTACCAAGGTCGAATGGACGCCACTTGAATCGTGGCAGATTATTCTCTCGTGGGCGGGACAAGGGAATGAACATCACTGAACATCCGCTTCTATCCGTAGTCGACGATGATGAGTCGGTGCGCGAGTCGCTGCCAGATTTGCTCAGAAAACTTGGCTTTGCGGCTCGGGCTTTTTCGTCTGCGCGAGAGTTTCTCTCATCCGATTCTGTTTATGAGACCAAATGCTTGATCCTCGACGTCGCGATGCCGGGAATGACCGGACTTGATCTTCAACAAGAATTGACACGCCGCGGGCACAAGGTTCCCATCATCTTCATCACGGCTCAGAAGGACATCAATATCCGAGAGCAAGCGTTCAGGCAGGGAGCGGCGCAGGTCTTGTACAAACCGTTTAGCGCCGCGGCTCTACTTGAGGCACTGAAGGAAACGCTGAAGTGAATGAATCCACTCTCCGATCTCAAGACAAGCGGAGCTAAAACTATGAAATCTTCGCACGCTGCCAAGCATCAACTAAAGTCTCCTCAGATGCAGCCAGCATCTCCCATTGTGTTTGTCGTTGATGATGACATCTCCGTCCGCGAGTCCTTAGAGCTGTTGATCCAGAAGCAGGGATGGCAACCCAAGACATATTCGTCTGCACAGGAATTCTTGGATTGTCCACGAGCCCTTGTTCCAAACTGCCTCGTACTTGACGTCTCTCTGCCGGGCCTCAACGGTCTTGAGCTGCAGAAGCGAGTCGCCCTCGAACGGACCGATATGCCGATCATCTTCATCACGGGTTACGGTGACGTGCCGAAATCCGTGGAGGCGATGAAGGCCGGAGCGGTCGAATTCTTAACTAAGCCATTCAGTCATGAAGTTCTATTGAGCGCCATCCGACAAGCCCTCGAACGCAGCCGCCTCGCTCTTGCTTGCGAATCGGAGCTGCGGGCACTTCGCGAGCGCTATGCCTCTCTTACTGCGCGTGAACGGGAGGTCATGGCGTTGATCGTGTCCGGTTTATTGAACAAGCAGGCCGGTGGCGAGCTCGGCATCGGTGAGAGCACTGTAAAAGCACATCGTGGTCAAGTGATGCAGAAGATGAAGGCGGATTCCCTCGCTGATTTGGTAAGAATGGCCGCGAGGCTCCGTATTTAACTGTGCCTCCCGGAAATCTCGAAATATCTGACGGGACGGGAGTTATATTTCCTTCATAATTCTAACCCATGCTCATTTTTCTCACGACACTCCTCGCATCTTTGTCCTCGATCTTCCGGTCGCGTGCTTCCCTCGGGCTCGGGAACCTGGCTCTGCGCCATCAAATCAGCGTGCTCCAGAGGTCTGCAGGAAAGCGCCCAAAATTGACCTCTGGCGACCGCCTGCTGTGGATCTGTCTGTCCCGCCTCTGGCTAGATTGGCGCTCGGCGTTGGCCATCGTCAAGCCAGAAACGATCGTTGCCTGGCATCGTGCCGCCTTTCGGTTGTTCTGGACCTGGAAGGTGCGTTGCGGGAAACCAGGACGACCCGTCATTTCAAGCGAAGTCCGAGATCTGATTCGCAAGATGTGCCGGGAGAATCCCGGTTGGGGTGCACCCCGCATCCACGGCGAACTGCTCAAGCTGGGCATCGACATCGCGCAGAGCAGTGTCAGCAAATATATGGTGCGCTGCCGCAAACCGCCGTCTCAGACTTGGCGCACCTTCCTGGAGAACCATGCCCAACAGCTGGTCTCGATCGACTTCTTCACCGTGCCCACCATCCGGTTCCAGGTCCTTTACGTATTTCTGGTTTTGGCCCATGACCGGCGTCGCATCTTGCACTTCAATGTGACCGCCCACCCGACCGCAGATTGGACCGGGCAGCAATTGCGGTAGGCATTTCCCTTTGCCCAACTCCCGCGCTACCTCCTGCGCGACCGCGATGCGATCTTTGGCGATGACTTCCGAGAACACCTGCGAGACATGGGGCATTTGCGAAGTCCTGTCTGCACCGCGCTCGCCTTGGCAGCGAGCCTATATCGAGCGTGTGATTGGCTCCGTTCGTCGCGAATGCCTCGATCATATGATCGTGTTCCGTGAAACCTCTCTACGACGAACTCTCACTTCCTATTTCGATTACTATCACCGATCGAGAACGCATCTTTCGTTTGGGAAGGACTCACCAGAGCCACGAGCGATTCACCCACCCGAAATGGGATCCGTCGTAGCGCTACCCCTCGTCGGCGGACTGCACCACCGCTACGAACGACGGGCTGCCTGAACAAGGCGGGATCAAACCCTGCCGGGATTGGCTTTCCGACTTTCTAGTCCGAAGAGTGCTCGCGCACAGGTGGGCATCACAGCGAATTGGGTTCACCAGATTCAAGCAGGGTCCGCAAGCCCATCGACCTTTGCGGTTCATTTGTAAGAATAACTTCGACGCTTGGGCGGCTCCGAATTTTCGGGAGCCACCGGCGGGAAAGATCAGTTTAAAACGATAGGCTCCGTTTTACCCTTCAACCAGCTAAAGTTTGTCGGTTGGATTTAGAGCGCGAACGTGAACTCCTTCGCCTTCTGGGCGAGCGCTTAAAAGTCCCAAAGGGGGTCGTGAGGACTTCACGGGACAGCCACCTGTAACCCCGTGTCTGCCCTTGCTGAAAACCGCCCACAAGGCACGCTGCTGGACTCCTGATAAGTGAAGTTTATCGGCCATTCGAGGACAAAGAGTGGACCTCGACCCCCAAGGTTTTTTTACTGCGTTACTTTTATCGTTCTACAAGTCCAAGTAGATCGTGGTGGAGAGTCAAACCGAGCGACGCGCTTCTTGAAGGTTGATCCTGAAGGTGTATCCGTGCTTTTTAAGTAGTCCAAGGAGCTCCGCGCCATTCAATAATGTAACTGGCTCATTGTTCGCAAATGCGTACGCATCAGCGCCGTAGGTACTCGTCGTCACGAGAATACCTCTCGATGCCCCCTCTTTCTGAACGACAGCGCACAAGTCCCTGACGGCACTCACGTCAACCGTATGTGTATACCGCTTCGCTTGAATGACATATTTCCCTCCATGGATCGGGTCCGGGTCAAAAACGATGGCATCCACACCCCGATCCCGGCTTGCCTGCGTTATCTTGACCTCGGCTCCTCTGCCGGTAAATTCCTTCTCAAAGAGCTCTCGTATCAGGTGCTCAAAATCCTGCCAGTCCATTGATGCGAGATTTGTTTCTGCCCCTAAGCCTCTCAATACTTCCTTTGGATCAACAAATCGGGAATCTTTGCGATTCAACGAGAGCACCTGTTCTATTGGTATAATCTCGACTAATTTTCCTGCCGATTTCCCATGCAGATTGTCGAACGCCACTAAAGGATCGATTTTCGTGAGATTCAGAGCGGTGATCTGCTCTCTCTTAGCCATAAGAGACGCGGTGTACGCCTTCGTGTTGATTCCCGTAGCGGAATCGTCGAATTTGACCCAACCATTCACAACGAGAAGGTCGATCGTTTCACCGGTGTCGTGTCCGTGACGTGCACTGTGGTGGTAGCGTCGGTGTCAGGGACTAGCCGTCGAAGCCGGGTGATCGCCGATCGTGCAAGCTAGGACCCCCGGCGGATCTCTTCCCGGATAACGCGGCGGAGCGTTTTTTCTAATGGTTCTTGGGCGCGTTGGATGTGTTGGCGCAGGACTTCGTTGATGACGGTTTGATAGTTGCCGCCACCGGCAAGTTCGACTTGGTCGCGGAACCAGGCAAGGATTTCGTCATCGAGGCGGATTGTGATTCGAGTTTTCCCTTTGGGAACGGCAACGACAGCTCCACGCTTGGCCTTACGGAAATCGTATTCACGCTTCATGATGTTCCTCGTACTGAGTAGTCTCGCGGGCTGTGGCCAGGCGTGCCGAGATCAGGCGCAGACTCTCTGCCCGCCAGGTGTAAACCACGACGAGGAGGCGGCCAAGTGCATCCCTGCCTAGAGTGATCCACCGCTCCTCTTCTTCTGAAAATGGATCGCGTATCGTCAAAGCAAGGTCGTCCTCGAGCACGGTCATGGCATCAGCAAAACGAACTCTATGCTTGGCGGAGTTCGTTTTGGCTTTGGCCGGGTCCCATTCGTAGCTCACAGTTCTTAGTATATGCACAAGTGTGCATACATGTCTACCCTATGCATTAGGACGCAGGTGGCCTGCCCCCCTCACTCCACGGGAATTACCTCGGGCTTCTGCGTTTGCGCGTGTCCATCTTGTGAGGCTTTGGGATACAGGCGCGATCCGCAGTGTAGGCAGTGCGGCGGCCCTAGTTGGTTGTTCGTCCGCAAGAGGAGACCATGAATCGTCCGCGAGCCCACTGCCCTGTGAGTGCCAGCGTCACCGACAGGAGCGGAAATGTGTGGCACTCTGCACTCGATGCTTCCGCACGCGCCGGCTCTGCGAAAATTGGACGGCCTTGCTGGTTCGATGAAGGCTTACACAGTGGAAGCGCACATCTCATAGCACCCGAAGGATTTATGCCGCGACCTTGATGGTGAAGCGGATGTCGCGATCCGTTCATGCCGGGCCCCCGAATCGAACTGGCTGAGGACGCAGTTGACGCATGGCCGTTAGTCAGCCCGTTTGTATCAGAGCAAATCCTCTGAACCGTCGGCGGGGCGAGCGGGGCAATTCACGGCCTCCTCAAAAATCTAAGTGACTGTGGCACCGAGCCTTAGCTTAGATTTTTCCTCGTTCGCAACGAGGAGGCCGGGGGTTCGAATCCCCTCTCGTCCACCATCTTTTCGACGACATCGAGCGTGCGAAACAGTTCTCCCGCAACACGTTCGGACTTGAGGTTAAGAAGGACGCAGCCGGACACTTGAGGCACCCCAGGCCGTAATACCCCAACGGAATCCAAGAACTTGGATAGCTCTACACTAGCCGACTTGAACGACTTGAACGAAGCCGCCCCGCGGCGGACGCTTCGCGTGCTATCCTCCGCACGTCATGCCCCAGCGTAACGGATCGAATTGCGGTTCTCGCACACGCTCACTTTCTAAGTACAGCAAAACCAATAGCTTACAGATGAGCGAAAAGATTGAATTCCCATAGCCATTAGCCCGCCTCCGCCGCAAACGCCATCGTCTTCCTTCAAGTCGTTGTATCGAAAGCGCGCAATCACGCAAAGCTGCCGCACGCCCTTGCCTCACCGCGCTTCCGATACAACACTAGGACTTCCCGGTATTTATCCGCACGATGCTCAACTGGATTACTTGCGAATCGCCGAAAAATCGTCCAGAACCTCATTTTTGCGCTTCTCACAACGCACCCATCGGAATATGAGAAGGGCTCCGGTCACCCGACTTGGCAATCTGACCGGAGGCTGAAGAAGGGTGGGTTTTCACCCCTCGTGCAGTGCGATGAGTGGATCCACTTGGCTGGCGCGCCGCGCGGGAAGATAGCACGCAAGCAATGCGACTGTCAGGAGCACAAGCGACGCTCCGGTGAGGCTGGCAGGATCGCTTGCGCCAACACCGTAGAGGAACTTAGACAGAGCGCGCCCAAGCAGAATCGAGAGCATCAGCCCGATTCCAACCCCGCAGATAACGAGCATCATTCCCTGACGAAGAATCAGACGCAACACGCTTGCCTGACCAGCGCCCAACGCCATGCGAATACCGATCTCGCGCCGACGCTGATTCACGGAGTAGGCCATGATTCCATAGAGGCCGATCGAGGCAAGCCCGAGCGCCAAGAATCCGAACACGCCGAGGAGCCCTACTCCCATTTTTGCGCCCCATAGCGCTTGCTCGATCACTTTGGTTCCAGTTCGGATGTCGTCGATCGGCAGCGCGGGATCAATATTCCGGATTTCACTCTGGACAGAGGGGATCATCTGTGAAGGATCATGCTCGGTTCTTACATAGAGAACCATCGACTCAGAATAATTTTGTCGCAGAGGAACGTAGACGCAAGATTGCGGCGCTTCGCCAAGCGTTTGGTAGTCTGCAGTCTCAACGATGCCAACGATTTGACGGAATTCCTTTTGGCCGGGCAACTGGATGCGTTTGCCGAGGGGATCCTGGTTGGGCCAGTAGCGGCCCGCCATGGTTTCGTTGATGATCGCGACCGGGGCTACGCCTTCGCGATCGTTTTGGGTGAATTCGCGACCAGCGAGGAGCGGGATACCCATCGTCGAAAAATAATCGAGATCGACCGTATTTATGACGCTCGAAATTTCTTCAGATTTCTTACGCTGCTCCTGGCCTTCCATCGCCACGCCAGTCTGGGCGCGGCTAAACAGCGGCAGGTTTGCAGCCCACGAAACAGAGGCGACGCCGGGAACTGTTGCGAGGCGATCACGCACGTCTTCGTAGAATTGTTCTGTTCTTGTCCGGTCGTAACCCAACTGGCCGGGGTAGAGCAAGAAAACGGCGAGATTCTTCGTTTGGAAACCAGGGGTGATCAGGTGTTCGCGCTGAACGCTGCGTAAAAACAGTGCTGCCATAACCAGCAAAACCAGAGAAACCGCGACTTGTCCTACCAGAAGCGAGTTGGCCAGACTGACGCGGCTGACACTCCGGCCAGCGGTGCGAGCTTCCTCTTTGAGCGCTTCGACGACGGGTGTACGGGAAGAGCGCAGCGCGGGCGCGATGCCGAAGATCAGGCCGGTGAACAACGCGACAACGAACACGAAAAAGAAGACATTCGCGTTGAGATGGGGATCAACAAGGTTCTGCGCAAATTCCGCTGGACGGAACGACCAGAGAAGTTGGCATCCGCTGTAGCCAAAGAAAAATCCAAGGATGCCGCTGAACAGCCCGAGCAAGACGCTTTCTGTCAACAATTGACGGACCAAACGCCAGCGGCTGGCGCCAAGCGCCATGCGCACTGCAATCTCCTGGCGCCGGGCAGCGGCGCGCGCGAGGAGCAAATTCGCAACATTAGAGCACGCGATGAGAAGCACGAATCCCACGATGGCCATCAGCAAGACGCTTCCGAACAAGAGCCCCTGACGCTGATCAGTCGCGATAGCCGCTTCGCTGAGTGGCTGCAATGTGACAGTCTGCCCCTGGTTCGCGTCCGGATACTCTCCTTCCAGCGCAAGAGCGATGGTCTTCAGGTCGGCCTGCGCTTGCGAGAGCGAGACGCCAGACCTGAGACGGCCAGCGCCTGTGAAAGTGAGAACCGCGCGGTCTCGTAGAGCATTCTGCTGCTGGGCGGGCATAACCTGCTCAGCCATCATGGACGGAACCCACAGGTCCGGCCCGAAGATGGCATTGACGCCCTTGAAGCCTTGAGGAGCGACGCCGATGACCGTGAATGCGGTGTTATTTAGCTTGATTGTCCGGCCCAGAACGTCTGACGTTCCGCCGAACCGGCCCTGCCATGCCGCGGAGCCGATGACAACGACGGGGATGGCCCCGGGCGTAGCGTCCTCATCGGGCAAGAAGAAGCGCCCCATCCGAGGACGAATGCCGAGAGTATCGAAATAATTGTCGGTGACAACCTCCGCGAACACGCGTTGCGATTCGGCCCCGGCTGACATCGTAACTGCCATCGGGGACGAGTACCCGGCGAGGCTGCTCAAGGAGTGGTTCTTTTCCCGGTAATCTTTGAGATTAAGGAACGAGAGCGGGCGGACATCTATCGTTTCAGAGGTTTTCTTGGCCTGTGCCGTGTTGACGGCGGCCAATTGCGAGGCGTGCTCCACGGGAAGGGGATTCAGGAGGAACGTATTGACGATCGTAAAGACGGCTGTGTTTGCGCCGATGCCAAGCGCTAGAGTGAGGATGGCAACTGCCGTAAAACCTGGAGTCTTGCGCAGCATGCGCGCCGCATAGCGAAGGTCCCGCCAGAGGTCCGTGAAAAGATGACCTGACTTCAAAGCGCCATCTGGAATGGGATCGCGGAGAGGTGTCCGCTCAGTGGCGCGCAATTCCGCCAAGAGATCGCTATACCTTAGGCTGGAGAGAGTTTCGCGATAAGCTTCTTCCGGTGTTGTTCCCTCCGCGATTATTTCTTCGTACAGACTCGCGAGATGGTCTGAAAGCTCGTCAATGATTTCCGCTTCGCGGGCGACCGGAAGGTTCAATCCCGCCAATCGTTTTCTGATTTCTTGTCTCCACTCAGGCATGTTCAACCCCCGTAATTTGGCTGACTGCACGAACAAACTCCTGCCAGCTTTGGCGTTGTTGCGCCAGAGTTTTTTGACCTTGCGTTGTCAGGCGGTAGTAACGCCGCCTTCTTTGATTTGGCTTTTCGACCCAGCGCCCCTGAATCAATCCGCGACTCTCGAGCCGGTACAGCAGCGGATATAGAGAGGCGATGTGGAAGCGCAGCTTGCCGGCCGAGCGGCCTTCGATGAGCTTTCCGATATCGTAACCGTGGCGAGGCTGATCCTCGAGCAGGGAGAGAATCAGTAGCTCAGCGCTGCCCTTCTTCCATTCCTGGTCCATGACCGCGCCCATATATGTCACTCCCACATATCAGTACGCATGCGGCCGGCCGGAAGTTTCACATGGGTACTCCAACACCCTTCAGAATCTGCTTCTCCAGAGAAAGCTCCGCTACTAGCCGCTTCAGTTTGGCATTCTCCTTCTGCAGTTCTCTTGGCCGTTTGGCTTGGTCCAGCTTTAGCCCGCCGGATTCTTTCCTCGCGCCTTATGGAGCTGGGGAACGTGGTAGGGGGCGCGGCGAAGACCCGGCGAATGATATGCGGCATTAGACGCACCCAACGCGATGCAGCGTTGCTTTTGAAACCGCTGCTGGAAGAGCGGCTTCCGCCCACCTGGATTCCTTACGGTGAAGAAAGAGATGTGCGGCAGTTGCTGACGCACCGCGACAAACTGGTGAGGCTGCCTGCGCACGTGAAGAACAAGCTGCAACATCAACCGATGAATCGGTGGTTCACGAAAAAGGGCAAGCTATGGAGCAAGTTTGGAGAGAAAAGGCTTCGGGTGAGCGTTGGACTCGAGACAG